>Ga0209023_10000670_pt1 | contig 50282 bp, 48 predicted proteins | sample LakOneMetagenome_FD_187468 | JGI IMG/M metagenome (GOLD analysis project Ga0209023, IMG submission 187468) | Freshwater and sediment microbial communities from Lake Erie, Canada (SPAdes) (version 2) | ecosystem: Environmental > Aquatic > Freshwater > Lentic | place: Lake Erie, Canada... | reverse complement strand
CCACATGTTGACCATCCCGAGCCTTGGCGCAAGGGGGGATGTTGCCGCGTACCCCCTTAAAAAGGGTGTCCGGGGCCTGCCGTCGTCAGTGGCGGGGTCCGGCTTATATGGCGACCCAAAGGCGTCTGGCAATCAGCCGAAGGTCGGGAGTTCGCTTTTGAAACCTTAAACTGTCGTAAGGAAACCCAGCACCTGGGGCAGGGCGGCATACCCCCGTCCCACCGGGATTCGCGGGATTTCTAGCCCGGAAACAGTGGTTTTGAGGGCCTGCGGCGTCGGCAGGCGTTCGGCATCGGCGGCGTCGAGGTCGACCACAACCGCCACGGGTGCCTGCAGGGCAAAGCCGATAGACCGGATACCGAGGCCCCGGATTTCGATTTTCCCGGCCAGTTCAGGGACGCCCGTCACGATCAGGTTGGCGCCATTAACCGTCAGGCGAACACGGTCATCTCCGACCAGAAGGGTCGGGGGGATCTGCCGCGCTTGTCCCGCGAGGATCAGGTCGAGCGCGAGGCGGGATTTGCCCGACCCCGAGGGACCGCGAATCAAGATGCCGCGGTCGCCGGTTATCACGGCGGTCGCATGGATGCTGGCGCTCCCGGCGTCGGTCATATCGCGGGCAGCCGCACCGTGAAGCGCGCGCCGGCGATGCGGGCATCGCCATCGGCATCGATCGGGCCGGGGCGGTTTTCCGCCCAGATGCGTCCGCCATGAGCTTCGACAATCTGCTTGGAGATCGACAGGCCGAGTCCCGAATTCTGTCCAAAGCCCTGATGCGGCCGGTCGGTGTAAAAGCGCTCGAAGATTTTCTCCAGTGCGCCGGGCCGGATGCCGGTGCCGTCATCGTCGACTACGATTTCGATGTCCGACTTCACGCGGCGGCAGACGATCCGCACTTTGCCGCCGGGATGCGAGAACGATTGCGCGTTGCTGAGCAGGTTCGCAATCACCTGACCGAGCCGCGAGTCATGGCCCGGTACCGAGAACGTATCGTTGAGGCGGCCTTCGAAGCGGACTTCCACGGTAACGTCGGTGCCATGTTGCGTTTCGTTGGCAACCGAGACGAGCGTGTTGAGCAGACGGCGGATATCCACCGGCTCCATATCCTGCCGCTGCAATTCGGCATCGAGGCGGCTGGCGTCGGAAATGTCGGAGATCAGGCGGTCGAGGCGGCGCACGTCGTGTTCGATCACGGCGAGCAGACGCGAACGGCTGTCGTCGGAGCGTGCCAGCGGCAGCGTCTCCACCGCAGAACGCATCGAGGTCAGCGGATTCTTCAGTTCGTGCGCGACGTCGGCGGCGAAGCGCTCGATGCCTTCGATGCGATTGTAGAGTGCGCTGGTCATGTCGCGCAGCGCGCGTGACAGATGGCCGATCTCGTCGCCGCGCGAGGTGTAGTCCGGAATTTCAACGCGAGTCTTGATGCGGCGGCGGACGCGCTCGGCGCTGTCGGCCAGGCGGCGCATCGGGCCGGCGATGGTGCTCGCGAGCAGCAGCGACAGCAGGATCATCACGCCGGATGCGATCCCGAACACTTTCAGAATGGCGAGGCGCTCATTGGTCACCAGTTGGTCGATGTCGTCGCCCTGCGTCGAGAGCATCAACGCGCCATGCACCGCGCGGAAACGCTGCACCGGCACCGACACCGACACGATCACTTCGCCGCGATCGTTGATGCGCACCATGCTGGCCTTGCGGCCGTCCAGCGCCTGCTGCACTTCCTGGTAGCCGTTGCCGTTCTCGGGGCCGAGTTCGCGATAGAGCGGCAGGTCGCCGCGATTGAGCCAGGTGCGGATCGCGATCATGGTTCTTTCGGCGAAGCCCGGCTTCTCAGAGGTCGGCGGCGCCAGTTCGAAGCGCATCACGTCGCCGCGGCCATAGAGATTGCGGCTGTCGAGCACCAGCACGCCGTCGCGGTCGTAGATGCGCGCACGCGTTTTTGTCGGCGAGATCAGCCGCCGCAGCACCGGGGCGACGCGCTCGGGATTGATCGGGAAATCGATGCTGTTGAGCGCCTCGTCGTTGGCGCCATAGCTCTCGCCGGGCTTGAGATCGAGCAGCCGTTCCGGATCGACAGTGATGGCATTGGTCTCGACCGTGGCTGACGCTGCGATGGCGCCGGAAATGATTTCGGCCTGCACCAGCAAACTCTGCGCGCGTGCGTCGATCAGTCCGGCGCGGAATTGCGACAGATAGAGAATGCCCGCGAGCATCGCGAACAGGCCGATCAGGTTGAGAACGACGATGCGCCGGGTCAGGCTCGAAAAGGTTAGTGCTGTCAGGTAGCGGCCGGCGCGCTTGATCAGGCCGAGCGGACTGCTCCAGCCGCGGCGCTTGCCTTCATCCGGCGGTGCGTCGGCAACCGGCGCAAGCGGCGGCGCACCGATGTCGGCATCGTCGTCAGAGTCAGGCTGCGTTCGATCAAGCAATGGTGGAACCGTATTTTGCCTCGGACAGGCGCTTTATAACACTAACCGGCGTCTGTAGCCCGGATGGAACGCAGCGGAATCCGGGGCTATTGCCGCCACCCAACCCGGATTGGGCTTCGCTCTCGAAACGTCGAGGTGGCCGGGACATAGGCGTTCTTTAGGACGCCGTTCTTCGAACGGCTATGCCCGGCCATGACAGTCTTCAGGCTCTCAGGTTTCCTTGAAGCGATAGCCGACGCCATACAGGGTTTCGATCATCTCGAAGTCATCATCGGCGGCCTTGAACTTCTTGCGCAGGCGCTTGATGTGGCTGTCGATGGTGCGGTCGTCGACATAGACCTGATCGTCATAGGCCGCGTCCATCAGCGCGTTGCGGCTTTTCACCACACCGGGGCGGGTGGCCAGCGCTTGCAGGATCAGGAACTCGGTCACAGTCAGCGTCACCGGTTCATTCTTCCAGGTACAGGTGTGGCGCTCCGGGTCCATGCGAAGCAGCCCGCGCTCCAGTGCCTTGGCATCCATTTCCTTCGGCGCGGCGGCCGGGTCCTTCGGGACGGCTCGCCGCAGCACAGCCTTCACGCGCTCCACCAGCAGGCGCTGCGAAAACGGTTTCCGGATGAAATCGTCGGCGCCCATCTTCAGGCCGAACAGTTCATCGATCTCTTCGTCCTTCGAGGTGAGGAAGATCACCGGCAGGTCGGACTTCTGGCGCAGGCGGCGCAGGGTTTCCATGCCGTCCATGCGCGGCATCTTGATGTCGAGAATGGCGAGATCCGGCGGGCTGGTCTTGAAGCCTTCGAGGGCCGACGCGCCATCCGTATAGGTCATGATCCGGTAGCCTTCGGCTTCCAGCGCGATCGAGACCGACGTGAGAATGTTGCGGTCGTCATCGACCAGGGCGATTGTGGGCATGAACCTGCTTTCCAAATCGAGTGTTGTGAACGGAGCGCGACTGAACGGACTGACCGGAGGCCGTGAAACGACGCGTACGCGTGAGTGCAACGAGCAATGCAAGCTGGGCTGAAATGTGACCGGGTTCCTGCGTCCCGGCTACCACTGGAACCAGACGGTTATATAAGGCGATTGTTCCGAGGTATAACCCCTTTTGGCCGCAAAAAAGCCCGTTAACCAATGAAATCAGGCTGATAGATGGATCCTTCCACCGACGTCAAACCGGCCCGGCTGACCCGTTCGCTGCTCTCCCGCTCCCGTCAGGGGGCGCTGGCGACCTTGATGCGCGAGGGCGGCGATCCCTACTGCTCGCTGGTCAACGTGGCCTCCCTGCCGGACGGCTCGCCGATCTTGCTGATTTCACGCCTTGCGGTTCACACCAAAAATATTCTGGCCGATCCGCGCGTCTCGCTGATGCTGGATGAGCGTGTGCCCGGTGATCCGCTGGAAGGCGCGCGCATCATGCTCGCCGGGACTGCCGAGGAAGCGCGGGACGACGCTGAACTCTTGAAGCGGCGCTATCTCGCCGCGCATCCCTCCGCCGAGGATTTCGTCGGCTTCAAGGATTTCTCGTTCTTCAGGATCGTGCCGAAGGGCGTGCATCTGGTGGCCGGTTTTGGCCGCATCGTCGATCTCGCGCCGAAGGATTTTCTGACCGATCTCGCAGGCGCAGACGCGCTGGTTGAGTCCGAGCCGGACATCGTGGCGCATATGAATGCCGATCACACGGACACGATGAATCTGTATGCGGTGAAACTGCTCGGCGCCACGGATGGCGAATGGCGCTGCACCGGATGCGATCCCGGCGGCCTCGATCTGCAGGATGACCGGCGCACCCTCCGGCTTGATTTTCCGGAGCGGATTGTCGCGCCTGCCGCACTGCGGCAAGCCCTGAAGCGCCTGGCCGACCGGGCGCGCTCCCTGCCAAGCCCGTGATATTCAACCCGTTTTTTCAAGGCGCGCGGTTCTTTACCGCTTTGTGACGGATCGACTTGGCAAGCAGCCTGTCGGGCACTTATAAGTCGCCGGATCGAAGCCCGGGAGCTATGATCCCCGGCATCCGCGACAGGGGCGTTTGGCGATTAGCCGCGCGAAACGATACGCGGTCTTTGTGGGAGATTCTAAAAGTGCAAGAGACGGGTGTGCGCAACGGTGCCTTTGGCGCCGACAAATTCGGTTTCAAAAATCTCAAACAAGTGAACTGGAATCTCGGCACTGCGCCGCTTTACGAATACTCGCTGCGCGCGAATGAGGCCGAACTGTCCGCCGGTGGCGCGCTTGTCGCGGAAACCGGTGTGTTCACCGGCCGCTCGCCGAAGGACAAGTTCACGGTGCGCGACGCGCTCACCGACAAGACCATGTGGTGGGGCGGTAACCAGTCCATCACCTCCAAACAGTTCGAAGCGCTGTACCAGGATTTCCTCAAGCACTGCGAAGGCATGACTCTCTTCGCGCAGGATCTCTACGGCGGCGCCGATCCGAAATTCCAGATCAAGACGCGTGTGTTCACCGAAATGGCGTGGCACTCGCTGTTCATCCGCACGCTGCTGCGCCGCCCCGAAGCCGCCGATCTCGCGAGCTTCGTGCCGGAACTGACCATTATCGATCTGCCGAGCTTCCGTGCCGATCCGAAGCGCCACGGCTGCAAGTCCGAGAACGTCGTCGCCATCGACTTCACCCGCAAGATCGTTCTGATCGCAGGCAGCCAGTATGCCGGCGAAATGAAGAAGTCGGTGTTCACCACCCTGAACTACTTCCTGCCCGCGCAGGGCGTGATGCCGATGCACTGCTCGGCCAATGTCGGCCCGAACGGCGACAGCGCGGTTTTCTTCGGCCTCTCGGGCACCGGCAAGACCACGCTTTCGGCCGATCCGAACCGCACCCTGATCGGCGACGACGAAACCGGCTGGGGTCCGGACGGTATCTTCAATTTCGAAGGGGGCTGCTACGCCAAGACCATCAAGCTGTCGCGCGAGGCGGAGCCTGCGATCTATGACGCCAGTATCTGCTTCGGCGCGGTGCTCGAAAATGTCGTGCTCGATCCGCTCACCCGCGAGCCGGACTTCGACGACGGCTCCAAGACCGAGAACACGCGTTCTGCGTATCCTCTGGAAGCCATTCCGAATGCCTCGCGCACCGGCCGCGCCGGTCATCCGAAGAATCTGGTGATGCTCGCCGCCGACGCGTTCGGCGTGATGCCGCCGATCGCCAAGCTGACCCCGGCGCAGGCGATGTATCACTTCCTCTCGGGCTACACCGCCAAGGTTGCGGGCACCGAGCGCGGCCTCGGCAACGAGCCGGTTCCGGAATTCTCGGCCTGCTTCGGCTCGCCGTTCCTGCCGCGCGATCCCGCCGAATACGGCAAGCTGCTGAAGGAGCTGATCGCCAAGCACAATGTCGACTGCTGGGTGGTCAACACCGGCTGGACCGGCGGCAAGTACGGCGTCGGTTCGCGCATGCCGATCAAGGTGACCCGTGCGCTGCTCACCGCTGCGCTGAACGGCTCGCTGCGCAACGCCCAGTTCCGCACCGACAAGTATTTCGGCTTCGCGGTCCCGACCGCGCTGGAAGGTGTGCCGAGCGACATTCTCGATCCGGTCAATACCTGGAAGGACAAGGCCGAGTTCGACAAGACCGCGCGCGCGCTGGTCGGCATGTTCCAGAAGAACTTCGCGCAGTTCGAGAAGCAGGTCGACGCGGATGTCCGCGCCGCTGCTCCCGAGGTCAAGCTCGCGGCGGAATAATTGCTTTCGCTACTAACGGCAGAATTGAAAAGGGCGGCCTGCGGGCCGCCCTTTTTGTTTGTGACACCCAGCCGATAAACAAGGACGCAGGTTTACGCCTTGAAGTAGACGACCTGCGAAGTGGTTGCGAGCAGGCGTCCGTTCGGACTCCACAGCTCGCCGGTCTGGTCGCTGAAGCTTTTGTGGAAGATGTTGGCGTCGGCGGCGCCCAGCACAGTGGTCGTGTTCTCCGCGGCAAGGTCCGCACTGTCCGCATGAAACACGGTGGTCATCGACACCGTGCCGATCGGCACGATCGCGCCGAGCACATGGAAAATGCGGGCAAAGAACGAGTCCGACATCGAGAGCAATGAGAGACAATCGATCGGCCGTGGCGCCGCGTCGCTCAGCCACATCCGCGAATAGGCGCTGGCAGGCGTATCGTTCAACGTGTCGCTGTAGTTCGGCGCGCCTTCCACAAAACGGAATTGATACTGCTGGGCCCATGGCGCGACGACGTTGGTTGAGAGCGGCTTGACCTGATCGAACGGCGGCGCATCGGGCATGGTCGCAGGCTGATGCGACCATGACGGGCGGCGCGCCGCGAAGACAGCGGTCATGAAAGTTGCGACCTCGCCATTCTGGATGATCTCGACCATCCAGTGCTGTGTGGAGCGCGTCGCTTTCATCAGGCGCACGGTGAGATCGAATCCGCCGCCCGCCACCGGTGCGCAGAAATTCACTGTGACCGACAATGGATCGCCGATGCGTTCGGGTTGAATCAGAATCGCGCGCAGCATCGTTGCCGCTGTCGCGCCGCCGAACGGCCCGACAAAGGCGAAATAGTCCGCGCTGGCTTCGCCGCGCCAGCCGCTGTTGACTGCTGTGACCTGCGTCGCGCGGTCGAACGGATGGACGGTGTCCCGCAGGGCGGTCTCAGGGGTCTTTTCAAGCATGTATCGCTCCGGAATGCGGGCCAACAGTGCCGGGGCCCGGCAGCGCCTTCAATGACGTGCAAGGTAATGGGGGTCATGCATCGCGGCATGAACCAAATCCATGGGGCCGCGACAAAGTGAGGCAGAGCGGATGTATCGCGAGGACCATTGTGATTTTTCAAGCCATTTTCAAAGTTGGGATCGCAGCGCTGGTCGTTGCGTCCACCGCGTCGGGACCGGCCTTCGCCGCGAAGAAAGAACAACGCAAGCGCGACACCCGTCCGCAGCAGCAGGCCGTCGTCAAGGAGCCTGCGCAGCCGCCACGGCAGATTCAGCCATGGGGCGCAATGCCGCTGTCCGCCGAAGTCGAAGCGACATTAAAGCCGCGTGACAGTTTCAAGGAATGCCCGGAATGCCCCGAGATGGTCGTGGTGCCGAAAGGCAGCTTCGACATGGGCACGCCGGCTGGCGAGCCGGATCGCGCCAAGGGTGAAGACCCGATCCATCGCGTCAACATTGCCAAGCCTTTTGCTGTGGGCCGTTTCGCGCTTTCATTCGATGAATGGGATGCGTGTCTCGCCGATGGTGGCTGCGGCGGCGTGAAGGGCGACGATCACGGTTTTGGCCGTGGCCGGATGCCGGCACATGGCTTGAGCTTCGAGGACGCGAAAGCCTATCTTGCGTGGCTCTCGAAAAAGACGGGCCGCACCTATCGGCTGCCGTCAGAGTCCGAGCGCGAATACTTCACCCGTGCAGGCACCACGACGCCGTTCTGGTTCGGCAAGACGGTGGGATCGCAGAACGCCAACTACATGGCGTCGATCCCCTATGCCAACGGCCCGCGCGGCGAGGACAGCAAGGGACCGAAGCCGGTGGACTCCTATGCGCCCAATCCGTTCGGTCTCTATCAGGTTCACGGCAATGTCTATGAGTGGACGATGGACTGCTTCAACAAGCGCTACAACGAAGACACACCCACGGACGGCTCGCCATGGCTCGAGGGCGACTGCACGCAGCGCATGGTGCGCGGCGGCACCTGGGACTGGCAGGCGCAGTGGCTGCGCTCCGGTGCGCGCAACAGCATGCGCGCCGCCAGCGGTGCGGGCATGTATGGGTTTCGCGTGGTAAGGTTGCTGAATGCGGCGATGTAACATCTTAGCAGACGATGAATCGCTAATTTCTGCGGGCCTGCTTGTCAGCGAGATGAGCGTGAGGTCCGCACATCCTTGTCGTGAAGTAAATCTCTCGTTCGGTGTAAGGCGGGATTTCGCCGCATACGCTGCAAGCATGTCCCTTCTTGTGAGCAATGTAATTCCAACGATGCTCACGATTGTCCGTGTCGGTTGAGGCTTGGTGTTTCAACTGGCCCATACGCACTTTGTCTCCGGTCGGGATGTTCCAGAGATGGAAAGCTTCGATTCGCTGGTAGGTTCCTTAAATTGAGCCGCTAAAAAATGTGTCTGTCATTATCCAAAGGAACAAATTAAGAACACTTTAGCAAGTCATTGATATATCATTGTGATTCGGCCCCTGCGGGCCACCATATCTAGGGTCTGTCTGAGTTTCGAGGACTACATGTCCAATATCGCCTTCGACAACACGGCGCTGACGCGGATCGCGGACTTCGCCCGGACGCTGTCCCGTCTCCATGCCGCCGCGCGGACGCGGCAAGTGGATGACGACCATATCGACCGCGAGTTCAACGCGGTCTGCATGTCGGTGTGGGGCTACACCACCGACGATTTCAGCGATGATCTGTTCTCGCTGAAGGATCACGAATTTCTCGATTCGCTGGATGAGGCGCGGGCGCGCATCTTCGCTGCCGAGCACGGCTACGATCTGGTGGACGACACCGGCATTCTCACCGACTGGTGGGGCTATTGCTGGATGATTCTGGCCGAGCATCGCGGCCTGCTCACGCCGGAGATCAAGGCGCGGGCGCGGATGGAGATGGAAGAAAAGTATCTTGCTGCGCCTAATGTGATCGGCGTCATCGTCGGGCGATGAATTTTACAGCGCGCGCTTGGCTTTCGGCGTCGCGATCCTCGGCAGCGTGGCATCCGGCGCCATCGGCTGCGCGTATTTCGGCTCGGGCAATGCGCCCGTCACGTCCTGCGACGAGTAGGTGTCTTCAGGCAGTTCGGCGGTGACCGGGGCAACCTTCATTTCGCCGAGGCGTGCGCGCAGATCGGCGGTCAGGCCGGGATAGTTGTTGACCGGTGTGAACTGCGCGGTCTGGGTGTTGGCGTTGGTGCCGGAATAGGCGACCAGTCCGCTTGATGTCGCAACGATATCGCCGGGCCGCAGCGTGGCGTCGAGCGACAGATCGACCGGCGCAAGACCCGCCGGATCGCGGCCGTTGCAGGTGCAGTCGGCTTTCAGCGCTTTGCGATAGGCGAAGGCATTCGGCGTATCGACATAGCGTTCGCCCATGTGGCCGACGGCATAATCGATGCTGTTGCCGGAGAACACCTTGGTCTGGCTTGCAGGGCAGAAGGCCTGGCACATCTGCGCGGGCGTGCCGTTGCCGCGCCCTGTCAGCGGGAAGTAGCGGCCGTCGCAGGTGCGCACGCAATAGGTCGTGAAGCGCCCGCCACCGGGCGAAGCCGCTGGCGCAGGCGCGGGATTTTGTGTGGAGAGGCCGAACGGATCGGCGAAGGCATTGCTGGGTTGTTGTTGCGGCTGAGACTCCTGCCGCTGCGGCTTGTCGCCGCCGAACAGGAAATCGAAAATGCCGGCGGATGCCGCGCCCGGACCAAAAGCCACGGGCATGGTGAGCATGACAGCGAGAGCAAGCGTCATGCGGCGCCGCACGCGCGAAATACGCAACTGTTTACGCAACTTAACGCCTCACTCACGCAACGCTGACGCCTGCGGCGACGATCGCCGCAACGTCAATGACCTTAATGCGTGATGGTAAACGTGAGGTTAGGAGTGCGATTGCTGAAGGTGCGCTTCGCGCAATTTCACCATGACATGAAGCGCGAGATTGGTCGGCGTCGGGATGCCGAGTTCGGCACCCTTCCGCACCACATAGCCATTGAGAAAATCGATCTCGGTGAGTTTTCCCCGCGCAAGATCCTGAGCCGTGGATGAGTACTGGTTCGGAACGGCTTCAGCGAGCGCAAACACAGCCTGCTTGACGTTCGCTGGAATCGAAATGCCCGCCGCGTGCGCGACCGAAAGACACTCGTCGATGGCGCTGTCGATGACTTCCCTGACACCCTTGACCTTGAGCATCGCTCCGTAGGGAAGCTGTGCAACCGCTGACACCGCGTTGTAGGCGCAATTGGTGATGAGCTTGGCCCACAGATCGCTCATGACATTGTCGGAGACCGTTGTCGGTATCGCGGCTGCGGTGAATTGCCCGGCAATATCCGCGCTGGCTGACGAGGGACCGATGATGAGCTCGCCGCGTCCATGATGCTTGATCCGGCCGGGGCCTGCCATCTCGGCGGCGACGTAGACGACCGTCGGGACAGCGATCTGCCGGATATTGGCTTGCAGGCGCTCCGCATTGTCCACGCCGTTTTGAAGGCAAAGAACCGTTGCATCCGCTTTCAGGAATGGGGCGATCGACTGTCCGGCGGATTCCGTATCCGATGATTTGACGCAGAACAGCACGACATCCGCGCCTTCGACACCGGAGGCGTCACTGGTGGCTGTCACGGGAATAGCGCCATTGAAATTGCGGCCTTCAAATATCAGGCCGTGCTTCCCGATGGCCTCGACATGTTGAGGCCGCGCGATCAGGGTCACGTCATGTCCGGCCCGCGCCAGCATCGCGCCGAAATAGCCGCCGACGGCTCCGGCGCCCATCACTGCGGTTTTCATTCACGCTCACTCCGATGGTTGAAGCCGGGTTTCGTATCTATGGCCGGAAGAAGAGAAATGTCGCGAGGACGAATGTGGGGATCAGCACCAGCCCCGACCAGATCATGTAGCCGAAGAAGCTGGGCATCTTCACGCCCGCCTGCCGCGCAATGGCATAGACCATGAAGTTCGGTGCGTTGCCGATATAGGTGTTGGCGCCCATGTAGACCGCGCCGGACGAGATCGCGGCCAGCGTCGCGGCCTTCGCGCCCATCAGCACCTGCGGATCGCCCCCTGCGAGTTGGAAGAGCACGAGGTAGGTCGGCGCATTGTCAAGGAATGACGAAAGGCCGCCGGTCAGCCAGAAATAGGCTGCGGGATTGTTGCTGCCGTCGGCGTTGGTGACGAGGTTGAGCAGGGATGCGAACGGCCCCTGCGGTCCGGCCTGCAGCATGGCCATCACCGGCACGATGCAGATGAAGATGCCCGCGAACAGGATCGCCACTTCCTGGATAGGCCCCCATGAAAAGCCGTTGGCGGCGCGGTCCGACTTGCGCGTTAGCGCTAGCGACCAGATGGTGACGATGATGAAGATCACGTCGCGGAGCAGATCCTGAAGTCGCAGTTCGACGCCGGCGACGAAGAATGAAACGCTAGGCTTCCACTGCGCGCTCATCAGGATGGCGGCGATGATCACGGCGATCAGCGCGAGGTTGACCTTGCCGTGCAGCTTGAGCGGGGAGTCCGGTGTCGGGTCTTTCTTTTTCGCAAAGCGGCCTTCCTTGTGATGCAGATAAAGATCGATCACCAGGAAGATCGTGAGCACGATGCCGCCGACCACAAGGGTCTCCAGCCACAGATGCTGTGTGGTCCAGAAAAAATCGACACCTTTCAAAAAGCCGATGAACAACGGCGGATCGCCGAGCGGCGAGAGCGCGCCGCCGATATTGGCGACAAGGAAGATGAAGAACACGACGACATGGGCGTTGTAGCGCCGGCTGTCATTGGCGCGGATCAGCGGCCGGATCAGGATCATCGCCGCGCCCGTGGTGCCGACGATGCTGGCCATCACGGCGCCGAACGCGAGCAGGGCTGTGTTGGTGAACACGCTGTCGCGGAGATTACCTTCAAGATAAATGCCGCCCGCAGTCACGAACAGCGCGAGCAGCAGCAGAATGAAGGGCATGTATTCCAGCAGCGCCGTATGCGCGAGCGTGGTGATGACGGTTTGGATGTCGGCGGTCAGGAACAGCGGAACGACAATCAGCGCGGCCCAGAACACGGTGAACTTGTCGTAGTGGTGTTCCCAGATATGCGGATAGAACACCGGACCGGTGGCGATGCAGAGCAGGATGCCGATAAAGGGCAGTGCCCAGAGAACCGACAGCTTTGCGCCGTTCAATCCTTCGGCAGCGAAGGCGGCCTCTGGCCACAGCAAAAGCAGAGTAGCGGCAGCGACAATCCGATACGAGATGGGGCGCGACAGCAATGTCAGCCTTTCAGGAACTCGCCTGCCTTGTACAGCGCGCGGAATGGAATACCCGCCTCAGTGAAAGCTTCGGTCGCACCCTCGTCGCGGTCGACCATGGTGAAGACCAGCACGACTTCGCCGCCCGCATCCTTCACCGCATCGACGGCCTTGATCGCGGAGCCGCCGGTGGTAGTGACGTCCTCGACGATGACGATGCGCTTGCCCGCCAGACTCTCGCCCTTGGCGAGGCCTTCGACCGCCAGCCGCGCGCCATGCTCCTTCGGCTTCTTGCGCACGAAGAAGGCGGCGATGGGCCGGCCCTTGAGCCATGAGAGCTGCGCGATCGCGCCTGCGATCGGCACCGCACCCATTTCCAGTCCGCCGATGTAATCGACCTGATCGTCCCTCAGTGCATCCAGCGACAGCTCGGCCAGCAGCGCCGCGCCTTCGGGGTCGAGCATGGTCGGCTTCAGGTTGAAGTAGAAATCGCTCTTGCGGCCCGACGCCAGCGTGATTTCGCCGCGCCCGAACGAGCGCTTGCTGATGATGTCTTTGAGGCGGGCGCGGGACGCTGATTTGGACAAGGCGATCTCTTCGAGCTATGGGGAACTGCGGGAATTTATCCTCTGCTTGGAGGACATTCCACAGCGGATCGCTCACCGTCAACAGCGCAAGACCCATAAAGGGGAGCAGATGACCATCGAATTCTACGCCTGGAATACGCCCAACGGCCGCAAGATCAGCGTCGCCCTCGAGGAAATGGGCCTGCCTTACAGGGTGCATCCCATCAATATTTCAAAAGATGAGCAGTTCGCGCCCGATTTCCTCAAGATCAGCCCGAACAACAAGATTCCAGCCATCGTCGATCCGGAGGGGCCGCACGGCAAGCCGGTCAGCATCTTCGAATCCGGCGCGATCCTGCTTTATCTCGGCGAGAAGACCGGACAATTCCTGCCGAAGGATCTGGGCGAGCGCATTCCGGTGCTGGAATGGCTGATGTGGCAGATGGGCGGCTTCGGTCCGATGCCCGGACAGGTGCATCATTTCATCGCACTCGAAAACGAGCAGGACCGCCGCTACGGCCTGGAGCGATTTTCAAAGGAAACGCGCAGGCTCTATGGCGTGCTGGATCGGCGGCTCGCGGACCACGAATTCGTCGCGGATAAAATCTCGGTGGCGGATTTTGCGATCATCGGCTGGGCATGGCGGCATGAACGTCACAAGGTGACGCTGGAAGATTTCCCGAACGTCAAGCGCTGGTATGAAACCATGATGGCGCGCCCCGGCGTGAAGCGCGGCTTTGAGGTGAAGCTGGGTTAGGTCTCAGCGGCTGGTGCTGAAAGCGAACCAGACCGCGATGGCGGCGAGCAGTACGGCAAGGACGCGGCGAACGGTGCGGCGCTGTTCGGGGGTTGCGATCACGTGTTGCAGCCGCGAGGCGAGCAGCACGATCACGAGATGGATCGCGGTGGCGATGCCGACATAGATCGCTGACAGCATCAGCGTTTGCGTCGTGACTGCGCCTTTGCCGATCTGGACGAAGTCCGGCAGCACGGCGACATAAAACACCGCAGCCTTTGGGTTGAGGAGGTTGGTGATCAATCCACGCCGGAATGCGGTCCACGGATCGATCCCGCCGTTGATGGTTTCCGGCGATACCTCGCGTTCAGCTGTCCATGCCTCCCATGCCAGCCAGAGCAGATAGGCGACACCGGCCCAGCGTAGCGCTTCATAGAGGAACGTGGAGTTGTCGATGATGGCGCTGAGGCCGAGCGACGCCGCCACACCGTAGACCGCAAGCCCGAGCGCGATGCCGCCAACGGCTGCAACACCTGCGCGCATTCCCTGCGAGAGGGACAGCGCGGCGAGATAGGCCATGTTCGGCCCCGGCGTGATCTCGATGACGAGGCAGGTCAGAACGAAGGCAAGCAGGGAGGTGGACAATTGCTATGACCTCTCGCGGCCTATCAATGCGCTTCGTCCCAGTTGTTCGCCGCTCTTGCATCGACCTGCAGCGGCACGGAGAGTGACACGGCGGGGAACGGTGCGTCCTGCATCACATGCTGGACCACAGGCAGCGTCTTCGCCACCTCATCCTCGGGCACCTCGAAGATCAGTTCGTCGTGTACCTGCAGCAGCATCTGCGCGGAGAGCTTCTTCTCGGCCAGCGCGTCTTCCATCCGGATCATGGCGCGGCGGATGATATCGGCAGCGCTGCCTTGCAGCCGCGCATTAATCGCGGCGCGTTCGTTGAACGAGCGGATCGAGGGATTGCTGGCCTTGATATCCGGATAGTGACACTTGCGGCCGAAGATCGTCTCCACATAGCCATGCTCGCGGCAGAAGTCGCGTGTCGCGTCCATGTAGGCGCGGATGCCGGGGAAGCGCTCGAAATATTTCTTGATATACGCACCGGCTTCCTCGCGCGGAATGCCGAGTTGGTTGGCCAGGCCGAAGGCCGAGATGCCGTAGATGATGCCGAAGTTGATCGCCTTGGCGCGGCGGCGCACTTCGCCCGGCATGTCCTTGATCGGCACGCCGAACATTTCCGACGCCGTCATGGCGTGAATGTCGAGCTTGTCGTGGAATGCCTGCTTGAGCGAAGGGATATCTGCGATCTCGGCGAGCAATCGCAGTTCGATCTGCGAATAGTCCGCCGAGACCAGCTTATGACCCTTGGTGGCGATGAACGCCTTGCGGATCTTGCGGCCGTCCTCGGTGCGCACCGGAATGTTCTGCAGGTTCGGCTCGTTGGATGACAGCCGTCCCGTCGTCGTCGCGGCGAGCGCGTAGGTGGTGTGCACGCGCTGGGTCTGCGGATTGACGTATTCCGGCAGCGAATCGGTGTAGGTCGATTTCAGCTTTGTGACCTGCCGCCACTCCAGCACGCGGGCCGGGAATTCGTGTCCGGCTTCGGCCAGTTCATCGAGAATCTGTGCAGAGGTGGACCATGCGCCCGTCTTGGTTTTCGCGCCGCCCGGCAGGCCCATCTTGCCGAACATGATATCGCCGAGCTGCTTCGGGCTGCCGGGATTGATCGGCTCGCCCGCCATCTTCTGAATATCGGCTTCGACGCGCGCGGCTGTTTGCGCGAATTCACCGGACAGACGCGACAACACCTGCCGATCGATGGAAATGCCGCGCCGCTCCATGCGGGCTAATACGGGGACCAGCGGACGCTCAAGCGTCTCGTAGACGGTGTTGACGCGGTAGGCCAAAAGGCGCGGTTTCAACACGCGCCAAAGTCTCACAGCAATGTCCGCGCGCTCGGCGGCGTATTCGGTGGCCTTCTCGACCGGCACCTGATCGTAGGTGATGCGGTTCTTGCCGCTGCCGACAAGCTCGCCGAAGCCGATGGTCTTGTGGCCGAACCAGCTTTCGGCCAGCGACTCCTGATCGTGTTTCGCGCGGCCTGCGTCGAGAACATAGGAAATCAGGATGGTGTCCTCGATCGGCACCATGTCGATGCCATGCTGCGCCAGCGCCACGGTATCGAATTTCAGATCGTGACCGATTTTGAGCACGCCCGCGTCGGTGAGCAGCGGCTTGAGCGCGGCCAGCGCGTCGGCGGCCTTGATCTGGTCGGGTGCAAGCCCGCCGGCGAACAGGCCCGATCCATCGCCCGGCTTGGTGTGCGCGAGCGGCACATAGCAGGCTTCATTGATGCCGGTGGCGAGCGAGATGCCGATGATCTCCGCCTGCATCGGATCAGCGTTTGCGGTTTCGACCGTCAGCGCGACCTGACCGATATCGAAGGCGCGTGCGACCCAGCGCTTCAATTCGTCGAGGCTCTTGATGGTTACATATTTCGCGCGATGGAACTTTGCGTTCCGTGCTTCCTCGGCGCGCGCGTCGGCGAGCGCTTTCGGTGTTTGGGGTCCTGTGTCAGTAGCCGCGGCCTGCTTCGGCTGCGATCCGCTCCATTGCCCGGCGTTCGATGTTTTTCCGGGCGCTCCCTGGCCAAACAGGTCAAGCTCGCCGCCTGCCGGTGTGGCTTGCGCTGAAGCAGCAACATGGGGAGGCGCGGACGTACTCTTTGTGCTGGCGTCGGCTTCGACATCCGACGGATCGATCTGCGAATATTCGGCGACGCGCCGCGTCAGCGTCGAGAATTCCATCGCCTTCAGGAAGGCGATCAGCTTGCGCGAGTCCGGCTCGTGCACGGCAAGATCGTCCAGCGGTACGTCGAGCTTCACATGACCATCGAGCTGCACGAGCTGCTTCGAGATGCGCGCCTTCTCGGCATTCTCAATCAGCGCCTCGCGCCGCTTCGGCTGCTTGATCTCGGGCGCGCGGGTGAGCAGCGTTTCGAGGTCGCCATATTCGGTGATGAGCTGCGCCGCGGTCTTGATACCGATGCCGGGCACGCCCGGCACATTATCGACGGAATCGCCCGCCAACGCCTGCACCTCGACCACCTTCTCGGGCGGTACGCCGAATTTTTCGATCACTTCGGGAATGCCGATGCGGCGATCCTTCATGGTGTCGTACATCGACACGCAATCGGTCACGAGCTGCATCAGGTCCTTGTCGGAGGAGACGATGGTTGCGGTCGCGCCGCGCTCGCACGCTTCACGCACGTAAGTCGCGATCAGGTCGTCGGCCTCGAAGCCGGCCTGCTCAAGACAGGGCAGATCGAACGCGCGCACCGCTTCGCGGATCAGCGCGAACTGCGGAATGAGGTCATCCGGCGCAGGGGGCCGCTGCGCCTTGTATTCAGGATAGATCTTGTTGCGGAAAGTGACTTCGGATTTGTCGAAGATGATGGCGAGATGCGTTGGCCGGTTGTCCGGTGGCATGTCGCGCATCAGCTTCCACAGCATGTTGCAGAACCCGAGCACGGCATTGACCTGCAAGCCGTCGGACTTGCGGTTCAGCGGCGGCAGCGCGTGATAGGCGCGGAAGATGTAGCCCGAGCCATCCACCAGAAAGACGTGATCGCCCTTGGCGGGAGCGCCGGCTGACGAAGCTTTCGCTGCCGGAGCCTTTGCAGGTGCAGCTTTGGCGGCGGGTTTCGTGGCGGGCGATTTCGCGGGGGAAGCGGGCTTTTTGGGCATGGGCGCAATTTAGGGATTTTGGCCGCGAATAACACCCTCGGAATGGAGCGTTACACATCAGAATTCGTCATGGGCCGGGCATGACCCGGCCATCCACGACCTGCTTTCCGTGGCGCCCAGAGACGTGGATGCCCGGAACAAGTCCGGGCATGACGCCATGAATGCAAAGGTTGGCTTTATTCCGCCGCCTGCAGGGCAGGGCGTTTCTGTTTTGGCGCGATCCAGAACATGGCGGGCCGCTCGAACAGGAAGTTCAGCCCGGCGCGTTTCGCGCCCCACCACATCAGAAGTGCGCCGACCACGCCTGCGATGGTGTCGATCAGCGAGACGAGGCCGATGTCCGGGACGATGCCGGTCTTGAGCAGGACGACACGGGTAATGGCCATCGGCAGGAAGAAGGCAAGATAGATCACGATGGAATGTTCGCCGCAGTAACGCAGGACGCCGAGCCAGTTGGCGCGTGCCAGCAGCGCGCCGGTGACGATGACAGCGCAGGCACCGGCAAATCCGAGCACCAGCGAGATCACCGGCCGGTCGCCAAAGCCCGCGAACACCAGCACACCGTTGGCGACAGCCCAGGCGGCGAGGCCGAGCAACGCGGCGCTCGGCTTTTCGCGAGCCCGGTCAGCCAGTGCGAAGATATAGTTCGCGAACAGATAGCCGGAATAGAAATAGACGAAACGCGCGGCGAATTCGTCGATCACGGTCCAGCCGGTGGACACATGCGCCCCTTCAAGCACAGCCGCGATCAGCCAGATCACCGGAGCGGGAACGCGCAGCGTGGCCTTGGTCACCACAAAGAACACCGGCAGCAGATAGATGAACCACAGCGTGCCGAACGGCTCGATGAAAGATTGCAGATACATGACACCGACATGAGCCCAGCCCTGTTCGGCAGCGAAGCTTGGGGCCTTGAATCCGAACTGGATCGTGACCCAGAGCACGTAGAAGTAAGCGAAATGGACCACCTTGCGGTCCAGATAGGTGCGCCAGTCGCGATCGATCACTCGCGCCAGGAACAGGCCCGAAATCAGGAAGAAATCCGGCATCCGGAACGGTTTTGCGAACTCGACGAACAGGTGCATGAAGCCCTGCTTGCCTGCCGCCGCTTCGACGCCCAGCGTCGAATGCATCATGACAACCATGATAATGCAGATGCCCTTGGCGTAGTCGACCCAGTCAATCCGCTCGGAGGCGGGCAGGGCGCGCGTGCCGGATGTGCCGTTGCTGCTCATGGTGTCCCGTTTCGGTCCAGTTGCGCGCCATCCTGAGGCGCAGGGGTTTCATTCTCCTTTATTCATACAAATGTTGTGCCCCATTCACGCCGATTTGCGCTAAAAGCCCCCGCGAAACCAACGTCGTTAATGAAATCCAAAGCGGGTGGTATATGCGGATTGCCATGATCGGCACGGGGTATGTGGGGCTGGTGTCTGGTGCCTGTTTTGCGGACTTTGGCCATCGCGTGACCTGCGTCGATACCGACGCCAGCAAGATCGACGCCCTGAACCGGGGCGAAATCCCGATTTTCGAGCCTGATTTAGACCGGCTGGTGGAAGCCTCGGTGAGCGCGGGACGGCTGGATTTCACCACGGATATTGCTGGTCCTGTCGGCAAGGCGGACGCGGTGTTCATCGCGGTGGGCACGCCGTCCCGGCGCGGCGACGGGCACGCGGATCTGACCTATGTCCATGCTGCGGCGCGCGACATCGCAAAAGCCCTGCAGGGTTTTACGGTGGTGGTCACCAAATCCACCGTGCCGGTGGGCACCGGAGACGAGGTCGAGCGCATCATCCGCGAGACCAATCCGCAGGCCGATGTGGCGGTGGCATCCAATCCGGAGTTCTTGCGCGAGGGCGCGGCGATCCGTGATTTCAAGCATCCGGATCGCATCGTGGTCGGCACCTCCGATGAGCGCGCGCGCAAGGTGCTCGGCGAAGTCTATCGCCCGCTTTATCTGAATCAAGCGCCGATCATGTACACCGAGCGGCGCACGGCGGAACTGATCAAGTACGCCGCCAATGCGTTCCTCGCCACCAAGATTACCTTCATCAACGAGATGGCCGATTTGTCGGAGAAAGTCGGCGCCGACGTGCAGGAGGTTGCGCGCGGCATCGGCCTCGACAATCGCATTGGCTCGAAATTCCTCAACGCCGGTCCCGGCTTCGGTGGTTCGTGCTTTCCGAAGGACACCCGCGCGCTGGTGAAAACCGCGCTGGATCATGATGTGCCGCTGCGCATTGTCGAAGCGGTGCTCGCGGTCAACGACAACCGCAAGCGCGCGATGGCGCGGAAAGTCTCCGGCGCGCTCGGCGGCAACCTGCGCGGCAAGACCGTCGGCGTGTTAGGGCTGACCTTCAAGCCCGACACCGATGACATGCGCGAAGCGCCGTCCATACCGCTGATCACGGGGCTGCTCGATCTCGGCGCGAAAGTACGCGCCTACGATCCCGAAGGGATGGAGCAGGCGAAAGGCGAACTGCCCGAGATCACCTATTGCGAAGATCCCTATGCCGTCGCCAACGGCGCAGACGTGCTGGTGATCGTCACCGAATGGCGGCAATTCCGTGCGTTGGACCTGAAACGTCTCAAGCGCGAGATGGCTAACCCCATCATGGTGGACCTGCGCAACATCTATCGCCGCGACGAGATGGAAGCCTTGGGCTTCACCTATGAAAGCGTCGGCCGCGGGGCGGTGTGAGCTTTTCACCTCTCCCCGCAAGCGGGGAGAGGTCGGAGGCGAAGCCTCCGGGTGAGGGGCGGTTTTCGAGGCTTGTATTGGCCGTCGAGTTTCTCTTTATGTTTATGGCCTCTCACCTCAACCCTCTCCCCGCAAGCGGGGATAGGGGGCAGATCGCATCATGAACTTCTCCACGCCTCTTCCCATCGATGCAGTTCTTGACGACCTGACATCGACGCTTGCGCGCAGCAGCACGGCTGTGCTGGTCGCGCCGCCGGGCGCGGGCAAGACCACGCGGGTGCCGCTGGCGCTGCTGGATGCGGACTGGGCCAAAAGTAAGAAAATCATCGTGCTGGAGCCACGCCGGATTGCGGCGCGCGCTGCCGCTGAGCGCATGGCGCAGACGCTGGGTGAGAAGGTCGGTGAAACCGTCGGCTATCGTGTCCGGTTTGGTTCGAAGGTCTCGCGCGCCACGCGCATCGAAGTCGTGACCGAGGGCATTTTCACCCGGCAGATTCTGGATGATCCGGAATTGAGCGGCGTTGCCGCCGTGCTGTTCGACGAATTCCATGAGCGATCACTCGATGCCGATCTCGGCCTTGCGCTGGCGCGCGACGCGCAGACCGGATTGCGCGAGGATCTGCGCATCCTTGTGATGTCCGCGACGCTCGATGGTGCGCGCGTGGCAAAGCTGCTCGGCGATGCTCCGGTGATCGAGAGCGAAGGCCGCGCGTTCCCTGTCGAGACGCGTTATCTGAGCCGCAAGCCCGACGTGGCAATCGAGCGGCAGATGGCAGATGCGATAGCGACGGCGCTGCGCGCAGATAGCGGCTCGGTGCTCGCGTTCCTGCCTGGCGCGGCCGAAATCCGCCGCACCCAGAATTTTCTTGCTGAGAGGGTCAGCGATCCAAACACCGAGATCGTGCCGCTGTTCGGCGCGCTCGACGCCGGGGTGCAGGATCGCGCGATTTCGCCCGCACCCAAGGGCCAGCGCAAGGTGGTGCTGGCGACATCGATTGCGGAAACCTCGCTGACCATCGAAGGCGTGCGCATCGTGGTGGATTCCGGTATGGCCCGCGTGCCGCGCTATGAGCCGGATATTGGTCTCACGCGACTTGAAACCATCCGCGCCTCGCGCGCGGCGGTGGATCAGCGCAGGGGACGAGCGGGGCGCACGGAGGCCGGGATCTGCTATCGGCTGTGGGACGAGCCGCAGACCGCGTCGCTCGAAGCTTACACACGCCCGGAGATTCTCTCTGCCGACCTGTCGTCGCTGGTGCTCGATCTCGCCCATTGGGGCGCAACCGATCCGTCAACGCTGGCCTTTCTAGACTCTCCGCCGCTGCCTGCCCTGACCGAAGCACGCAATCTCCTGCGTGAACTGAATGCGCTGGATGATGCGGGCCGCATCACACCCGAAGGCAACAGCCTGCGCGCGTTGGCGCTGCCGCCGCGCCTTGCGCGCATGATCGTGGATTCGCATCGGCTTGGCTCGGGCGATGAAGCCGCGATGATCGCCGCCATTCTCACCGAGCGAGGTCTCGGCGGCGACAGCGCCGATCTCGATGCGCGTCTCGACAACTTCCGCCGCGACCGCTCGCAGCGCGCGCAAAGCGCGCGGCAACTGGCGGAGCGCTGGGCGAAGCAGGTGGCGGCGCGTGAGCCGTTCGATGTCACGGATCGTTCGCTCTCTACAGGACTGATGCTGGCGCTGGCCTTCCCGGATCGTGTTGCGCGCAACCGCGGCAACGGATCGTTCGTGCTGGCCAACGGGCGCGGCGCGAGTGTTGAGCAAACCTCCGCGCTGGCGAAGTCGCCTTACATCGCGGTTGCCGAACTGACAGGCACGGCGGCGAACGGGCGCATTCTCTTGGCCGCGCCGATCACGCAAGCGGAGATCGAAGCGCAGTTCGCCGATCACATCCAGACCGACGACGAGATCACGTTCGATCGCGCCGCCATGGCGCTGCGGGCGCGGCGCAGGAAGAAACTGCACGCCATTACGCTCTCGGAACAGACGCTAGCGGTCTCGCCGTCGGCGGAGACGGCGCGTGTGCTGGCGGACGGCCTTGTAGCTGCAGGGCTGGAGAGACTTCCATGGTCGAAGGCGCTCAAGCAGTGGCGGGACCGCGTGATGTTTTTGCGCGCTGCGTCGCCTGAAGACTGGCCCGATTTGTCTGACAGCGCACTTGCAGAGACACGCGCCGACTGGCTGGTGCCCGCGCTGTTCGACAAGACATCATTGTCGAATTTTTCCGCAGGCGATTTGTCCGATGCGCTGATGAACTTGCTGCCTTGGGATGCACGCGCGAAACTCGACCGTGAAGCGCCGACCCATTTCGAGGCCCCGACGGGAACCTCGCTGCCGATCGACTATGAAGCCGAGCAGGGACCGACAATAGCGGTGAGATTGCAGGAATTGTTCGGACTCAATGTCCACCCTTCCATCGCCAAGGGCAAAATCCCGCTGGTGCTGGAACTGCTCTCGCCAGCCCATCGCCCGGTGCAGGTGACGCGTGATCTGCCCGGTTTCTGGCGCGGGTCCTATGCCGCCGTGCGGTCCGACCTGCGCGGGCGCTATCCCCGCCATCCCTGGCCGGAAGACCCGGCGTCCGCGCCGCCGACCCGCAGGGTCAAGCCGCGCGGGACGTAAACTCCTCGCCCCGCTCTTGCGGGGAGAGGTAAAGTTAACCCTTCTCTCACCCTTATTTCGGAAAAAGCCGTCTTCGCGGGTGCAGGGACGGTCAAGCTTCGGCCCGCCGTGAGGAGGTTCGCGTAAGGTTTGCGCGGGACCGGGTGAGTTGCAGGTGTAAGCGTATGCGTACCATCTTGATTCTGGCGGCCATGCTGATCGTGTTCGGAACGTCCATGGCGAAAGTCGCGGACAACATGACCAGCGAACGGGCGCAGGCCAAGGCTGTCGACAAGGCCAAGGCCATGAATGCCTTCGCCTCGGTGCAGCCGCAGACCACCGGCAATGCCGGTCGCCGCAGTGTCACCCTCTCGCGAGACAGCCGCGGCCACTTTCAGACCGACGCCCGTGTCGAAGGCCGCCGTCTTGGCTTCATGGTCGATACCGGCGCGTCGGTGATTGCACTGAACGAAAGCTCCGCGGCGCAGATCGGCGTTCGCCCGCGCCCGAGCGACTACACCGCGAATGTTTCCACCGCCAACGGCTCGATCAAGGCCGCGCGGACGCGCCTCGCGATGGTCGATATCGGCGGGCTTGTGGTGCGCGATGTCGATGCGCTGGTGCTGCCGGACGAAGCGCTGTCGGAAAACCTGCTCGGCATGTCGTATCTGTCGAAGCTGCGGCGTTTCGAAGTGGCGAACGGCAAGCTGGTGATGGAGCAATAAGCTCCTCACATCCGCCTAAACACCACGCTCAGATTGTTGGCCGGCATTTCGGTGATTGCCGGTCCTGAAAATCCGTTATCGCGCGCCAGTGCCGTGACGGCTTCCAGATCGCGCAGCCCCCATTCCGGATTGCGTGCTTTCAAACTTTCATCGAACGCCTCATTGCTCGGCACGGTGACGACATTGGCGCGGCGATATGGCCCATAGAGATAGAGCGGCGCGCCCGCAGGCAGGAGCTTTACCGCTCCCTGAAACAGGCCTTCGCTCGCGCGCCATGGCGCGATGTGAATCATGTTGATGCAGAGGATCGCGTCAGCCGCCATCACCGGCCAACGGTCGGACATCGCATCCAGCATCACCGGCGGACGAATATTGGTCAGGCCGCTGTCCTGCGTCCACGCGGCTATGCTCTGGAGGGCGGCGTCCTCGGGATCGGATGGCTGAAACGCGAGGTCCGGGAACGCCCGCGCGAAATGCACCACATGCTCGCCCGATCCGCTGGCGATCTCCAGTACAAGCCCGGAGGATGGGAGGACGTCGCGTAGGACATCGAGAATAGCGTCGCGGTTACGCGCGGTGGCGGGGTACTCAAGGCGGCGGTCGGTCATGGCGTGCTCGACGTGAATGCTGGCTAAACAAGGCGGCTGCCAATATGCCGTAATTCGCTCCTAAATGCGTGGCTCCCGCCTTTCCACAGTTCCACGCATTCGCTAAAGCTGCTGGATATTGCCCGCCCTGCCATGAGGCCCCCTGAATGTTTCCGAAGCCCAAGCCCGAACTGATTCCGAATACCTATGCCTATGAGTCCGAGCCGATGGTGAAGGCGACCGGCTTCCGCGAATACGACGCGCGGTGGCTGTTCGGCAAGGAAATCAATCTGATGGGCATTCAGGCGCTGGGCATGGGCCTCGGCACCCTGATCGGCGAGATGGGCCAGAAGCAGGAGATCGTCACCGCGCACGATTTCCGCAGCTACTCGGCCTCGATCAAATACGCGCTGATCTCGGGCCTGCTGGCCTCGGGCTGCAAGGTCCATGACATCGGGCTCGCGGTGACGCCGATGGCGTATTTCGCGCAGTTCGAGCTTGATGTGCCGTGCGTTGCGATGGTCACCGCCTCGCATAACGACAACGGCTGGACCGGCGTGAAGATGGGCGCGAACCGTCCGCTGACCTTTGGGCCGGACGAAATGAACCGCCTGAAGGAAATCGTGCTCAATGCCGATTTCAAGCTGAAGCCCGCAGGCGGCTATCAGTTCCATGAAAATTTCCCGGCGCGCTATATCGCTGACCTCACCAATCGCCCGAAGCTGAAGCGCAAGCTGAAAGTGGTGGTTGCGTGCGGCAACGGCACCGCAGGCGCATTCGCTCCGAAGGTGATGGAGGCGATCGGCTGCGAGGTGATTCCGCTCGATGTCGATCTCGATCACACCTTCCCGAAATACAATCCCAATCCGGAAGACATGGAAATGCTCCATGCCATTCGTGACGCGGTGCTGGAGCACAAGGCCGATGTGGGCCTCGGCTTTGACGGCGACGGCGACCGCTGCGGTGTGGTCGACAATACCGGCGAGGAAATTTTCGCCGATAAGGTCGGTGTGATGCTGGCCCGCGATATGTCCGCGATTCACAAGAACGCGCAGTTCGTGGTCGATGTGAAGTCGACCGGCCTGTTCGTGACTGATCCGGTGCTGCAGAAGCAGGGCGCCCACACGACCTACTGGAAGACCGGCCATTCCTACATGAAGCGCCGCACCCATGAACTGAAGGCGCTGGCGGGCTTCGAGAAGTCCGGCCACTTCTTCTTCAATGCGCCGGTCGGCCGCGGCTATGACGACGGCCTCGTGTCGGCGATTGCGGTGTGCGAGATGCTCGACCGTGCACCGAACAAGACCATGGCGGATCTAAAGGATGCGCTGCCGAAGACCTGGTCGTCGCCGACCATGTCGCCGCATTGCGCGGACGAAACCAAGTATGGAATCGTTGCCCAGGTGGTGAAGCATTTCGAGGACGTGAAAGCCAAGGGCGGCAAGGTCGCCGGTCAGCCGATCCGTGATCTCGTCACCGTGAACGGTGTGCGCGTGACATGTGAGGACGGAAGCTGGGGTCTGGTGCGTGCCTCCTCCAACAAGCCCGAGCTTGTGGTGGTGGTCGAAAGTCCTGTCTCTGAGAAGCGGATGCGCGACATGTTCGAGGCGATGGACTCGGTATTGCGCACGCATCCGGAAGTCGGTGAGTACAATCAGAAGATCTGACCGGCACATTGCCGTTCAATTTGCTCACTATGGCCGGGCGAAAAGCCCGGCCATTATTTTCATTGTCCGATCAGTTTCACAAATTCCTTTTCCGCTTGTGTCTGATGCCGTTCCTTGTGGCGCAGCAGATAGAAGCTGCGCGAGGGTAGCGGCATTTTCAGCGCGGCCAGCGCGCCCGATTTCAGCGTGTTCTCTGCCACCAGCTTGGATAGGATGGTTGCGCCGCTGCCTGCAATCACAGCGCCACGGACCGATTCGTTGGACGGCAATTCCAGCGCAATCCGGATGTCGCGTTTTGTGACGCCCAAACCGGCAAGCGCCATCTCGAATACCTTGCGTGTGCCGGAGCCCTGTTCGCGGGCAACCCAGCTTGCGGCTTTCAGGTCGTCGCGTTTCGGCGTGCGTTTTCCCGCCCAAGGATGCGAAGCGCCGACCACGAGGACGAGTTCGTCTTCGGCCACCACGCGCGCCGACAGCGCAGGCTCGTCCACCCTGCCCTCGGCAAATCCGAGATCGGCGCGGCCATCCAGCAGCCACGCCGCCACCTGTTCGGTGTTGCCGATCTTCAGATCGAGTGCGATGCCGGGATAGAGCGCATGGTAGCGCTGGATCAACGGTGGCAGCCAGTAATTGCCGACGGTCTGGCTCGCGGCCAGCGTGAGCGATCCGCGCTTCAGTCCTGCAAGGTCGGCGAGGACGGCTTCCGCCGCAGCCGAGCGAGCCAGCACAGCGCGTGCTTCGCTCAGAAACAGTTTTCCTGCGGAGGTCAGCTTGATGTTGCGCCCCACGCGGTCGAACAGCCGCACGGCGTGACGCTGCTCCAGCGCGGCGATAGCCGCACTCGTCGCCGATTGCGTCAGATGGAGCATTTCGGCAGCGCGGGTCATATGCTCCTGTTCCGCCACCGCGACGAAGATTCGCAACTGCTCAAGCGTCATAAGGCCTCCTACGTGGTGATCTTCACGAGCATCAGGCTGAATGTTGCGATGAAGAGAAAGGCGGCTGCGCCGAGCAGCAACGGACGCAATCCCTTGGCGCGGAGCTTTGCAATATCGGTTTCCAGTCCCATCGCCGCGAGTGCCATGGTCAGTAGGATGGTGGTGATGGTAACGATAATGCTCTTCACGTCGGGTGGGATAACGATGACGCTGTTGATCCCGACCATCGCGACAAAGCCCAGAACGAACCACGGCATCGGCGGACGAATGCCGGCATGTGTTGTACCCGACTTGCAGTTGCGCCGGGTTGCCATCAGCCCAAGCGCAATCACCATCGGCGCCAGCATTGCGACACGCGAGAGCTTCGCGATGGTGCCGAATTCACCGGCCTGCTTGCCGTCCTGAAAGGCGGCGGCGATCACCTGCGCGATCTCGTGGATCGATGCGCCGCTCCAGAGGCCATAGGCGCGCGGACCGAGATGCAGCAATCCCGGCAGGAGCGGGTAGACGAACATTGCGATTGAGCCGAACACGGTGACGCAGGCCACGGCATAGGCCACATCCTCGTCATGGGCGTTGGTGACTGTGTTGGTGGCGATAACCGCGGATGCGCCGCAGATCGACGTGCCCGCGGCGATCAGCTGCGCGAGGCCTCTCTCGACACCGAGCATCTGCCCCAGCCATGTCGTGAACACGAATGTTGCCATCAGTGTAAGTGCGATGACGGCGAGACCCGTTGTGCCGACCTCCGCGATCTGTGCCGCGGTCAATTGCAGTCCAAGCAAGATGATGGCGAAGCGCAGGATCTTGCGCAGCGCGAAGGTCACTCCAGGCTTGGCGCGCACAGGCGTGCCGATCATGTTGTGAAACAGCATTCCCGCGACAATCGCGAGAATGAGCGGGCTGAAGGTGGAAACCTCCGGCAGTTCACGCAGGCCGTAGGCGGCAGCCGTGATCAATCCGGTCAGGACCAGTCCCGGCCAGATCCCGGATGCGAACGCGGAAGGATTTTTGCCGCGAATCGCAGGCGCGTCGGGGGCAGGCAGTGTTTGCGTGGTCATGGCCGAACTCCCTGTTTCCGGCCAAAGCATCGGGGATTTCGATAGATAAGTATAATTGATTATATATGTATATCTAATCGATAAAATCGATTATTCGACGTTAAGAATGCGCGGCCACTGTCTGTGGCCGCGCGTGATGAAACAGCTCCGGGTTGAAGGTCAGGCCGCGCGAATCGATGCGAGAAAGCTGTCGACTTCCGCGCGCAGCCGTTCGGACTGGGAGGACAGGCCGCCGGCGGCGCGGAGCAATTGCGTCACCGCCTGTCCTGCTTCCTGCGAGGCGGTGTTGACCCCTGCGATGCTCTCGTCGACGTCCCTGCTGCCAGCCGCGGCCCGCTGGACATTGCCCGCGATTTCCTGTGTCGCGGCGCTCTGCTGCCCGACGGCGGCGGAGATGGCGCTTGAGATTCGATTGATCTCGGCGATGGTTTCGCCAATTGCCTGGATCGCCGTCACGGCCTCGGCTGTCGCGGATTGGATATCCCCGATCTGAGCGGAGATATCTTCCGTCGCTTTCGCGGTCTGTGTGGCGAGCGTTTTCACTTCGCTGGCGACCACGGCGAAACCCCGGCCGTGTTCGCCTGCACGGGCCGCTTCGATCGTGGCGTTCAGCGCCAGAAGATTGGTCTGGCTCGCGATGGTCTGGATCAGCGTGACGACCTCGCCGATCTTCTGCGTGCCGGACGCGAGACCTTCCACCACCGTGTTGGTCTTGCGCGCTTCCTCGGCGGCCTTGCTCGCGATCTCCGACGAGCGCGTGACTTGTTGCCCGATCTCGCTGATCGATGCGGTCAATTCTTCGGTTGCGGAAGCGACCGTCTCGACGCTTTGCGACGCCTGTAGCGATGCCGCAGCTGCGGACGCGGCCTGACGCGCCGTCTGGTCGGTGCTGCTGCTAATCGTTGCGGAGGTCTGGTGCATGTCCTTTGCGGCGTCGGCGACCTCGCTGACGATGCGCCCGACATTGCGTTCGAACGTCGTGGCGAGTTCGCTTCGCGCATTGGCGCGCTGTGCACTGGCGCGGGATTCCGCCTCGCTGCGCTCAAGGCTTGCGCGCTCGACTGCGGCGCGCGCGGCCTCGGCCTCACTGGTGCTATGCTCGGCGACATCGAACAGCTGGGCGAGTTCGATCACGATCCACACCAGCACGGCCGTCTCGAGAATGAGAATCGTCGCGTGCAGAATGACACGGCCGAGATCTGCGCCACCGGGATAGAGCGCTGCGGGCAGCAGGAAGTTGAGTGCGAGATGATGAACCGCGACGGCAACGGTCCCGGCAAGGATCGCGCGATAGTCACAATAGGCGACGAGCGCCGCCAGCGCGGCGAAGAAATACATATGCATGTCAGGTTGCCAGAGATGGCCGGACATCTGATAGACGAGGAGCGAGACATCGCCCATCAGCGCCACGGCCACGATCAGCCGCGTGGCGAGTTTGCTGCCCGCTGTTCGCCATGACCAGGTTGCGACAATGGCAAGGGCGGTCATGAGGGTGGCCGGAATCATCCAGTCTGTGCCGCGCAGCAGTCCGATCGCTGCTGAAATCGGGACATGGAGCCAGAGCAACGTGATGAGTGCCTTGCTTGCGGTTTCACGCAGCGCATTCAGATCGGTGGCCTTGGTCGTCATGCACCTGATCCTTCTGGTCGGGTTGCCGTTGAATTCGAGAAACACGCCGCGACGGCCTGCGGGTCGAGCGCGAACCATGCGCCTGCGGCGCGGAGCCTTGTCAGTCCATCGCCGTGTGCGGGCTGCACGATGACAATGGCGGACACCGCTCCGGTGCGCACGACCGATGCGCCCGCAACCGCGATGGCCGACATGGCCTGTTGCGCGCTCCACCAGGGTGGAAATATCGCGGCCACGGCTTCTGCATCCGCACGGGCCTGCAGCGAAATCGTTCCGATGGCGGCCGAACTCACGAACAGCAACGCGGCGGCCTGCAACCAGGCAGACCTGCTGCTCGCAGGGATTTTCGGCGCGGGCTTCATTGCCTGGTAAAATAAGGCGGTAAAGCTAACTTCTCGTAAATTTGCACGCATTGCTTGTTGTGCTGCAGTGCGGGAGATGCCGGCCCGGTGCGGAAACGCAGACGGGCCGCGCCTTGCGGCGCGGCCCGTGACATCCGTGGAAGTTGTGATGTTAAGCGGCGGTGAGGGCCGGGACTGGCAGCGCTGTCACCGACTTGATCTTCTCCATCGCAAAGCGCGAGGTGACATTCTTCAGCGCGACGGCGCTGATGAGCTTTTTATAAAAGATATCGTAGCTCTGCATGTCGGCGACGACCACGCGCAGCATGTAATCGACATCCCCCGCCATGCGGTAGAATTCCATCACCTCGGGCATGGCGCTGACGGCGTCGGCGAATTTCTTCAGCCAGGCGTCGGAGTGGTCGCCGCTTTCCACCGAGACGAACACCGTGATGCCAAGGCCAATCTTGTTCTGGTCGACCAGAGCCACGCGGCGCAGGATGATGCCTTCGGCCTCCATGCGCTGGATACGCTTCCAGCACGGGGTCGAAGAAAGTCCGACCCGGTCGCCGATTTCGGCCACGGAGAGGGAGGCGTCGTCCTGCAAAACGGTCAGAATCTTGCGATCTATAGCGTCAAGGCGGCGTGGAGCGTCAAGAATTGCTACAGCGAGGTCAGACATTAGAAGAACTTTCTTCCATAATTGAGGGTTGAATACCTCATATATAGAAAATTCTTCTAGTGCAAGCCCAAATCTAGGGCTTTAGAGGAGCTCTATGCTATCGCGGCGGCCGGACTGGCGGCGAGAAAGCTTTCAACTTCAGCGCGTTGGGGCGATCCAAAGGCGCCCCCAAAGCGCGTGCATTTGAGTGCGGCGGTTGCGGAGGCGAATCGCATGGCCTGTTCCAGCGCCATGCCCTCGGCGATGCCGAGCGTGAATGCCCCATGGAAGGCATCGCCCGCCCCCAGCGTATCCACGGTATGAACCGGAAAGGCCGGCATCTGTTTTGGCTCGCCCTGCGGATCGAGCCAGATCACGCCTCTGGCGCCGGAGGTGACACCGAGCAAGGCGGGCGTCACTTGCGTGAGTTTGCGTAGCGCGGTCACGTCGTCGCTCTCGCCTGCGGTGGCGTGCAAGGCATCCGCGGAGAACACGATGTGAGAGGCGATCTGCAACAGTCCTTCGCGCATCGACATCATCCGGTCGCCGTCGATCACCACGGGAATGCCACGGCGCCTGGCTTCCGCGCACACATCGGTCCCGAATTCGGCGCAGCGGCTTTCGATCAGGATAGCGTCACAATCCGCAAGCAGCGTCTCTGCAGATGGCAGCGCCACAGTCCAGAGTTTCGGATCGCGGAACGTGGCAATGGTGCGCTCGCCGCTCGGATCGATCAGCACGCTGGAGATCGGCGTGACCACATCATCGACTGTCACGAGTCCGCTGGTGTCGATGCCTTCGCCCCTGAACTGATCGTCAATGATGGCATTGCTTGTAGCGTGCGCCCCGCCGATCGGGCCTGTGAGCAGAACGCGGCCGCCGAGGCGCGAAATTGTAATCGCGGCATTGGGCGAATTGCCGCCCGCCACTTCGACGAATTCGCTGGCATACTCCTTTTGCCCGCGCGCGGGCACTTCCGGTACGCGGAAAATGAGATCGCGCACCGGCATGCCGATACAGACAATGCGTGGTGATGCCTTGTGGGGCGGATTCTGAAGTTTCACTGACACTGCGCCTCGCCGGAAATGCTCGTGACTGAGACAATCGATGACACGCCATGCGGTTCCCGTTCAAGGGAACCGGCAACACTATCAGGCGGTCTCTTTGATCCAGTTCGCCAGAAGATGATGCGCAATAGCAACCGGATGCGGTCCGGTCAGACCTTCAGCGTGGTTGCGCGCCAGCATCGCCACGGATTCGTCGCGGGTGAACCAGCGCGCGTCCTCAAGCTCGTTTCTATCGACGGTGATGTCGGTGGTGGTGGCGCGCGCGCTGCAGCCGATCATCAGCGATGATGGATAGGGCCATGGCTGGGTCATGTAGTAGCGCACATCGGTGCATTGAATGCCCGCTTCTTCGAGGATTTCGCGCTGAACAGCTTGCTCGATGGTTTCCGCGGCTTCGACAAAACCGGCGAGGCACGACCACATGGTCGGCGGAAACTGCGACTGGCGGCCCATCAGGCATCTGTCGCCGTCGGTAACCAGCATGATGACGACCGGATCGGTGCGCGGGAAATGTTCGGTCTTGCAGCTCGGGCATATGCGTCGCCAGCCGCCGTCCGCCATCGACGTGCGTGTGCCGCAATTGGCGCAATAGCCATGACGCTGATGCCAGCTCACCAGTGATTTCGCCATGGCAATGGTGGAGAGTTCACGCGCGGGGATTGCGCCGCTCGCGGCCACCGCGCGCAGATTTTCCACGGCGACATCCTGCCGCCCCATCAGGTCCTCGGCGGCTGCGGCGGTGATGCCCATGCCGAAGACCGGCGCGCCTTCGTGTAGACCGAGGAAGATGGTGCCGGGATTGGCGCCGAATTTGCGCGCTTCATCCAGTGTCAGCAGCGCGCGGGGACCGTCAGCGCCTTGCGTTACCAGGAGCGAGTCGCGATGCACCACATAGGCGCGGGCCTTGCGGTCGCCCTCCAGAGCAAACAGCTTGTCGGCATCGGTGCGGATATGCGCCGCGCGGTCGATCGGATGAGTTACAAAACCCGGTTGTCCGAGCGGGAAGGGATTTTCTTTTGTTGTCATTGATTGTCGGCCTGCGTCTTTTTGTTTTGGGCATGATCTTGTTCCGAAAACCGGTGCCCGCTTTTCGGGATCATGCCCTTAGCTCAGCCAGATCTTGCGGCGGAGCGCGGCGATGAAGATTTCGATTTCCTGTGGATCGTGCGCCAGCGGCGGCACAACGCCCCAGACTGGGCGCGGCCATGCGGCGTCCGACGTCCGGCGCGCGATGATGTGCACATGCAGTTGCGGCACGACGTTGCCGAGCGCCGCGATGTTCAGCTTGTCGGGCTTGGTGATCTCTTTCAGCGCACGCGCGACGCGGTTGATCTCGGTCGTGAGCTGCGCCTGCTCGACCTCGTTGAGGTCGATGAGTTCGATGGTGTCCGGGCGGCGCGGCACCAGCAGCAGCCAGGGATAGTTGGCGTCCTTGATGACAAGCACGCGCGACAGCGGCAGGTCGCCGATATTGATCGTGTCTTTTTTGAGGGTGTGATGGAGCGACCAGGCAGAGGCGGACATATGGGTTCCTGAACAGTTCCGGCAATTTTGCAGAGAGAGGCGGCTTGAACAACACTTGTCATGCCCGGTTATGCGCGGAGCTTCCATGTCTTTGCGCGACCGGAGCAAATGAAGGCGGGCTTCCGGGCGGATAGCCCTAAAACGGCGGATTTCGCAAGCGGAAACAAGGCGGTGCGAAGCGCCGTCCGGCGCTTGCTTTCCGTTCGCTTTGGCCCCAAATAGGGACCGGGAGATTGGCGGTGGACGAGCCACTCGCCAACCGGGTCAGGTCCGGAAGGAAGCAGCCCTAACGAGGTCCGGATCGGGTCGCTCGTCAGTCTCCTACCTCGCTTTTCCGTGTGTCCGGAAAGGCGTGATGCGTGCGCCGCGCGCTCTCCGCAATACGCCAGACGAGACAATCGCGGATCGATTGATGACCGATGCTGATATTGCCGGCGCGACTTCGGACGATCAGCCCGGTTTCGAGCTTGGCGGAACGCCAGCCGCCTCGCCAGCTTCCGGCGCGGGCTATCGCGTGCTCGCGCGCAAATACCGCCCCTCCAATTTCGGCGACCTGATCGGCCAGGAAGCGATGGTGCGCACCATCTCGAATTCGTTCGAGACGGGTCGTGTGCCGCAGGCCTGGATTCTCACCGGCGTTCGCGGTGTCGGCAAGACCACGACCGCGCGCATTCTCGCCCGTGCGCTGAATTACGAACTGCCGGATGGCTCGGTGAAAGGGCCGACCATCCATATGCCGAAGATGGGCCTGCACTGCCAGGCCATCATGGAAAGCCGCCATATCGACATTCTCGAAATGGACGCGGCGTCTCATACCGGCATCGACGATGTGCGCCAGATCACCGACGGCGTTCGCTATGCGCCGTCGAGCGCGCGCTACAAGGTCTACATCATCGACGAAGTCCACATGCTCTCGGAGAAGGCGTTCAACGCCTTTCTCAAAACACTGGAAGAGCCGCCTGAGCACGCCAAGTTCGTGTTCGCCACCACTGAAATCCGGAAAGTGCCGGTGACGGTGTTGTCGCGCTGTCAGCGGTTCGATCTGCGGCGCGTCGAATCCGATGTGCTGATGACGCATCTGTCGAACATTCTGGCCAAGGAAGGCGTGCAGGCCGAGTCTGAGGCTCTGGGGATGATCGCGCGGGCCGCTGAAGGTTCGGTGCGCGATTCGCTATCGCTGCTCGATCAGGCGATCGCGCATGCGGCTGGTCTCGTGCGCGCCGAGGATGTGCGGCAGATGATGGGGCTTGCGGATCGCACCCGCGTTATCGATCTGTTTCAGGCGCTGGCCAGCGGCGACATCGCCGCGGCTTTCAAGGAATTCCGCGACCAGTATGACACCGGCGCCGATCCGGTGGTGGTGCTGAGCGATCTTGCCGAGTTCGTGAACTTCGTCACCCGTGTGAAGGTCGTCCCCGCGACGGCGGACAATCTGGCGCTTGGCGAAACCGAGCGCGCGCGCGGTCGTGATTTCGCGGCCAAGCTCTCCATGCGCGTGCTGTCACGGATGTGGCAGATGCTGCTCAAGGGCATTGCCGAGGTGCAGGCGGCGACGCGGCCGCAGGCGGCGGCGGAAATGGTGCTGGTGCGGATCGCCTATGTGGCCGACCTGCCGACACCGGACGAAGCCATCAAGATGATCGACGCCAATGGCGGCGGCGCGCCGTTGCTCGGCGGCAATGTTGTCGGCAACGCTGCGCCGCGCGCACCTTCGGCGCGGTTGTCGTCTGGCGGCGAGGACGGCTCTCAGGTGCGTGCGATAGCATCGAGTTCGCGGCCCGCGCTCGATACGTCGCCGCGCCCGCAGATGAGTGCACCGGCGCCCGCGCCGGTTCAAGCTCAGGCCGCACCGGTGCGGCGGCTGAACACGTTCGCGGAGCTTGTGGCGCTCGCCAGCGAGAAACGCGACATCCAGTTGAAATCCGCGCTGGAAGCCGACATGCGGCTGGTACGCATGGAGGACGGCAAGCTGGAGGTTGCGCTGGAGCGCAGCGCAGCGCGCTCTGTCGTCAACGACCTCTCGCGCAAGCTGGAGCAGTGGACCGGGCGGCGCTGGACGGTGATCGTCTCCAATGAGGCCGGCGAGCCGACATTGCGCGCGCAGGCACAGGCGGCGAAGGAAAAGCTCACCGATGGCGTTCACGCCGACCCGCGCGTGCAGGCGGTGTTGGCGAAGTTTCCGGGTGCACAGGTGATCGATGTGCGCCGTATCGTGCCAGACAGCGATTCGGGCGTGGATGAGTCCGGCCCTGTTGCCGCCGCTGAAGAAGACGACGACGATCTTTAGGACGATCATTCCAGACGAGAGAAACGGATTCCGGATGGTTTATCCGGACATCAACGATAGAGGATCTATTCATGGCTGACTTTCTCGGCATGATGAAACAGGCGGCGCAGCTTCAGTCCAAGATGAAGGCGCTGCAGGACGAACTCGACACCATCGAGATCGAAGGCCTGTCCGGCGGCGGATTGGTCAATGTGCGCATGACCGCGAAGGGCGAGGTCAAGGCTGTGAAGATCGATCCGTCGCTGATGAAGGCCGAAGAGCGTGAAGTTTTGGAAGACCTGCTGGTCACCGCCCATGGCGATGCGCGCCGCAAGGCCGAAGCCGCGATGCAGGAAAAGATGCAGGCCCTGACCGGCGGGCTCGGCCTTCCGCCGGGGCTGGGTCTTGGCTAGAGCTTGATTGATCGTCGTCATTGCGAGCAGCGCAAGCGACGAAGCAATCCATGCTTTCTTTTGAAGAGTGGATTGCTTCGCTTTGCTCGCAATGACGATATTGAGTTTTTGGACTTTAAGAGCTTTCTCGAATGGCATCCTCGGTCGCCGGTCCCGAAATTGAACGTCTGATCCAGCTGCTGGCGCGGTTGCCGGGACTTGGCCCGCGCTCGGCGCGGCGTGCCGCGCTGCATCTGATCAAGAAGCGTGAAGCGCTGATGACGCCGCTGTCGGCGGCGCTGCAGGTTGCGATCGACAAGATTCAGGTCTGTAACACTTGCGGCAACATCGACACGCAGAATCCCTGCACGGTCTGCACCGATACACGGCGCGATCCCTCGATCATCGTGGTGGTGGCGGACGTCGCCGATTTGTGGGCGCTTGAACGCGCTCATGCCACAAATGGTTTTTACCACGTGCTCGGTGCCACGCTGTCGCCGCTCGATGGGGTCGGTCCGCAGGATCTGACCATCGACGCACTGGTGCAGCGCGCGCTCGACCCACGGGTCACTGAAATCATCCTCGCACTCAATGCGACGGTCGATGGCCAGACCACGGCGCATTACATCACCGACCTGTTGCAGGATGCCAATGTCAAGGTCACGCGGCTGGCGCATGGTGTGCCGGTCGGCGGTGAGCTTGATTATCTCGACGAAGGGACTCTGTCGGCTGCCATGCGGCAGCGGACGCTGTTCTGATCCGCACGAAACTGAATTCACGAAATGGAAGCCGAATGATTCTCCGTCTGTTCGCGAATGCCTCTGCACTGCTCGCCGCAGGTTGTCTCTCTATGCTGGTCTCGTCTGACGCCTTCGCGCAGCAGAAGGCAAAGCCGCTGAACACGGGTGAAGTGTTGTCCGGAGAATTGACCGCGATGCGCTCCGGCCCGAAGAAAAAGCGCACCATCACCTATCAGCTCACCAGCGAACCGCGCCGCCTGCCGCCGCCATCCGGCATGTGCAATCTGGAAACCGGCCCCGAGACATTCCAGATCGTGACCAACAGCGATGCCGAAGCGGCTGCGCTGAAGCCGTTTATCGGCAAGAGCATCGCGCTGAAGGCTAATGAACTGTCCTGCGCGCAAGCTGCCGGTCAGCTCAGCGACGCCATTGTCACCAAGTGGAGCGTCGTCACCAGGCATTGACGCGCTTGACGATGTTCGGACACCCGCCCTAGTCTTCTGATTTTAGACATCAGTTTTGGAGCGGGTCATGTCATTGCAGCGCAGTCTGTTTGCTCCCTTCGTTGTTGCGGCCGTATTCTTGTTGTCTCCGGTGGCCGTTCATTCCGCTGTAGCGCAGGTTCAGGTCGCCGTGATCGGCGACAGCAACGTCTACGGCAAGGGCATCTCTCCCTCCGAGAATTATCCGAGCCAGCTTCAGGCCGCGCTCATTGCCCGTGGGCTGAATGTGAGTGTCAGCAATGGCGGTATCAACGGTGACACCAGTTCCGGTCTCGCGGGACGTCTGGATTCGGCGGTTCCGTCCGGCACGCGGGTGGTGGTGATCTGGATCGGGATCAACGATATCCGCCGCGGCGCCAGCATGGCGGAGGTTCAGGCGAATGTCGCCGGTATCGTCAGCCGTCTGCGCGCGAAGGGGATCGACACTTATGTGATCCGGCCGCCGGTCTACAACGTGGCGGATCACCAAAATCCCGCGCTCACCGTCGGCGGCGGCGACAAGCATTTCAACGCAGCGGGCTACAGAAAGATGGTCGGCAAAACCATCGGGCCGATTGCATCGCTTGTCAGCAAGGCTGCGAAGAAGAAAGCGGCTTGAGCGGCTATGCTTCGGCGGACTCGCGCCGTCTCAATGTTTCAAAATGTCCACGCCGCTGCAGCCACGCGAGCAGGATCAGGCTCGGCACCGCCACCAGCACGCTGAGCACAAAGAACGCCGACCACCCGGTGGCCTGCGCGACATAGCCTGCGCCCGCCGAGAGATAGGTTCTGCCGATCGCAGCGAACGCAGTGAGCAGCGCATACTGTGTCGCGGTGTGCAGCGGGCTCTGGCATAGCGACGAGAGATAGGCGACGAAAATCACGGTGCCGATGGCGCCGGTGAAATTCTCCACCGTGATTGCGAGGGCCAGCGCCCATTGATTGTGACCGACAAAGGCCAGCCATGCGAAGGCGAGATTTGAAATCGCCTGCAGCACGCCGCCGGTCCACAGACAGGCTTCGAGCGACCATGCGCGCGCCAGAAAGCCACCGGCGAAGCCGCCGATCAGTGTGGCAGCAAGACCGACACCTTTAACGATGGCCGCGTAATCATTGCGGGTGAATCCGAGATCGATCACGAACGGCGCGGTCATGGTGCCGGAAAACGAATCCGTGAACTTATAGAGGATCACGAAGGCGAGCACCGCCCAGACGTCTTTCCGCGTGAGGAATTCGGTGAATGCGCCGACGGCGGCGGTGATGACGCGGGAGATCGCGCTCTCGCCGGATGTCGCTTCTTCGGCGCGGCGCGACTGTTCGGGTTCGGTGGCGACAAGCGCCGCGATCATACCTATCAGCACCATCGCCGCCATGGCGATATAGCCCCACATCCATGCCGCCGATTTGGTCAGGCCGGTGGCTTCGAAACCGCTGACCAGAAACAGCGCGCCTGCGGTCGAAATCAGCATGCCGACACGATAGGCCGCGACATAGGACGCCATGCCGGCGGCCTGCTCGCTCTCCGGCAGACTTTCGACGCGGAAGGCATCGACCACGATGTCCTGCGTGGAGGAGGCGGCCGCCACCAGCAGCGCGCCGAGGGCGACATAGAACGGCGATTTCGCCGGATCGGTCAGCGCCAGCAGCAGGATCGCCGCGATCAAAAGCAGCTGCGCGAACACCAGCCAGCCGCGCCGCCGGCCGAGCAAGCGTGTCAGCACCGGCACATGCAGCGCGTCCACCAGCGGCGCCCAAAGAAATTTCAGCGTGTAGGGGGTGCCGACCAGGGCAAAGAGGCCGATGGTGCCGAGATCGACACCGGATTCGCGCATCCACACCAACAGTGTCGAGCCGGACAGCGCCAGCGGAAGTCCCGACGAGAAGCCGAGGAACAGCACGATCAGCACGCGCTTTTGCAGATAGACCACGAATGCCTCACGCCACGAGGTGCGGGGAGCAGGGGCTGTTGCGGCGCTATCAGGTGCGGTCATGCAGGCGTGTTAGCAGATTCGGGCGGATTTTCCCCGCCACGAATATGCAGCAAACACGCCGGAATTACTCCCCCGCCTGCAGCTTGCGCAGAGGATGGGGCGGGAACAGGTCGCTGGACGAGACAACACGCGCCGCGTCTGTCGGCTCGCTGCTCTTGCTGAAATCCAGTTCCTCGATGCGGCCGGCACGTTTCTCGATCTTGTCCGCCGTAATCAAAATCTGGCGGACGTCCTCGTTCACGTTTCCGAAATCCTTCTGCAGCTTGAGTACGCGATCCCGCAGCCGGCCGAGATCGTCCGACATATGCATGACCTCGGTGCGGATCAGGTCGGCGGCATCGCGCATCCGCGCGTCCTTCAGGATCTGCTGCATCACCTGGATAGCCAGCATTAGCAGCGACGGCGACACCAGCACGATCCGCGCGCGGTAGGCCTTCTGGATCACATCGTCGAAGCCGTCGTGGATTTCCGCATAGACCGATTCCGACGGAACGAACATCAATGCCGTGTCCTGCGTCTCGCCGGGGATCAGGTATTTGTCGGCGATGTCGTTGACGTGTTTCATCACGTCCTGCCGCAACCGCTGCGTGGCGGCCTTCTTCTCCTCATCGCTGCGCGCATCGCGAAGCGCGGTGAAAGCTTCCAGCGGAAACTTTGCGTCGACGCACAGCGGACGCTGGTCCGGGAGGAAAATCACGCAGTCCGGGCGCGTCCTGTTCGAGAGCGTGTGCTGGAAGGCATAGGAATCTTTCGGCATGCCGTCCTGCACAATGGCTTCCATCCGCGCCTGACCGAACGCTCCGCGCGACTGCTTGTTGGCGAGCACATCGCGCAGCGTTGTCACCTGCGAGGTGAGGTCGGTGAGATTCTTGTGCGCGTTGTCGATGATGCCGAGGCGTTCGTGCAGCGCGCGCAAGCTGTCCATGGTGTTGCGCGTGGTTTGCTCCATGGATTGGCCGACGCGGTGCGTCACCGAATCCAGCCGCTCATTGACGGCGCGTGCCATGTCGGCCTGCCGTCCCGCCAGCGCCTGTCCCATCTCGTGCACGCGGCCGGTGGCTTCGTTCTGGATGCGCAGCACTTCCGCAAGCCGCTCTTCAAGCTCATCGGCGCGCACCGCCTGCGCCATGGCAGCTTCCGCGCCCTTGCGCCCCGAGCGTGCGATCACGATGGCGATGATCAGCAGCAGCAACAGCGCCAGCGCGCCGAAGGCGATCAGGGCGGCGCTCATGCGGACCGGCACATCGCCGACAATAAAAAGAATCTCGTTCATGCCTCCCTTGTAACCCGATTCGGACGCGAATGCGAACGAACAGGGAACATTTATGGTTAACAAACCCCTGATTTTTATGGTTAATCGGCGGTTAACGGCACGGAACCTGTGGCTCAAGGCTTAGCGAAGACCTTGGCGCGACAACATGTTTGACCCCGGCGGGCGCTCCCATTACATCGCGCCCATGGCCAATCCTCGTGACATCATCATCCTGCCGGACAAACAGTTGCGGCTGATCTCCAAGCCCGTTGAGACCATCACGCCGGAGATCCGGACCCTCGTCGACGACATGTTCCAGACCATGTACGACGCGCCGGGCATCGGCCTGGCCGCAATCCAGGTTGCCGTGCCGCTGCGGCTGATCACCATGGATCTCTCCAAGAAGGAGGGCGAAAAGGAGCCGCGTGTTTTCATCAATCCGGAGATTCTGGCGTCGTCGGACGAACTCTCGGTCTATGAAGAGGGCTGCCTCTCGATTCCCGAATACTATGAAGAGGTCGAGCGTCCGGCGCGGGTGCGCGTGCGTTTCATGGACCTCGAGGGGAAAGTGCGCGAGGAGGATGCGGAGGGGCTTTACGCGACCTGCATCCAGCATGAGATCGATCATCTCAACGGCGTGCTGTTTGTGGATTATCTCTCCAAGCTCAAGCGCGACCGCGTGATGAAGAAGTTCACCAAGGCCGCCAAGCTCGCGGCGAAGTAAGCCGGAGCTTTTCATGCCGCTGCGTCTGATCTTCATGGGCACGCCGGATTTCGCGGTGCCGACGCTGCTGGCGCTGGCGGATCATGGCCATGAGATCGTCGCGGTCTATACGCGCGAGCCGAAGCCGGCCGGACGTGGCATGAAGCTGCAGGCGACGCCGGTGGAAGTGGCCGCGCGGCAACTCGGCATTCCGGTGTTGACGCCAAAGACCTTGAAGACGCCGGAAGCCGAAGCAGAGTTTCGTTCCCATAACGCGGACGCCGCTGTTGTGGTGGCCTACGGCATGATCCTGCCCGCCAACATTCTTGATGCCGTGCCCCTCGGCTGTTTCAACCTTCATGCGTCTTTGTTACCGCGCTGGCGCGGCGCAGCGCCGATCAACCGCGCCGTGATGACGGGCGATGCGGAATCCGGCGTGATGGTGATGAAGATGGATGTCGGGCTCGACACCGGCGATGTGGCGATGGCGGAGCGCCTGCCGATCACCGATGCGATGACCGCGCAGGATCTTCACGACGCGCTGGCACCGCTCGGGGCGGACCTGATGGTGCGCGCGATGGGCGGGCTGTCGCGCGGTGGCCTGCAACTCACCAGGCAGAGCGAAGAGGGCGTTACTTACGCTGCCAAGATCGACAAGGCCGAAGCACGGATCGACTGGACGAAATCTTCGCATGAGGTGCTACGGCACATTCACGGCCTGTCGCCGTTTCCCGGCGCATGGTTCGAGATTGAAATCGATGGCGCGCCGGTGCGGATCAAGGTGCTGCGCGGTGAGCTTGCGAAGGGTTCGGGCGCGCCGGGCGATGTGCTGGATGATCGCCTGACGATTGCCTGCGGTGAGGGCGCGATCCGGATTCTGGAACTGCAGCGCGCCGGAAAGCCGCCAATGAAGGCCGATGCGTTTTTGAACGGCACGTCGCTCAGGCCGCCGGCGCGGGTGATGTGATGGCGCGTGCTCGGACAGTTTTTCTTACCTCTCCCCGTTTACGGGGAGAGGTAGTGAGGTTGTAATGCCCCGCTACAAGCTCCTCATCGAGTATGACGGCTCGCCGTTCTGGGGCTGGCAGTATCAGGACAAGGGGCCGTCGGTTCAGGGCGCGCTTGAAGATGCGGTGAAGGCGATGACCGGCGAGCGCGTGCGGGTCAATGGCGCAGGCCGCACCGATGCGGGCGTCCATGCGCTCGGGCAAGTGGCGCATATCGATCTGGCAAAAGACTACAGGGCGGATCGCGTGCGTGACGCGCTCAATGCGCATCTGCGGCCGCATCCCATCGGCGTGCTCTCGGCGGAGATCGTGCCCGACACATTCGATGCGCGGTTCTCGGCCATCAAGCGGCATTACATTTACCGTATCGTCAATCATCGGGCGAACTTGGCGCTGAAAGCCGGGCAGGCGTGGCGCGTGCCGCGCCCGCTCGATGCCGAAGCCATGCACGACGCGGCACAGGTGCTGCTCGGCAAGCATGACTTCACGACCTTTCGTGACACCGAATGTCAGGCGAAGTCGCCGGAGAAGACCCTCGACACGCTCGATGTGGCGCGCGACGGCCATGAGGTGAATATCACGACGTCCGCGCGCTCGTTCCTGCACAGTCAGGTGCGCTCGATGGTCGGCTCATTGGTGTGGGTCGGTCACGGACGTTGGACGGCGCAGGACCTACGCAGCGCGCTCGAAGCGCGCGATCGCACGGCGTGCGGACCGGTCGCGCCGCCGGACGGGCTTTATCTGGTGCGGGTGGAGTACTGAGTTACGCCGCTGCCGTGGCTTCGATTTCCAGCAGCCATTTGCTGTCGAAAATTCCGGCGATGATCACCGTCATGGCCGGAGCGAGCGTGCCGAGGACACTTTGGCGGATAGCGCGATTCTCCAGCGCGTATTTCCGGTCCGAAAGGAAGACCGTCACCTTCACAACATCAGCCAGCGTCATGTCGACTGCCTTGAGCTGGCTTTCAATATTGGCCCATATCAATCGGCATTGTGCCTCAAACGTCTCGGGCACCGTGCCATCCACGGTCTGCGGGATCTGTCCGCTCACGAAGGCCAGTCGCTGCGCGCCGCTGATCTCGCAGACCTGCGCATAGCCGAAGGGTTGCGGAGCGTTGGCGGCGTTGACGTTGCGGCGCTGCATCGGCATCTCCGTTATGATATTGTCTTCATCACATCCCAGAACAGGTCCTCGCCATTGGCGACGTTTTCGTTCCAGTGATCAGCGGCATTCTCGTCCGCGGCATCTGTGATGAACTTGAAGGCGCGCCACGGGATTGCATGACGCTGGCTGACATGGGCGATGGCGAACAGCTCCATGTCGACGATGTCGATGTTGTTTTCAACTAGCCACGGATCGGTGGCCGTGACGAAGCTGTCGCCGGTGCCGCAGACCACGCCATCGAAACCCGATGAAATACGATCCATCTCCGGTGCAAATGGCGTGCGTCCGCGTGGCGCCAGCGGCATCGCCGCCATGTCGCGCTGGACTGTGTGGGCGACTTCCACAAGACCGTTGTGGATGTGCGCGATCTTCCCGGCGGTGCCGTAGTTGATGATGAGTTTAGGTTGAAGCGCCAGCACCGTGAGTGCCGCGACATGCGCGGCATTGACCTTGCCGACGCCGGTATAGATCACCTCGACGCCTTCGGGCGCGCGTGACTTGCTCAATTCGTTGTCAATGGCGGTGAGGACGACGATGGGACCGCTCATATTGTTCGGGGTGCTCATGCGAAATAGCGGTCCAGCACGCTGCGATAGATCTTGGTGAGCTTTTCGAGATCGGAGACCGGCGTGCGCTCGTCGATCTGGTGCATGGTCTGGCCGACAAGGCCGAACTCCAGCACCGGGCAATAATGCGTGATGAACCGCGCATCCGAGGTGCCGCCACCGGTGTTCAGTTCAGGCCTGCGGCCTGTCACATCCTCGATGGCAGCCGACACAAGATCGGTGAACGGACCGGGCTGAGTCAGGAATGCATCGGAGTTCGACGGCTCCCAGACCACATGCGCCTTGATGCGGTTGCCGCTCGCCTTGGTTACGCGCTCCTCGATCAGTGCGCGCAGCGACTCGCGGGTGTGGCGGTCGTTGTAGCGGATGTTGAAGCGCGCCCGCGCCTGCGCCGGGATCACATTCCATGCCGGATTGCCGACATCGACCGAGGTGAATTCGAGATTCGACGGCTGGAAGTGTTCTGTGCCGTTATCGAGCGGATCGCTGCTGACTGCGGCAATGATCGCCGCGATATCCGGCACCGGATTGGAGGCGCGGTGCGGATAGGCGACATGGCCCTGCACGCCGTCGACAATGATCGTGCCGCTTTGCGAGCCGCGCCGTCCGGCCTTGATGGTGTCGCCGATCTCGTTGACGTTGCTCGGCTCGCCGAGCACGCAGTGATCGAATGTCTCGCCGCGCGCCGCCGCCCATTGCAGCAGCTTGATGGTGCCGTTGACGGCGATGTCTTCCTCGTCGCCGGTGATCAGGAACGAGATCGAGCCTTTGGGCTTGCCGCCGTTCGCCTTGAGATATTCGAGCACCGCAGCCACGGAACAGGCGATGCCGCCCTTCATGTCCACGGCGCCGCGCCCGTAGAGCATGCCGTCCTTGACGTCACCGGCGAATGCGCCGTGGGTCCACTTGGTCTCGTCGCCTGCGGGCACAACATCGGTGTGGCCCGCGAACGTGATGTGCGGCGTTTCCGTGCCGATGCGTGCGTAGAGATTGTCGATGTCAGCCGCGCCGGGTTCGGAGAAGGTGACGCGATGCACCTCGAACCCGGCTTCGCTTAACAGCTTCTCCAGCACGCCAAGCGCGCCCGCGTCCGCAGGCGTCACCGAAGGGCAGCGTAGCAGGTCACGGGCGATGGAGAGAGCGTCGGTCATCCGTGTGGATCAGTCCCGCAGCAGCTCGTTGATGCTGGTCTTCGAACGGGTGCGCTCATCGACGCGCTTGACGATCACGGCGCAGGCGGTGTTCGGCCCGGGCTGGCCGTTCTTCAGCGGCTTGCCGGGCAGCGTGCCGGGAACGAGTACCGCATATTCTGGCACTTCGCCGATGAAGGTCTCGCCGGTCTCGCGATCCACGATCTTGGTGGATGCGCCGAGGAACACGCCCATCGCCAACACCGCGCCCTTGCGCACGACAACGCCTTCGGCGACTTCCGAGCGCGCGCCGATGAAGCAGTCATCCTCAATGATAACGGGGCCAGCCTGCAGTGGCTCGAGCACGCCGCCGATGCCGACGCCGCCGGAGATGTGCACGCGCTTGCCGATCTGGGCGCAGGAGCCGACCGTGGACCAGGTGTCGATCATGGTCGCTTCATCGACATAGGCGCCGAGATTGACGAACGACGGCATCAGCACGACGTTCTTGGCAATGAAGGCCGAGCGCCGGACGATCGCGCCGGGCACGGCGCGGAAGCCGGCGTCGCGGAAACGGTTCTCGCCCCAGTCTTCGAACTTGGACGGCACCTTGTCCCACCACTGCGCGCCGCCGGGGCCGCCGGTGATCGGCGCCATGTCATTGAGGCGGAAGGACAGCAGCACGGCCTTCTTCAGCCACTGATTGACATGCCATTTGCCGTCGGCCTGCCGCTCCGCCACGCGCGCCTCACCCTTGTCGAGCAGGTTGAGCGCCAGCTCCACGGCATCGCGCACCTCGCCTTTGGTGTTGGCGTTGACGGTATCGCGGGCTTCGAAGGCGGCATTCAGCGTGTTTTCAAGCGCGGAGAGAGACATCGGTGTTCCTTGGGGGAAAAGCAGTTTTTGGATGCCGCTTTTGTCGGGATTTGGCGGCGGTGAGTCAAGTTGAACGGATCAGTTTGAAGCCCTTATCGCCGCCAAAAACCCGGTCAGATCGTCGGTAATGTGATCGACATAGGCGGCGTCGCGGCCTTCCAGCTCCCAGTCCTCGCGGACTACGTTTTTGGTGCCGTCCGGCACCACCAGAACTGTGGTCATGCCGAGGTCGTGCGGCGTCACCAGATTGCGGGCGAGGTCCTCGAACATGGCGGCTTTCGAGGGATCGACGCCGTGCAGCTTGAGAAATTTCATATAGGTCTGCCGCGCGGGCTTCGGCTCCAGTTCGGCAGCGACGATGTCGAACACATCCTCGAAATGGTTGCCGATGCCGAGACGCTCCAGCACCGCGCCGGCGTGGGCGCGCGAGCCGTTGGTCAGAATCAGCTTGCGGCCGGGAAGTTTTTCGATGGCCGTGCCCATCGCCGGATTGGGTTCGAGCGGCGAATGATCGATCTGGTGGACGTAGTCGAGGAAGTCATCGGCCCTGAGGCCGTGTTCGGTCATCATGCCGCGCATGGTGGTGCCGTAACGGCGGTAATAATCCTTCTGGATCTTGAAGGCTTCGTCCTTCGGCACATTCAGATATTGCGCGACGAAATCGCGAATGCGGACATCGACCTGCTGCCACAGATTGACGTGGTGCGGATACAACGTGTTGTCGAGATCGAACACCCAGGTCTCGACATGGGCGAAGCTGCGGTTTTGCTTTTGATTCATGTTCTTCTGGTTCATGGCATTCCAAACCGGATGGTCTTGCCGGCGCCTGCGCTGATGTCGATGCGCTCATAGCCGCTGGCATTCAGTCCGCGCGCGCCGCAATCGCCCTGTTCGGTGAATTCGAATTGCGCCTCGCGGGTGCAGAGCATGGTCGCGCCGCCCCAGTTCAGCGGCCGGTTGTTGATCTTGATGGCGCGGCCGGTCGAATCGACCGCTTCCGCGAAACTGAAAATCCGGCGCGGCTGTCCGCTCACATCGGGATGTAAGCACTTGCCGGGCTCGATACGATACCAGCCGCGGCTGGTGACGGCCTTGCCGTCGTCGGTGGCGATGGAAGCCATCACACGGTACTGCGTGTCGTTGCACCATGTGAGGCCGGTGGCGGATGGCGATTCCACCGCGGCGATCATGGTGTCAAAGAAGCCGGGTGCTTCCGCTGCATTGGCGGTAAGGCCGCGCGCTTTCAGGAACGCAGCGAGCGCGTTCTGCGTCTTCGGTCCATCGACGCCGTCAATCGGCGCAGCGTCATAGCCCGCGATGACCAGCAGGCGCTGGATCGCGGCAAGCCGCGCCTGTTCGTCGTCATACTCTGCACCCTCTGCCAGATACGCGACCTGATGGCCGTCTTCCGATGTGCTCGGCTTGATTTCGGTGAACGGCACGGATGTCTGGCTGCTATTGCACTGTCTTCCGGCGATCACGAAGTCCTTCGGTGCGACGCAAAGATTGTCGGTGCCGTTCTGGGGCGCGGGGGATGCGCCATAGACCGGCAGCGAGCGTGCATGCAGAAGGATGCGGTCCGCGGTGATGTTGCCCTGCGCGACCACACGGCAGGTTGCGGGATCGATCCGGAACCAGCCGCGCGTGGCGGTGGCCGTGCGATCTTCGATGCCGATGGCGGCCTCGACGACATAGCTCATGCGGTTGCAGATTTTCAGGTCGGCGCGAGCAGGGGTAGATGAGAGCAGAGCTGCAGCGAAGACAATCGCCATTAAGGCAGGCAAGGATTTACAGCTGTCATCACCGGGCTTGTCCCGGTGATCCCGATCATGATGACATGGTGCCCTTCCAGTCGGGATGGCCGGAACAAGTCCGGCCATGACAACTGAGAATGGTCTGCGCCACATCATCACTTGTGGATCAGTGTTCCCGTGCCCTGATTGGTGAACAGTTCGAGCAGCACGGCGTGCGGCGTCTTGCCGTCGATGATGACCACGCCTTCGACACCGGCTTCCAGCGAGTAGATGCAGGTCTCGACCTTGGGGATCATGCCGCCGGAAATGGTGCCGTCGGCGATCAGCTTGCGCGCATCCTTGATCGACAGTTCCGGAATGAGCTTCTTCGACTTGTCGAGCACGCCCGGGACGTCAGTCAGCAGCAGCAGGCGCTTGGCCTTCAGCGCACCGGCGACGGCGCCTGCGAAGGTGTCGGCATTGACGTTGTAGGTCTTGCCGTCTGCGGACGAGGCCAGCGGCGCCAGCACCGGGATCAGTTCATAGCCGATGAGCTGGTTTAGCAGCGTGAGATCGACCTTGTCCGGTTCGCCGACAAAGCCAAGATCGACCACCTTCTCGATGTTGGAGCCGGGATCGACCATGGTGCGGGTCGCCTTGGTGGCGGTGACCATGTTGCCGTCCTTGCCGCACAGGCCGACGGCCTTGCCGCCCGCTTCGTTGATGTGGCTGACGATCGATTTGTTGATCGAGCCGGCCAGCACCATCTCGACGATTTCCATGGTTGGCGCATCGGTGACGCGCAGGCCGGCGGCGAATTCGGACTTGATGCCGAGCCGCGACAGCATGGCGGCGATCTGCGGGCCGCCGCCGTGCACCACCACGGGATTGATTGCGGTCTGCTCAAGGAGAACGATGTCGCGGGCGAACTGCCTGGCGAGGTTTTCCTCGCCCATGGCATGACCGCCGTACTTAATGACGATGGTTTCCTCGTCGTACTGCTGCATGTGCGGCAGCGCTTCCGACAGGATGCGGGCCTGATCCTGTGGGCTGATATTCGGCAGGTCGATCATGGGGAAATCTCGTTCGCACGGGCTGGCAAAGATGCCGAGGGTTTAGCCCATCGGCGCGAGGGTGCAAAGCACCCGCAGCGCGGATCAGGCCACCGGCCGCGGCCAGAGTGCCGCGATTGCCAGCACCAGCCAACTCAGGATTAGCAGCGTGCCGCCGGTCGGCGCGGCCATTGTGAACAATCCGTGACCGGCATACTGGCGCAGGGTGAGATCGCCCGCGAACAGCGTGGCGCCCGCGACGAAACCGAAGGTCGCGGTCAGGCCGAGGCCACGCCGGGCGATGCCGTGTCCGGTCAGCAGCGCCGCACCAATCACGGCGCTGGCGTGGAACAGCAGCATCGATGAGGCGGAGGCGAGCCGCGCTGCATCGGCCTGATGGGCAGAGGCGGCGGCCAACACCACACCGGCTGCCCCCATCAGGCCAGCCAAAACAACTGCAAGACGCAACACACCATTCCGGGTCATTAAATTCGCTCTCTCAAAAGACGGATCATGGCGGCGCGTAATTCGGGCATGCCGTCCCCGGTGCGCGACGAGGTGACCAGCACTTCCGGGAATGCCGCTGGATGCTTCAGCAATGCGGCCTTCGTCGCGGCAATCGTGCTTTCAAGCTCGGACTTCTTCACCTGATCGGCCTTGGTGAGCACCACCTGATAGCTGACAGCAGACCTGTCGAGGGTCTTGAGCACATCGGTATCGACGTCCTTGAAGCCGTGCCGCGCGTCGATCAGCACATAGACGCGCGCCAGATTGGCGCGGCCCTGCAGGAACTTGTGGATCAGCGTGGTCCACGATGCGATCTGCGATTTCGGCGCGGAAGCGTAGCCATAACCTGGCATGTCCACCAGCCGCAGCCCGGCGTCCTTGCCGTCCGCAGGCGTCGGCCCGTCGAAGAAGATCAATTCCTGCGTGCGTCCCGGCGTGTGCGAAGTGCGCGCGAGGCCGTTGCGGCCGGTCAGTGCATTGATGAGGCTGGATTTGCCGACATTCGAGCGGCCCGCGAACGCGACCTCGACGCCCTTCATGGGCGGCAGCGTTTCGATGGACGGCGAGGCCCAGATAAACTGCCAGTCGCCGGCGAAGATTTTTCGCCCGGCTTCAATCAGCTCCGCATCGGTTTTGTCAGTCATGCGAAGGCACCCGGAAAAGAAAACGCCCGGCATTGCGCCGGGCGCTTAATAGCAGTGACGTCAGGTCGTTTTCTTTGAACCCGCGAAGGTCGACTTCAGATTGTCGAACAGTTCGATCTTCGCGCCGTTCTTCTTCATGATGTAGCTCTGCTGCAGCACCGACAGCAGGTTGTTCCAGGCCCAGTAGATCACAAGACCGGCCGGGAAGCCCGCAAGCATGAAGGTGAAGATCAGCGGCATCCAGTCGAAGATCATCTTCTGCGTCGGATCGGGCGGCGTCGGATTCAGCTTCATCTGGAACCACATCGTGATGCCCATGATGATCGGCCAGATGCCGAGATGCAGGTAGTAGCCGAGAACCGGAAGCTGGGTCGGATCGAATGCGAACAGCCCGAACAGGTTGAACAGGTTGGTCGGGTCCGGCGCGGAGAGATCCTTGATCCAGCCGAAGAACGGCGCGTGCCGCATTTCGATGGTGACGAACAGAACCTTGTAAAGTGAGAAGAACACCGGGATCTGGATCAGAATCGGAAGACAGCCCGCGATCGGGTTGATCTTCTCCTTCTTGTAGATCTCCATCATCTCCTGCTGCTGCTTCATCTTGTCGTCAGGATACTTGTCCTTCAGCGCAGCAAGCTGCGGCTGCACGGCCTTCATCTTCGCCATCGAGGCGTAGGACTTGCTGGCGAGCGGGAAGAAGATCAGCTTGACCAGCACCGTCACCGCCAGGATGGCGATGCCGAAGTTGCCGAAGATGTGGAAGAACCAGTCGATCGCGAAGAACATCGGCTTGGTGATGAAGTAGAACCAGCCCCAGTCGATCAGGCGGTCGAACTTGTTGAGGCTGAGCTGCTTGTCGTAAGCGTCGACGGTGGCGTTTTCCTTGGC
>Ga0209023_10000669_pt1 | contig 50302 bp, 35 predicted proteins | sample LakOneMetagenome_FD_187468 | JGI IMG/M metagenome (GOLD analysis project Ga0209023, IMG submission 187468) | Freshwater and sediment microbial communities from Lake Erie, Canada (SPAdes) (version 2) | ecosystem: Environmental > Aquatic > Freshwater > Lentic | place: Lake Erie, Canada... | reverse complement strand
GGGACGGGGACATCGGGCACTCGCCTCGCTTTACAAGGCAGTCAAGATCCCGGCGATCATCACGCAGAATATCGACAATCTGCATCAGGTTTCGGGTTTCGCGGAAAACCACGTCGTCGAACTGCACGGCAATACCACTTACGCCAAATGCATAGGCTGCGGACAACGCTTCGAGATTGCGTGGGTCAAACAGCGCTTCGAGGTGGAGGAGATTGCCCCGTCCTGCATTGCGTGCGGCGATCCGGTGAAATCCGCGACTGTTTCGTTCGGTCAGGCAATGCCCGAGGACGAGATGCGCCGCGCGTCTGAACTTGCGAAGCAGTGCGACCTGTTTCTGGCCATCGGCTCGTCGCTTGTTGTCTGGCCCGCTGCGGGGTTTCCGCCACTCGCACGCAAGAGCGGCGCAAAACTGGTCATCATCAATAACGAGCCGACCCGTCAGGATAATATCGCGGACCTGGTCATCCGCCACGACATCGGAGAAACCCTCAGCCCGTTCGTCGGTAACTGAGCAGTCCGATTGATTCGCGGGCTTCAAGACTGTTCATAGGTCACCGCTGATTTCTTTTTTGTCTTTCAGCCCTGTTGCGGAGTGTTATCGTCGAATCACGGATTCGCGTTGCTTCGTCTTGAGTCGTCATGGTGGAGCCCACGAAACTCGCGTTGTCGCATCACGTACTTGGTCATGTCTTAAGTGACTGACTGCAGATTTTGTTTGAGGTCCGTAAGGTCATGGGTTCGGACGCATTTGAGTCCAAAAAGACGGGCGGCCCATCGGCGGGGGCTGGGCCTGAAGGGTTTTCTCCCAGCGAACTGGCTGCAAGAGCCGATCGGAATTTTGCCGCGGATTCATTCGCGGCAGCCGATGGCGCGGCCGTTAATCTGGTCGAGATTTCCGGCACCATCAAATGGTTCGACGCCTCCAAAGGCTACGGATTCATTGTCCCTGACAACGGCTCACCGGACGTGTTGCTGCATGTGACGGTTTTACGCCGCGATGGCTATCAAACCGCTTATGAAGGCGCGCGCCTAGTGTGCGAATGCGTGCAGCGGCAGAAGGGTTATCAGGCCTTCCGTATCGTCTCGATGGACGACTCGACCGCCATCCATCCGGCGCAGATGCTTCCCCCGCGCACCCATGTCAGCGTGACTGCAACGAGTGGGTTGGAGCGGGCGCAGGTCAAATGGTTCAACCGGCTTCGCGGGTTCGGCTTCCTGACATGCGGCGAGGGCACGCCTGACATATTCGTGCATATGGAAACCCTGCGCCGTTACGGCATGACCGAATTGCGACCCGGACAGTATGTACTGGTCAGGTTTGGACCCGGCTCCAAGGGCATGATGGCGGCCGAGATCCAGCCGGAGGCTGGCTCACCCGGTCTGTCCTCGCACTAATCCACGTCACTTCCGAAATGGATCGCCGTTCCAGCGGCGGTGTTCGTGCGCCTGCGATTTTGGCGCCGATTAAATCCTCGTGATCCAGCGCATCGAGGCGGGCCATGTCTGGTCTTTGCCATGATCGCCGCGTTAGGGTGAAAGCCCTGCTGTTCCAAGATCGGTTGATGATGCGTCTCGTTCTCCCTCGATATGTCCCCACTGACATTCGCTGTCTCATTGCTTCACTGATCGCGCTTGTCGCGGTCGCCGTAAGCCCTGCCATCGCAGCCGACGTTCAGTCGCTCGAGATCGTTACGAAGTCGGGCGTGCAGGTATTTTCGGTTGAGATCGCCACGACCGAAAAGGAACGGGCGACCGGGCTGATGTACCGCAAGGAACTGGCCGAGGGCCGGGGCATGCTGTTCGACTTTTCGCCGGAGCAGAACGTCCAGATGTGGATGAAGAACACTTACATCCCACTCGATATGATCTTCATTCGCAGCGACGGCCGTATCCTGCGGATCGCGGAAAACACCGAGCCGTTTTCCGAGAAGATCATCCCGTCCGGCGGTCTGGCCAAGGGCGTTCTGGAGGTCATCGGCGGCACTGCGAAGAAATATGGGATAGCGCCGGGCGACCGGGTCGCCTATCCGCTGTTCGGCACACGCTGAGCCCAGCGGCCGCGCACCGCTGGCCGCTTTTGAGATGTCCGGTGATGTTCAGAAAAACAGATCAACTTCAATGAGTTGATGGTCGGGGCAGGAGGATTCGAACCTCCGACCTGCGGTACCCAAAACCGCCGCGCTACCAGGCTACGCTATACCCCGAGAACGCCAGTCGATACACGCTTCGCCCTGTGCCAGCAAGGCGCGGCGAGCAATTTACGGGCGGAAATCCGCCCGTTGTCGCGAATTGTTCCGCCCCGCGCCCGAAGGCTACGGGATCAGGATCCGGCTGCCGGAGAAGCCTGAGCCGCGGGTGGCTTCGGCGATCGCGACGCGGGCTTATCCAACTTCTTCGACCAGTTCTTGTAATAGGCAACGCCGCACAGCAGCGCGATGCCGACCACGCTGACGCCAAGCTGCGCCCAGACCGTGCCCCAGCTCAGCATCAAAATGAAATGAGCGACGAACGACAGGAAGATGCCGACGCAGAACACTTCAAGCGATTGCTGCCCGCACTTGATGATCGGATCGAAGATCTTCCACTCCAGGCCCGGCCAGTCCTTGTGCACGAACCGCGTCATGAAAAACGCAATCACGACGAAGTGGATCACGCGATAGGGTGCAAGAAACGTCTTGTCGTTGGGATTGAAGGCGTCGAACAACCACTTCGGAAAGAGTTCGCCGAACGATTCAAAGCGACCCGCCATGGTCATGATCAGCGCGAAAAACAGATAAAGCGAGCCAAGGACCAGCAGCCATCGTGAATAGATCACCGATTGCGATTCTCGTGCACCGCCGAGCGCGAACCATGCGCCGAAGATGAAAAGAAGCTGCCAGGTATAGGGATTGAAGTACCAGGAACCAGCTGGATAGGACGAGAAATTCCAACCGAACTGGCGGGCGGCGAAGTAGAGGACCAGCGACAGGCCCATCACCAGATCGGGCTTGCGCAGCATGAACCACAGCACCGGCGGGAAGAAACCCATCAGGATGATGTAGAGCGGGAGCACGTCCAGATTGACCGGCTTGAACCGCAGGATCAGGCCCTGCGTCAGCGTCTGGATCGGATTATCGACCAGACCCGCAATGTTGAACTCGTTGATGATGTTTGGATCGGCATAGCGCAGCGCGACCCAGCCGATCGCGGCGATATAGATGACGAACAGCAGCACATGGGCGACGTAAAGCTGCCAGACGCGCTTCCACAGCCGTGTCGCGCCTACGATGAAACCGCGATCCAGCATCATCTTGGCGTAAACGAAGGAGGCGGTGTAGCCGGAGATGAAAACGAACAGGTCGGCAGCGTCACTGAACCCGTAATTGCGGGGGGTGGCCCAGTTGATGACGTTGTTCGGGATGTGGTCGAGGAAAATCCACCAGTTCGCTATTCCGCGAAACAGATCGAGCCGCAGGTCGCGGCCCTTCTCGGGAAGTGTTGCATGAATTTCCATAGTGACCGTTCGTATTGGCTGCCGTTCGCGTTACGGATCGAACTTAAGAATTGCGCCGGACGGGCGGGGCTGGTCAGATTGTCACAGCGTTTCGAAGCGTCTATACCAGATTTTGTGGTTGGAAGTCTCTATTGGGCAGGTCTTGCGAACAAGTCATGCCCAGCGAAGTTGATGCTTCCCAGACGCGGAATCACATGTTTTTATCCATGTGTCCGGCGTCAGACATGGCATCGAGACGATGGAATTTCAGGATACCTTTTCATGACAGCTCGCATCTTCAAGCCCGCCAAAAATGCCATGCAGTCCGGTGCCGCCAAGACGAAAATCTGGCAACTGGATTATGAGCCGGAGCAGCCGAGGGTGATCGAGCCGTTGATGGGCTGGACCTCGTCGGGCGACATGAAGCAGCAGGTGACGCTGCGTTTTCAGAGCAAGGAAGACGCCGTCGCCTATTGCGAGCGGGAAGGCATCCCGTATCAGGTGCTGGAGCCGAAGGAATTGAAGCCGCGCGCCAAGGCCTATGCCGACAATTTCGCGTTCCGCCGCGTCGAGCCTTGGACACACTGACGCGCCGATCTCACGGCCCTTTCAACATCGATCGAATTCAGCCCGGAAATGTCTGGCAAAAGACATTTCCGGGCTTTGCTTTGCCGTAACCAAAGCCATCCGACTTACCGTTAACCTCCCCAGTTTGGTCGCAAAAGTTGGGGTTGCAATCCGCGGTCAAGCAGTGACACCCTGAAGATCAATACCGCCCGTAATGAAGGCGGAGTTAAGCAAGATCAAAACGTTACGCGGCGGGAAACAATGCCTCTTCGCTCCGGGCTCGACCCCAAATCATCCGATTTTATCCGCAACGCCGAGACCATGCGCGGTCTTGTCGCCGACCTTCGCGAGAAGCTGTCTCAGGTGGCTGGCGGTGGCGGCGTGGCAGCCCGCGAGAAACATTCCGCGCGAGGCAAGATGCTGGCGCGCGATCGCGTCGATCTGCTGATCGATCCCGGCACGGCGTTTCTCGAATTCTCGCCGATGGCGGCTTACGGCCTCTACGGCGGCAACGTCCATTCCGCCAGCGTGGTGACGGGCATCGGCCGCGTCTCGGGCCGCGAATGCGTGATCGTCGCCAACGACGCGACCATCAGTGGCGGCACTTATTATCCGATGACCGTGAAGAAGCATCTGCGCGCGCAAGACATCGCGCGGCAGAACAACCTCCCATGCATCTACATGGTGGACTCCGGCGGCGCGTTCCTGCCGCAGCAGGACGACATCTTTCCGGATGAGCGGCACTTCGGGCGCATCTTCTACAATCAGGCGAACATGTCGGCGCAAGGCATTCCGCAGATCGCTATCGTGATGGGCTCGTGCACCGCCGGCGGCGCTTATGTGCCCGCAATGTCGGATGAGAGCATCATCGTGCGCAATCAGGGTACGATCTTTCTCGGCGGTCCGCCGCTGGTGAAAGCCGCGACCGGCGAGGTCGTGACGGCGGAAGAACTCGGTGGTGCGGACGTTCACTCGCGGCAGTCCGGCGTGACGGATCACTACGCACAGAACGACAGCCACGCCATCGGCATCGCGCGGCGCATTGTCGGCAATCTCAATCCGGCGAAATCATCCGCAACGGGATTGCGCGAACCCCGCGATCCGCTGTTCGCGCGCGAGGACATTTACGGCGTGGTGCCAGCCGATGCGCGTAAGCCGTTCGATGTGCGCGAGATCATCGCGCGGATCGTCGATGGCTCGGAGTTCGAGGAATTCAAGAAGCTCTACGGCACGACGCTGATTTGCGGCTTCGCGCATATATGGGGTTATCCCGTCGGCATCATCGCCAATAACGGCATCCTGTTCAGCGAGAGTTCGTTGAAAGGCGCACACTTCATCGAGCTGTGCTGCCAGCGCGGCATTCCGCTGCTGTTCCTGCAGAACATCACTGGCTTTATGGTCGGCAAGAAATACGAGGCGGGCGGCATCGCGCGCGACGGCGCGAAGCTAGTGACTGCTGTTGCCACGGCCTCGGTGCCGAAATTCACGGTGGTCATTGGCGGCTCCTATGGCGCGGGCAATTACGGCATGTGTGGCCGCGCTTACAGTCCACGCTTCCTCTGGATGTGGCCCAACGCGCGCATCTCGGTGATGGGCGGCGAGCAGGCGTCCATGGTGCTGAGTACGTTGCGCCGCGACAACATCGAAGCCAAAGGCGGGAAGTGGAGTGCCGAGGAAGAAGACGCCTTCCGCGCGCCGATCCGCGAGCAATACGAAACGCAGGGGCATCCGTATTACGCGACCGCGCGGCTGTGGGACGACGGCGTGATCGATCCCGCCGACACACGGCTCGTGCTCGGGCTGGGCCTGTCAGCCGCGGCGAATGCACCTATCGAACCGCCGAAGTTCGGCATTTTCAGAATGTGATGCGGGAGACATCGATGGCCGATCTCGTCCGCATTGAGCGCGATTCCGACGTGGCGCGCGTCACCTTGAACCGCCCGGAACTGAACAACGCACTCAGCGCCGAACTGATCGAGCAATTGCGCGCAGCGTTTGAGAGCATCGCGAAGGACACGGCGATTGCGACCGTTGTCGTTGCGGGCGAGGGCAAGAGCCTCTGCGCTGGTGCGGATATCAACGAGATGCGCAAAGCCGGGGATTACTCCCGCGAGGACAATATCAAGCATGCGCTTCCGCTGGCGCGGATGCTGTCCGCGCTGGATCGCATGCCGCAGACCACGGTGGGCCGTGTGCAGGGTCCGATCTATGGCGGCGGTGTCGGTGTCGTCGCCGCATTCGACATCGCGATCGGATCGTCGGACGCGACGTTCTGCTTGTCGGAAGTGCGTCTCGGCATCGTGCCCGCAATGATCAGCCCCTATGTCGTGCGCGCTACCGGCCCACGTACCGCGCGGCGATATTTCCAGACCGCCGAAGTGTTCGACGCGGAGGAAGCCAAGCGCATCGGGCTGCTGCATGACGTTGTTTCCCACGATGCCCTCGATGACCGCATCGCCAAGCTGCTCAAGCAATTGAAGTCCGCCGCGCCGGGCGCGCGCGCCGCCGCCAAGAAACTGGCGGGCGATGTCGCCGGACGCGCTATTGACGAGGCGTTGGTCGCCGAGACAGCACAATTGATCGCAGACACGCGCGCCAAGCCGGAAGCCCGCGAGGGCCTCACTGCGTTTCTCGAAAAGCGCAAGCCGTCGTGGAGTTGAGCCGATGAACGCAAAGACTCCCGCAGCACTTTACCGCCGCTTCAACACGCTGTTGATCGCCAATCGCGGCGAGATTGCCTGCCGCGTCATCCGCACCGCGCGCGCGATGGGCCTGCGCACCGTTGCGGTTTATTCCGAAGCCGATGCCGATGCGCTGCATGTCGCGATGGCTGACGATGCTGTGCTGCTCGGTCCCGCACGCGCACGCGACAGTTATCTCAACATTGACCGCATCATCGAAGCCGCACAGAAGACCGGGGCGGAAGCGATCCATCCCGGTTACGGCTTCCTGTCCGAGAACGCCGATTTCGCGCGACGCTGCGCGCAGGAGGGCATCGTATTTGTCGGTCCGACCGCCGAGATGATGGAAGCGATGGGGTCGAAATCCGGCTCCAAGGCGCTGATGGAAAAAGCCGGTGTGCCGCTGGTGCCCGGTTATCACGGCGAGGCGCAGGACGATGCGACGCTTGCCAAGGCCGCCGAGAAGGCGGGTTATCCGGTTCTGGTGAAAGCCTCCGCAGGCGGCGGCGGTCGCGGCATGCGCGTGGTCCGCAGCGCCGATGAACTGGCAGCCGCCGTCGTCAGCGCCAAACGCGAGGCACTAGCAGCCTTCGGCGACGACCGCATGCTGATCGAGAAGTTCGTTCTAAAGCCGCGCCACATTGAAGTTCAGATCATCGGCGACAGCCACGGCAATCTGCTTTCGCTGTTCGAGCGAGAATGCACGCTGCAGCGCCGCCATCAGAAAGTGATCGAGGAAGCACCGTCGCCGACACTCAATGCCGCGCAGCGCGAGGCGGTCTGCGATGCGGCGCGCAAAGCGGCGGGCGCGGTGAAGTATGTCGGCGCGGGTACCATTGAATTCGTGTCGGACGGCAAGGATGTATTTTTCATCGAGATGAACACGCGTCTTCAGGTCGAACATCCGGTGACAGAATTGATCACCGGCGTCGATCTTGTCGAATGGCAGTTGCGTGTCGCTTTCGGAGAAAAGCTGCCGCTGACGCAGGAGCAGATCAAGCTGAACGGTCACGCCATCGAGGCGCGCGTCTACGCGGAAAATCCGAACAAGAATTTCATGCCGTCGGTCGGCCGCATCCGCACATGGAACACGCCAGAGGAAGTCGATGGTCTTCGCATCGATGCAGGTTACGGCGAAGGCAAATCCGTGTCGCCGAATTACGATGCGATGCTTGCCAAAGTGATCGCCTGGGCGCCGACGCGCGATCTCGCGATCTCGCGGCTCAATCGTGGTCTGCAGGAATCCGATGTTCGCGGCATCATCACCAACATTCCGTTTCTGTCGGCGCTGGTGACGCATCCAGATGTGCGCGCGAACAAAATCGACACCAGCTTCATTGAGCGTGAACTCGCTAAACTGACGCCGGAGCAGGCCGGGCTCACCGAGCTTGAGTTGGGTGCGGCTGTCGCGGCGATCCTGCAGAGCGAAGCGACAGCGGCGAGCCGAGATGCGAACTCGCCGTGGCGTGCGTCTCATGGATGGGCGGCCGTCGCTCCGCGCCGTCGCCGCTTCCTGTTCCGGCAGGCGGATGGCGAGCGCAAGGTTTCGCTGCGCTATGGCCCCGAGGTATCCACGCTCTCTATCGACGGCAAGGTGCTGGCGTTTTCCAACGCGCCATCGCCGCGCGGCGGCATCGATCTTGTGCTCGATGGCGTCAAGCACCATGTCACTGGCCTGCTCGACGGTCTTGAAGTCTACGTCCGCACACGCAACGGGCGCTTCGAATTTCACTGGCTTGATCCGTTCGGCACCGAGGACGAAGAGCAGGCCGGTGCGGACCGGGTGGTCGCGCCGTTGCCGGGAACGGTCGTCGCGATCCTGGTCAAGGAGGGCGACGCGGTCGAGAAGGGCGCTGCGATCCTCACACTAGAAGTGATGAAGATGGAGCAGACATTGCGCGCGCCGTTCGCGGGCACGGTGAAGCAATTGAAATGCAAGGTCGGGGACATTGTACAGGAAGGCGTCGAACTCGCCGAGATTGAGCCTGTGCCCGTCGCCGCGAAGGCGTAAATCTGCATGAGCGATCAGGTTCATATTGTCGAGGTCGGCGCGCGCGACGGGCTGCAGAACGAGAAGACGCCGGTGAGCGCCGAAGTGCGCATCGCATTTATCGAAAATCTCGTCAAAGCGGGTTTGCGCACCATCGAAGTCGGCAGCTTCGTGTCGCCGAAAGCGATTCCGCAGATGGTCGATTCAGATCGCGTGCTGCGCGCGGTCGATCATCATCCGGATTGCGAATTTCATGTGCTCGTGCCCAACGAGAAGGGATACGAGGCAGCAAAGGCTGCGGGTGCAAAAGTCATCGCGGTCTTTGCCTCCGCCTCGGAAGGCTTTTCGCAGTCCAATATCAACTGCTCGGTCGCCGAGTCGATCCAGCGTTTCATCCCCGTGCTGGAACGCGCGAAGGCCGACGGCATCAAGGTGCGCGGCTATGTGTCCTGCATCCTCGGCTGTCCGTTCGACGGTGAGATCAAGCCGTCCGCTGTCGTTGCCGTCACGAAGAAGCTATGGGATCTCGGCTGCTACGAGGTCTCGCTCGGAGACACCATCGGTGTCGGGACGCCGGTGAAAGCGCGCCACCTGCTGCGTACGGTCGCGAGCGAGGTGCCGAAAGAGCATCTCGGCATGCACTTCCACGACACTTACGGTCAGGCGCTCGGCAACCTGTATGCAGGCCTCGAAGAGGGTTTCCGCATTATCGATTCATCGGCCGGCGGCCTCGGCGGTTGTCCTTACGCGCCCGGCGCGACAGGCAATGTCGGAACGGAAGACGTGGTCTACATGCTCGAAGGCATGGGCATCGCAACTGGCGTGGACATGCAATTGCTCGTGGCGGCGACCAACGAGATTGCAAAGGTTCTCGGCGAGCCGCCGGTCAGCCGCGTGGCCACCGCGATCAACGCGAAGCGCAAGTAAGCTCTACCGCACCGACTCCGGTCCCATCACCAGGTTCGGCAACCCCGTCGAGATGCCGGGGAAGAAACACAGCAACAGCACAGCCACGAACATCAGTAGCACGAACGGCAACGTGCCCCAGATGACTTCGCTCAATGGAATATCCGGCGCGACATTGCGGATAACAAAGATGTTCAGCCCGACCGGCGGATGTATCAGCCCCATCTCCATCACGATGGTCATGACCACGCCGAACCAGATGATGTCGAAACCTGCTGCGCGCAGCGGCGGCAGGATGATCGGCGCGGTCATCAGGATGATCGAGACCGGCGGCAGGAAGAATCCCAGCACGATCACCATGCCGAGAATAGCTGCGAGCAATTCCCATTTCGGCAGTTGCATCGCGACGATGGCGTTCGCGGCCGATTGCGAGATCGTCAGATAGCTCATCACGTAGGAATAGAGCAGCGACATGCCGATGATCATCATCAGCATGGTGGATTCCTTGATCGTCGATGTCAGGATCGGCGACAGGTCAGACGGTTTCCAGACGCTGTAGATCACCGCGATCAGAAGCAGCGCAAGCAATCCTCCGAGGCCTGCTGTTTCCGATGGTGTTGCGTAGCCGCCGTAGAGCGCGATCATCACGCCGGTCAGCAGGATGATGAAGGGTAGCACGCGCGGCAGCGCGCTGAAGCGCTCCGCCATGGTGAAGTCTTCGTGCTTCAAAATAGCTGAGTCGACGCCGGTCGCTTCATAGACCGCCTTGGCGGTCGCGTATTCCTTGCGGAATCGATAGACCGCGTAGAATCCAAACAGCGTCACCAGCAACAGCCCCGGGCCGATGCCCGCGAGAAACAATCTGCCGAGCGATTTCTCGGCAGCAACCGCGAACAGGATCATGGTGATTGACGGCGGCAGCAGAATTCCGAGCGTGCCGCCCGCTGCGATGATGCCCGCCGCGAAGCCGCCGGAATAGCCGCGTTTACGCATTTCCGGGATGCCTGCCGAGCCGATGGCCGAGCATGTCGCGGGCGACGATCCCGCCATGGCCGCGAACAGCGCGCAGGCGAACACGTTGGCAACGCCGAGACCGCCCGGCACCTTGTGCAGCCACGCATGCAGTGCGGAATAAAGATCCTGTCCTGCGCGCGACTTTCCGATGGCCGCGCCTTTAAGAATGAACAGCGGAATCGAGAGCAGGGTGATCGATGCCATTTCCTCGTAGACGTTCTGCGTCACCGTATCGAGCGAGGCCGCTGGCATGTAGATCGCCATGAAGATGACCGCAACAGCGCCAAGCGCAAACGCGATGGGCATGCCGGAGAACATCGCGACAAGCGTGGCAATGCCATAGCTGATACCGATGCCGAGGACGCTCATGCACGCACCTTGCCGAATGACACGAGAATCTGAAGCAGGATCTGAACGCAGAGCAGCGTCATGCCTGCGGCCATCAACACATAAGGAATCGCGAGCGGCGGACTCCACATCGAATTCGAGACCTGTCCGTCCACCCATGCTTCATGCGCGAGCGTCCACGACTTCCAGGAGAAAAATGCGCAGAACGCGAAGCTCGCAATGTCAACGAGCGTGAGGCGAATGCGGTTCATGGTCGGGGACAGCACACCGACGAAGGCCTCGATGCCGATGTGCCCGCGCTGGCTTTGCACGAACGCAGCCGTCAGGAAGGTCGCGCCAACCAGCAGGAACACCGCGGCTTCGTCCTGCCAGTATGTTGCGCTCTTAAAAAGGCTGCGCGTCAGTACGCTGTAGCTCAGGATGAGACAGGCGAGGATGAGCGCGAGCGATGACACGACCACGATGACGCGATTGCAAAGCGCAAGCGCACGTTCGAGCCCGGCCACAAGCGGATTGCCTGAGGCCGGAGCGATCAGCTCGCGCCGATCGTCAATCGACCCGTGCGTCATGAGGCGACGTCGCTTGCCAGCTTCATCAAGGTCGCGGATGTCGCGGTCTTGCCGGAATAATCCTTCCAAGCCGTATCGCGCGCGATGTCGCGCCATTTGCCGACAATCGTTGCATCGAGCGCGCTGACCTTCGCGCCGGCCTTCTCGTAAACCTTGGCGACTTCGGTGTCGTCGTCCTGCGCGCCCTTGCGACCGAACGCTTCCATCTCTGCGCCGACCGTCATGATGATATCCTGCTGGTTCTTCGGCAGCTTGTCGAAGATCATCTTCGAGATCATCAGCGGCTCGAGCATGAACCAGTAAGACTGGCCCGCGCCGGAGGTGAGATGCTTTGCGACTTCCTCAAGCCGGAACGAAATCAGGCTGGTTGACGATGTGATGCCCGCGTCGCATGCGCCGGTCTGCATCGCCGCATAGATTTCGTTGGATGGGACCGACAGCACGGCGGCACCTGCGGTCTGCAACACCATGTCCATCTCGCGCGATCCGCCGCGCACCTTCAGGCCCTTGGCGTCCTCGGGCGACACCAGCGGACGCGAACGGCTGGCTACGCCGCCCGCCTGCCAGACCCAACTCACCAGCACGACGCCTTTGTCGGCGAGGAAATCCGTCAGCGCCTTGCCGACCGGCTTGTTCTTCCAAGCCAGTCCTTGATCGTAGCTTGAGACCAGACCGGGCATCAGGCCGATATTGGTTTCCGGCAATTCGCCGCCGGCGTAGGGAAGGGGATAAAGGCTCATGTCGAGCGCGCCTTTGCGCATCGCCGAGAATTGCGCGTTCGTCTTGATCAGCGACGAACCCGGATAGACCTCGGCGACGATTTCGCCGCCGCTGCGCTTATTTACTTCGGCCGCGAATACGCGCGTCAGCCGGTCGCGGAAATCGCCCTTTTCAATCGTGCCGCCGGGAAACTGGTGAGAAATCTTCAGCGTCGTTGCGGCTTGAGCCGGGGCGAAGCGGAGAATGACGGGGGCCGCGAGCGTAGACGCAAGAATGTGCCGGCGCGTGAGCATTGGGTATCTCCCTGACGTTTTTTCGTTATTGGGTCAGCGTTGTAAGCTGTTCACATCATCCTACGTGAGCGTTCTGATTTCCGCATCGATTGTGACGTGAGTCTTTCGTCGCAGAGTCTGGCTTGAAGCGCCACAGGAACTGCTGCACGAGAGGGCTGTTGCTGCGCCGCACATGCGGTGTTTCGCAGCGGCATATCGCCTCAGGATTTGGGAAATATCGATGCGCCGATGGACGAGACAGCCGAGGACGGTGTCTCGCCGGCCACGTGTCACGCGGGCAATCTTGAAGGCGCCTACTTCTTTTTCTTGCGGGCGGCGTATCGCGCATCGCGCGCGGCCTTTTGCTCGGCCTTCAGGGCGACCTCGGCCGCTTCTTTCTCGGCTTGGAGACGGAGTGCCTCGGCTTCCGCTTGCTTGGCCAGTTCCGCCTCACGGGCCTTCTGTTCGGCCTTGGCGAGATCGCGCTGGCGCTGGGATTCGGCCCGCGCGGTTGCCTGAGCCTGCCGCTCGGCAGCCCGCTTCAAAACCGCCGGATCGTCAACACCGGGCTTGGCTTTGAACTTTTCGACGATGTCCTTTTTGGCGTTTCGCGCGGCGGCTTGCCGGTCGAGGAAACTAGGCTCCTTAAACCCCATTGGGTCGAATTCTTTCTGTTTTTGAGTGGCTTATCTGATGGATTAAACCGGACGAGCAGAGGCCGGGTCTCGTTTTGCCAAAAGACCCAGTGGTGAGAGCGATCTCCCGCCAACAGATTCCGGTTCGTGGCCGTGGTAATATCGGGCCAACGCGGATTTCGCCAGCATTTTTGGTGCGCTTGAGTGGTCGTTTTCAGCCGGCAAGCTGACACCTAAATTGCTTTTTTCAAACTCAAAGCCCGGCCTTTCGGCCGGGCTTTTTTGATTTGTCCTGTGAAGGCTGCTGACACCACGAAATCGCGCTCCCAGGAGCGCGGGCGGATTACTCAGCAATCACGATTTCAATGGCCTTGATGGCCTGCTGGATGGCGGCGATGTCGCGGATCTTCTGCATCGTGACCTTGCCGCCTTCAGCCTGCAGTTCGAGCACGAGTTCACGGCGGCGCTCACGCATGAAGATGAGCGGCAATTTATGATCCGTCAGGCCAAATTGCTCCAGCGTGATCGGCAGGACATTCAAATCGGACATCCAAAAACTCCAGGGCGTGGTGATGACTATTTGAAGCATACATGCGCACAACTTAAATCAATGGCCTGACAGAGCATTGCATTTTAACGATTCAGGAAACGCTGCTATTTTGGGGTCAAACGCCCAGTTGCTGCGGCGAATCGGCCCTGAGGTGGAATATCGTTAAGGCGTCGCCGGCTTCGGGTCGGCCGCCCGATCGGCATTTGTCCGGGGAACGCCGGGCAGGCGAACGGCGTTGAATGTTCAAGGGAGCTATCCGTGACCCGCAGCGATGCAGACGGCACGACAAAAAAGGAGCGGCAGCAGCGATCTATCATGATCCGCTATGTGTTGTTGTTCATGGTAGCGCTGGTCGGCATTATCGGCGCGGCTTTCTGGCTTATGCAAAATTTCAGTACCGAACAACCTCAAGCGTCACTTGCATGTGCAACGAAGCTCTACAGCACCTATGACCCGAAAAATCTCGAACAGTGCGTGGCCGTCTGTATGGCCTGCAGCAACGGCGTGAGGACGACCTGTTCGACGTCGTGCACTCTTAAAGGCGCGCGCTAGGCCGTCGGCCGCCATCGCGCAGCTTGGGCGTTCGATTGAATTCGGGCGGAACCACCGATCGTATCGGCAATTGTCATCTCAGGTGAAACGGGAAGGACATGCCACGTGCCAGACCAAACGAACGATCCGGGAATGGCTGCGCGCGCTGCGGACAGTCTGACTGATGCAAGATATGCGGTTGAAACCGCAACCGACGAAGTACTCCGCACGAGCCGCAGAGTAAGGGCGGCCGTTGAAGGCCCAGGACTTCCGCGCGCTGTTCTTGGGTTTGTTCAGGACATAACGAGAATTGCGCCTCTGGCAATGCTCAGCGTGGCCTTCCTGGCTGGCGCCATGCTCACTTCGCGTCAGCGCCGCTATTGAGAGCGTATGGAAAGTTGGCGATCCCAGCAGGATTCGAACCTGCAACCCACGGAGTAGAAATCCGTTACTCTATCCAGTTGAGCTATGGGACCAGTTAGTTTGCGAAGCAGCATACTATCGTTCATCGTCATTTATCACGGTAAAAAGAATGATTGATAAATGGCGCGAGCTGGCACGGCTATAACGGAACGCCGCGATCACCAACCCTCATGGAGCCGCTTTTTACGGTCTGTCCTAATTGATCCCCATTTTCCCGGAAAACGGTTGCCGCTTTCTTGCGTATCGGTTGCTCTATGTAGAGGTAGGAGAGCGTTGCGGCTAAAAACGTAAGTGACCAACCCAGAAGAAAAACAACAATGTATCTCGGCGAAGCCCACGTCTCGATCCATTGGAAAATCGGGTAGTGCCAGATATAGAGCCCATAGCAAAGCTGCCCGCAGAAGACAGCCGCAGAACTCCCATAGAAAAATTGCATCATTTTTTTGTTTGGATATTGCAGCCCCACGATTGTGATTGCAGTTGGCAGAGAGCCGCATAGAGGTGAGAAAATATAGTAGCCTGCAAAATCGGTGCTCGCGAAAAAGCCGACGGCAAGGAATCCTATGAAAAAAGGAAGAAGCGCTGAAGCTGCGGCGCCCCACAGACGTGGGTAGTCGTTCAAATTTATGACTTGCAATAGCACTGCAAGACCGCAACCGACCAGAAGCGAGTCAGCGCGCGCGTCAAAGCCAGTGTAAAGGTGCACTTTTGGTGCCCCGGCTGCCACGAGATAAATGCGCCAGACCCAGAACGCGCCAGCCAGAATAAAAATGAAGATGGCAAGGCGCTTCGATAAATCCAGCCATTTCAATAAAACGAGAAATATGATTGGCCAGATTAAATAGAACTGTTCCTCGACCGCGAGCGACCATGTGTGGCTAAGATATGTGATCGGCGTATCCGTGAAGAGACGAGCGTAGTTCATCGCGTAGAACCAGCTTAACATTGCCTCTTTGAAGCGAACGAGAAATTCCGGCGAGAACAGCCAACATAGAACCAGAAATACAAAAATAAGAGCGGTGAGTGCGGGGTACAGGCGCGCAGCCCGCCGGAAATAGAATCGTCGGAAGCTTATTGTGCCTCGCTCTTGAAAGTCCTTGATCAACACGGACGTGATCAAGTAACCGCTCACGGTGAAAAAAACTTCCATGAAGATGCCGGCACCGCTGAACAGGGCCGGGCGCGTGTGACCCAGCATGATGCCGAGCGCACACAATCCGCGCACGCCGTCGATACCCGCAATATACGTAATGGGGTAACTATCGCTGTTGCGGCTGACAGGCTTCTGCATAGCGCTGACCATACGCTGGCAAAGATGCGCAGAAAATTGGCTTCAGGCCGTTATTCACATGCGCCGTCGCTCTCCAGAATGTGCTTTTTTGGGACGGTCCAAAAAGCTTGAACCTTTCAAAGACTTCTGCCGACAAACCGGCGGGGCGTCCGTGAGGCCGCGTTGCGTTTGGTTTCTCCCGGCCTAAAGTCCTGATGCATCTCCGGGTAAAAGGTCCGGCGCGGTGTCCTGTGCCTGAAAAGCAAAGATCGTCGCGCAGAATCTTTCGACCCGCACCGAGTTCGAACATGAGTCCGTCACGATTCGCGCATTGTCTAGATTTCAAGGCGGCCTACGCCCGCCGCAGGGAGTTTTCATCATGATTGGTCTGGTTCGCGCCATCTCGGTTTGCGCCGCGTTGGCGCTTGGCGTCGTTTCAGTGCAGGCGGCAGACAAAGCGTTCAAGCGGGACGATCTGGCGGATTCCGCCATCCGGCTTGAGGCCCAGATCAAGACCGAAGCGGGGATCATCAACAAGACCGCCGCGACGCTGAAGTCCGACACGGACGCGGCCTTCAAGCGCAACGACCTGCGCGGCGCGCTGACGCTTCTCGGCCAGACCGCAGCCGTCGCGCCGGAAGACAGCGGCAACTGGCTGCGGCTGGCCAAAACCGTGTTTCAGATCCGCCCCTCGGATAACCGCGAACGGACTTTCTTCTATGAGCGCGCCTCGACGGCGGCTTACATCGCTTACCAGCGCGCCGCGAATACCGGCGAGGAAGCAGATGCTCTGGCGGTCCTCGGCAATGCGCTGGCCGAACGGAAGCTGTGGCGTCCGGCGCTCGATGCGCTGCGCCTGTCGCTGGACCAGAAAGAGGTCGCGGATGTGCGCGGGAGCTACGAAAAGCTGCGCGACGAGAAGGGCTTCCGGCTGCTCGATTACAGCGTGGATTCGGACTCCGCATCACCGCGCGCTTGCTTCCAGTTCTCCGAAGATCTCGCCAAGCGCGCGGACTTCAATCCGTTCGTGGCGCTGGCGGGTGCCGACACCCCGGCACTGACGTCGGAAGAAAAGCAGCTTTGCGTCGAAGGCCTTAAGCATGGTGAGCGCTACACCATCAATGTGCGTGCTGGCCTGCCGTCCACCGTGCGGGAAACCCTGCCCAAGTCGGCTGAGTTCAACATCTATGTCCGCGACCGCAAGCCGTTCGTGCGCTTCACGGGCCGCGCCTATGTGCTGCCGCGCACCGGCCAGCGCGGCATTCCGCTGGTCAGCGTCAACACGCCGTCGGTGTCGGTGAACATCTTCCGTATCGGCGACCGCAATCTGATCAATTCGGTGCTGGGTAGTGACTTCCAGCGCAGCCTATCGAGCTATGAACTGTCCGACCTCGGCAACGAGAAGGGCGTCAAGGTCTGGACCGGCGAGGTCGCCACCGCGCAAACCCTCAATGCCGATGTGGTCACCGCTTTCCCGGTCGATCAGGCCGTGGGCGAAATGCAGCCGGGCGTCTATGTGATGACGGCGGCGGCCAAGGGACCGGGCTCGTCGAGCGACGACGATTCTGGCTCGCTCGCGACCCAATGGTTCATCGTCTCGGACCTCGGCCTGACCGCCTATTCAGGCAACGATGGCATCCACGTTTTCATCAACTCGCTGGCGTCTACCCAGCCGACAACGAACGCGGAAGTCCGGCTGATCTCCCGCAGCAACGAAGTACTCGCGACCCGCAAGACCGACAGCGCTGGTCACGTGCTGTTCGAGGCCGGGCTCGCGCTGGGCGAGGGCGGGCTGTCCCCAGCGCTGCTGTCGGTCAGCGGCGACAAGGGCGACTACGCTTTCCTCAGCCTGAAATCGAGTGCATTCGATCTGTCTGATCGCGGCGTATCGGGACGCGCTGTCCCTGCCGGGCCGGACGCCTTCGTCTATGCCGAGCGCGGCGTCTATCGCTCAGGCGAGACCGTGTATCTCACAGCGCTGCTGCGAGACGGCAAGGGCAACGCCGTGACGGGCGCGCCGCTGACGCTAGTGGTCGAGCGCCCGGACGGTGTGGAATTCCGCCGCAGCGTGGTGGCAGATCAGGGCGCGGGCGGCCGCAGCCTGACCCTGCCGCTGAATTCGGCGGTGCCGACTGGCACCTGGCGGGTCCGCGCGTTCACCGACCCCAAGGCGCCGTCCGTGGGCGAAACCACCTTTATGGTGGAGGATTATGTCGCGGACCGCATCGAATTCTCGTTAAATTCCAAGACAAAGCAGATCGCGGCTGAAGTTCCTGCAGAACTTGAAGTGGATGGCCGCTTCCTTTACGGCGCACCTGCCTCGGGCCTCGCCCTCGAAGGCGACATGCTAGTGGCCACTGCCGCCGACCGTCCGGGCTTTGCCGGATACAAGTTCGGCGTGGCGGATGAGGAAACCGCCAGCAACGAGCGCACGCCGCTGGAAAACCTTCCCGAAGCCGACGCCAACGGTAAGGCGACGTTCAAGGTCAGCCTGCCCAAGCCGCCGTCCTCGACCCGTCCGCAGGAAGCGCAGATCTTCGTGCGCATGGTGGAAACCGGCGGTCGCGCAGTCGAGCGCAAGATCACCGTGCCGGTCGCACCGAACGACAACCTGATCGGCGTGAAGCCGCTGTTCGCGGACAAGAATGTCGCGGAAGGCGATCCGGCCAACTTCGATGTCGTGTTCGTAGCACCCGATGGCAAGTCGCTGGCGCGCAGCGGGCTTCGCTATGAGCTGATGAAGCTCGAGTCCCGCTATCAGTGGTATCGCCAGAACTCGTCCTGGGATTACGAGCCGGTGAAATCCACCAAGCGCGTGGCCGATGGCGACGTGACCATTGCAGCCGACAAACCGGCACGCATCACCGTCGCGCCGCAGCCGGGCCGCTATCGTCTCGACGTAAAGTCCACCGATCAGGACGGTCCGATCACGTCAGTGCAGTTCGATGTCGGCTGGTATTCCGACGGCAGCGCCGACACGCCGGACCTTTTGGAAACCTCCATCGACAAGCCGGAATACAAGTCCGGCGACACGATGACCATCTCGGTCAACGCACGCAGCGCGGGCAAGCTGACCATTAATGTGCTTGGCGACCGTCTGCTGACAACGCAGTCGTCGGACATCAAGGAAGGCCCAAACAAGATCAGCCTGACGGTCGGGAAGGATTGGGGCACAGGCGCCTATGTCGTCGCGACGCTGCGCCGTCCGCTCGATGCCGCCGCGCAACGGATGCCGGGCCGCGCGATTGGGCTGAAATGGTTCGGCATCGACAAGTCCGAACGCACCCTGAAAGTCTCGCTGACGCCGCCTGCGCTGGTGCGCCCAAGCACCCGCTTGACGCTGCCGGTCAAGATCGAAGGCCTCAGCCGTGGCGAGGACGCCAAGATCGTCGTCGCAGCGGTGGACGTGGGCATTCTCAATCTCACCAATTACAAGCCGCCCGCGCCGGATGACTACTATCTCGGCCAGCGCCGCATGACGTCCGAAATCCGCGACCTCTATGGGCAGTTGATCGACGGTATGCAGGGCACGCGCGGACAGATCCGGACTGGCGGCGACGCGGCAGGCGCGGAGTTGCAGGGCAGTCCGCCGACGCAGAAGCCGCTCGCGATCTATTCAGGCATCGTCACGGTCGGCGCGAACGGCACGGCGGAAGTCACATTCGATATTCCGGAGTTCGCCGGCACTGCGCGCATCATGGCGGTGGCCTGGACGGCCACGAAAGTCGGCCGCGCCAACACCGATGTCACCGTGCGCGATCCTGTCGTGCTGACGGCGACACTGCCGCGCTTTCTGCTGAACGGCGACCGCGGCACCATGAACCTCGATATCGATAACGTCGAAGGCGCGGCTGGCGATTACGTCATCAGCGTCAAGGCGACGGGTCCGGTGAAGATGACCGGCAATCCGTCCACGACCATGCGGCTCGCAGCCAAGCAGCGCAGTTCTGTCGCACTGGCGCTTGATGCAGGCGGCGCGGGGCAGGCGGCGCTCAATGTCGAGATCAAGGGGCCGAACGGGCTGACGCTGGCGCGCAACTACGCGCTCGACGTGAAAGCCGCCACCCAAATCCTTGCGCGGCGCTCGGTGCGAACACTGGCGAAAGGCGAGAGTCTCACTCTTACCTCCGACATGTTCACCGATCTTGTGCAGGGGACCGGCGGCGTGCAACTGTCGGTCGGCCTGTCCACGGCGCTCGACGCCGCGACCATCCTGAAAGCTCTGGATCGATATCCGTTCGGTTGCTCCGAACAGATCACCAGCCGCGCGATGCCGCTGCTTTATGTCAATGACCTCGCGGCGGAGAACCATCTTGCAATGGACACTGCCATCGACCAGCGCATCAAGGATGCGATTGATCGATTGCTCGCCCGCCAAGGTTCGAACGGTTCGTTCGGCCTGTGGTCGGCGGGCGGCGACGACGCCTGGCTCGACGCTTACGTCACTGACTTCCTGACGCGCGCCCGCGAAAAGGGCTTCGTGGTGCCGGACGTGCTGTTCAAGACGGCGCTGGATCGGATCCGTAACTCCGTGGTCAACGCCGACGAGCCGGAGAAGGACGGCGGTCGTGATCTCGCTTACGGGCTTTATGTGCTGGCGAAAAACGGCACCGCGCCCATCGGCGACCTGCGTTATCTCGCGGATACAAAGCTCAACAACATCGCAACGCCGATTGCCAAGGCGCAACTTGCTGCGGCACTGGCGCTGGTCGGTGACCGGGCCCGCGCGGAGCGTGTGTACTCAGCGGCGGTAGAGAGCCTGAACCCGAAGCCGGTTCTGGAATTCGGCCGCAGCGACTACGGCTCGTCGCTGCGCGATGCGGCGGCTTTGGTGTCGCTCGCGGGTGAAGGCAACGCACCGAAGGCCACGCTTAATCTCGCGGTTCAGCGGGTCGAGGCCGCACGCGGTCTGACGCCATACACCTCCACGCAGGAGAACGCGTGGATGGTGCTGGCCTCGCGCGCTTTGGCGAAAGAGGCGAACGGCCTCGCGATCTCGGTGAACGGCGAAGTCGCAAAGAACGCGCTCTATCGCAACTATCGCAGCGCCGACATCGCAGCCAAGCCGGTCACCATCACCAACACCGGTGACACGCCGGTGCAGGCGGTCGTCTCGGTGACGGGTTCGCCGGTCACGCCGGAGCCTGCCGCTTCGAACGGCTTCAAGATCGAGCGCAATTACTTCACGCTCGACGGCAAGCCTGCGGATGTCTCCAAAGCGAAGCAGAACGAACGCTTCGCGGTGGTGCTGAAGATCACCGAGGCCAAGCCGGAATACGGTCACATCATGGTGGTCGATTATCTTCCGGCAGGTCTTGAGATCGACAATCCCAAACTTGTCTCGTCCGGCGACACCGGCACGCTGGACTGGATCGAGGACGGCGAGGACCCGGAGAACACCGAATTCCGGGATGATCGCTTCAACGCCTCCATCGAACGCGCGAGCGACGACACGGCGGTGTTCACGGTCGCCTACATCGTGCGCGCGGTCTCGCCGGGCAAATACGTGCTGCCGCAGGCCTATGTCGAGGACATGTACAATCCCTCGCGCTACGGCCGCACCGGCACCGGAACCGTCGAGGTGACGAAGGCGAAATGAGTGAGTCGGGGACCATAACGAATGCCACGCCGCGCTGGCGGCGGGTTAGGATCGCAGCGATGGCGGTCGGCGCAGTAAGCGTCGCGGCCTTTGCTGCGAGTGCAATCTGGATCGGCTCGCTGCCGCCGTTGCCGTTCGATCAAACCCGCAATGTTTCGACAACGATTGTGGATCGCAACGGCAAACTGCTGCGCGCATTCGCGATGGCGGATGGCCGGTGGCGGTTGCCTGCGCAAACAAAAGACGTCGATCCCGGCTATCTCAATCTGCTGCTGAACTACGAGGACCGGCGCTTTCGTTCGCATATTGGCGTCGATCCGCTGGCGATAGGGCGCGCAGCGTTTCAGTTCGTGACGCGCGGGCATATCGTCTCCGGCGGTTCGACCATCACCATGCAGGTGGCGCGGCTGATGGAGCCGCGTCAGGAACGCTCTGTCTCAGCAAAGCTGCGGCAGATGGTGCGCGCGATTCAACTCGAGCGAAAACTCAGCAAGGATCAAATCCTTGATCTGTATCTGACGCTCGCGCCGTTCGGCGGCAATCTCGAAGGGGCGCGCGCCGCTTCGTTCGCGTATTTCGGCAAGGAGCCGAAGCGGCTGTCGCTGGCCGAATCCGCGCTGCTGGTCGCGCTGCCACAATCACCCGAAACGCGACGCCTCGACCGCTACCCGGATGTCGCCCACGCCGCACGCGACCGCGTTCTGACGCGGATGGTGCACGATGGCCGTGTCTCAATAGAAGACGCGACACATGCGAAACTTGAGCCCGTGTCACGTCTGCGCAAGCCGATGCCGCTGCTCGCGCCGCATTCCACCGATCAATCGCTCGCAATTTTGAAAGACACGCCTCGAATCCAGCTCACGCTGGATTCCACGATTCAGAAAACATTCGAGTCGCTGGCGAAGGACCGCGCTCTCGCGCTGGGACCAGATGTGTCCATCGGCATTCTCGCGGTCGATAACGATAGCGGCGACATTATCGCCCATGTCGGCTCGTCGGATTATTTTGACAACCGGCGTGCGGGGCAGGTGGACATGACCCGCGCCGTCCGTTCCCCCGGCTCGACGCTCAAGCCTTTCATCTACGGTCTCGCATTTGAAGATGGCTTCGTGCATCCCGAAAGCCTGATCGAGGACCGCCCGATCCGCTACGGTTCCTATGCGCCGGAAAATTTCGACATGACGTTTCAGGGCACTGTGACTGTGCGGAAAGCGCTACAGATGTCGCTGAACGTGCCGGCCATCGCGCTATTGGATCGTGTCGGCTCAAACCGCCTGACCGCACGCGTCAAACAGGCAGGTGCGAACCTGATTCTTCCGAAGGACGAAACGCCGGGTCTGGCGATGGGCCTCGGCGGCGTCGGCATCACGCTCAACGATCTGACGCGACTTTATGCCGGGCTAGCGCGGCAGGGTGACACGGTTGCCCTGCGCGAGATTGTGCGTGCGGACGACAAGGATGAACCGGAGACGCGGCGGCTGCTCGATCCGTCCGCCGCGTGGCTGGTCGGCAATGTATTGATGGGCACGCCGCCGCCGGACAACGCGCCGCATAACCGGCTCGCGTTCAAAACCGGCACGTCTTACGGCTATCGCGACGCTTGGTCGGTCGGCTTCGATGGCCGCATGACGATCGGCGTCTGGGTCGGCCGCCCGGATGGCGCGCCGGTTCCGGGATTGACGGGGCGATCCGCCGCCGCACCCATTCTGTTCGATGCGTTCGCGCGCACCGGCAAACTCCCGTTGGGGTTGGCCAAAGCGCCGAAGGGAACGTTGATGGCGAGCAACGCAAAACTGCCGCTGCCGCTGCGGCGTTTCCGCCCTGCGGGCGACTTTGTCAGGACCGGAAGCGAACAGGCGCTGCGCATCCAGTTTCCGCTCAACGGCTCGCGGATTGATGCCTATGGCACCGGAGACGCGAGTCAGTCGGCCATGCCGGTGAAAGTGGCTGGTGGAGTCTTGCCCATGACCATGCTGGTGAATGGCGTGGCCGTCGGCAGCATCGACAGCCGCCGCCAGAAGCTGGTGGACCCGCCGGGACCGGGCTTTGTCCGCCTGACTGTGATGGACGCAACTGGTGCTGCGGACACAGTGGTGGTCCGCATTCAGTAGCGGACCACGTTCATTCGCTCAGCGGATGAATGACCAGTTCTTGTAGAACATTGTTTTCAGCGATCCCGAGATGAACGCTGCCGCATCGACGGCGCGGTTGAACAGCGCGTGAGCGTGGTTCGGCCGGACGATGTCCATGAACAGGCAATAGCGGACCCGATCGACATCGTTGATCGAGCAATGAAAGAACGTGTCGTCGAAAATGAAGAGTGGATCGTCGACCCAGTAATGGGTCTTGTCGTCAACCTTGATCAAGACGTCGCGGCTGTCGATCGGATCAAGGTTGCACAGCACGCGGAAGGTGAGGCGCAACGGACCGAAGTGCCACGACGTGCGCTCGCGGGTATTGAACACGGACACCGCAATCGTCTTGATGTAGCGATAGTCCCGCTCGAACTCGGGAATCTTGAGGTCAGCGTCTTGCGGCGCATTGAACCACTTAAAGGTAAGCATGCCGCGTTTGCTGTTGCCCAGCTTTTCGGCGACGCGCTGCTTGATTTGATCGCCGTTCGCGCGAAATGCTGCGACGCAGGCCTCGATCTCGGCGCGGTGTTCTGGCGGCAGATCCTCGGGCCGGTAGATGCCGATGTTTTTGCGAGAGAATAGATCAGCCAGAAGATTAAATGGCGACAGCAGCCATGTCAGAAGGCCGTTGCCCATGAAGTATTTCTCGACCAGATCGTAGGTGACTTTGTTATGCCGGCTGACGTCAACGATCCCGCAGGCAATATAGAACAGCACGAGCAGCGGCAGGAAATACAGGGCGGGGAGCAGAATAAGAGCCAGCGTTCCGACCCGTCGCAAACGTTTTGAAAGGAGAGGATCCATTGGGACACTTGGTTGGGCCGTTCGGGGGGCCAGACATTTTTGGTCGATAACCGAGTTCTGTTTCGATCATCCAGCGATCTCTACTAGTCTGGGTGGTCTGCAAGAGCAATCGCATTAGCGAGGTGTCCGCCTGCGAGGGGTCTTGGGCGTCACCCGGTGCGCAAACCGCAAGGACACACTTGCGTCCTTTTTGCAACGGGTCGGGTGTGAAACGATTGTCCCGTAAGTCGTTTCATCGTATGCGGAACCAATGGCTGATACCTACCAGAGACCCAGATTTGGCGCTCCGCGCGAACCGGCGAATCCCAAGAATCCCGGCAGCGGCCTTGTGAGCGTGGTCAATTTTGCTGCCGCCAGCCATACCCGTGCGGTGGCGCTGCTGCTGCTGGTCGGCCTGCTGTTTTTCCTGCCCGGTTTCTTCAACATTCCGCCCGTGGACCGTGACGAGGCCCGCTTCGCGCAGGCCACAAAGCAGATGGTCGAAAGCGGCGATTTCGTCGACATCCGGTTTCAGGACGAGGTGCGCTACAAGAAGCCCGTCGGCATCTACTGGATGCAGGCGGCCGTGGTCGAGACTGCTTCCAAGCTCGGCCTGCCGCGCGCGCAGGTGCGCATCTGGCTTTATCGGATTCCATCGCTCATCGGTGCGATCGGCGGGGTACTGCTGACCTATTGGACCGCGCTGGCGTTTGTCACGCGGCGCGGCGCGCTTCTGGCCGCGCTCATCATGTGCAGTTCGATCCTGCTCAGCGTGGAAGCGCGACTGGCCAAGACCGACGCCATGCTGCTGCTGACCACAACGGCGGTGATGGGCTCTATGGCGCGCGCCTATCTCTCGTGGCAACGCGGCGACGACGCGCCGCAACCGTGGAAACTGGCGGCGATATTCTGGACAGCGCTTGCGGTCGGCATTCTTCTCAAAGGTCCACTGATCCTGATGTTCGTCGCGCTGACGGTGATCGCGCTGGCCGTCCTCGACCGTTCCTCGGCGTGGCTGTGGCGGCTGCGTCCGGTCTGGGGCCTGATGTGGATGCTGGTGCTGGTGCTGCCGTGGTTCATCGCTATTTTTCTCAAAGCAGGTGAGACCTTCTTCGCGGATTCGCTTGGCAGCGACATGCTGAACAAGGTCGCCAGCGCGCAGGAATCGCACGGCGCTCCGCCCGGTCTCTACTTCGTTCTGTTTTGGTTGACCTTCTGGCCGGGCTCCGCAATGGCCGCGATGGCGGCACCTGCGGTCTGGCGTGCGCGCCGCGAGCCGGGCGCACAGTTTTTGCTGGCGTGGCTGGTTCCAGCCTGGATTGTCTTTGAGTTGGTCATCACCAAGCTGCCGCACTACGTGCTACCGCTTTATCCGGCCATCGCGATCCTCATCATCGGCGCGCTTGAACGGAAAGTTCTGTCGCGCAGGGCTTGGATTGTGCGTGGATCGGCGTGGTGGTTCTTCGCGCCGCTGATTTTGAGCGTCGCAGGCATCATTGTCGGAATCTCCCTGTTGCGACAGCCTGAGTTTCTTGCATGGCCGTTCGCGGCGGGTGCGCTGATCTTCGGGCTCTTTGCGTGGTGGATGTACGATGACGCGCGCGCCGAGCGTTCGCTATTGAATGGCATTGGCGCGTCGTGGTTTCTGGTCGCATGCATTTATGGCGTGGTCGTGCCGTCGCTGGCGCCGCTGTTTCCGAGCGTTCAGATCGCGCGCGCGCTGCGTAACGTCGAATGTGTTGGGCCTGCCTCCGCCGCAGCCGGTTTCCAGGAGCCAAGTCTGGTGTTCATGGTCGGCACATCGACCGTCCTGACCAACGGCTCGGGTGCGGCTGACTTCCTGTTGCAGGGAAGCTGCCGTTTTGCGCTGGTCGAATGGCGTGAAGAGAAGGCCTTCGCGCAACGCGCCGAGGCCATTGGCTTGCGCTACATCGCCGGCACGCGCATCGACGGCTACAACTTCTCGCAAGGCCGTGCGATTTCGATCGCGATCTTCCGTTCCGAAGGCACGGAATAAATGGCGATCCAAGTGCGCAGCGCGCATCGGGCGAATTACGCCGTCCAGATCGGCTCTGCTGTCACGCAATCACTGACGCGCCTTGTACGGTCGCCGTCACACTCGCGTCGCGCGGAAGCCCGTCGCGCTTTGGCGCGGCGATGGCTGTGGCTTGCGCTCGCGGCAGCGCTCGTGATCGGAACATTGATGTTCACCATCGATGTCACCGCAATCCAGCTCATGCCGACGCGCGGCACGGCGTGGCTATGGCCACTGCGTATTTTCACGGACCTTGCCAAATCCAGCTACGTGCTGTGGGCCTTGTTTGCAGTGCTGGTCTTGATTTTGTTGATGTTACCGCGCCTGAATCCAATATCGCGGCCTGTGCTCGTCGCGTTCGGCGTCCGCGTTCAGTATCTGTTTTTCTCCGTACTGATCGCGATGTTGAGCGGCGAGATCATCAAATTTGTCGTCGGGCGGGGCAGGCCGTTTGTCGGCGGCGAAGCCAATGCGTTTAACTACATGCATTTCTCCGGCAGCGAGGCGTATTCGAGCCTGCCGTCCGGCCATGCGCTGACAGCGTTCGCGCTGGCCTTCGCGGTGTCGTCGGTATGGCGGAAAGCGACGCTCGTGATGATCATTTACGCGGTCCTCATCTGCATCAGCCGCGTGGTGCTGCTCGCCCATCACCCAAGCGATGTGGTCGCGGGCGCGCTGACGGGAATCATCGCCGCGATGTTTGTCCGCTACTGGTTTGCGGCCCGCCGTCTCGGGTTCAAGATCTGTCCGGACGGGACCATTGAGCCCCTCGCAGGCCCGTCATGGCCCGCCCTGAAAAGGGTTGCCCGGGACGCTTTCGCGCCATAAGAAGCGGTCGCGCCGCTGTCGCCAACGGCTGTTTCGCGGGCATTTCGGATCTCTTATCCCTATGAACGATCAAACTTCTTCCGCCATATCTTCGGCTTTGGACGTCTCGATTGTGGTTCCCGTCCGCAACGAGCAGGACAACGTCGCGCCGCTGATCGCAGAGATTGCGGCGGCCCTCGATGGCAGCTGGGCGTATGAGATCATTTACGTCAATGACGGTTCGACCGATGCGACCGGCGAGCGTCTCGCTGCGGAAATGCGGGTGCGCAAGAATCTCCGTCACATCCGTCACGCGGCCTCTTCGGGACAATCCGCTGCTGTGCGCACCGGCGTTCGCGCGGCGCGCGGCAAGATCGTCGCCACGCTCGATGGCGATGGGCAGAACAATCCAGCGTTTTTGCCGGACCTGATCGCGGCCATCGAAGATGGCGAGGGCAAGGTCGGCCTCGCTGCCGGTCAGCGTGTCGGACGCAAGGACACCGGCTTTAAGAAACTTCAGTCGCGCGTCGCAAATGGTGTTCGCAATGCGATCCTTCGTGACGGCACGCGCGACACCGGATGTGGTCTCAAGGCGCTGCGCCGCGATGTTTTCCTCGCATTGCCATATTTCGATGGTCTGCATCGCTTCCTGCCCGCACTGGTGCGGCGTGAAGGATTCAACATTGTGTATGTCGATGTCATCGATCGCCCCCGCCATTCCGGCGTGTCGAACTACGGGTTCTTCGACCGGCTGTGGGTTGGCATGATGGACCTCGCTGGCGTGTGGTGGCTGATCCGCCGCAAGAAATCGACGCCACAAGGGACCGAGGTGACCTGATGTTGATTCAGTTCGGTCAACAGGCTGGCGATTATCTCTACGACGTATTCGTCGCGAAGTTCGACTTCTGGCTGGCGTTCGGGCTGATCGCGCAGCTCCTATTCACCGCGCGCTTTCTGGTGCAGTGGATTTCCAGTGAACGCGCCGGGCAGAGCGTCGTGCCGATGGCGTTCTGGTTCTTCTCGATGGGCGGCGGCGTGATGACGCTGATCTACGGCGTCGCCAAGCGCGAGCCCGTCATTATCCTCGGGCAAAGCCTGGCGACGATCATCTATATCCGCAACATCATGCTGATCATCAAGAGCCGCACTAGCGGCTCGAAGGTCGAGAAAAGCTGATCGCTACTTCGCCGCGTTAAAGGCTGCAAATCCTCGCGTCAGATCAGCCTTCAGGTCGTCGAGATTTTCCAACCCGATATGGAAGCGCAATGTGGGTCCGCCGGGGTTCCATGCAGTCGCCGTACGATACGACGAACAGTCGAACGGGATCACAAGGCTTTCGAACCCGCCCCATGAATAGCCCATGCCGAACAGTTGAACTGTATTGAGAAAAGCATCTACGGCTTTTTGAGACGCAGGCTTCAGCACGATGCTGAACAATCCCGTCGCGCCGGTGAAATCCCGTTTCCAGATTGCGTGACCGGGATCGATTTCAAGGGCGGGGTGGATCACGCGCAGTACCTCGGGCCGCGTCACAAGCCAACGCGCCATCTCAAGGCCTGCCTGCTGATGATGCGCGAGCCGCACTGCGAGAGTCCGAAGTCCGCGCAGCGCCAAAAACACGTCGTCCGGTCCCGCGCAAACGCCGAGCAGCCGGATCGCGTCCGTAATCAGCGGCCATGCGGTCTCGTTGGCGGCGATGGTGCCGAACATGATGTCGGAGTGTCCGCCGATATATTTGGTCGCGGCCTGAATGCTGATGTCGACGCCGTGTTCGAGCGAACGATGATAAAACGGTGTCGCCCATGTGTTGTCGTCAACAACAAGTGCACCCTTTGCATGTGCGACGGCAGCGATAGCCGGAATGTCGGGCATCTCGAACGATTGCGATCCTGGTGCCTCTACTACGACAGCTCTGGTGTTCGGCTGGAACAGCTTTTCGATCCCGGCACCGATTAACGGATCAAAGTAGGTCGTCTCCACGCCATAGCGGTTGAGCAAGCCTTCACAAAAATTTCGCGTCGGCCGGTAGGCGCTGTCGATGACAAGCACGTGATCGCCAGCCTTCAGAATCGCAAGCAACGCCGTGGAGATCGCAGCGACACCTGACGGCGCAAGACCGACACCAGCACAATGCCGCCCCTCAAGCGCCATCAATGCTTGCTGAAGCGCCTTGGTCGTCGGCGTTCCGTGGCGTCCATACTGAAACTCGCCGCGATGCTCGTGCAAATCCTCCGCCGTGGGATAGAGCACCGTCGAGCCGCGCACGACCGGCGGGTTGATGAAACCCTTTTGCGCGACGGTATCGCGACCGGACGTGACCAGTTCGGTCTGTGGATCAAGCGATTTGGAAGAAGAATCGTCTTTGGGGAGAATCATCTGGCTCTTCGTTGGACATCTTGCCGCAGTCGCGCCGGGCTTTCACAAACAGAACGGGCGCTGACTGTTGGTTTAGAGCATTTCCAGCTAATCGTTTCTACTTGGCCGGGACGCTTTGTGGTGTGTGGGTGTGAAGTCAACCTGACCGCTGTGGCCCGCGTCAACCCCTTGACCCGCGGCGTGCGACGTTCTGATATGCAAAACAGACATTTAGCAGTTGTTCCGCGCCTTCCACCGCACGTATCAAACCTTCCGCGCGGCTGGACGTTATCGGCACGGAATCATCAGGAAAGGCTATTCCATGAAACGAGTCTTGTTCGGTTTTGCTCTTGCTGTCGCCGCAAGCTCAGTCGCGCACATTGCTCATGCGCAGTCGCAGGACAAGCCGAAGGACAGAGGCACTCTGCAAAGCGTGAAGGATCGCGGCAGTTTGTCATGCGGCGTCAGTCAGGGCCTGCCAGGATTTTCCGCGCCGGACGATAAGGGCAACTGGACCGGCCTCGATGTCGATGTCTGCCGAGCCATCGCCGCTGCGATCTTCGACGATCCGAACAAAGTGAAATTCGTGCCGCTATCGGCGAAGGATCGGTTCACCGCGTTGCAGTCGGGTGAAATCGATGTGCTGTCTCGCAACTCGACATGGACGCTGTCGCGGGATACGTCGCTCGGTCTCAACTACACCGGCATCACGTATTATGATGGACAGGGGTTTCTGGTCCGCAAGTCGCTCAAGGTGAATTCCGCGCTTGAACTCAATAGCGCGTCGATTTGCGTTCAGACCGGCACCACCAACGAGCAGAACGTCTCGGACTACTTCAAGGGTAATAACATGAAGTACGAGCTGATCGCGTTCGGCACTGCCGATGAAACCGTAAAGGCTTACGAGTCGGGCCGCTGCGACGTGTTTACATCGGACGTCTCACAGCTTTACGCAGAGCGCCTCAAGCTCGCCGCGCCGACCGACCATGCGGTCCTGCCCGAAGTGATTTCCAAGGAGCCGCTTGGACCTGTCGTGCGGCATGGCGACGACCAGTGGTTCGACGTCGTGAAATGGACGTTGTTTGCAATGATCAATGCCGAGGAATATGCCGTCACCCAGAAAAATGTGGGCGAGATGGCAAAGTCTGACAAACCGGAACTGAAGCGCATCTTCGGCACCGACGGTAATCTCGGCGAACAACTTGGTCTCTCCAAGGATTGGGTCTCGCGCATCATCAAGGCGACCGGCAATTACGGCGAGTCGTTCGACCGCAATGTTGGCGCGGGCTCCAAGCTGGGCATCGCGCGGGGACTGAATAAGCTCTGGAATCAGGGCGGACTGCAATACGCGCCGCCGATCCGCTGACGGCGGCCGCGCGCCGCTATGACTGCTGAAGCCCGCAAACCCCCACTGCAACTGATCGCTCGGCTGCGCCGCCTTCTTGGCGGTCAGGCTGGCTGGAGCGGGGTTGTCGTCCAGATCCTGTTCGTCGCTTTCGTCGTGTGGGTCGGCTACGAGATCGTCGCCAATGCGCGGGCAAACCTGCAATCGCAGCGCATCGCGTCCGGTTTCGGCTTCCTCTGGAACACCGCAGGCTTCGCCGTCAGTCAGGCGCTGATTCCGTTTAGCGAAAGCGATACGTATGCGCGGGTGTTTCTGGTCGGCCTGCTGAACACGCTGCTGGTGTCCATCGTCGGTATTGTCGTTGCCACCATCATCGGTGTGTTAGTGGCGTTGGGGCGGCTATCTCCAAACTGGCTGCTGGCGCGCATTTCCGGCGGCTATGTCGAATTGGTCCGCAATCTACCGCTGCTGTTTCAGATTTTGTTCTGGTATCTCGCCGTGCTCGCGACATTGCCGAGCCCGCGTCAGAGCATTTCGCTATTTGGAACGGTGTTCCTGAGCAATCGCGGCCTCGTGGTTCCGGACATCATTCCGCAAAAGCCGTTCGGTATATTCGTGGCGGCGATTGCTGCTGGGGTCATTGTGGCGCTGCTGATCCGTGTTTTCGCGCGCAGGCAATTGTTCGCCGCGGGACAGAAGATCACCATCTGGCCATTCGTGCTGGCGGCGCTGATTGGACTGCCTGCCATGGCAGTCGCCATCTTCGGCGCGCCGGTCACATTCGACTTGCCGCAACTCAAAGGCTTTAATTTCGCGGGCGGTGCGCGTGTGCTGCCGGAGTTCGCCGCGCTGACGATTGCGCTATCGACCTATACCGCAGCGTTCATCGCCGAGATCGTACGTGCGGGCATCCAGTCCGTGCCGAAAGGGCAGATGGAGGCGGGTGCGTCGCTAGGTCTGTCGCGCGGTGAAACGCTGCGGCTGGTCGTCATCCCGCAAGCGATGCGCGTCATCCTGCCGCCGCTGACCAACCAATATCTCAACCTGACAAAAAACTCATCGCTGGCGGTTGCGATCGGCTATCCGGATTTATTCTCGGTGTTCGCGGGCACGGCGTTGAGCCAGACCGGGCAGGCGGTCGAGATCATCGCGCTGACCATGGGCGTGTATCTGGTGCTGTCGCTGATCACGAGCGCGATCATGAGCTTCTACGGCTGGCGTCTGAACCGGAGCCTCGCCGCATGACGGAGCAGGCTGCCCCTTATATTCGGCAAGACATCGTGGACGCGCGGCGCGCGCCGGTGAGGACAACCGGTGTTGTCGGCTTTGCGCGCGAACGGCTGTTCAATTCGCCGCTCAACATCATGATCACTGTCGTCGGCACCATCCTGCTGTGGCTGATCCTCGTGCCCTCCGTAAAATTCCTGCTGATCGACGCGGTGTGGACCGGCAGCGACCGCAACGCCTGCCTTGAAGCCAATGTCGGGCGTGTTGTCGGCGCGTGCTGGCCGTTCGTGCAGGCCAAGCTGGATCAGTTTATCTACGGATTTTATCCATCTGGCGAACGCTGGCGGGTCAATCTCACGTTTGTGCTCGGCGCGCTGCTGCTGTTGCCGCTGCTGATCCCGCGCGCGCCTGCCAAGGCGCTCAATTCCGGGCTGTTCTTTATCGCCTATCCGGTGATCGGCTTCTTCCTTCTGCGAGGCGGCGGCCTGAAAGGTTTTGCAATCACCTGGATCGGCGAACTTGGTTCGGAATTGGCGCGGAGCGTGCAGGACGCCGGATTGCGTTTCGTGGAAACCGGGGCCGCCATGACCAACGGAATGCTTGGTCAGTTCGCCGTGTGGACGGGCAATGCGCTGGTGTTGCTCGGGCAGGGCATCGGCTTGCTGATCTTGCCGTTCAATTGGCAGACCGAATATCTCGACCGCTCTTTCCCGCTATTGTGGGCAGACCTTACCGTCACGGCGATCATCTTCTCGCTGCTGATGTTTTTTCTGACCGGCGGCTTCCGCAACGGCTGGCGCGCGCTGTTCGGTAGTATCGCGACCTTCGCCGGGATCGCCGCCGTCATCGCCATCATGGGTCTCGATAAGGGCGGCTTGCCGATTGTCGATACACGGCAATGGGGCGGTCTGCTGGTGACGCTGGTCGTGTCGGTCACCGGCATCGTGGTGTCGATGCCGGTCGGCATGGTGCTGGCGCTCGGCCGCCGCTCGACCATTCCGCTGATCCGCGTGTTCTCGATTGCGTTCATCGAATTCTGGCGTGGCGTGCCGCTGATTACGGTGTTGTTCTTCGCCACTTATATGCTGCCGCTGTTCCTGCCGGGTAACTTCACCGTTGACGGACTCGTTCGCGTGCTGATCGGCATTGCGCTGTTCGCGGGCGCATACAATGCCGAGGTTATACGCGGCGGCTTGCAGGCAGTGCCGCGCGGCCAGCCGGAAGCCGCGAGCGCGCTCGGCCTGTCATACTGGAAGACAACAGGCCTGATCGTCATGCCACAGGCGCTCCGCCATGTGATCCCCGGCCTCGTCAACAGCTTTATCGCATTGTTCAAAGACACGACGCTGGTGCTGATCGTCGCAATCTTCGATCTGCTCGGCCAGTTGCGCGCGTCGTTCGCCGATCCGAACTGGGCGACACCGACCACATTGTTCACCGGCTTCGCCTTCACCGGCATCCTCTATTTCGTGTTCTGCTTTGGAATGTCGCGCTATTCGCTGTTTGTCGAGCGGCGGCTGAACGCCCACAAGAATGTCTGAGATGAAATCATGAGCGCAGACTCAATCGTCAACATCGCGGGCCTGAACAAGTGGTTCGGCGAATTTCATGTGCTGCGCGATATCGACCTGAGTGTCGGACGTGGCGAACGCATTGTGATCTGCGGACCGTCTGGTTCAGGAAAATCGACGCTGATCCGCTGCATCAATGCGCTGGAGGAATTTCAGGAAGGCCGCATCGTCGTTGATGGCATCGAACTCGGTCCGAACCTGCGCCGCGTCGATGACGTGCGCCGTGAGGTCGGGATGGTGTTCCAGAGCTTCAACCTGTTTCCGCATTTGACTGTTCTGGAGAACTGTACGCTGGCCCCGATCTGGGTGCGCAACATCCCGAAGAAAGACGCTGAAGCAGCGGCCATGAAATATCTCGAGCGGGTGCGGATTCCCGACAAGGCCAACAAGTATCCCAGCCAGATTTCAGGCGGTCAGCAACAGCGCGTCGCAATTGCCCGCGCGCTCACGATGAATCCCAAGGTCATGCTGTTCGATGAGCCGACCTCGGCGCTCGATCCCGAAATGGTCAAGGAAGTGCTCGACACCATGGTCGATCTCGCGAAGGAGGGCATGACCATGCTGGTGGTCACGCACGAAATGGGCTTCGCGCGCGAGGTCGCCGACCGCGTGGTGTTCATGGATGCCGGGCAGATCGTCGAGGCCAACACGCCCGAGCTGTTCTTCTCGAACCCGCAGCACGCGCGGACGAAGCTATTCCTCAGTCAGATTTTGCGGTGAAGCGAAGCCTCACGCAAACGGCGGCTTGATCGTGCTCTTGCGCTCCAGCCATGCGGGCACCGGCAAATTCTTCGAGCGCAAAAACTCCGGATTGAACAGCTTCGACTGATACCGCGTGCCGTAGTCGCATAGAATGGTCACGATGGTGTGGCCGGGGCCAAGGTCTTTCGCCAGATGGATCGCGCCCGCGACGTTGATGCCCGATGACCCGCCGACGCAAATGCCCTCGTGTTCGAGGAAGTCGAACACGATTGGAACGGCTTCGCTATCTTCGATCAGATATGCCTTGTCGACCTTGATATCCTCGATGATAGGGGTGAGGCGGCCAAGGCCGATGCCTTCAGTCACCGAGCCGCCGTCTGTCGCTTTCATCTCGCCGTGATCGAAGAAGTTGTACATCGCCGCACCGCGCGGATCGGCGACGCCGATCATGATGTCCTTTTTCTTCTCGCGCAGGAATGTCGATGTTCCCGCAATGGTGCCGCCGCTGCCAATGGAGCAGATGAAGCCGTCCACTTTGCCGCCGGTTTGCTCCCAAATTTCGGGGCCGGTCGAAACGTAATGCGCCTTGCGGTTGTCGAGGTTGTTCCACTGATCCGCGAAGATCACGCCGTTCTTCTCGGTCTTGCGCAGTTCATCCGCGAGACGGCGGCCGACATGCTGATAGTTGTTTGGATTGCTGAACGGTAGCGCGGGCACTTCGACCAGTTCTGCGCCGAGTAGCCGCAGCACGTCTTTCTTCTCCTGGCTCTGCGTATCCGGGATCACGATGATGGTGCGATAGCCGCGCGCGGCTGCGACAAGCGCAAGGCCGATGCCGGTATTGCCCGCCGTGCTTTCCACAACAAGACCGCCAGGCTTCAGCTCGCCGCGCTTCTCGGCTTCGAGGATCATCTGTTTGCCGGCGCGGTCTTTCACCGACTGGCCGGGATTCATGAACTCGGCTTTGCCGAGAATCGTGCAGCCGGTCGCTGCGGACGCGTGTTTCAGTTTGATGAGCGGGGTGTTGCCGATGGCGTCGATAACGTCGTTGCGAATGGACATGAGGCAGGGGGACCGGATCGTGGGGGCAAAGGAGTATGGTTGGAGAGCCAACCTAGTTGCCGCCCGCGCTCCCGACAAGGGCACCGCGCCCATGTGTGATCCGCCTGATTTTAAAGGAATTTGATGGCAATCAGCCAGCCTTGGCGAAGACGACCTGTCGCACATCGATATTGCCGGACAGAAATCCCGCCTCGCAATAGGCGAGGTAGTATTCCCACAAACGCCGGAAGCGCTCATCGAAACCGAGCGGGATCAAATTCGGCCATGCCGCGCGAAAATTATCCCGCCAGACCACGAGTGTCCTGGCATAATCTTCTCCGAAAATGCGCTCGCGGATAACAGGCACGCCGAACTTGTCGCCCAGCGACTTGAGCACCTGCGGCGAGGGCAACATGCCGCCGGGGAAAACGTACCGCTGAATGAAATCCACCTCGCGGCGATAGCTGCCGAAGAACTTGTCCTGAATGGTGATGGCCTGAATACCGGCGAAGCCCCCGGGCGCAAGGCGGTCACGCAACTGCGTGAAATACTGCGGCCAGAACTGCTCGCCTACAGCTTCGATCATTTCGATGGACGCGATGCGATCATATTGCCCGCGCTCGTCGCGGTAGTCCTGCATCTTGATCGCGACCTTCTCGCTGAGACCGGCCGCCTGAATCCGCTGTTGCGCGAAATCGCGCTGCTCGCTGCTGATCGTCAGCCCGACGACGTTCGCATCGTAATTCTTCGCGACGTATTCGGCGAAGCCGCCCCAGCCGCAGCCGATCTCCAGCAGCTTCTGTCCGGGCTGAAGGTTGATTGCTTCGGCGAGGCGTTTGTATTTGTTCTGCTGTGCCGCAGTCAGATCGACAGTGCCGTCTTCATAAAGTCCAGACGAATAGGTCATGCTCGGATCGAGCCATGCCGAATAGAACGAATTTCCGATGTCGTAATGCGCATAGATATTCTTGCGCGCCTGCCGCTTGGTGTTTCGGTTGAACCAATGACGAACCAACTGCACAAACCGCGCGAGCGGATTGTTGCCGAGCATCGCCTGAATCAGATCGTGATTGACGCAGAAAATGTAGAGAAATTGCGTCAGGTTCGGCGTGTCCCATTCGCGCCGCAGATAGGCTTCCGCGATGCCGATATCGCCGCCACGCGCCAGTCGCCACGCAAATCCGTAATTGTGGATGGTCATTTCCGCAGCAGGGCCGGGCTCCGCCCCGCCGCAGCGGACCGTGCGTCCATCCGGCAGCGTCACGTCGAGCGTGCCACGGCGTAGCTTCGCGCCGAAGCGGAAAGCGAGGCGCACCAGTCTCGGTACGTCGGGCAGGACCGCCTCGACATTGTCGGGGGTGATGGTGATCAGGTCAGACATCGCGCATTTCCATCAGTGTGATGTGGCCCTGTGTCCAAATCTTTTGTTTTTCAGGGTCGCGTGTGCCGGCCGTTCAATCGCCGAAGTATCGTTCTCCGTTGGTCTGACCACAAGTTTTGCGCCTTTGAACCACAGGCGCAAGGCCTCCCAATGGATGGCTGCGATAATTTTGAAGGTTACAAACGGGAGTGCCGCGAAAGTGCGCATCAGAGAGGCAGACGTCATTGCGCGCCGCTTGCCGCTGAAGGTCGCCGCGAGCAATGGACCCTCGGCGTCCGATTCCAGAATACGTAGTTTGACGCATGCGCCAGGAGCAACGACGCGAAACTGGTACCGCATTGCCATCTCGATAAAGGGTGAGACGTAGAAAAGCTTGTCGTGTTCCTGCCGCACGCCGGATTCGGTCATCTCGCCGGGCTTCACAGGCAGCGCGTAGGAGTGGATGTCGCCGAACGTGTTGCGTACTTCGTAGATCAGCATCGACAGCGCGCCGCTCGCCTCAAAGCAAAAGTAAACCGACAGCGGATTGAACGTGTAACCGAACAGGCGCGGGTAACACAGCAGCAGCACTTTGCCACCGGTTAGGTCGATGCCGTTCTCGGCGGCAAGGCGCTGAACGTAAGGCCGCAACGCAGAGCCGTCGCGCAGGCCGTGATCGGATTCATGGAAGCTGTAGAGCGCCGCGCGATTGACGCCGAACAGGCGCGATTGCGTGTCGGCATCGCTGAGACGATCGAGGTCGATCAGAAGGCTCATCACCTTATAGCTAAAGCGATGACCCATCGGTTTGAGCCGTGCGTGCATCACATCGCCAACATACAGCGCAGCCGCATCGTCCCTTTCGGGACGCGGCGCAATGCTGGATGTGACGGTCGATGACATCGGTTACTCCGCTGCCTGCGAAAGTTCTTCCGCCTGTTGACGCCACGGTACTGAAGCGCCGAGTGCTTCTGCCACCGCAAGACCGGACCGCAATCCATCTTCGTGGAAACCATAGCTGGTCCATGCGCCGCAGAACCACGTGTGACGCTTGCCCTGAATGCCGGGCAACCGCTTCTGCGCGGCGAAGGCGGCGGCATCGTATTGCGGATGATCGCACAGATAACGCCCGAATGTCAGATCCGGATCCGGCGCAAAAGGCGGATTCAAGCTGACGAATAGCGGTCTCGCATCGTCGAGGCCCTGCAGCGGATTCATCCAGTAGGTTACGGCAACATCGTTGACCGGTGCGCCATCGCGTTTCCAGCGCAGAAAATTCCACGAGGCCCATGCGTTTTTGCGCTTCGGCATCAGGCGCGGATCGCGATGCAGGTAAACCGTGTTCGGCGCGTAGCGGATTGCTGAAAGCAGATCGCGCTCGTCGTCATCCGCATCGGACAGCATCGCCAGCGCCTGATCGCTGTGAGAGGCGATCACCACATGATCGTAAGTGTCGGTGTGGCCGTGGCTGTCCTGCACCACGACGCCATGATCCGTGCGCTTGACAGACGTCACCGCGCAGCCGAGGCGGATACGGTCGCGGAATGAGGTTGTCAGCTTGTCGACATAGACGTGACTGCCGCCTTTGACCGAGCGCCATTTCGGCCGGTCGTATTGCAGCAGCCGATGGTTGCTGAAAAAGGCGACAAAGTTCTCCGCCGGAAATTCAAGGATGCGATCGGCCGGAGCGGACCAGATCGCGGCACCCATCGGAGCAAGATAGTCCGACAGCAAACGCGGCGCGAAACCGCGCATCTTGAAATACGCGCCAAGCGACAGCCCTTGGAGCTTTCCGTCGGCGTGGTCCTTCACGCTGGCCTCGTTGAAGCTGAGAATATCGCGCAGCATCCAGAGGTAGGACGGGGAGAGCAAGTTCCGCTTCTGAGCGAACAGACCTTTCGCGGTGTCGGCCCATGTATCGCCGCCGCCCTTCCATTCGAAGCGTCCGGCGTCGGCTGTCACGGCGAAGCTCATGCAGCTCTCAACTGTCTCGACGTTCAGGTAAGCGAACATCGCCGTGAGGTCAGGATAGTTCAGTTCATTGTAGACGATGAAGCCGATATCGACGGGAACCGGCGTGCCGTCGTAATCGACGGTAACGGTGTGGCTGTGACCTCCGGGACGAATCTCGCGTTCGTAGACTGTGACCGGGTATCGCTGCGACAAAGCCCACGCGGCGGCGTTGCCGGCGATTCCCGTTCCAATAACCGCGACGCGCATTCCAAAGCCCCTCATTCCCAATCGGCTTCCAAGCTACGAGGATTGGCCATCGAAGTTTCAGGCGCTTTCGGCTCTATCCACCGCAAATCGCAGATGAAATCTTCGTAAGGCGCAACCGCCTTTTAGCCGCCAAAACCGATGGAACCCAGCATTTGCAGGCATTTTTGCAATTCTGAAGGTGACACATAAGGATCACAGCCTCTTGCCGTATGAGCAGGCATGGGTTGGCCATCCCTGTCCGCCGTGCAAACAGGCAGGTAGAGTGGGATTCTTGCGGTGATTTGGCCGCTGCCCTTTCCGGAAGAGTGTCCGAGCCGGTGTTCGCGCTGCCCCTGCAATTGAGGCATGGAAAGTTTCCAGGAAAATTTCCAAGGCCATCGCTCGCGCTTTGCGCGGCGTTCGCGCTTGCCGCGATGTCGGGCGGCTGCATTGTCACGGCCGATTTGCCCGATCCTGCGCTCGACATTCCGGCAAATTACAAGGCAGACGCCAATTCCACGCAGGACTTGCCGCCGACGATGGACTGGTGGCGCGCGTTTCGCTCGCGTGAATTGACCGTGCTTATGGAAGAGGCGCAGACCGTCAATCTTGATATTGCTGCCGCCGTTGCGCGTATCCGGCAGGCTGACGCGCTCGCGCAGACAGCGGGCGCAGCGTTGCTGCCGAGCGTCAACGGAAACCTGTCCGCTTCGCGCTCGCGGTCGTCGAGCACAACAGGCACGGTGACCAGCGCCACGCCGATCACGGGGCGGGGCGAGGTGACCAACTACAATGCGTCGCTCAGCGCGAGCTACGAGATCGATTTCTGGGGCAAGAACCGCGACGCATTGCTGGCCGCGGAAGAAACCGCCAATGCAAACCGCTTTGACCGCGATGTCGTGATCCTGACAACGCTTGCCAGCACGGCCAATGCCTATTTTCAAGTGGTCGCAGCTCAGGAGCGCATCAATATCGCAACCCGCAACATCGCCAGCGCTCAGCGCATCTATGATGCGATCAAAGCGCGCGTGGATGCGGGCACCGGCTCCGATCTCGATCTCGCGCAGCAGGAAAGCCTGCTCGCCAACCAGAAGGCCTCGGTGCCGCCGTTGCGACAGGCATTGGCACAGAACGCCAACATTCTGGCGACGCTGGTGGCGCGTCCGCCGGAGCGGGTGAATCTGACCGGCGGATCGCTCGGCGCGATCGCCATCCCGCGCGTGACGCCGGGAATGCCGTCCGAACTGCTCACGCAGCGCCCGGACATCCGCCGTCAGGAAAATGCATTGGCATCCGCAACTGCCAGCGTCGGCAGCGCACGAGCGCAATTCTTCCCGAGCATCCAGTTGACCGGACAGGGCGGCTACCAGAGTGCCGCGCTCGCGTTGCTGTTCACGCCGCAGTCGGCGTTTTTCAGCATGGCCGCGGGGCTGACGCAGCCGATCTTCGATGCCGGACGGATTCAAGCGAATTTCGATCTGCAGCAGGCGCGGCAGGATGAGTTGTTGCAAACCTATCGCAAGACCGTGGTCTCTGCCTTCGCCGACGTGGATACGGCGTTGTCCACGCTGAAACAAACCAGCGAACGGCTACGGCTGCAGCGGATCGTGGTGTCGGCCTCCCGGCGGGCATTCGAACTCTCCGAACGACAGCTCCGGGCGGGCACGGCGGACATCGTGACTGTGCTAAACACCCAATTGACGCTATTTCAGGCCGAGGATTCGCTGGCCCAGTTTCAGCTCGCGCGCCTCCTGGCAGTCGTGAGCCTATATCAGGCATTGGGCGGCGGTTGGTCGCCGGGCGGTGAAACAAGGACGGAAAGGTCGGCGAATGCTCTTTAAGCCCGATCTCAATGAGAAGGCCAAAGCCGCAGGCGAGAGCGTCGCGCGCGTGGCGTCCGGCGCACGTCGGCGGACCGTCTCGATCGCAGTGTGGCTGCTGATCATCGTCGGGCTCGGCTATATCGGCTGGACCTATTCCAACAAGACCGAAACGGCGAACCGCACGCGGCCCGATCAGGCCATTCCGGTATTGGCCGCAACGCCACGCATCGAGGACGTGCCGGTTTATCTCGACGGCGTCGGCACCGTGCGCGCGCTCAATAACGTCACAGTGCGCGCGCAGGTCAACGGCAAGCTGCTGTCTGTGAAATTCAAGGAAGGTCAGGACGTGAAAGCGGGCGACGTGCTCGCCGAGATCGATCCTGTCATCTATCAGGCGCAATACGATCAGGCTGTCGCGAAGAAGGCGCAGGACGAAGCGACGCTGGCCAATGCACGCCTCGATCAAGTCCGCTATCAGCAACTGGCGAACGCCAAGGCTGGCTCCGCGCAGCAGGCCGACACGCAGAAGGCGCTGGTCGCGCAACTTGAAGCTCTCGTGAAATCCGACCAGGCTGCCATCGATAATGCGCAGGCCACGCTCGGTTACACCAAGATCATCGCGCCGCTGTCGGGCCGTGCCGGATTGCGTCAGGTCGATCAGGGCAACATTGTCCAGACATCGGACGCGACCGGCGTTGTTGTCATCACGCAACTGCAGCCGATCTCGATTCAGTTCAGCCTGCCGCAGCAGCAGATCGTGCGCGTCAACGCCGCGTCGGCCAAGGGCGCGCTGTCGGTCGATGTGTTCGGCAACGACGGCAAGACTGTTGTTGATACCGGCACCGTGAGTGGCATCGACAATCAGGTCGATCAGACGACCGGCACCGTGAAGATCAAGGCCGAATTTCCGAACACAAACTTCCAGCTTTGGCCCGGACAGTTCGTCAACGTGCGCCTGAAAGTGCAAACGCTCGACAAGGCGACTGTTGTTCCAACCGCCGCAGTTCAGCGCGGACCCGCCGGCACTTTCGTCTATGTCATCGGCAGCGACGATACGGTCAAGGCGCAGACGGTAACGGTGACTCAGCAGACCGAGACCAATGCCGTCATCGCGTCCGGCATCACAATCGAGGATCGCGTGGTGACGACCGGCTTCGCCAACCTGTCCGAAGGCGCGAAGGTCGCGATAAGCCAGAACTATCAGGCACCGACGCCGGACCTCGCTCCTCGCAAGCAGCGTCAGGGCGGCGAAAAAGGCCAGCGCGGTGAGAAGGGCGAACGGCGTCAGCGCGAGCAGGGACAAAAAGAACAGGGCGCTGCGCCGCAAGGGGCACAGCAAACGGGCGAGGGTGCGAAAGCACCGCAATGACCAACGTCCCGCGCAAGCAAGTCCGGTCCTAGAATTGTGAGCACGCATCCATGAGCGTCTCTGAACCATTCATCCACCGGCCTATCGCGACGTCGCTGCTCGGCATCGCATTGCTGATCGGCGGCGCGCTTGGCTATTGGGCGCTGCCGGTGTCCGCGCTGCCGCAGGTCGATTTCCCGACCGTGCAGGTCACGACCCAATTGCCGGGCGCTAGTCCCGATGTCGCGGCATCGCTCGTGACTGCGCCACTTGAGCGGCAGCTTGGGCAAATCCCGTCGCTGGTATCGATGAACTCGGTGAGTTCGTTCGGTGTTAGCCAGATCTCGCTGCAGTTCGACCTCAACCGCGACATCGACGGCGCGACGCAGGACGTGCAGGCCGCGATCAATGCTGCGGCAGGCGTACTGCCGAAAAACCTTCCGTATCCGCCAACCTACGCGAAGGTGAATCCCGCAGACGCGCCGGTGCTGACGCTGGCGATGACATCCGACACGTCGTCGCTCCGCGCAATGAGCGACATCGCCGATACCATGATGGCGCAACGGCTCGCGCAGATTTCGGGCGTCGGGCGCGTGTCCATCCTCGGCGGCCTCAAGCCCGCCGTGCGCGTGCAGGCAGATCTCGCGAGGCTCGCGGCTTACGGCATTTCGATGGAAGATCTGCGTACCGCGATTGCGGGCGCGAATGTGTCCGGTCCGAAAGGTTCGCTCGACGGCGCGCAGCAGGCCTACACCATTGCAGCCAACGACCAGATCGCGACTGCTGACGCCTACAAGCCGATCATCATCGCCTATCGTAACGGCTCGCCCGTCACCATCGGCGACGTCGCTCGCATCATCGACGGTCTCGAGAACGAAAAAACCGGCGCGTGGTATCAGGGCCGCCCCGCGGTCGTGATCGAAATCCAGCGCCAGCCCGGCGCGAACGTGATCGAAGTTGTGCGGCAGATCCGCGAAGAAATTCCGAAACTCCAGAAAGCCGTTCCGGCTGGCGTAGACCTCACCGTTGTGAGCGACCGCACCGTCACCATCCGCGCCTCGGTGCATGACGTGCAGTTCACGCTAGTGCTCAGCGTGATGCTGGTCACGCTGGTAGTGCTGATCTTCTTGCGTTCGCTGCGCGCGACGCTGATCGCGGGTGTCGCTCTGCCGCTGTCGCTGATTACCAGCTTCGGCGTGATGTATTTCGCGGGCTTCAGCCTCGACAATCTTTCATTGATGGCGCTCACCATCGGCACCGGCTTCGTCGTGGACGATGCCATCGTCATGATCGAGAACATTGTCCGCCACATGGAAGACGGCGAGAGCGTGATGGAAGCCTCGCTGCGCGGCGCGAGCGAGATCGGCTTCACCGTCATCTCGCTCACCGTGTCGCTGATCGCCGTCTTCATCCCGCTGCTGTTCATGTCGGGCCTTGTGGGGCGCATGTTCCGCGAATTTGCGCTGACGCTCACCATCGCCGTGGTCACGTCCGCTGTGGTGTCGCTGACGTTGACGCCGATGATGTGTTCGCGGCTTTTGAAGATGCACCATGAGGAATTCAAGGTGCCGGGTCTGGCCACGGTTAGTGGCTGGATCGACCAGATGGTCGGATTTTATGAGCGCACACTGCTGTGGGTACTGCAGCATCAGCGCGCGACGCTGGTGGTGACCTTCCTCACGATCATTGCGACGCTGGCGCTGTATGTCGTCGCACCGAAAGGTTTCCTGCCGCTGCAGGACACGGCCTCGATCACCGCCGTCACCGAAGCCGGTCCTGAAGTGTCGTTCGCGGACATGAGACTGAGGCAAACGCAAGTCGCCGACGCCATCAAGGCCGATCCTGATGTGGTCGGCGTCGTCTCCGTCATCGGCGCGGGATCAGTCAACCCGACGACCAATGTCGGTCGTCTTGTGATGACGCTCAAGCCGCGCGGCGAGCGCAAGACCGATATCGCCGTGGTCGTGAACCGCTTGAAGCAGCGCGTCGAAGCCATTCCCGGCATGACTGTCTATTTCCAAGCCGTGCAGGATATCCAGATCAGCACGCGCGCGAGCCGCTCGCAGTATCAGTACACGCTGACGGCGACGGATTCCCCTGCGGTTGTCGAATGGTCGACCAAGCTGGTGCAGGAGATGCGCCGCGATCCGATGTTCCGCGACGTGTCGTCGGACGGGCAGGAGGGAGGTCTGCGCGCTATCGTGAATGTCGACCGTCAGCGCGCGGGCCAGCTTGGCGTATCGGTGCAGGCCGTCAACGACACGCTGAATGATGCCTTCAGCCAGCGGCAGATTTCCACGATATTCGGTCAGGCCAATCAGTATCGCGTGGTGCTAGAGGCGCTACCGGAGTATCAGCGCGATCCGTCGGTTCTATCGAAGCTGTACGTGCCCGGCGCTGCGGGCGTCTCAGGCGGGCCGGGTTCGCAGGTGCCGATTGAAACGGTCGCCACGATCATCCGCACCACAGCGCCGCTCTCGATCTCGCATCAGGCGCAATTCCCCGCCGTGTCGCTATCCTTCAATCTTGCGCCGGGTCAGGCGCTCGGCAGCGCCGTCGAGCGCGTCGCCGAAATCGAAGCGCGCATCGGCATGCCGGGGAATATCGTCGGTCTCTATTCCGGCGACGCCGCAGAATTTTCTAAATCGCTGTCGGGCCAGCCGTGGCTGATCCTCGCCGCACTGGTGACGATCTACATCGTGCTCGGCGTGCTCTATGAGAGTTACATCCACCCGATCACCATTCTGTCCACGCTGCCGTCTGCCGGCGTCGGCGCGATCCTCGCACTGATGTTGTGCGGGCAAGACCTGTCGGTCATTGGTCTGATTGGCATCATCCTGTTGATGGGCATCGTGAAGAAAAACGCGATCATGATGATCGATTTCGCGTTGGAGGCGGAGCGTCATCAGGGCCTGTCAGCTTACGACGCCATCTTCAAAGCCTGCTTGCTTCGTTTCCGTCCCATCATGATGACAACGCTTGCCGCGTTGTTCGGCGCGCTGCCGCTGGCGCTCGAAAGCGGCACGGGATCGGAACTGCGCTTCCCGCTCGGCGTCTCGATCATCGGCGGCCTGATCGTCTCTCAAATTCTGACGCTCTACACGACGCCGGTCATCTACCTCGCACTCGACCGTATCAACCGCCGCATCGAGACAGCGTCACCGCCGGATGAATCGGGCAAGCCGTCACCACCGATCGCCGGAGCAACGGAGGGCGTGCAATAATGGCCTCGCTTTCCGAACCATTCATCCGAAGGCCAGTCGGCACCACGCTGCTGGCCATCGGATTGTTTCTGGTCGGCGCGGTCGCTTACAACTTTCTGCCCGTCGCGAGCATTCCCTCGGTGGATTTTCCGTCGATCCGCGTCACGGCCTCGCGCCCCGGTGCCGATCCCACGATCATGGCCTCCACCGTTGCCGCGCCGCTGGAGCGGCGGCTCGGCGAAATCGCAGGCATCGATCAGATCACGTCCACCAGTTCGCTCGGCTCGACCAATATCTCGCTGCAATTCGCTATCGGCCGCAACATCGACCGCGCCGCGCGCGACGTGCAGGCCGCGATCAACGCCTCGCTTGCCGACCTGCCGACCGATCTTCCGACGCTTCCGCGCTTCCGCAAAGCCAATCCCGCAGCGGCTCCGGTGCTGATTATCGCGCTGACCTCCAAGACCATGCTGGCCAGTGCGATCTATGACGTCGCGGATACCGTGATCGCGCAACGCATCTCGCAGGTGCCGGGCGTAGGCGAGGCGACTGTGAGCGGCGCGGATCAGCCCGCCGTCCGCGTCCAGCTCAATCCGGGAGCGCTATCGACCGCAGGCATCGCCAGCGATGATGTCCGCACCGCCATTGTGAATGCCAATGCTATCGGGCCCGTCGGCGCGTTCAATGGCTCCGTTCTTGGCGAGACCATCGCCACCAATCCGCAGATGCGGACCGCGGCGCAATTCCGCGACATCGTCATCAAGAGTAACAACGGCAATTTCGTGCGGCTGTCCGATGTCGCGACCGTCAGCGATGCAACGCGCAACAGCCGCTCCATTGCGTGGTTCAACAAGCAGCCCGCGGTTCTTATTCTCATCACCAAGGAGCAGAACGCCAACGTCATCGATACGGTGGACCGCGTGAAGGCGTTGCTGCCGGAACTGAAGCAATGGATTCCGGGCGGGGTAGACATTTCAATCCTGTCGGACCGGACCGGCACCATCCGCGCCAATGTCGATGATATGGAATGGACGCTCGGCGCGACGGCGTTTCTCGTGATGCTGGTCGTCTTCGTTTTCGTCCGCCGCATGACGCCGACCATCGCCGCCGGAATATCGGTGCCATTGGCGCTCGCGGGCACGTGCGCGGCCATGTGGGTCGCGGGATTTTCGATCAACAACCTGTCGCTGATGGCGCTGGCGGTGTCGGTCGGCTTCGTGGTGGACGATGCCATCGTCATGATCGAGAACATGTACCGCAATCTCGAAGACGGCATGAAGCCGTATCAGGCTGCGTTGCTTGGCGCGAAGCAGATCGGCTTCACCGTGCTGTCGATCAGCATTTCACTGGTGGCCGCGTTCACGCCGTTGATCTTCATGGACGGCATTGTCGGGCGGCTGTTCCGCGAATTCTCGCTGACGTTGACGTTTGCGATTCTGGTATCGATGGTTGTGTCGCTGACCGTGACGCCGATGATCTGCGCCCATTACATCAAGACGACCGTTTCAACGGACGCGACATGGTTCGACCGCTTCATCGAAGGCGGCCTGTCGCGGATCATTGCATTCTACGAGCGGACGCTGCACGTCGTGCTGCGCTTTCCGTTTCTGACAATGCTGGTGTTTTTCGCGACCATCGCGCTGACGGTCACGCTCTATATCAAAACGCCGAAGGAATATTTCCCGACCGACGACAGCGGGCTTGTAATCGGATCGACCCGCGCATCGCCGGACGTGTCGTTTCAAGCGATGCTCGGTCTGCAGCAGGAGATCGCGGACATTGTGATGGCCGATCCTGCCGTCGCGGGCGTCGGCTCAAGCCTCGGCGGCAGCGGCGGTCCGGGCGGTGGCGGCGCCAATCGCGGCACCATGTTCATCAGTCTCAAGGAGCCGGATCAGCGCGGCGGCCTGACGACGACGCAGGTGATTGACCGCCTCCGGCGCAATCTCGGCAAGGTGCCGGGCATCCGGCTGTTTATGTTTGCCGCGCAGGATTTGCGCGCGGGCGGACGGCAGAGCGACTCAAATTACCAGTATTCGCTCATCAGTGCCGATCTCGATCTGTTATCGAAATGGGCACCCATCGTCGCGAAGAAGATGGAGAGCGTCGAAGGCGTCACCGATATTTCGAGCGACCGCGAGGCGGGCGGGCTTGCATTGAATTTGTCGATTGATCGCAAGACCGCCGCGAGCCTCGGCGTGCAGGTTCAGGACATCGATAACGCGCTGAACAATGCGTTTTCGCAGCGACAGATTTCGACCATCTACACCCAGCGCAACCAGTATCAGATCATCCTCGAAGTCGATCAGCGGCTGCAGGGCGATCCTTCGGGTCTCGACAAGATTTTTGTGGCCGGTGCGGGCGATAGTCAGGTGCCGCTCTCGGCTGTGGTCAAGAGCGAGCGCGGGCTGTCGCCGCTGTCCGTGTTCCACCAGGCGTCGTTCCCGTCCAACACCATCTCGTTCAATGTGCCCGACGGCGTGCCGTTAGAGACCGCAACAGCGAACATTCAGCGCGGCATCGAAGAACTGCATATGCCCGAAGGCATTCGCGGCGAATTCGCGGGCAATGCTGCTGACAGCCAGAAGACCGCAAGCAAGCAGCCGCTGCTGATCTTGGGCGCGTTGATCGCGGTCTACATCGTGCTCGGCGTGTTGTATGAAAGTCTCGCGCATCCGCTGACCATTATTTCCACCTTGCCGTCTGCGGGCCTCGGCGCGCTTCTGGCGCTGCAACTGACCAACACGCCGCTCACTGTGATCGCCTTCATCGGAATCATTCTTCTGATCGGCATCGTGAAGAAGAACGGCATCATGATCGTGGACTTTGCGCTGGAAGGCGAGCGGCAACGCGGGCTGTCCTCGGAGGACGCGATCTTCGAGGCGTGTATCGCGCGCTTCCGGCCGATCCTGATGACGACGATGGCGGCGCTGCTGGCTGCCGTGCCGCTGGTGGTGGCGACAGGGCCGGGGACCGAACTGCGCCGTCCGCTCGGCATCACCATCATCGGCGGCCTGATCGTGTCGCAAATTCTCACGCTCTATACGACGCCGGTCATCTACCTGCTGATTGACCGGCTGCGCGGCGTCGACAGGGCAAAACCTGTCCTCACTGGAGCACCGGCGGAATAGTTTCCCGACCGGGAACTTTCGGGTTCCCATGGCGTTCTACCGCAATGAATAAGCCGCCGATTCAAGAAGTTGTTGCCGAAACCGGAAAGACGGTCGAAGCACCCCCGCCGGAAATCCTCGAAACCGATCCCGCACTTTCGCCTGAAGAAGCCGAAGAAATTCGGCGCGATTATCTGCTGACCCGCTTCTGGATCAGCGCGCGCGGCTTTTGGCAAACGGGCGGCGGCCGTCTGAGCTTAACGCTGAGTTTCGGACTGCTGGCGCTGATAGTTCTACAGATATCGTTTCAATACGGCATCAACGTCTGGAACAGGTCGATCTTCGACGCCATCGAGAAGAAGGACGCGGCGAAGGTCTTCTATCTCACTGGCATTTTCTTTCCGCTTGCCATCGGCAGCGTCATCATTGGCGTTGTGCAAGTGTTCTCGCGCATGAGCATCCAGCGCCGCTGGCGCGCGTGGCTGACAAACTCAGTCGTCTCGCGCTGGCTGACCAGCGGACGCTATTATCAGCTCAATCTCGTGAGCGGCGACCACAAAAATCCTGAATACCGGATCGCAGAGGATCTCCGTGTCGCGACCGACGCGCCGGTCGATTTCGCGGCCGGCGTCACGCAGGCTCTGCTGTCGGCCACAACATTCATTGTCGTGCTGTGGACCATCGGCGGCGCGCTGACCGTGACGCTGGGCGGCAGCACCGTCACCATTCCGGGCTTTCTGGTGATCGCGGCGGTGATCTACGCGGCGATTGCCAGCGGCTCCATGACGGTCATTGGCCGCAATTTCGTTTCAGTGTCAGAAGCCAAGAACCAGGCGGAAGCCGATTATCGCTACGCGCTGACGCGCGTGCGTGAGAACGGCGAAAGTATTGCCTTACTCGGCGGCGAAGAGGAAGAGCGCTCCGGCATCGACAAGTCTTTCACCAACGTCTTGAAGCAATGGGCGCGGCTATGCGGCCAGCACATGCGCACCACCATCGTCTCGCAGGGCTCCAGCTTGATCGCGCCAGTGATTCCGTTGCTGCTCTGCGCGCCGAAATTCCTCGAAGGCAGCATGACGCTCGGTCAGGTGATGCAGGCGGCTTCGGCTTTCACCATCGTGCAGTCGGCGTTCGGCTGGTTGGTGGACAACTATCCGCGCCTTGCGGAATGGAACGCAGGCGCGCGCCGCATCGCTTCGTTGATGATGTCGCTCGATGGCCTCGAGCGCGCGGAAAAGGGCGACGGCTTCAACCGTATCCAGCGCGGCGCGACCGAAGGCACTGCAATGTTGCGTCTCAACAATCTGTCCGTGGCGCTAGATGACGGAACGGCAGTTGTCGGCCAATCGGAGGTCGCCGTCGAACCTGGCGAGCGTTTGCTGGTCGCCGGTGAATCCGGAACCGGCAAGAGCACGCTGGTGCGCGCCATCGCCGGTCTCTGGCCCTGGGGAGGTGGCAGCGTCGAAATCCATCCGGACCGACGCATGTTCATGCTGCCGCAGAAGCCTTACGTGCCCTCGGGCACGCTGCGCCGCGCGATTGCTTATCCCGGCGCGGCGGAGGATTGGAACGTCGAGCAGATGGCCGAGGTGCTCGACAAGGTCGGCCTCGCGCATCTGAAAGAAAAGATCGAGGAAGACGCCCCGTGGGATCAAACGCTCTCCGGTGGCGAAAAACAGCGGCTGGCTTTCGCGCGCGTGTTGCTGCATCG
>Ga0209023_10000668_pt1 | contig 50324 bp, 49 predicted proteins | sample LakOneMetagenome_FD_187468 | JGI IMG/M metagenome (GOLD analysis project Ga0209023, IMG submission 187468) | Freshwater and sediment microbial communities from Lake Erie, Canada (SPAdes) (version 2) | ecosystem: Environmental > Aquatic > Freshwater > Lentic | place: Lake Erie, Canada... | reverse complement strand
GCCTGTATCGCCGCCGGCATCGCCTGCCTGTGGGGCCCGTCGCATGGCGGCGCCAACCAGGAAGCCCTCGAGATGCTCGAGGAAATCGGCACGGTCGAGAACATCCCCGCCTATGTGCAGGGCGTGAAGGACAAGAAGTACAAGCTGATGGGCTTCGGCCACCGCGTGTACAAGAACTTCGACCCGCGCGCTAAGGTCATGCAGAAGACCTGCTACGAGGTCCTGGAACAGCTGGGCATCAATGACCCCCTGCTGCAGGTGGCCATGGAGCTGGAAAAGGTCGCCCTCAGCGACCCCTACTTCATCGAGCGCAAGCTGTACCCGAACATCGACTTCTATTCGGGCATCACCCTGCGCGCGATGGGCTTCCCGACCAACATGTTCACCGTGCTGTTCGCCTTGGCCCGCACCGTCGGCTGGATCAGCCAGTGGAAGGAAATGTTCGAGGATCCCTCGCGCAAGATCGGCCGTCCGCGCCAGCTCTATACGGGCGCGACGCAGCGCGACTACACGCCGCTCGAAAAGCGCGGCTGAGCCGTCGATCCAGACTGATCCGGAGAGGCCCCGTCGCAAGGCGGGGCCTTTTCTCTGGCCGTTATGGCTTGAGCAGGAAGCTGAGGATCTCCGCGACCGCGCGGTAGAGCGCTTCGGGGATCTCCTCGTCGATCTCTATAGTCGACAGGGCCTGGGCCAGAGCCGGGTTCTCCTCGATGGGCACGCCATGCTCGCGCGCCGTCTCAACGATCTTCTCGCCAAGCCAGCCTTGTCCTGAGGCGACAACCTTGGGCGTATCGGCGCCGTCGTACAACAAGGCGACAGCGATCTTGCCAGGACCGCGCACGCCGCCGAGGGACCCGGTCATGACGCCCGATCCACAAAGCGGCCTGGCGCGGTCACAGCGACCGTGGGGGCGCCCGCATGGAAGGCGACCTCTGGCGACAGCTCGGCCTCGCGAAGCGCGGCGCTCAAGTCCGCCTCCCCCGCCTCAAGCCGGGCCACGGCTTCCGGTCGTTCGGCCCACAGGCCTACCCGCGCGCAGGCGCCCGTAAGCGCGATCTGGACGTGGACAGGTCCCAGGGGCTCAACGTCGAGCGAGAAGCGGGCTCGCCAGGTCTTTTCGATCTCGCGCCCGGAGTCGGATCCACCGCCTCCGCCATCCCGGCTGATTTCGAACTGCGCCACCGCGAAGCCTTGAGCGGTCTGGAATGGAAGGTCGAACACCCAGCGCGACGTCTTGATCTCGGCCGTCCGCTCCGCCTCGGCGTGCGATTGCGGCAGCGAAGCGATTTGCGACAGCTCCTGGCGCGCGATAGCGCCGTCGACGCTCTTCAACAGACGCCGCGCCAGTTCAGCCGGCGGCAGATCTCCGGGAAGATGCGAACGGACGGCCGCCTGGGCGGCTGTGGGACCACCGGCGTAGGGCGGCGGAGGCCTGGGCGGTGGGCGCGGTGGCGCCGCGAGCGCGGAATGGCGGGCCGCGGCCTCCTCCGGGTTATTTTCCGCCAGCAGAGGTGGGTCGACAACCTCGTCCTCGATCAGTCCCACCATCAGCAATGCGCGCGGCGGCGCCGTCGGAGCGCTGCGAGGCGGCGTAGATGAAGGGGCCGCTTCCGGGGCGTTAGGGTCAAGCGCTGGCGTCGCTTCGCCTTTCTCGATCGTAGCAAGGGGATCTGGCGGCGCGGACGCACTGGAAATCACCGGCTGCGCCCGGGGCGCGAGAATTGCTGTCGGGAGTGGCTGTGAAACCGGCGGCTGAGCTGGCGCGGCATTCGATCCAACGGGCGCGCGATACGGTTGCGCGATGGGCGGGGCAACCGGACCGGGCGCCGGGGAGACGGAACCGCTCGGCGTATAGGTCGCGCCCACTGCGGCGCCAGACCGCGGCGCGGCGGTGGGTTCGCCGGATGAGGAAGGGACCAGCGATGCGCCTGGCTCGCCCCCGGGCGTCTTGGCCAGCCACGTCGAAATCACGGCGCGAAACACCAGTAGCGCCGCTTTCATGTCCCCGGTGGCGGCCGGAACCGATGACTGCGCGACCAGCGCGGCATGCGCCAGCCGGGCCTCCATGAAGACGCCCGAATCCTGGACGGCATCGCGGACAAGCGCAGATGTCACGGGTCGCTGTGTGGGGATGGCGCTTTCAAGCAAGGCCTTGGCCGCCTGCCGCACCGTTTCGGGCGTGTCCGGTCTGATGACCGTCGCCTCTATATCCGCCATCATTGGCGCCAAGCCGGATTGGACCGGCGCCGCCCGAGCGGCGGCCGATCGCACAGCCGCGGCCATCCGGTCGCTGGCGGAGAGCTCCGCCGAAGGCGGGGATGGCGCGACCAGGTGTCCGCCTCCCGGCGCGTCGACACTTGCGTCGGAGACGGGGGGTGTAGCCGCGCCAGCCGGCGCCTGAGCCTCCGCGTGCGCTGCGCCTACGATCTGGCCAAGGGTCGATGTGCTATTGGCCACGGCGGCGCGCGCAAGCGCGGACAAGGCCGTCGCCACCTCTGGCGAGCTCCCCGTGACACGTGCGGGCGTGATGGGAATTGCGGGGGCTGCCGGATCGATCGCCAAAACTGGTCTCCAGTCTCGAGGGTCACGAAGGGCAGAATAGTCCGAGTCCGTCTCGACACCCAGCTGTTCCAAGCGATCCACGGCGAGGCTCGCAGGGCTGCAGGGCCGCGTCAGGTCGCTGGCCGTGCCTTTGCGAGGAAGGCCAGCAGAGCCTCGGCTGCGGCCTCCGACGGGTCGGGCATTCCCCGCCCCATTCGCTCAAGCGCGGCGCTCTGCTCGGCGATCTGCCGCGCGCGCAGGTCCGCGTCGTCAAGGCGAACAGCGATGGCCTTTGCGAGCGCCTGGCCCTGCAGGGCTTTCTGCAGATATTCCGGCGCCACAGCCTTGCCGGCCGCGATGTTGAACAGGGTGACCCAGCGCGGCTTGAACAGCAGCTTCAGCAGGCCATAGGTCACCGCGCCGGTGCGGTAGCCCACAACCATCGGACACCCGGCCAGGGCGAGCTCGGTCGTCACGGTTCCGCTGCAGGCCAGGGCGACCGTTCCGGCGGCCATGGCGTCGTCCTTCAGCGCCTCGTCCTCGATCACATGCGCCCGAAACGGCCATCCCGCCACGCGCGCCTTCACGACGTCAGCGACGGTGGAGGCGGCGGGGACGACCACGGCAAGGTTTGGGCGATCGGCCTTCAGTCTTCGCACGGCGTCCTCGAAGGCCGGCATCACGCGCTCGATCTCGGATGGACGACTGCCGGGCAACACCAGCAAAATCGGCTGGTCGGCGCTCAAACCGATCGCCCCGCGCAAGCGGGCCGGTTCGGCCTTGCTAAAATCCCTGGCCAGGGCCGAATTGCCGACGAAGACGCTCTCGAGACCCGTCTTGTCGAAGAACGGCTTGTCCATAGGTTGGATCGACAGCAGGAAGTCCACCGCCTTGGCCAGGCTCCTGGCGCGACCGGCGCGATAGGCCCAGACCTGCGGGGCGACATACTTGACCAGCGGCAGATCAGGTCGCTGGCGACGCAGCGCCTGGGCCAGGCGGATGTTGAAGCCCCAGCTGTCGATCAGGACGGCCACGTCGGGCTTTTCCCGCTGCGCCAAGGCCAGGGTGTCCTTCAGCCGGGCCATGGCGCGAGGATAGGCCCTCAGGCTCTCGACGATGCCGATGATCGACAGCTGGGCGATATCGAAAGGGCTGTCGACGCCCTCGGCCGCCATCTTGGCGCCGCCGACGCCGACGAAATTCACCGCGTCATCGCCCAGCCGTCGCTTCAGGGCCTTCGCCAGGCCGGCGCCCAGAGCGTCTCCGGAGGCCTCGGCGGCTACCAGCATGACGGTCAGCGGGCGGGTCATCCCAGGCTCCCCGGCTCGACCCCCAGCACGAACAGGCCCAGATCATCGGCGCAGGCGATCACCGCGGCGCGGTCGACCACCAGCAGGTTGCCGGTCTCGCCGACAATGCCGGCCAGACCGGCCCGCGCGGCGCGCTGCAGGGTGGCGACGCCGATGGTCGGCAGATCGACGCGGGTCTCCTGAATCGGCTTGGGAGCCTTGGCCAGCACGCCGCGACGGCGCTCCGCGGTGCCGCGAATGGCTTGGGGAAGATCTGCCACGCGGCGCAACATGGAGTCGGTGCCCTCCTGGGCCTCCACCGCCAGCACCAGGCCCTCGCAGACCACGGCGCCCTGCCCTACGTCCAGCTTGCCGATCTCGCGGGCCACCAGCAGGGCGCGCTCGATGTCGTGCTGATCCTGGGGGCGAGGCGCATGGGCGCCCAGAACGCCAGCCGGCAAGGTCATCTCGCCCCGCACCTCGTGGGCGCCCTCGATGGCGAAGCCTTCGGTTTCGAACTCATCCAGCACCCGGCGCAGCAGGGCGTCATCGCCCCGCCGAGCAGCCTGAATCAGTCCCGGAATGACCTTCACGCCGCGCAGGTCAGGCATCAGGGCCGACCAATCCGGGCGATTGACCGTGCCGGCGAAACACACAACCTCACAGCCCTGGGCCTTCAACGCCTTGAACACCTTGCCGAATTCGCCAAGCCCGACTTCCATGCCGGGATAGCGGCTCAGAGCGGCGTCAGCAAAACTCCTGAGCCGCATCACCGCGAACGGACGCCCTGCGGCCTCGCAGTGGGCCGCCAGTTCGACGGGCAGCGCGCCCCCGCCGGCGATCAGGCCAAGCTTGCGCATGAGGAAAGCCTAGACCTCGCGCTCGGGCAGGCAAAGCGGACGGTTGCTGTCGGAGCGGATGAAGTCGACGATCTCCATCACCTCGACATTGCCCGCGTGGATCTCGGCGACGTCGTCCAGGCGCTCCTGGAAGGTCCCCTCGTCGGCGAACAACAGGCGATAGGCGGCGCGCAGGGCGTTGATCGTCTCGCGCGAGAAGCCGCGACGCTTCAAGCCTACCAGGTTCAGGCCCTCGAGATGGGCGTGGTTGCCCCACACCGAGCCATAGGGGATCACGTCCTTGGTCACAGCGGCCAGACCGCCAATGAAGCTGTAGCGGCCGATGCGGCTGAACTGGTGAGCCGCCGCCAGGCCGCCCATGAACACGAAATCACCGATCGCGACGTGACCGCCCAGGGTTGCGCCCTTGGCCATGACCACGTGGTCGCCGACCGTACAGTCGTGGGCGATGTGCGAGCCGACCATGTAGAGACCATCGGAGCCCACCGTCGTCACGCCTTTGCCCGACGCGGTGCCGGTGTGCATGGTGACGTGTTCGCGAATGATGTTGCGCGGACCGATCAGCAGCTCGGTCTTCTCGCCCTTGTGCCCCAGGTGCTGGGGTGGACCGCCGAGGTTGGCGAACGGATGCACCACGCATCCCTCGCCAAGGGTCGTGACGCCTTCGACCACCACGTGAGACATCAGACGCACCCCGGTCGCCAGGGTCACGTCCGGTCCGACGATGCTGAACGGACCGATTTCGACATCGGCCGCCAGCTTCGCGCCGGGATCGACGATGGCGGTTGGATGAATCTGGCTCATTTGGTCGGCGTCTCCACCACCATGGCGGCGAACTCGGCTTCGGCGGCGACCTTGTCGTTCACCTTGGCCACGCCCTTGAACTTGAAGATGGTCGAACGCGAGCGGGTCACCTCGACCTCCATGCGGATCACGTCGCCGGGGCGCACCGGATTACGGAAGCGGGCATTATCGACCGACATGAAGAAGATGGTCTTGCCCTCGGTGTCGACCTCAAGCGATTTGCTCATCAGCACGGCGCCCGTCTGAGCCATAGCCTCGATGATCAGAACGCCCGGCATCACCGGATTGCCCGGGAAGTGGCCCTGGAAAAAAGGCTCGTTCATCGTCACGCACTTGATGCCGACGATCGATTTGTGCGGGCGGTAGTCTTCCGCGCGATCGACCAGAAGGAAGGGATAGCGGTGCGGAATCCTGGCCAGGATTTCGGCGATGTCGATATCGGTTTGCGCCGGTTCGGCGACGTCTTGGCCCATACTTAGCCCCTTGTTCCCCGGCCGCCCGCCATGCGTGACAGCCATGCGGTCTCTCGGAGCCACCGCTTGAGCGGCCGCGCCGGAAACCCTGTCCATGTTTCGCCCGCGGGCACGTCCTTGAACACCGACGCCGACGCGCCAATGCTCGCTCCCGAGCCGATGGTCAAATGATCCGCAACGCCAGCCTTGCCGCCGAACGCGACGCCGTCGCCAACAACGGTGCTGCCGGAAAGCCCTGTATAGGCCGCCAGCACGCAATTGCGACCCAGACGGACGTTGTGCGCGACGTGCACCAGATTGTCGATCTTGGTGTTCTCGCCAATCGTCGTATCGGTAAAGGCGCCCCGGTCGATGCAACTGTTGGCGCCGACGGTGACGCCATCCTGGATCACCACCCGACCAAGCTGGGGAAGATCAACAACCCCGCGCGGCCCGCCTGCAGCGCCGAAGCCCGCCTCGCCGATAACCGCGCCGGCATGGATGCTGACCCGATCGCCAATGATCGCAAAACCAATCACCGCGTTGGGCCCGATCAGGCAATCGCGGCCAATAGTAACGCCCGGACCGATGACGGCGCCCGGCGACAGATGGGTCCCGCGACCGATTCTCGCCCCCTGCCCCACAGTAACGCCGGGGGACAACCTTACGCCGTCTTCCAGCTCACAGTCGGGATGGATGGACGCCGACAACGGTTCATGCCGGCGGGGCGCATGCAGCCGTGTCGCGGCGGTGGCCCAGGCGGCCTGCGGATGCGCCGTCAACAGAGCCGCGCAACCCGGCGCGAGCAGATCGCGGTGCTCGGGGCGAACGAAACAGGCCCCCGCCTGCGTAGCGGCGGCTGCGTCACGACGTTTGGCGTCGGAAAAGAAACTGACGGCTCGCCCGTCCGCGGCGTCAAGCGGCGCCACGTGGGCGATGGAGCGAGACCCGAGACTGGCGTCGGCCAGTTCGGCCCCGCCAAGACGCGCCAGCTCCTGGAGTGACGCCGGACCCATGTCATCGAAAAATCGCGGGTCCGGCATCTAGTCCTCTCGGCGAATTGCCCGGCGCAAGGCCCGGGCCGACTCGCTTACTTCTTGGGCGGCGTCAGAGCTTGAGCGCCGGCGGCCGGTTGGTCCAGACGTTCGCGATCGAAGGTCAGGGTCTTGATGCGGGCGTCAAGGGCAACCACCACGGCGTCGGTGATGTCCATGGCCGGATTGGCCAACAGCACCGACTCGCGGTCCATCAGGATGCCGCAGGTGCGCTGTTGATAGACTTGCTTGATCGCAGGATCGAGCTCCTGATAGACGCGCGACAGGGCCTTCTGCTCGGTGGCTTCGACTTCCTTCTGGCGCAGCTGGCCCTTGCGCTGCCAGGCGTTGGCCTTGACCTGCAGACCGGCAGCCTGTTGCTCGAGCGCACCTTGATCGAGCGTGGCCTTCTTGGCGTCCAGAGCCTTGGCTTCATTGTCCAGCGTGGTGCGTTCGCCGGTCAGTTCGGCGTTCACTTGCGCAATGATGGTCTTCAGGCGGGCGTCGACGGCCTTGCCGACAGCCGAGGAGCCCACGGCGCGCTGGCTCGAGAAGATGCAGACGCCGGCGATCGGCGCGCCATGCGAGATCGCGGGCGCGGCGGCCGGAGCCGTCTGGGCCAGGGCGCTGGTCGACATGGCGATGGCGACAACGCCGGAAGCGGCCGCGAACAGGAACTTGGAAGTCATGATCATTGGAACCTTGTGGAGGTGGAGAACCGGAACGTTTCGGTCCGGTCGTAATCTTCCTTGGAGAGGATCTTGCTGAAGTCGAACCGGATGGGGCCCATGGGCGACTTCCAGTCGATACTGATACCCGCCGACGCGCGAAGGCCGAGGTTGTCGCGGATGTTCGGATCGAACACGCCCGTCGAGGACTGGCGATCCACGTCATCAAGCAAGCCGGCCGTACCGAAGTCGCTGAACACCGCGGCCTTGATGCCGTACTGCTCGGGCAGAAGCGTCGGAACGGTCAGCTCGAAGGTGCCGATCGCATAAAGCTTGGCGCCCATCGAGTTGCTCTGGGTCGAGATGTCGCGCGGGCCGATACCCGCCGTCTCGAAGCCGCGGAAGTTGGTGCCGCCCTTGTAGAAGCGGTCATTGATGCGGACGTTGTCGCCGCCCCAGCCCTCGATATAGCCGGCCGAACCCGTCGCGCTGAAGATGAAGTCCTTGTTGAAGCCCCAGTACCAACCCGCGTCGGTTTCGGTCTTCAGGTACTTCACGTCGCCACCGAAGCCGGCCAGATCCTGATTCAGGTCGGCGAACCAGCCGCGCGTGGGCTGGATAGGGTCGTTACGCTTGTCGATCCGCAGGCCATAACCGACCAGCGACGTCATGTAAGCGCCGCGCTGGAGGCAGAGGATCTGCGAAACAGAGCCGCTGTCGCACAGACCGTCCGAGACGCTGACTTCGTCGCGGCGCAGCGTATAGCGCATGCTCATCGAGGCGTTCTGGGTCAGCGGGAAGCCAACGCGGACATTGCCGCCCAGCGACCGGGTGTCATAGGCGGCGTAGTCGCTCAGGTCATAGCGGAACGAATAGACGTCGACGCCCGCCACCAAGTTGCGGTTCAGGAAGCGCGGCTCGGTGAAGGCGAAGTCGATCTGCTGACGCAGCGAGCCGACGGAGATCCGTCCACGCATGTTCTGGCCGCGACCACGGAAGTTCCGCTCGGTGATGCCAACGTCCAGCACCAGCTTGTCCACAGAGCTGTAGCCTGCGCTGAACGAAAGCTCGCCGGTGGGCTGTTCCTCGACCTTGACGCGCAGGGCGGTACGGTCAGGCGCGCTGCCCGGAACTTCCTCGATCTCGACTTCCTTGAAGAAGCCGAGGCGACGGATGTTGTTCTTGGAGCGGTCGACCAACACGCGGTTATAGGCGTCACCTTCGGCCACTTCGAGTTCGCGACGCAGCACGTAGTCGAGGGTGCGGGTGTTGCCGACGATGTCGATACGATCGACGTAAACGCGTGGCCCTTCACGAACCTGGAAAACCACGTCGACCGTGTTGGTTTCGCGATTGGGCACATAGCGAGGGCGAACGTCCACGAAGGCGAAGCCGGCAGCGCCCGCTGCGAAGGTCAGGGCGTCGGTCGCCTGCTCGATGCGCTCGTCTTCATAGAGCTGGCCCGTGCGGACCGGCAGGATCTGGGCCAGCAGCGTCCCATCAAGCTTCTTGAGTTCCGTCTCGACCGTGATCTTGCCGAACTTGTACTTCGGGCCTTCATCCAGGGTGTAGGTGACCGCGAAGCCGTTCTTGTCCGGCGCCAGTTCGGCCATCGACGAAACGACGCGGAAGTCGAAATAACCCCGGTTGCGATAGTGCTTGCGCAGTTGCTCGCGGTCGTACTCGATCCGGTCGGGGTCATAGTTGTCGTTGCTGGTCAGGAACTTGTACCAGTGCGACTCCTTGGTCACGATCACGTCGCGCAGATCGTTATCCGAATACTCGGAATTGCCCAGGAAGTTGATGCCCAGCACGCCGCTCTTGGGGCCTTCGTTGATCTCGAACACCAGATCGACGCGCTTTTGCGGCAGTTCCACGACCTTGGGGGTCACGGTCGCCGAAATGCGGCCAGAACGCCGATACAGCTCGATGATGCGTTGAACGTCGGCCTGAACCTTGGCGCGCGTGAAGATGCCGCGCGGACGGATCTGAACCTCGTCCTTCAGCTTGTCTTCCTTCAGGGAAGAGTTCCCCTCGAAGACCACCTGATTGATGATCGGGTTCTCGACGACCTTCACGATCAGATCGCCCGACAGCATATCGATCTTCACGTCAGCGAAGAGATCAGTACGCGCCAGGGTCTTCAGCGCCAGGTCGAGACGGGCTGCGTCCACCGTGTCGCCCGGCTGGATCGGCAGATAGGACATCACGGTGCCCTGCTCGATCCGCTCGTTGCCCTGCACGACGATCCGCTGCACGACACTGGTCTGCGCCGCCTGGGCGAAAGCCGCGGCGGGCGCGACCATGGCGGTCGAACCGAAGAGAAGCGCCACACCGGTGGCGAACGCGGCGCTATGGGCGCGAATTTTGTTCATGGGACCAATCATGGACGGAAGGCGACAGCTCAAGAGAACAGTCCGCCGAAAAATTTGAAGACGCTTAGGCGCTGCAGATCATTCCAGGTCGCGAACAACATGAAACTCAGCAACAGCGCAAGACCAACCCTGTAGCCGGCCGCCTGAAGACGCGCGCCGAGCGGCCTCCTAGCGATGGCTTCATAGGCGTAGAACAACAGATGCCCGCCATCCAAAACGGGAATGGGCAACAGATTCATGAAGCCGACGCTGACGGATAGGATCGCCGATAGCCAGATCAGCGCAACTGCAGACCCCAGCAACATCGATGGAAAGTCGGTCGCGCCCGCTGCGCCGGCCTGAGCCAGTTGACCCGAGGTCTTTGCGATGCCGATCGGACCGCTGATCTGTTCGGCCGAGACCTCCAGACGAATAACCCGGCCCAGATAGTACACCGTGGTTTCAAGCACATCCCACGTGCGGGCGACGCCGCCGGCGAGCGCCTCTATGGGATTGTAACGCACACGCTGGATGTCGCTGCTGGGCAGACCGCCGGCGACGCCGAGAAGCATCCGAGTCTTCGGCTTCCCGTCAGCGTCCGGCCGGGTCAGCATCGCAGGCGTTGCGACCAGATTAATGGTCTCGCCGCCCCGGTAGACCTGAAAGGCGATGGGATTGCCGCCGCGCGCGGCCACATGACGGGTCAGATCTTCAAAGCTGCCAATCACGGCGCCATCGGCGCGCTGAATGAAATCGCCGCGTCGCAGACCAGCCTTCTCGGCAGGCGAGCCCGGCTCGACGCTGGCGATCAGGGGCGGCGCGCCAAAGCCCAGCATGCCGGCTTTCTGACTGCCGCCAAAACCATCCGAAACCTCGACGAGCGCCGGCGTCGCCACCAGTTCGAGCGTCTTTTGATCGCGTTCTATCTTGAAGCGGATCGGAACATCGCTGCGAAGCAGCGCATAGCTATCCAGTTCGCCGAAGTTCTTCACCTTGCGGCCATCGGCCGAGATGATCACGTCACCCTGCCGGAAGCCCGCGGCCGCGGCCGGACTACCGGCGTTCACGCCCGTGATCACAGGTCGGCGCACGGTCTCGCCGAACACGCCAAGCAGAACGGCAAACAGCGTGATCGCCAGGACGAAATTGGCCAGGGGCCCCGCAGCGACAATGAACGCCCGTTGCCACAGCGGCTTGAAATGCAGGTACCGATTGACCGCCTCGCTGCCTTCGCGACGTTCGATCGCGGTGCGAAGGCTGGCCAAATCCTGCTGATCGGGAACGCTCGCGGCATTCTCGTCGCCAGCAAAGCGCACATAGCCGCCCAAGGGCAGCCATCCGATCTGCCATTGGACACCGGCGCGGTCGCGCCAGGAGACAATGGCCTTGCCGAAACCGATGGAGAACCGTTCGATCTCGACGTTGCACGCCTTGGCCGCCCAGAAGTGCCCGAGCTCGTGAACAGTCACGACCACCAGGATGACCAGCGGGAAGGCAATGATGTAGGCGGCCGCCGATTGCATGAAGCCGAGCATGTCGGATCTCTTCTCGTCTTCAGTTGTGGCGGTGAACTTGGCGCACAACCTCGGCCGCAATGCGGCGGGCGCTCGCGTCCGTCATCATGGCGCTCTCGACCGGATCGGCGTCGGCTTCCATCAGGGCTCCCAGGCTATTCATGCGTTCCAGGGTCCCCGCCACCGAGGCAGCAATATCCAGAAAGCCGATCTGACGGTCAAGGAACGCCGCCACAGCCACTTCATTGGCTGCGTTCATAGCAGCCGGAGCGCCGCCGCCTAGCCGCATCGCCTCACGGGCGATGCTAATCGACGGGAAACGTTCCAGATCGGGTTGCTCGAAAGTCAGTTGACCATAAGCGGCCAGATCCAGGCGCGGCGCTGGCCAGGGCAAGCGATCAGGCCAGGCGAAGGCGCAGGCGATAGGGCTGCGCATGTCCGGCGGACCAAGCTGGGCAAGGGTCGAGCCGTCGGCATACTCCACCAGGCTGTGAATCACGGATTGCGGGTGGATCACGGCCTCGATGCGCTCTTCCGGAGTGTCGAACAGGTAGGAGGCCTCGATCATCTCGAGCCCCTTGTTCATCATGGATGCGGAATCGACCGAAATCTTGGCGCCCATCGACCAATTTGGATGGGCGACGGCCTGTTCAGGCGTGGCGAGCGCCATCTGCTGTAGCGTCCAGGTGCGGAACGGTCCCCCGGAAGCCGTCAGGATCAAACGCGATACACGCTGGATACAGGCCGGCTGCAGCACCTGGAAAATAGCTGAGTGCTCGGAATCCACCGGGATGACCGATCCACCCGCCTCGCGCGCGATCCTCAGCAAGGCCGGCCCCGCACAAACAAGGCTTTCCTTGTTCGCCAGGGCAATGACCGCCCCCGTTCGCGCCGCCGCCAGGGTCGGCGCCAGGCCGGCGGCCCCGACAATCGCCGACATGACCCAATCGGCGCCCATGGCAGCAGCCTCGATGATCGCCGCAGCCCCCGCTGCCGATTGAACGCCTGTATCCTTCAAGCCATCGCGCAGAGCACCCAGCAGGCTCTCGTCTTCGATCACTGCGACAGTGGGGCGCCAGCGGCGCGCCTGTTCGATCAATCGCTCGACGTTGCGACCGGCCGTCAGCGCCAGAATCTCGACCTCGACGCCGGCCGCTTCGAACAGTCCCAGGGTCGAAACACCGATCGACCCCGTGGAGCCGAGAATCACGACCCTTCGCACGGCTGTCAAAGGGCCCATCCATAGAGGTAGACCAAGCGTACGCCCGCAATGACGATCGCGGCGAACATCAGGCCGTCAACGCGATCCAGCAGGCCGCCGTGACCCGGGATCAGGTCGCCTGAATCCTTCACGCCGAATCGGCGTTTCAGCATCGACTCCCAGAGGTCGCCCATCATCGTAGACAGACCACCCAGGAAGCCAATGAGCGCGGCGACAGGCCAAGTCAGGTTCATGTCTGGCAGGGCCGGCAGCAGTTCAGAAAGCGCCTCAATACCGACAGCGGCGATCGAAGCCGCGACAAGCCCGCCAAAAAAACCTGACCAGGTCTTGTTGGGCGAGAACTTCGGCCAAAGCTTGGGTCCCTTCAGAATGCTGCCCACCACGAAGGCGAAAATGTCAGCGAACCAGGTGACCGCGAACAGCAGGAGGGTCCAGCTGAGGCCGGCCTCGTTGATGCGCAGCCACACCAGGGCGATGCACGCGGGCGCGATGTAGATAACGCCATAGGCCGCGTCGGCCCTTCTCTCGACCGCGCCGCGAGCGATCATGGCGGCCAGGACCGCTCCGCCGATCAGTAGGGGCCAGGTCAGATAGTAGTGTCCGCGGAATGCGGCCACGACCGCCACCAGAACCGCAACACCTATGGCCAGAGCCACGCCCCTGGGCGCACGCGGTGCGCTCATCATACCCCACTCGCGGGCCAGCAGCGCAATGCAGACGGCGACGAGCGCCAGGAACCACACGCCGCCAAACCAGACGGCGGACACGACTGTGGGTACGAGCACGGTGGCTGAAAGCACCCGCACCCGCAGATTTTTCCAGTTGAAGCGCTTAGCCGGCGACGGCGACGTCATCGGCAGTAATGCCTCCATAGCGTCGGTCACGCCCGCGGTATTCCGCGATGGCCGCCGAGAGCGCTTCGGGTCCGTAGTCTGGCCAGAGCACGTCCTGAAAGACGAGCTCGGCATAGGCGCATTCCCACAGCAGGAAATTCGAGATTCGCTGTTCCCCGCTGGTGCGCACGATCAGGTCGGGAGCTGGAGCAGCAGAGGTGGAAAGCAGCCTTTCGAATGCCGCTTCGTCGAGGTCGGAAGCCTTGGCCTCGCCGCGCTCGACAGCCTCAGCAAAGGCGCGCGCGGCGTCAGCGATATCGGCGCGACCACCGTAGTTGAAGGCGACCTGCAAGATGAACTTCGTATTGCTGGCCGTACGGCGCTCGGCGCGCTCGATGATCTCTTGAATGTCGGCAGCCAGACCGGTTCGACGGCCGATGATCCGAACACGAACGCCCTCGCGCGCCAGACGCTCCAGGTCCGATTCGACATAGGCCTTGAGCAGACCCATCAACTCGGAAACCTCGTGCGCGGGCCGGCTCCAGTTCTCGGTCGAGAAGCCGAAAACGGTCAGTACCCCCACGCCGAGTTCAGGCGCGGCTTCAACCGTGCGCTTGAGCGCATTGACGCCGGCGCGGTGACCCAGCGCGCGCGGCATTCCGCGCCGCTTAGCCCAGCGACCGTTTCCGTCCATGATGATGGCCACATGCAGGGAGCGGTTCGACGCATCGCCCCCAGCGCGCGCCGAAACATCCTGCAGGCCGGTCGTCGCCGACATTGCTTCAAGCCTTCCCTAACCGTCCCCGTTACTCAGGTCGGCGCTTAAACCTGCATGATCTCTTGCTCTTTGATTTTCAAGGCCTCGTCGACCTTCTTGATGGCTTCGTCGGTCATCTTCTGGACCTCGGTTTCCATCTTTTTCAGTTCATCTTCGCTGATGACGCTGGCCTTTTCGGCCTTCTTGAGGTCGTCGTTCGCGTCGCGACGGATGTTCCGTACGGCGACCTTCTGGGCCTCGGCGTACTTGCCGGCGATCTTGGAGAGGTCCTTGCGGCGCTCTTCGGTCAGCGGCGGGATCGGGATACGCAGGTTGTTGCCTTCGACGACCGGGTTCAGGCCGAGATCCGAATTTCGGATCGCCTTTTCCACAGCCGAGACGACGCCCTTGTCCCAGATGTTGACGTTGATCTGGCGCGGCTCAGGCACACTGATCGAAGCGACGGTGTTGAGCTGCACCATCGAGCCATAAGCATTGACGACGATCTGGTCGAGCAGGTTGGACGAGGCGCGACCGGTGCGCAGACCAGCAAAATCTTCTTTCAGGGCCAGCACGGATTTCTCCATGCGCTCCTTGTAGCGGGACAGGACAGGCTTTTCGGCGGCGGCCATGGCTGGGCTCTCTTCGCTTGAGTTAGGCGGCGGTGTCTTGGGCGACGACGGTAAACGTGCCCTCGCCTCGGAGGACGTTCAGCAGATTGCCACGCCCCTTGATGGAGAAGACCACGATCGGAATATTGCTGTCGCGCATCAAGGCGACGGCCGAAGCGTCCATGACCCGCAGATCCTTGGCCAGCACGTCCATATAGGTCAGCCGGTCGTAGCGCTGGGCCGAGGCGTCCTTCTTGGGATCGGCGGTGTAGACACCATCGACGCTGGTGCCCTTGAACAGCGCGTCACACTGCATCTCTGCGGCGCGCAGGGCCGCGGCGGTGTCGGTCGTGAAGAAGGGATTGCCCGTGCCTGCGGCGAAGATCACCACCCTGCCCTTCTCCAGATGACGCTGGGCGCGGCGCCGGATGTAGGGTTCGCAGACCGTGGCCATCGGGATCGCCGATTGCACGCGGGTGGAGACGCCGATGCGCTCAAGCGCGTCTTGCATCGCCAGCGCGTTCATGACGGTGGCCAGCATGCCCATATAGTCGGCGCTGGAGCGTTCCATGCCCTTGGCGGCTCCGGCCATGCCACGGAAGATGTTGCCGCCGCCTATGACCAGACACAGCTCAACGCCCGATTTGACGATCTCTGCGATGTCTTCGGCGACGGATTGAACGGTGTTGGTGTCGATGCCGTAGGGCGTATCGCCCATCAGGACTTCACCGGAAACCTTCAGGAGCACGCGGCGGAAGCGCTTCGGCATGGCGGGGCTGGGTTCGGACATGGACCGGGCTCTTCCTGAGTCGTCGGCACGCAACATAGTGCGCGTTCGTCAAAAGTGGGATCGGTTTTGCGCACCACGGAGCAAAGCGAGACCATTTGGCCCACGCTTGCCTGAGGGCAGGCGCAAGAAAGGCGCGGCGCGCGTCAAACGCGCCGCGCCCTTGAAGAAGGATATGAAACCCGACGGCTCGCCAAAAGCGCGCGGTCGGATCTCGATACCTTAGCCTTGGCCGGCCATGGCGGCCACTTCGGCGGCGAAATCGCCGACGGGAGCCTTTTCAACGCCTTCACCCAGGGCCAGGCGAACGAAGCCCTTCACGGTGAGCGGCGAGCCCAGTTCCTTGCCGGTCTCGGCGACCAGCTGCTCGACGGTCTGATCCGGGTTCATGACGAAGGCTTGCTTCAGCAGCACGACTTCTTCCAGGAACTTACGGATGCGGCCTTCGACCATCTTCTCGACGACGGCGGCGGGCTTGCCCGATTCCAGCGCCTGCTCGGTGAAGATGGCGCGTTCCTTTTCGATCGCGGCCTGGTCCAGATCGTCCGGCGACAGCGAGAGCGGCGAAGTCGCGGCGACGTGCATGGCGATCTTGCGGCCCAGCTCCAGGATCTTGGCCTGGTCGCCAGCGCCTTCGATGGCCACGAGCACGCCGATACGGCCGAGGTCCGGCGCGGTGGCGTTGTGGATGTAGGTCGACACGGCGCCCTGGGCGACGCTGAAGCGCGCCGAGCGACGGGCGACCATGTTCTCGCCGATGGTGGCGATCAGGTTGGTCAGCAGATCGGCAACGACTTCACCGTCAGAGGTCTTGCCGGCGCTGATGGCTTCAACGCCATCATTGTCCAGACCAACGGCCGCGATCTTGCGGACGGCGTTCTGGAACAGCTCGTTGCGGCCCAGGAAGTCGGTTTCGGCGTTCACTTCGACAGCAGCGGCGGTCATGCCGGCGCCGTCGTTACGAACGGCGATGCCCACGAGGCCTTCAGCGGCGACGCGGTCAGCCTTCTTGGCGGCCTTGGACAGGCCCTTGGCGCGCAGCCAGTCGATGGACGCATCGATGTCGCCCGCGTTTTCTTGCAGCGCCTTCTTGCAGTCCATCATGCCGACGCCGGACTTTTCGCGCAGTTCTTTGACCAGCGCAGCCGTGATCTCAGCCATGGAAAATCTCCATATTCAAACGGTTAGCGACCGGGCTTGATAGCCCGGTCGCATGTCAGGGTCACAACAGTCGCCCCGAAGGCGACCGCTGGAAAAATCAGCTCGCGGCCGGCTCTTCGGCGACGGCTTCGATCGCTTCGGCGGTCGCCTCTTGAGCGACCTCCGGAGCAGCGGCTTCAGCCACCGGCTCAGGGGTCAGTTCGCGAGCCAGGGTCGGTTCCATCGGAGCCACCGAAGCGCCCAGATCGACGCCCGACGAGGCCTGGCCGGCGGCCAGACCGTCGAGGACGGCGTCGGCGATCAGGTCGCAGTACAGCTGCAGGGCGCGAGCGGCGTCGTCGTTACCCGGGATCGGGTAGGTGATGCCGTCCGGATCGCAGTTGGTGTCCAGGATCGCGATGACCGGGATGTTCAGCTTGCGGGCTTCAAGGATCGCGATGGCTTCCTTGTTGGTGTCGATCACGAACATGATGTCGGGAATGCCGCCCATGTCCTTGATGCCGCCCAGCGACAGCTCAAGCTTGTCGCGTTCGCGGGTCAGCTGCAGCAGTTCCTTCTTGGAACGGCCCGAGCCGTCGCCGCCCAGAACGCCTTCGAGTTCGCGCAGGCGCGCGATGGAGCCGGAGACGGTGCGCCAGTTGGTCAGCGTGCCGCCGAGCCAACGGTGATTCACATAATACTGGGCGCAGCGCTTGGCGGCGGTGGCGACCGGATCGGAAGCCTGACGCTTGGTGCCGACGAACAGCACGCGACCGCCAGCGGCGGCGACTTCGCGCACCTTCACCAGGGCCTGGTGCAGGAGCGGAATCGACTGCGACAGGTCGATGATGTGGATGTTCGAACGCGAACCAAAGATGTAGCGGTCCATCTTCGGGTTCCAGCGGTGCGTCTGGTGACCGAAGTGGGCGCCAGCTTCCAGGAGCTGACGCATGGAGAATTCGGGAAGCGCCATGAGGCCTATAATCCTTCTTCCGGTTGAACCTCCGCGGACACCCCCGACCCAGACATCTGGAGCGGGACCGGAACGGCGGCGCCGGGATGTCTCCCCGGGTCACAGCCGAACGTCCGCGTGTGGAATGGCGCGCAGATAGGCGCGATTGGATCAAAAAGCAAGTCTTGTCGGGCCTTCTTCCCCGGCAAAGGCCGGATGCGGAGGTCTGAACGACCCCGCGTCCGGTGTGGAGGCCCCGGTCAACGGACCTAGAATGCCTTGCCGTTCACCTGGACAGGGTCGAGAGCAAAGACGTCGACATCATCCAGACAGCGCACGTTGATCGCCGCCATCCGGACCCCACCAGGCCCCTCGCCTCGCCCAAACGATTCGATGCCGCATGCCGAGCAGAAAAGGTGCGAGATCTTGCTGGTGTTGAAGCGATAGTCGGTCAGATGGTCCTCGCCCTGCAACAGGGTGAAGTCGCTCTCGGCGGCAAAGGCCAGCACCGAACCCAGCTTGCCGCAACGCGAGCAGTTACAGGTGATCAGGTCATCAAGCCCGACCTCAACCTCGAAGCGGACATTTCCGCACTGACAACCACCCTGATGCTTCGCCATGGTCCGCCCTTTCTCGCCAGAGACGTCTCAGCCCCTGGTCAGACGTCTTCCAGAAGCGCCACGCCGGGCGCGGTTTTCAGCGCCCCGCGCAAGGAGGCGTCCAGAATATAGCGCCCGGGCAGCTTCAGCTCGATTTCCCGTCCGCCGCCGATGGCGGCGATGAAACTGATCTCGCCGCCCTTCTGCGAGGCAGCGGGATCCAGACGCTTCTTTAGCGCCTCAATCTCGGTCGCCGAGGGGGACAGATGAACGCGTAGCCCGGCCACCACATTCTCGATCGCTTTCTCGATGGGCTCGGCGTCATCGCCAAAGAACCGCACCTCGCCGTCCCGGGCCTTGGCGCGCACCTTGATGGCCACCGACTTGCCGGGTTCCAGGACCTCCCGGCACTTGCGCAACGCCTCGGGTGGAAACAGGACTTCATATTCGCCGGTCGGATCGGACAGCGAGACGAAGGCAAACCGCTCACCGCTCTGCGAAGCGCGCTCCTGGCGACGTCGCACAACCCCGCACATCCGGAAGGCCTCCATACCGGCCTCGGCTTGGGGAATCACCTCGGCCAGCATGGCGGTGCGCCTGCGGCGCAACATGCCCACCATGTCCTCGAGCGGATGACCTGTCAGATAGAAGCCGACGGCGGCCAGTTCCTCGTCCAGCAGGTCGACCTGGTTCCACGGATCGGTCTTCTTCAGCCGCGGACGCCCTGCGGCCGGATCGCCGCCGAACAGGGCATGCTGACCGCCCTGACGATCAGCGGCGATGCTCTGGCAGTGCGCGATCAGCACGTCGGAAGACGCGAGAATCTGGGCGCGGTTCTTGTGGAAGGAATCGAAAGCTCCTGCTCGCGCCAGATTCTCGATCGCCCGCTTGTTGACCTGCTTGGGATCCACGCGCTCGACGAAATCGAAGATGTCGCGGAACGGGCCGCCCTCCTCGCGCACAGCGACCAGGTGCTTCATGGCTTCGAGGCCGACGTTTCGAACAGCGCCCAGGGCGTAGAGCACCTCGCCGTTCTCGACCTCGAAGTCGGCGCCCGAACGATTGACGTCTGGCGCCCGCACGGTGATATCGAACCGGCGCGCATCCTGATGGAAGACCGCAAGCTTGTCGGTGTTGGAGATATCCAGGCTCATCGACGCGGCAAGGAACTCGACCGGCGTATTGGCCTTCAGCCAGGCCGTTTGATAGGCGATCAGCGCATAGGCCGCCGCGTGGCTCTTGTTGAAACCGTAACCGGCGAACTTAGCCACCAGCTCGAAGATAGAGCCCGACTGTTCTTCGGGGACATTCTTCTGCTTGGCTCCGTCGACGAAACGGATCTTCTGGAGATCCATTTCCTCTTTCTTCTTCTTGCCCATGGCCCGACGCAGAAGGTCGGCTTCGCCCAGGCTGTATCCCGCCAGGATCTGGGCGATCTGCATCACCTGTTCCTGATAGACGATGACGCCGTAGGTCTCCTTGAGCACCGTCTCGAGCGAAGGGTGCAGCGTGTCGACGGGTTTGCGCCCGAACTTGCAGTCGACGAAGGTGTCGATGTTGTCCATCGGGCCCGGCCGATAGAGCGAGATCAGGGCGGTGATTTCCTCAATTGAGCCGCAGCGCATCTTGCGCAGGGTGTCGCGCATGCCCTGGCTTTCCAGCTGGAACACGCCGACCGTCTGGCCGGAAGCGAGCAGTTCATAGGTCTTGGCGTCGTCGAAGGGCAGCTTGCCCAGATCGACATCGGCGCCGCGCTTCTTCAGATGCTTCACGGCGCGATCCAGCACCGTCAGGGTCTTCAGCCCAAGGAAGTCGAACTTCACCAGCCCGGCGCTCTCGACCCACTTCATGTTGAACTGGGTGGCGGGCAGGTCCGAGCGGGGATCCTTGTAGAGAGGGGTCAGCTGGGTCAGAGGCCTGTCGCCGATGACCACGCCGGCGGCGTGGGTCGAGGCGTTACGGAACAGGCCTTCCAGTTGCAGAGCGACGTCGAGGCAGGCCGAGACGTTGCCGTCTTCCTTCTTGGCCTGCTTGAGGCGTGGCTCCAGTTCGATGGCCTGGGCCAGGGTCACCGGCGCTGCCGGGTTGTTGGGGACCATCTTGCAGAGGCGGTCGACGAGACCGAGCGGCAACTGCATCACCCGCCCGACGTCGCGCAGCACGGCGCGGGCCTGAAGCGAGCCGAAGGTGATGATCTGGGCCACGCGATCGCGGCCGTATTTTTCCTGAACGTAGACAATGACCTCTTCGCGTCGCTCCTGGCAGAAGTCGATGTCGAAGTCGGGCATGGAGACCCGCTCAGGATTCAGAAAGCGCTCGAACAGCAGACCAAAGCGCAGTGGATCCAGATCAGTGATGGTCAGCACCCAGGCGACCAGAGAACCGGCGCCGGAACCCCGCCCAGGGCCGACGGGAATGCCGTGCGACTTGGCCCACTTGATGAAGTCCGACACGATCAGGAAGTAGCCGGGGAACCCCATCTTGATGATGATGCCCAGCTCAAAATCCAGACGGTCCCAATAGACCTGTTCATCGACCGCCAGCACGTTCTCGGCCAGCCTTGCGCGCAGGCCTTCACGCGCCTGATGCTTCAGCTCTTCCGGTTCGCTACGTCCAGCGCCCGTCGGAAAGCTGGGCAGGATCGGATCACGCTTCTTGACCAGGAAGGCGCAGCGGCGCGCGATATCAAGGGTGTTCTCGCAGGCCTCGGGCAGGTCCGAGAACAGCTTGCGCATATCGGCCGCCGGCTTGAACCAGTGCTCGGGCGTCACCCGTCGCCGCTCGTCCTGCCCCACGAAAGCGCCATCGGAAATGCAGAGCAGGGCGTCGTGCGCGTCGTAGAGCTCGGCCTTGGCGAAATAGACATCGTTGGTGGCCACCAGCGGCACGTCGTGCTCATAGGCCCAGTTCACCAGGCCCGGCTCCGCGGCGGCCTGACGTGGCAGCCCATGGCGCTGCAGCTCCACATAGAAGCGATCGCCAAACACCCGGCTCATTTCGGCCAGGGCCGGGATCGCTTCGGCGCTCTTGCCGGCGGCGAAGAGGGCGTCAACAGGACCGTCGGTGCCGCCCGACAGCAGGATCAGTCCCTCAGCGTGCTCGACCACCTTGGACCAGGGCACGATCGGCTCGGCAAGATCACCGCTTTCGAGGTAGGCGATCGACGAAAGCTCGGAAAGATTGAGATAGCCCCGCTCATTCTGGGCCAGGAGCGTGATCGTCGGCGCTCGCGCCCAGCGCTCGGTTGGACCAGCGCCAATGCCCGACACAGGCAACGCGCAGCCTATGATCGGCTGGATCCCCGAATCCTTGGCATAGGAAGAATATTCGAGAGCGCCAAACAGGTTGGCCCGATCTGTCAGACCGGCGGCAGGCATCCCTGCCGCCTCGGCCAGTTTGCCGATAACGTCAGCCTTGATAGCGCCTTCCAGCAGCGAGTAGGCCGAGCGAACCCGAAGGTGGATGAAACCCTGCCCTTCGCTCCCCGCCATCGCCCATATCTCCGATCAATCGACTCAGGCCACCAACTGGGCGACCGAGCACATCATCCAGACGAAGCTGGCGACGGATACAAGCGCCAAAGACTCACGCGCGATACGGATCACAGGAACCTCCACAATCGTTGCTTGTTTGTTCCATATTCCTCTTTTGTTCCGTTCACAAGATGTTCCGCGACCATCCACCGCACTTTCTTTGGGCGGGTCATTCGAAAGCCCTAGCGACCTTTGCCATCGGCGCCGGATCAGTTCAGATCGCCCCATGCGCCTGATCATCGACACAGACACCGCCGGGGACGACGTCTTCTCCCTGATGCTCGCCCTCACCCGTCCGGGCGTCACCGTTGAGGCGATCACGATCGCCCACGGTAATGTCGGCTTTGTCCAGCATGCTGAAAACGCACTGATCACGTTGGCGGTCTGCGAGAAGCAGGGCGTGCCGGTCTATCTGGGCGCTCAGGCTCCATTTTCCCGCGCGCCTCTCGATGCGGCCTACGTGTTCGGCGCGGACGGCATGAGCGATATGAACTTTCCCCTCGCCGCCCAGCGCCCGGCTTTGGGCCACGCAGTCGACGAGATCGTGCGCAGGGTGATGGCGGCTCCCGGCGAGATCACGATCATTGCCCAGGCGCCCCTGACCAACATCGCGCTGGCCTATCTTCGCGAGCCGCGCATCGCCCAGGCTGTGAAACACCTCTGGGTCATGGGCGGCACCGACAACGGCGTGGGCAATGTGACGCCCGCCGCCGAGTACAATTTCTACGCCGATCCTGAAGCCGCCAAGATCGTGATCAACGCCGGCTTCAACCTGTCCATCGTCACGTGGACCGAGACGCTGCGTGACGGACTGCTGGATGTTGCCCAACTCGCCGAGCTTGAGGCCACGGGCACGCCCCGCGCCCGGTTCTTTACCGACGTCAATCGCGCCTCCCTGGCCTTCGCTCAAGAAACCGAAGGTCTAAGCGGCAGCCTCCACCCAGACGCCCTGACCTGCGCGGTCGCGCTGGATGAGCGCCTGATCCTGGACGCCGAGCTGGCCGTGGTCGATGTCGAGATTTTGGGCGAACTCACGCGAGGCTATCTCAGCGTCTCGCACACCATCCTGCCGGATATCGAGATCGCCGATCCCGCGCTTAAGCGCAGACCGCCGAATGCCCGCGTGATCAAGAAGATCGACCGGAAAGGTTTCTTCGCCGCGATGCGCCAAGCGCTGCTTTAGCGCTTAACGTGTATCTAAGACCCAGAGCGCAAGCTGCATTCATGAATTGCGCTCGGTCTTCACTGTTGGGGATCCTGGTCGCCGCCGGAATCGCGGGCGGTTCGGCCCAAGCTGATGTCGACCTCGTTTCGCCGAGCGTCTTTTCAGGGGTGCTGGACCTGCGTCTGTCCACGGCGGACGGTGAGACATCCTGGATCGACAATGGCCTGGGCAAAGCTCGTTTCGGCCAGGGGCGGCGGGGTATTCGGATCGGCGAGGCCGCTCTGGTCTGGAACCCCAGATTTTCCGACAATTTGACTGCCGTGGTGGTGGCCGAAGGTCAGGACGGACAGGACCACGCGGTCGATTTGGGCGAGGCCTACCTCGCCTACCGCAGCCCGCCCAACGCCGCCCTGCGTATGTCTGGACGAGCCGGTGTCTTCTACCCCCCGATTTCGCTGGAGCACGATGGGCTGGACTGGACCGTTCCCGACACCATCACGCCATCAGCCATCAACAGCTGGATCGCCGAGGAAACCAAGGTCATGGGCCTGGAAGCTACGGTGCGCGGCGCGGCTTTCGGTCAGCGCGTCTCGGTAACCGCCGGAGGCTTCACCCACGGGGACACCGCGGGAACCTTGCTGACTTTCCGGGGATGGGCGCTGCACGATCTGAAATCGCCCGCGACGGGACGTTTTCCACTACCGCCGCTGACATCGTTCATGACCCGTCGCCAGGCGGCCCACACCACCCCGCTGCGCGAGATCGACGGTCAGGTTGGCTTCTATGGTCGCGTGGAATGGCGACCAGATCCCAGACTGACGGTCGATCTCTTTGGCTATGACAACAAGGGGGACCGGGTCAGCGTCGAAGACTGGGAATGGTCTTGGGAGACGCGGTTCTGGAATCTGGGGGCGCGCCTGAACATGGCTGATTTTGAGGCCAAGGCTCAGATCATGCGCGGCGAAACCCTGATGGGCTACTCCAACGCCAATGGCGTTTGGGTCGACGCCGGGTTCGAAGCTGCCTACGTCTCATTGACGCGGGCTTTGGGTTCGGGCGGCCTGACCGTTCGTCTGGACCAGTTCTCGGTCAGCGATCGGACAAACAAGGCAGTCGACAACAACGCCGAGCGCGGCTGGTCGGCTTTGGCCGCTTATCGCTGGGATGTGAAGCCCAGCACCCAACTTGTGTTTGAAGTCCTCGCCATCGACAGCCGCCGACCGGATAGAACCCGGTTTGGCCTGTCGGCACATCAGCGCCAAACGGTCCTTCAGACAGCCTGGCGCCGCCAGTTCTGACCTAGAAGGTCTGCGGCTCGAGATGCCCGTCCCTGAGCGCGAACACCCGGTCCATATAGCGCGCCAGATCCATGTTGTGCGTCGCGATCAGGGCGGCCACACCCTGGCCACGCGCCAGGCTGTATAGCGACTGAAACACCGCCGCCGAGGTCGCCGGATCGAGATTGCCCGTCGGCTCGTCGGCCAGCAGAAGTTGTGGCTTGTTGGCCAAGGCGCGGGCGATCGCCACACGCTGTTGCTCACCGCCCGACATCTGGGCCGGCTGATGGTTCACCCGGGCGCTCAGGCCGAGCTCCGTTAGCAGCTCAAGCGCTCGAGCCTCGGCTTCGCTGCGGCTGCGTCCAGCGATCAGGCCAGGCATGGCCACGTTCTCAAGCGCGCTGAACTCGGGCAGCAGGTGGTGAAACTGGTACACGAAACCCACCGTCCCCAGACGGATCCGCGTGCGTATCCGTTCGGAAAGCTTCGAGCAGTCGCGACCGCCCAGAGCCACCAGGCCCGCGTCGGGACGTTCCAGCAAACCGGCCGAATGCAGCAGCGACGATTTGCCCGATCCCGAGGGTCCGATCAGACCAACCACTTCACCTGGGTAAACGTCGATGTCGACGCCGCGCAGGACGGGAAGATCGCCAGCTTCGGTCTTGTAGACGCGTTCAACGCCGCGCAGCGACAGGACGGGATCACTCATAGCGCAGCGCCTCAACCGGATCGATACGTGAGGCGCGCCAAGCCGGCGGCAGGGTTGCCGCGATGCTCATAAGGGCCGAGAGGCCAACGATTCCGCCCACCTCCGACCAATCGATCTTCGCGGGGATGTGCGAGAGCATGTAAACGTCAGCGCTGAATACGGCGGTGCCCGTCACCCATTCCACGAAGTTCTGGATCGGCGTGATGTAAGCGCAGAAGAGCACGCCCAACAGCAGGCCTGTCAGGGTGCCCGCCACGCCGATCGAAGCGCCGGCCATGACGAAGATGCGCAGGATCGACCCCTGCCCTGCCCCCATGGTGCGAAGAATGGCGATGTCCTTGCCCTTGTTCTTCACCAGCATCACCAGGCTGGAAATGATGTTCAGCGTGGCGATGGCGACGATGCAGAAGAGGATCAACCGCATCACCTTCCGCTCGACCTGCAGAGCCGTGAAATAGCTGTGGTTCTTGTCCATCCAGTCAGCGACTAGCGCGCCCGGGCCGCTGGCTGCTTCGACTGCGGGCTTCAGCGCCTTGGCGTCATCGGGGTCATCAACCTTGATCTCGACATAGTCGACCGAGGTGTCACGCCCGAAGAACAGCTGTGACTGGTCGAGCGGCATATAGACATAGGCCTCGTCAAACTGGCTCATGCCGACGCTGAAGATACCTCCGACGATGTAGTCCTTTTCGCGGGTCGAGGCGCCGAATGCTGTGGCCGGGCCGGAGGGTGAGATCAGGGTGATGGCGTCGCCGGGGGCGACCCCGAGGTTGATCGCCATGCGGTCGCCGATCAGCACGATATCGCCGCCGAATTCGCCCTGACCAAAGCCGGTCATCGAGCCCTTCTTGATGTTGTCGGCGATGATCTTCAGGCTGCGCAGATCGCCAGGCGTCACGCCGCGCACGATAGCGCCGGTCACCTGGCTGGGGCCAATGACCATGGCCTGGGCTTCAACCATAGGCACAGCCTGGATCACGCCAGGTACGGCGCGGATGCGGCTGATGACCCCATCTCGGTCAGGACCGTTGATCAACGGCGACTGGGCGTAGAGGTGACCATTGAAGCCCAAGATCCGGCCCAGCAGCTCGGCCCGGAAACCGTTCATAACGCTCATCACGGTGATCAGGGCGAACACCGCCAGCATCACAGCGCTGAACGAGATCACCGAAATCAGGGCGACGCCGCCATTCTTGCGCTTGGCGAACAGGTACCGCCGCGCGACGGACCGCTCCCAGCGGCTGAACGGTCCGGCCGCCCTGAGATCGCTCATTAGCCAGCCTTGCTTTGAGTGAGACCCGCCAGGACAGACTCCAGCGACGCCGTGGAGCGTTCGCCTGACGCGCGGTTCTTGATCTCAACCACGCCTTCGGCGATGCCTTTGGGGCCGATGATCATCTGCCAGGGCAGACCGATCAGATCCATGGTCGCGAACTTGGCGCCGCCACGGGCGTCGGTGTCGTCATAGAGCACCGTCTTGCCGGCCGCCGTCAGCGCCTTGTAGGCGGTGTCGCAGGCAGCGTCGCAAGCCGCGTCGCCCTGGCGCATGTTGATGATGCCCACATCGAAAGGCGCGACGGACTCCGGCCAGATGATGCCGGCGTCGTCGTGGCTGGCCTCGATGATCGCGCCCAGCAGGCGCGAAACGCCGACCCCGTACGAGCCCATCTGCACCGGAACGTCCTTGCCATCCGAGCCCGTAACGAGGGCGCGCATCGGCTCGGAATACTTGGTCCCGAACGAGAAGATGTGCCCGACCTCGATGCCGCGCGCCGACACGCGGTCGCCCTCGGGAACTTGGGCGAAGGCGGCTTCGTCGTGCATTTCCTCGGTCGCGGCGTAGAGCGCGGTGCGTTTGTCGACCAGCGGCTGCAGGTCGCCATACCAGTCAACATCGGGACCGGGCGCGCCCATCTCGACCAGATCCTTGTGGCAGAACACGGCGCTTTCGCCGGTGTCGGCCAGGACGATGAACTCATGGCTGAGATCGCCACCGATCGGACCGGTGTCGGCGCGCATCGGCACGGCCTTCAGGCCCATGCGGTCGAACAGGTTCAGATAGGCTACGAACATGCGATTGTAGGACTTGCGCGCGCCCTCGATATCGAGATCGAAGCTGTAGGCGTCCTTCATCAGGAACTCGCGGCCGCGCATCACGCCAAAGCGCGGACGGGTCTCATCACGGAACTTCCATTGCACGTGATAGAGGTTCTTGGGCAGGTCCTTGTAGCTCTTCACCGATCCACGAAAGATCTCGGTGATCATTTCCTCGTTGGTCGGACCGTACAGCAGCTCGCGCTCGTGGCGATCGACGATGCGCAGCATCTCCGGGCCATAGGCGTCGTAACGGCCCGACTCGCGCCAGAGATCGGCCAACTGCAGGGTCGGCATCAGCAGCTCGATGGCGCCGGCGCGATCCATTTCCTCGCGGACGATCTGTTCGATGCGATTCAGCACCCGCAGGCCCAGCGGCAGCCAGGCGTAAATGCCCGCCGCTTCCTGGCGGATCATGCCCGCGCGCAGCATCAATTGGTGCGACACGATCTGGGCGTCGGAGGGAGCTTCTTTCAGCACGGGCAGGAAATAGCGCGACAGGCGCATCAGAAAGACGTCTCCGAGGGAATGCGAGGGCTTGAGATAGCCTCTTGGCCCTCAGCTTGGCAACGCGCGCGGCGAAAAGATGACCACGCGACCTATTCCGAATGAAAAGAAGGCCGCGCGATCCTCGCGCGGCCTTGCAAGTTCATCGTCGGGGAAGACGCCACAGAGTGAGATCAGGAACAGCTGATCTCGTAAGGTCACCTTAGCCCGCCGAACAGATGTTGGGGCAAGCGCTTGCGGCCGAGAGCGCGCATTAGGGCGTTTAGCCCAAGCCTTGTGCGATTGCAGGGATAAAGATCGCATGACGCCCAAGCCTTGGGCGCCCTGACGGCTAGTAGGTGGCCGGCAGCGGCGGCAGGCTGATCAGGTGAAAGCGGATGATAAGCCACAGCACGGCGAACACCGCCACCGACACCCAGGTCGTGGTGAAGAACTTGCGCTTCAGATTCGGGTTCACCGGCGCGCCAGGGTCGCCGCCTCCCGGCGGCTTGATCCCCATCTCGTGATAGCTGCGCGACCCAAGCGGAAGTACGACGAACAGAACCGTCCACCATATGGTCAGGAAGATCGCGATGCCGGTAATCGGGCCCATCAGTGGTGCGCCTCCTTGGGCGTCTCCATGAGTTCGACCAACAGGCCGCCCATGTCCTTGGGGTGAACGAAGATGATCAGGGTGCCGTGCGCGCCGATACGCGGCTCGCCCAGCACAGTAGCGCCTTTGGCGACAAGCGCGTCACGGGCTTCGTAGATATTCTCGACCTCGAAGCAGATGTGGTGCTGACCGCCCTTGGGATTTTTGGCCAGAAAGCCATGGATCGGTGATTTCTCGCCGTAGGGCTCGATCAGTTCGATCTGGCTGTTGGGCAGGTTGACGAAACAGACCCAGACGCCCTGTTCGGGCATCGCCCATTTCTCGGTGACCGAGGTCGCGCCCAGCAGGTCGCGATACATCTTCAGCGACTCGTCGATGGACGGCGTCGCTACGCCAACATGGTTGAGTTTGCCGATCATGATCCTGCTCCCGCGCTTTTGTTGTTTGCGCGAAGGCCTAACACCTGTGCTGCAGCGCGAAAAGAGCCGCCCGCCGTGTCGTTTTCACGGCGGGCAACAGCTTACCTTAGGTCAGACCCGCAGGACGGTTGTCTCAACGACGGGCTTGCGCTCCCAGATACGGAACGCCGCCTTCTTCACCGCGCGCGAGATGGCGTTCTCGATCGCTTCGTCCATGTCCTTGTCATTGCCGCCCAGGCGCTTGAACGCGGTCTCGGCTTCCTCGGCGAGGTCGTCCATGGCTTCGCCCAGCGGATACTCGTTGTCGCCCGCCAGACCCAGACCACGCACCTGCGGACCCGAGACGATACGGTTCTTGCCGTCCAGAACGATCGACACGGCCAGCATGCCGTTGAACGCGACATGACGACGCTCGCGCAGGGCCTGACCGTTCTCGGCCGTGACCACGCCGCCATCGACATAGAGCCGACCCGCCGGAACCTCGTCGATGATCTCGGCGCGGCCGGGAGCCAGGCGAACCATGTCGCCATTGCGCGGCGTAACCTGCTGCGGAACCTGGAGATCACGGGCGAACGCCGCATGCTCGATCAGGTGACGACGCTCGCCATGGGTCGGCACCGCGATCTCGGGCCGGGCCCACTGGTACATCTGCTTCAGTTCGTCACGGCAAGGGTGGCCGCTGACGTGGATGCCAGGGGTGTCCCGTTCGGTGTGCAGGCGCACGCCGCGGTCAGCCAGCTTGTTCTGCAGATTGCGGATCGGAATCTCGTTGCCCGGGATGACGCGCGAACTGAAGACCACATGATCGCCCTGCGACAGCTTCACGTGCGGATGCGTTCCCTCGGCGATGCGGGACAGAGCCGCCCTCGCCTCGCCCTGGCTGCCCGTGCAGAGGAACAGGACCTCATTCTCGGGCAGGTACTTGGCCTGGTCGTCGGTGATGAAGGGCTCGATGCCCACCAGCAGACCGACCGACCGCGCCGCAGCGCTCATGCGGTGCATCGAACGCCCCGCCAGACAGACCTTGCGGCCCGCCGCCTGGGCGGCGCGGATCACGGTGTCCATGCGGGCCACGTTCGAGGCGAAGCACGCCACGGCGATCTTGCCCGTCAGGCCGGCGATCAGCTTGTTCATCGCCACGCGCACATCAGCTTCCGAGCCGGCGACGCCATCGACGAACACATTGGTGCTGTCGCAAACCATGGCGAGAATGCCTTCGTCGCCAAGCTTGCGGATGGCGTCGATGTCTGTGGCTTCGCCGAGCTGCGGTTCGGGATCGATCTTCCAGTCGCCAGTGTGCAGGATCGTGCCCAGAGGCGTCTTGATCGCCAGGCCGTTCGGCTCGGGGATCGAGTGGGTCAGGGTGATCATTTCCAGATCGAACGGGCCGATCGAGAATTTGCCGCCCAGCGGAACCTCGGTGATCGGCACTTCATCGAGCAGCCGCGCGTCGCGCAGCTTCTCGCGCAGCAGGAAAGCGGTGAAGGGCGTGGCGTAGACCGGCGCCTTCAGGCGCGGCCAAAGCCAGTGCACCGCGCCAAGGTGGTCCTCATGGGCGTGGGTCAGGACGATGCCAAGAATGTCCTTGGCATAGGCCTCGATGTATTCGGGATCGGGCAGGATGATCTCGACGCCAGGCGTCGTCTGGTCGCCAAAAGTGACGCCCAGGTCGACCACGATCCACTTGCGATCATGCGCAGGGCCAAAGCCATACAGATTGAAGTTCATGCCGATCTCGTTCGACCCGCCGAGCGGCAGGAAGACGAGTTCGTCTTGGGAGGATTTTTTCATCAGGTCTCTAGGGTGGTGTTGCGACGGTGAATTTCGAGGAGTCCGCGGATCGTCAGATCCGAATCGAAGTGATCGATGCAGTCCGTAGCGCCTTCGAACAGCGAGGCGACCCCGCCGGTGGCGACCACGGTCATGGGCTCTGCGCGCTCGACCTTGATGCGCGCAACCAGCCCTTCGATCAAAGAAATGTAGCCCCAGAACACGCCCGACTGCATGGCGCTGACAGTGTCGGTTCCGACCACGCGGTTGCGGGCGGGGCGTTGAATGGCGATGCGAGGCAGCTTAGCAGCCGCCTCGTGCAGAGCCTGCATGGAAAGATTGATGCCCGGCGCGATAATGCCGCCCTCGAAGGCGCCGTCGGCGGCGACGATGTCGAAGGTGGTGGCGGTGCCGCTGTCGATGACGATCAGCGGACCCGGATAGACCATGTGTGCGCCAACGGCGTTGACCAGACGGTCGGCGCCGGCCTCTGACGGCTTGTCGATCCGAACATCGACGCCGAGCTTTGCGTTCTCGCCGATCACCAGGGGATCGACATTGAAATAGCGGCGCGAGAGGTTGCGCAGGTTGAAGATCGACTGCGGTACGACGCTGGAGATGATGCAGGCGTCGATGGCTCGAAAACCCAGCCCCTGCATCGACAGCAGTTGCGAAAGCCAAACGACATACTCGTCAGCCGTGCGCGTGCTTTCGGTAGCCGAGCGCCATTGGGCGATCCAGCTCTGGCCATCATGGATGGCGAACATCGTGTTGGTGTTGCCCTGCTCTATCGCCAGCAGCATCAGTTGGCCTCGCCGAAGAAGACATCGCCGGCCGTGATGCGCCGCAACCGGCCGTCAGGCAACCGAAGCCTGAGAGCGCCGTCGCCATCAAGCCCTTCGGCGACGCCCTCAACGGTTTCGGTTCCAAGGCGCGCCACGCAAGGCTCGCCCAGCCCATGGGCCCGCGCCGTCCAGGCGTCGGCGACGGCCGGAAAGCCCAGCGTATGCCAGACACGCGACCAACGCGCGAACGCCTCGGCCAGAACTTCGATGGCCTCGACGGGTGACGGCGGTGGCGCGGCGCGATGGGTGGTCAGGGCCGTGGCGGGTCTTTCGCTGTCAATCGGCTTGCGCGCCAGGTTGACGCCGACGCCAACCGCGATCCACAGCCCGCCGCCCAGACGACTTCCGGACTCGACCAGAATGCCGCTGACCTTCAATCCGCCCAATAGCGGGTCATTTGGCCATTTCAGACTGATCAAAGGGGCCGGAACATAGGCAGCCAGAAGGTCGGCGACTGCCAGGGCCGCCACGAACGAGACCTGAGCGGCCTCGGCAGGCGGCTTGTCGGTGGAAAACAGCAGGGTGGCAGCGAGGTTGCCCTCCCCGGTTTCCCAGGCCCGCCCTCGGCGACCGCGCCCCGCGGTCTGGCGCAGGCCGAGAAGCCATAGAGGCCCCGTTTCGCCCGCTTCCGCACGGCGACGGGCCTCGGCATTGGTGGAGTCGATCTCGTCGAGAACGACGACGGGCGGCCCTTCTGAAGCTGAGGGAACGCCCGTCACGTCACGCGTGGCCAAAGGCCGCAGCGGCGGCCTTGGCGGCAGGGTCGAGCCAGATCAGCGCGACCAGCACCACCGGGAAAGCGAACAGGGCAGCGGCGAAGCCGACGGCGCGGGCCGCCGGAGCAGGAGCGTCCACAGCGCCCTTGGACGCGTCGAACCATATGCTCTTGATCAGGCGCAGATAGTAGAAGGCGCCGACGACGCTGCCGATCAGACCCAGGACGGCAGCCCACTGCATCATCACATCGCCCGTGCCGAGCGCGGCCTTGAAGACATAGAACTTCGACCAGAAGCCAGAGAACGGCGGCAGGCCCAGGGCCGACAGCGAGAACGCGGTCATGGCCAGGGCGATGCCCGGGCGTTCCTTGATCAGGCCCGCCATGTCCTCGATGGTTTCCATCGGCTTGCCGTCGCGGCTCAGGGCCTGGAGGCAGGCGAAGAAGCCCGTGACGTCGACCATGTACAGGATCATGAAGACCAACATGGCGTGCAGGCCGGTCTCACCGCCGGTGGCGACGCCCAGCAGGGCATAGCCGACATTGGCGATCGAGCTATAGGCCCACAGGCGCTTGAGATTGGTTTGGGCCAGGCCGGCGAAAGCGCCGACGAAGACCGAGATCAGCGCGGCGATCACCAGAACCTGACGCCACTGAGCGACCGAGTCCGGGAAGGCGTCGCCCAGCACGCGGGCGAACATCATCATCGCGGCCAGCTTCGGGGCCGCTGCGAAGAAGCCAACGACCGGGGTGGGAGCGCCTTCATAAACGTCGGGCGTCCACATGTGGAACGGCGCGGCCGAGACCTTGAACGCCAGACCGCAGATCAGGAACACCAGGCCAAACAACAGGCCCACGCCGTGAGCGCTATCAGCCGCCGCGGCGATGTCAGCAAAGCGGGTCGAACCGGCAAAGCCATAGATCAGCGACGAACCATAAAGCAGCAGACCGGACGACAGGGCGCCCAGGACGAAATACTTCAGACCCGCTTCCGAGGCCTTGGCGTCGTCGCGGCGGAAAGCGGCCAGGACGTAAAGCGCCAGGGATTGCAGTTCGACACCGATATAAAGGCTGATCAGGTCGCCGGCCGAGGCGGTGACGCCCATGCCCAGCGCGGCCAGGATGATCAGCACGGCATATTCGAACTTCTGATCACCCCGCTGCGCCAGCCAGCGGTCGCCAAGCACGATACCGATGGCGCTGGAGATGAAGATCGCGACCTTGGCGTAGGACGCCGCCGCATCGGCCGAATAGACGCCATTGAAAGCGTGACCATGAGGACCAATGACAGCCGCGACGGCCGCCGCGAGCAGAGCCGCGACCGAGGCCAGGGTGAAAGCAGGACTCGTCTTGCCCTGGAAAGCGCCCCAGGCCAGCAAGACAAGAGCCGAAACCGCGAGGATGACCTCGGGCAGGATCAGCGAAAGATTGGCTGAAAGCGTCATCAGTCCCTCACCCGGCCAAGGCGGCGCGCCAGGCGCCGACCAGCGCGTCGACGGACGACGCGGTCAGGTCAAATACGAAATTCGGATAGATGCCGAGCACCAGGGTCGAGATGATCAGCGGCGCGAAGATCAGGATCTCTCGCTTGTCGAGATCGGTGATCGTCTTGAGTTCTGGATTGACGATCTCGCCATACATGACCCGGCGATACAGCGTCAGGGCGTACATGGCCGACAGGATCACGCCGCTGGCGGCAACCAGGGCCGTCCAGGTCGAGGCCTTGTAGACGCCGGTCATGGTCAGGATTTCGCCGACAAAGCCCGACGTGCCCGGCAGACCAACATTGCCCATGGTGAACAGCATGAACGTGGCAGCGTACCAGGGCATGCGGTTGGTCAGGCCGCCATAGAAGGCGATCTCGCGAGTGTGCATGCGGTCATAGACGACGCCGACGCAGAGGAAGAGCGCGCCGGAGATCACCCCGTGGCTCAGCATCTGGAAGATCGCGCCCTGCTCGCCCGCCGCGTTGCCCGAGAAGATGCCCATGGTCACGAAACCCATGTGGGCGACAGACGAATAGGCGATCAGCTTCTTGATGTCGGTCTGACGGAAGGCGACCAGCGACGTGTACACGATGGCTATGGCCGACATCGTGAAGACCAGCGGCTGGAACATCTCCGAGGCGTTGGGGAACATCGGCAGGCTGAAGCGCATGAAGCCATAGCCGCCCATCTTCAGCAGGATACCCGCCAGGATGACCGAGCCAGCCGTCGGCGCCTCGACGTGGGCGTCGGGCAGCCAGGTGTGGACTGGCCACATCGGCATCTTGACCGCGAAGCTGGCGAAAAAGGCCAGCCACAGCCAGGTCTGCAGCCACGGCGCGAACTTGAAGGTCATCAGTTCGGGGATCGAAGACGTGCCCGCGATGGTGATCATCGCCAGGATCGCCGCCAGCATCAGCACCGAGCCGAGCAGCGTATAGAGGAAGAACTTGTAGGCCGCGTAGATGCGCCGCTTCCCGCCCCAGATCCCGATGATCAGGAACATGGGCACCAGGCCGCCTTCGAAGAACAGGTAGAAGAGGATCAGGTCCAGCGCGCAGAACACGCCGATGACCAGCGTCTCCAGCACCAGGAAGCAGATCAGGTATTCGACGAGCCGCTTCTCGATGGAGCGCCAACTGGCCAGGATACAGATCGGCAGCAGGAAGGCCGTCAGCAGGACGAACAGGACCGAAATCCCGTCGACGCCCATGCGGTAGTGCAGGCCCGCGAACCAGGCCACGTCTTCCACGAACTGGAATCCGGGGTTCTTGGCGTCGAACTGCGCGACCATCAGGATCGACAGTGCGAACGTGACCAGGGTGGTCGCCAGAGCAATCCACTTGGCCAAGGTGTCGGTGGCCGCGTTGTCGCCCTTGAGCGCGCGAACCGCCAGAAGGACGGCCACGCCGGCGAGCGGGGCGAAGGTAGTGAGGCTGAGAAGGCCGGTCATCGATCCGTCCTCAACGGAATGCGTAAAGGGCGAAGCCAAGCAGGCCGGCGACGCCGAGCAGCATGACAAACGCGTAGTGATAGACGTAGCCGGTCTGGAGCTTGCCCGTCCGGCGGCCGACTTCGTAGCTGACGGCGCTCACGCCATCTGGCCCGAAGCCGTCGATGATCTTCTGGTCCCCGCCCTTCCAGAACAGGTCGCCGAGGAACTTGGCCGCGCGCACGAAGGTGGCTTGGTAGAGTTCGTCGAAGAACCACTTGTTGTAGAAGAACACGTAGAGCGGGCCGTTGCGCGCCGCGAGCTTGGCGCCCAGACGCTCGTTACCCTTGATCAGATAGACATAGGCCGCAACCAGCAGGCCGAGGATCGAAGCGATCAACGGGCTCCACTTCACCCACTCGGCCACTTCATGGGCTTCATGCAGAACGTGGTTGGTCGGAGCGTTGTAGATCGCGCCGCGCCAGAACTCTTCCTGGTGGTGACCCACGAAGTAGTCGACGAACACGAAGCCGGCGAACACCGCGCCGAGCGACAGTACGACCAGCGGGAACAGCATGATCAGCGGGCTCTCGTGCGGCTTGTGATCATGGCCGTGACCATGGTCGTCATGCGCGCGGTCGTCCGCGACGGGTTCGTCGTGCGTCTCGTGCGAGGCGTGGCCGTCATGGGCATGGGCGGCGTGCTCGTCGTGATGGTCGTCATGACCCCAGCGGGCCTTGCCGTTGAAGGTGAAGAACGCCACGCGCCAAGAGTAGAATGACGTGAGGCCGGCCACCAGCAGGCCGATCGCCCAGGCGAACATCGCGAAGACGTTCTCGCCGCCAGCGGCGAAGGCAGCCTCGATGATGGTGTCCTTCGAGTAGAAGCCGGCGAAGCCCAGGTGCAGTGGCGGGAAACCAAGGCCCGTGATGGCGATCGTGCCGATGGTCATGGCGATGAACGTCACCGGCAGCAGCTTGGCCAGGGCGCCATACTTCCGCATGTCCTGCTCATGATGCATGCCGTGGATCACCGAACCGGCGCCCAGGAACAGCAGCGCCTTGAAGAAGGCGTGGGTGAACAGGTGGAACATCGCCGCCTGATAGGCGCCGATACCGGCCGCAAAGAACATGTAGCCCAGCTGCGAACAGGTCGAATAAGCGATGACGCGCTTGATGTCGTTCTGGGTCAGGCCAACGGTCGCAGCGAACAGGGCCGTGATCGCGCCGATCACCGTGACGATGTTCTTGGCGACGGGCGCATATTCGAACATCGGCGACAGCAGGCACAGCATATAGACGCCGGCGGTGACCATGGTCGCCGCGTGGATCAGGGCCGAGACCGGAGTCGGGCCCTCCATCGCGTCCGGCAGCCAGGTGTGCAGGAAGAACTGCGCCGACTTGCCCATCGCGCCGATGAACAGCAGGAAGCAGGCGATATCCATCAGCGGCCAGCTGTGGCCGACGAACTCCCAGGTGCGACCAGCATTGGCGGCGATCTGCGGGAACAGCTCGGCGAACTGGATCGTACCGAACGCCCAGTAGGTGGTCATGATGCCGAGGGCGAAACCGAAGTCGCCGACGCGGTTGACCACGAACGCCTTGATCGCCGCAGCGCTAGCCGAAGGTTTCTTGAACCAGAAGCCGATCAGCAGATACGAGGCCAGACCCACGCCTTCCCAGCCGAAGAACAGCTGCATGAAGTCGGCGGCGGTCACCAGCGACAGCATGGCGAAGGTGAACAGCGACAGATACGCGAAAAAGCGCGGCTTACTGTCGTCCTCGGCCATGTAGCCCCAGGAGTAGATGTGCACGAGGGCGGAGACCGTCGTCACCACGATCAGCATCACCGCCGAAAGGGCGTCGATGCGGATCGACCAGTTGGCGACAAAATCACCGATGTGGATGAACGGCAGCAGGGTGACCGTGAAGGCCTCCATGTGCCCCCAGGTCCACTGGCTGAACGTGTACCAGGACAGGCCGCAGGCCAGCAGCAGACCACCGGTGGTGATCGCCTGCGAGGCCACATCGCCGATACGCCGGCCAAACAGGCCCGCGATGATCGCCGCGACCAGCGGGGCGAAGAGAATAAGGGTGACTATCGTCTGCATGACGTCGCTTAGCCCTTCATCATGCTGGCGTCGTCAACCGCGATATCGCCGCGGTTTCGGAAGAAGGTGACGAGAATGGCCAGGCCGACGGCCGCCTCGGCGGCGGCGACGGTCAGCACGAACATCGCGAAGATCTGACCGACCACGTCGTGCAGATAGACCGAGAACGAAACCAGATTGATGTTCACCGCCAACAGGATCAGCTCGACCGACATCAGGATGACGATGATGTTCTTGCGGTTCACGAAGATGCCGAAAACGCCGATCGTAAAGAGGATCGCGGCGACGACGAGATAGTGCGACAGGCCGATCATTCGGAGATCCCCTCACCCGGCTTGATCTGAACCAGTTCCATACCGGTCTTGGGCGAACGCGCCACCTGCTTGCCGATGTCCTGGCGTTTGACGCCCGGCTTGTGGCGCAGGGTCAGGACGATGGCGCCGATCATGGCCACCAGCAGCACGAGACCCGCCAGTTGGAAGAAGAAGGCGTAGTCAGTGTAGAGCACGCGTCCGATCGCCTCGGTGTTGCTCACGCCTTCCGGCGAGGCCATGGGCTGGGCGTTCTTGCCCGCGGCGCCGTTGGTTGCGACCGTGGCGGCGACGAAGATCATCTCCAGCGTCAGTACGCCCGCCACAAGCCCGCCGATCGGCAGGTACTGGGCGAAGCCCTTGCGCAGCTCCTCAAAGTCGACGTCGAGCATCATGACGACGAACAGGAACAGCACCGCGACCGCGCCCACATAGACGACGATCAGCAGCATCGCGAGGAACTCCGCGCCCAGCAGGACGAAGAGGCCGGCGGCCGAGAAAAAGGCGGTGATCAGGAAGAGCACCGAGTGCACGGGATTTCGCGCCGAGACGACGAGAAGACCCGCCGCCAGCGTTGTGAAAGCCAGCAAATAGAAAGCGATCGCCTGCAAGGCCATTGGCCCAGGTGCTCCCCTGAAAACTACATCCATGACGACAACGCCAAATGGCGCGCCGCCCCCTTCGGATTCGCCGCCCGTCTTTAGCGGTAGGGCGCGTCCAACTCCAGATTCTTCGCGATCAGGCGTTCCCAACGGTCGCCGTTATCGAGAAGTCGTTCCTTGTCGTAATAGAGCTCTTCGCGGGTTTCGGTCGCGAACTCGGTGTTCGGACCTTCCACGATGGCGTCCACCGGGCAGGCCTCCTGGCACAGGCCGCAGTAGATGCATTTGACCATGTCGATGTCGTAGCGGGTCGTGCGGCGGCTGCCGTCCTCGCGCGGTTCGGCCTCGATGGTGATCGCCTGGGCGGGGCAAATGGCCTCACACAGCTTGCACGCGATACAGCGCTCTTCGCCCGACGGATAGCGACGCAGAGCGTGCTCACCCCGGAAACGCGGCGACTGCGGGTTGCGCTCGTTCGGGTAGATCACGGTCTTCTTGGGCGCGACCATGTACTTCATGGCCAGGCCAAAGGCGTTGGCGAAGTCCAGAAGGGCCGCGCCCTTAATCGCCTGGGAAATGCGTTGCATCATGGCCGTCAATCACCCTTCGGAATGACGCAGGTGTAGTTTGAAAGCTGGGCGGGATCTCCCCCGTCCTGCTTGGCTTGCAGCACCCCGCCATCGGCCTTGCACTTGTCGCCGGCCCGGCGGAGTTCGTCATAGTTCACAACGCCGCGCCCCAGCGAATAGGAGTTGTCCGACGCCATCGTGGCCGAACAGGCCGCGAGCGAGGCGAAGGTCAGACCCATCAGGGCTATGGCGGCTTGTCGGTTCATCAGGCGCCCGGACCAAACACGCGCCAGCCAGCGACCAGGACGACAAGCACCAGCGAAGTCGGCAGAAACACCTTCCAGCCCAGGCGCATCAGTTGGTCGTAGCGATAGCGGGGCACGATGGCCTTGGCCATGGCGATCATGAAGAACCAGAAGCAGATCTTGGCGAAGAACACCAAGGCCAGGAAGAAGTTACCCCACCAGCCCCAGCTCGCCAGGAACTCGGTCGGGAAGCCCGGGTTCCAGCCGCCGAAGAACAGGACGCTGATCATCGCGCACATCAGGACGATGTTCGAATATTCAGCGACCATGAACAGCAGGTACGGCGTCGAGCTGTACTCGACCTGATACCCGGCCACGAGTTCGGATTCGGCTTCGGGAAGGTCGAACGGAGGGCGGTTCGTCTCGGCCAGGGCCGAGATGTAGAACATGCCCATGGCCATAACCATGACAGGCAGCAGGACGATGTTCTTCAGGCCGCCGCCGAAGACATTCCAGTTCCAGAACCAGCCGGACTGGGCCTCGACGATGGTCGACAGGTTCATCGAGCCGGCCAACAGGATCACCGTGATGATGATCAGGCCGATCGAGACCTCATACGAAACCATCTGCGCCGCCGAGCGCAGGGCGCCCAGGAACGGGTACTTCGAGTTCGAAGCCCAGCCGCCCATGATGATGCCGTAGACACCCAGCGAGCTCATAGCCAGCAGGTAGAGGATGCCGACGTTCAGGTTGGAAACCACCCAGCCCGGCGCGAACGGGATGGCCGCCCAGCCGACGAAGGCCAGAACCAGGCTCAGCAGCGGGGCCAGGATGAAGACCACCTTGTCGGCGCCGGCCGGGATGATGATTTCCTTCAGCACGAACTTGAAGAAGTCGGCGAAGGATTGCAGCAGGCCGAACGGACCCACGACGTTGGGGCCCTTGCGCATCTGGACGCCGGCCCAGATCTTTCGGTCAGCCAACAGCAGGAAGGCCAAGCTCAGCAGCACCCAGATCACGACCAGCAGGATCCCGCCGGTCGTCAGCAGGGTCCAGGTCACCGCAGGGTTGGCGAAGAAAGCGCTCATCGGCCTACTCCGCCGCGATCTTGGCGGCGCCGGAGACGACGGCCGCGCATTCGGCCATGGTCACGCTGGCGCGCGCGATGGGATTGGTCAGGTGGAAGGCCTTGATGGCGTTCTCGAACGGCGTGTCGGCCAGTTCGCCAGCGCCGCCGAGGGCCGCGATGTCGAACACGGTCGGGATAGAACCCGGCGCGAAGTCGATCTGGCCGAAGGTCGGATGGTCGGCGAACAGCTTGGCGCGCAGTTGGTCCAGGCTGTCATAGGGCAGCTTGTGGCCGAGGATCTCGGACAGGGCCCGCAGGATCGACCAGTCTTCCTTGGCCTCGCCCTTCGGGAACACCGCCCGCTCGCCCATCTGGACGCGGCCTTCGGTGTTCACATAGAGGCCGTTCTTCTCGGTATAGGCCGCGCCCGGCAGGATGACGTCGGCCTTGTGCGCGCCATTGTCGCCGTGGGTGCCGAGATAGATCTTGAAGGCGTCCGAAGCCGCCGTCTCACACTCATCGGCGCCGAGCAGGAACAGCACGTCCAGAGCGCCCGGCTTCAGCATCTGACCCGCGGTCAGGCCGCCCTCGGCCGGGACGAAGCCCAGATCGAGGCCAGCGACGCGCGAAGCGGCGGTGTGGAGGACATTCCAGCCGTTCCAGCCAGCCTTCACGACGTTGAACGCCTTGGCCACGCTGGCGGCCGCCTTCAGGACGGCAGCGCCATCGGCGCGGGTCAGGGCGCCCTGGCCGATGATGATCGCGGGGCGTTCGGCGTTCTTCAGTGCTGCAGCGAAGTCGGACTTGCTCTTGGCCAGGCCAGACAGCGTCTTGGAGCCCGCACCGAGATAGTCGTACTCGTAGGTCAGGTCGCCCTGCTCACCGATGACGCCAATACGCAGCTTGCCGGCGATCCACTGCTTACGCAGGCGGGTGTTGAGCACCGGCGCTTCGACGCGCGGGTTCGTGCCGACCAGCAGGATGACGTCGGCGTTCTCGATGCCAGCGATCGTCGAGTTGAACAGCCAGCTTTCGCGCGGACCAGCGCCGAGCGCCACGCCGTCCTGGCGGGCGTCGAGGTTCTTCACGCCCAGGGCGGTGAAGAGGTCCTTGGTGGCCTTCAGGCTCTCGGCGTCCTGCAGGTCGCCGGCGATGACGCCAATGCGCTCCGGCTTGGCGGCTTTGATTTTTTCCGCCACAGCCGCAAAGGCTTGACCCCAGGTCGCCGGCTGTAGACGGCCGCCAACGCGGACGTAAGGACGGTCGAGACGCTGACGCTGCAGGCCATCGACGGCGTAGCGCGTCTTGTCGGAGATCCACTCTTCATTGACGTCCTCGTTGACGCGCGGCAGCACACGAAGCACGGCAGCGGCGCGGCTATCAACGCGGATCGCCGAGCCCAGCGCGTCCATGACGTCGATGCTCTCGGTCTTCTTCAGCTCCCATGGCCGCGCCTCAAAGGCGTAGGGCTTGGAGGTCAGGGCGCCGACCGGGCAGAGGTCAATCACGTTGGCGCTGAGTTCCGACGTCACCGCCGCGCCCAGATAGGTCGTGATTTCAACGTCTTCGCCGCGCGAGATCAGGCCGATCTCCGGCGAACCGGCGACTTCGGTGATGAAGCGGACGCAGCGGGTGCACTGGATGCAGCGCGTCATCACGGTCTTGATGAGCGGGCCCATGGCCTTCTCTTCAACCGCGCGCTTGTTCTCTTCATAGCGGCTGTCATCGCGACCATAGCCCATGGCCTGGTCCTGCAGATCGCACTCGCCGCCCTGGTCGCAGATCGGGCAATCCAGCGGGTGGTTGATGAGCAGGAACTCCATCACCCCTTCGCGGGCCTTCTTGACCATCGGGGTCTTGGTGAAGATCTCCTGCCCCTCGGCGGCCGGCAGGGCACACGAAGCCTGCGGCTTCGGCGGACCGGGCTTAACCTCGACCAGGCACATCCGGCAGTTGCCGGCGATGCTGAGACGCTCATGATAGCAGAAGCGCGGGATCTCTTCCCCGGCCAGTTCCGCGACCTGCAGAACCGTCATGCCGGGCTCGAACTCGACCTCGACGCCGTTGACCTTGGCGATAGCCATTCTTGTTACTCCGCCGCGATCAGCTTGGCGCCCTGCACGTGCAGGCGACCGCTACGATAGGATGCGATCCGGTCTTCCACCTCGTGGCGGAAGTGACGGAACAGGCCCTGGATCGGCCATGCGGCCGCGTCGCCCAGGGCGCAGATGGTGTGACCCTCGACCTGGGTCGTGACGTCCAGCAGGGTGTCGATCTCTTTCGGATCGGCCTCGCCGGTGACCATGCGTTCCATGACCCGCCACATCCAGCCGGTGCCTTCGCGGCAGGGCGTGCACTGGCCGCAGCTCTCGTGCTTGTAGAAGTACGACAGGCGGGCGATGGCGCGAACGAGGTCGGTGTCCTTGTCCATAACGATGACGGCCGCGGTGCCCAGGCCCGAGCGCAGCGCGCGCAGCGCGTCGAAGTCCATCGGCAGATCTTCGCACTGCTCGGCGGGGATCATCGGCACGGACGAGCCGCCCGGGATCACGGCCTTCAGGTTGCCCCAGCCGCCCCGGATGCCGCCGCAGTGATCCTCGATCAGCTGGCGGAACGGAATGCTCATGGCCTCTTCGACGTTGCAGGGCGTGTTCACGTGCCCGCTGACGCAGAAGAGCTTGGTGCCGGTATTGTTGGGACGGCCAAAGCCGGCGAACCAGGCCGCGCCGCGACGCAGGATCGTGCCGGCGACAGCGATGCTCTCGACGTTGTTGACCGTGGTGGGCATGCCGTAGAGGCCCGCGCCGGCCGGGAAAGGCGGCTTCAGGCGCGGTTGGCCCTTCTTGCCTTCCAGGCTTTCCAGCAGGGCCGTCTCTTCGCCACAGATATAGGCGCCGGCGCCGTGGTGGACGTAGATGTCGAAGTCCCAGCCGTGGACGTTGTTCTTGCCCACCAGCTTGGCCTCGTAGGCCTGCTTGATCGCGGCTTCCAGCACTTCGCGCTCACGGACATATTCGCCGCGAATATAGATGTAGCAGGCATGGGCCAGCATGGCGCGCGAGGCGATCAGGCAGCCCTCGATCAGGAGGTGCGGATCATGCCGCATGATCTCCCGGTCCTTGCAGGTGCCGGGCTCGGATTCGTCGGCGTTGACGACCAGATAGTGCGGACGACCGTCCTTCACTTCCTTGGGCATGAACGACCACTTCAGGCCGGTGCCGAAGCCCGCGCCGCCCCGGCCGCGCAGGCCGGAGTTCTTCATGTTGTCGATGATCCAGTCGCGCCCGGCGTCCAGGATGTCCTTGGTGCCATTCCAGCAGCCGCGCTTCTTCGCGCCTTCCAGGCCCCAATCATGGAGCCCGTAAAGGTTCGTGAAAATGCGGTCCTTGTCTTCGAGGATACCGACCATGACTCAGCTTTGCGGATCGAATGGATGGGCGCGCACATACCGCGTCCGACGAAGGATGACATAGGCGAAAAGCAGCCAACCGGCGGCAATCGTCACAAGACCCACAGCTACGGCCCATTGTGGCGCGCCAGCGATGACCCGGCCCCAGATCAGGAGCAGGGCGCCCAGCAGGCAGGCCACGAAGCCGATGCCGCGTTCGCGGCGACCAAGACCGCGAATCGTCTCGAGATAGGCCGCCTTGCGGGTGTTGAAGTCGCTGTCGTCGATCATGACGAAGCCCCCTCTTCCCGCTTCACGGCGCGCATCCAGCCCATGACGAACCAGATCTGCGCACCCAGGCCGGCGGCGACCAGAACCAGGAAGGCCGGCAGCAACCAACCGATTCCCATGGCCACGTGACCGACGATCGCCGCGCCGGCCAGCACGAAGCAGACCACGTCGATGGCAAGCATCGCGGTCAGTCGCTTCTTCTGGAGGACAGCGTCGGCGTTCATCAGGCGGCAGGCTCCGCCTTCGGCGCCTTCTTGGGCTTTTCGGGCAGATTCGGGATCTTGATCTTCTTGGCCAGCGAGCCGTCGTAGAGCTTGGGATCGATCAGGGTCTTGATCGAATCCTTGGGCTCCGAGGCCTTGCGGCCTTCATAGCTGCCGGGCTGCGGCGACTTGCCGGCGGCGAAGTCGTCGAGGATCTGGGCCAGGCTCTCCGGCGTCAGGTCCTCGTAATAGTAGTCGTTGATGGCGGCCATCGGGGCGTTGCAGCACGCGCCCAGGCACTCGACCTCTTCCCAGCTGAACTTGCCGTCGGCCGAGACGTGATGGGCTTCGCCGATCTTGTCCTTCAGCACCTGGCGCAGGTCCAGCGCGCCGCGCAGCTGGCAGGGCGTGGTGCCGCAAAGCTGTACGAAGGCGACCTTGCCCACCGGCTGCAGCTGGAACATCACGTAGAAGGTCGCGACTTCCAGAACCCGGATGACCGGCATCTCGAGCTGCCTGGCGATCTCCTGGATCGCGGGCTCGGGGATCCAGCCCTCCTGCTTCTGGGCCAGCCAGAGCATCGGGATCACCGCCGACTGCTTGCGCTCGGCGGGGTACTTGGCTTTCCACCAGTCAGCCTTGGCCTGGCTCTCCTTGGAGAACGCAAAGCTCGCGGGCTGTTCCTTGGCGAGACGACGAACGGACATGCGTCAGGCTTTCACGAAATCGACGCGGGCGATCTTGTCGCCGGCGAAGGTGTAGATGGCGGCGACCTCGAAAGGCGTCGCGTCGGGCGAACGGAAGACCCGCTCATGGTCGATGACTTTGTTGCCGATCACCACGCGCGACAGCAGTTCGGCGCGGTTCTGCGGAAACTGGGCGAACAGACCGACATGCCGCTCGCGGAAGGCCGCGACGCCGTGCAGGTTGGGCTCGGCGTTCAGATCGGCGACCATCATGTCGTCGGCGAAGTGCTGGCAGAGCGCATCGACGTCCTGGGCGTTGTAGGCGTCCAACTGGCCTTGAACGGCGGCCTCGATCAACGGTCGATCTCCCCGAACACGATGTCCAGCGAGCCGAGGATGGCCGAGACGTCGGCCAGCATGTGGCCGCGGTTCATCCAGTCCATGGCCGCGATGTGCGGGAAGCCCGGCGCGCGAATCTTGCAACGATAGGGCTTGTTGGTGCCGTCGGAGACCACGAACACGCCGAACTCACCCTTGGGGGCCTCGACGCAGGCATAGACCTCGCCGGCAGGCGTGCGGAAGCCTTCGGTGTAGAGCTTGAAGTGATGGATCAGGGCTTCCATCGAGCGCTTCATCTCGGCGCGACGCGGCGGGCTGACCTTGTTGTCCTCGGTCATCACCGGGCCGGGCGTCTTGCGCAGCATGTCGCAGGCCTGACGGATGATCTTCGTCGACTCGCGCATCTCCTGCATGCGGCAGAGATAGCGATCATAGCAGTCGCCGTTCTTGCCCAGCGGGATGTCGAACTCGAACTCGTTGTAGCACTCGTAGGGCTGGTTGCGGCGCAGGTCCCAGGCGATGCCCGAACCCCGCACCATCACGCCCGAGAAGCCCCACTCGATCGCCTCTTCGCGCGTCACCACGCCGATGTCGACGTTGCGCTGCTTGAAGATCCGGTTGTCGGTGATCAGGCCTTCGATGTCGTCGCAGATCTTCGGGAAGGCCTTGGCCCAGGTGTCGATGTCTTCGATCAGCTGCGGCGGCAGGTCCTGGTGGACGCCGCCCGGACGGAAGTAGTTGGAGTGCAGGCGAGCGCCGCAGGCGCGCTCGTAGAACACCATCAGCTTTTCGCGTTCCTCGAAGCCCCAGAGCGGCGGCGTCAGGGCGCCGACGTCCATGGCCTGGGTCGTCACGTTCAGCAGGTGGTTCAGCACCCGGCCGATCTCCGAATAGAGCACCCGGATAAGGGAGCCACGGCGGGGAACATCGACGCCCAGCAGCTTCTCGATGGCCAGGCAGAAGGCATGCTCTTGGTTCATCGGCGCCACGTAGTCGAGGCGGTCGAAGTACGGGATATTCTGGAGGTAGGTGCGCGCCTCCATCAGCTTCTCGGTGCCGCGGTGCAGCAGGCCGATGTGCGGATCGACGCGTTCGACAACTTCGCCGTCCAGCTCCAGCACTAGGCGCAGCACACCGTGCGCGGCCGGGTGTTGCGGGCCGAAATTGATGTTGAACTTGCGGACGGGCGTTTCCGGGATCATCGGAACCGTCGGTTCGTCGCGGACGAGATCGGTCACCGCTGCGGGGGTGTCTTGGCCGGTCATGCTTCCTGGCCTTCCTTACGCTGCTCGATGCTGAGCGAAACAAGCAGTCCGGCGATCAGCAGGACGGCGCCCAGCAACGTGATGATGGTGGTCGCGACGTCCCATGACTGGGAAATCGCTGCTTGCGACAGAGGCAAGGCCAGCAGAACGGACGCCGCGCCCAGCAGCGCGCTGCGCAGCTCCGCGATTTCCATGCGCCGCAGTCCGGCTCCGATCGCCAGGGTCATGACCGCGATCATGATCGCGATGCCCAGGCCCTTGTTCTGCTCCGTCGAGATTTGCGGCGCACGCGTGAACCAGCCCGTCAGCCGCATGCCGATGGTCATCAGGAACGCGGTGGAAAATGTCACCAGAAAGAACGCGGTGGCGGAACGGAACGTCGGCCTGCGCAGACCCATGATCAAGCATCCCCTGCTCTCTTCTCGGCCTTCTCGTCGCCGGGCAGGGCGTACTTCGCGCCTTCCCAGGGGGAGAGGAAATCGAACGCACGGAACTCGGTAATCTTGACGGGTTCGTAGACGACGCGTTTCAGCTCGTCATCGTAGCGAACTTCCACATAGCCCGTCATCGGGAAGTCCTTCCGCAGCGGATGACCGTGGAAGCCGTAGTCGGTCAAAATCCGGCGCAGGTCAGGATGGCCGTCGAAGAAGATGCCGTACATGTCGAACGCTTCGCGCTCGAACCAGTTGGCGACTTCGAACACCGGGGTGATCGTTGGAACCGGCGTATCCTCGTCGGTCGAGACCTTCAGACGGATGCGATGGTTCTTCACCAGCGACAGCAGGTGGTAGACGACGTCAAAGCGCGCGGCGCGCTCCGGATAGTCGACGCCGGCTAGGTCGATCAGCTGGTGGAAACGGCAAGCAGCATCGTCACGCAGGAAGACCAGCGTGTCGCAGACCGTCGCGGCGCGAGCCACGATGGTGAGCTCACCGAAGGCGACCGAATGACCCAGCACGCCCGGGCAACGGGCGACAATATCTTGACCGAAGAGTTCGAGGGCTTCGCTCATCGCTCGATCGTCCCCGTGCGACGGATCTTCTTCTGCAGCTGTAGCACGCCATAGACCAGGGCCTCGGCGGTCGGCGGGCAACCCGGGACATAGATGTCCACCGGCACCACGCGATCGCAGCCGCGGACGACGCTGTAGCTGTAATAGTAGTAGCCGCCGCCATTGGCGCAGCTGCCCATCGAGATGACATAGCGGGGCTCGGGCATCTGGTCGTAGACCTTGCGCAGAGCCGGAGCCATCTTGTTGGTCAGGGTGCCGGCGACGATCATCACGTCGCTTTGACGCGGGCTGGCGCGCGGCGCGAAGCCGTACCGCTCCAGGTCATAACGCGGCATCGAAGCCTGCATCATTTCCACGGCGCAGCAGGCCAGGCCGAACGTCATCCACATCAGCGAGCCGGTGCGGGCCCAAGTGATGAGATCGTCGGCCGCAGCCGTGATGAAGCCCTTGTCGGCCAGCTGACCCGAGATGCCGTCGAAGAACGGATCGTGCAGCTTGGGATCATAGCCCTGCACCGTCGACCGGCCGGCCGAGCCAGCAGGAACGAGGGGCGAGCTATTGGCGGGAATGATCACTCCCATTCGAGGGCGCCCTTCTTCCATTCGTAGATGAAGCCGACAGTCAGGATGCCCAGGAACACCATCATCGACCAGAAAGCGAAGGCCGCCGCTTCATGCGGAAGCTTCATCAGCGTGACTGCCCAAGGGAACAGAAACGCTACTTCAAGGTCGAAGATGATGAAGAGGATCGAGACGAGATAGAATCGAACGTCGAACTTCATGCGCGCATCGTCGAAAGCGTTGAAGCCGCATTCGTAAGCGGACAGCTTTTCCGGGTCAGGCGCTCGGGGCGCGAGCACCGCGGCGGCGGCCAGGAAGGCGACGCCGATAACGGTCGCGATCCCTAGAAAGATAACGATCGGCAGGTACTGGAGAAGGAAGGCGTTCATGACAGCCCTTGGCTTGAATCGAGCGGGTTGTAGCCCATGCCTGCCGACGCTTCAAACGCCTGCGACACATTGAGAAACGGTCGCAACTAGTCCCCATCCACAGCTTCGACGACATGGCCGTTGACACGAGTCCGCGCCCGACATATCAGACGCGCCTCGCCGAAGGGCGGGTCGCACTTTCGCTTCGGCGAAGGCCTAATGCGGATGTAGCTCAGTTGGTTAGAGCGCCGGCCTGTCACGCCGGAGGTCGCGGGTTCAAGTCCCGTCATTCGCGCCACCTTCCAAAGGTGGTAGTGCTTCCCTCTTAAGACGGCGAATACGGACGACTGTCGCGCCCTGGCGCACGACGCGGATGTAGCTCAGTTGGTTAGAGCGCCGGCCTGTCACGCCGGAGGTCGCGGGTTCAAGTCCCGTCATTCGCGCCACCGTCCGGCGCTTTCCCCCAGAATTCAAGCTTTCGATCCGATCGCCCCCCCATATTGGGTCATCTGATCGCAAAGGCTTGAGCTTGTCGCGATCCGACACGATGTAGGATCGATGTCCAAGGCTTCCGCTCCCGTGTTTTCCGTTCTCGACCTTGCGCCCGTACCGATGGGCTCAACCGTTGGAGATGCGCTCCGCAACAGCCTCGACCTGGCCAGACATGCCGAGAGACTGGGCTTTCACCGCTATTGGCTGGCCGAACATCACAACATGTCGGGAATCGCCAGCGCCGCGACCGCCGTGGTGATTGGTCATGTAGCGGCCGGCACTTCGACGATTCGGGTCGGCTCGGGCGGGATCATGCTGCCAAATCACGCACCCCTGATGGTGGCGGAGGCGTTCGGCACCCTGGCCGCGCTCTATCCGGGTCGCATCGATCTGGGTTTGGGCCGCGCGCCGGGCACGGATCAGGCCACGATGAGAGCCCTGCGGCGCTACATGGGCGCGGTTGATTCGTTCGCCCAGGACGTCGTGGAGCTTCAAACCTGGTTTCAACCGGCTACACCGGACCAGGCCGTGCGCGCGGTCCCGGGCGAGGGGCAGGACGTTCCGCTCTGGCTGCTGGGCTCCAGTACCTACAGCGCCCAACTGGCCGCCGCCCTGGGCCTCCCCTTCGCCTTTGCCGCCCACTTCGCGCCGGATCAGCTCATGGACGCGGTCACCCTGTACCGTCGTCACTTCAAACCGTCCGCCGCCCTCGCCTCGCCCTACGTCATGATCTGCATCGGCGTATGCACGGCTGAGACCGATGAAGAGGCCAGGCGGCTGTCATCCTCCACCCAGCAACAGTTTCTGGCGCTGCGCAGAGGCCGGCCCGGCCTGTTGCCGCCTCCAGTGGACGACATCACCCAAATTGCTTCGCCGGCGGAGCTAGCGGGCCTTGAGCATACTTTCCGCTACTCGGCCATCGGCTCGCCCGAAACGGTGCTGAGCAAGATCGAAGCGGTCCTGGCGCTGACCGGCGCCGACGAGCTGATGGCGGCCTCGCAGATCCATGATCACGCCGCCCGGGTTCGCAGTTACGAGATCCTGGCTGGCGTGCGCGGTCGGCTCGGGTCCGCAGCCTGATCTGCTAGTGCCTCAGCGCGGGCGCGGCGGCGGCCGAGAAGCCAGTCGCGCCCGTGAGGCCGCCGTAGATCTGGCATAGAGCCCGGAAGACCGAATCCCAACCGTGCCGTTCTTCGGCGCGGCGGCGGGCGGCGCGGCCAAGCTCCTCGGCGCCACGCGCGAAAACAGATTCCACAGCCTCGGCCATGGCGCGAGCCTCGGACGCCACGGCAAGTTCGCCGACCGATGCGTCGACAGATTCGGCCACCCCGCCTGACGCGACGCCTATGACGGGCAGTCCGCAGGCCATGGCCTCCAGGACGACTAGGCCGAACGGTTCATTGTCATTAGCGTGAACGAAAGCGTCGCATCCCGCCAGTGTAGCCGCCAGGACTTGGGGATCACGCTGATAGTCCATGCACACAACACGGTCGCTGGCGGGCGCGCCGCCGCCCGCGCCGATCAGCAGCAGCACATACGGATCACCAAGCCGCTCGACAGCCTCCACCAGCACGTCCAGCCGCTTTTCCCGCGCGGGCCGCCCGGCAAAGACCAGGATCCGGTGGTCCGGCCTCAAGCCCAGAGATCTGCGCAGCCCTTCCCGGTCGCCGCGCCCGGGATGAAAGATATCCACGTCCACGCCCAGGGGCAGGCCGATGGCGTTGGTGACGCCAGCTTCGATCAATCGTCCGGCGATGAAGCGGCTCGGCGCCACGGCCTGATCGAACTGACCATAGATCGCCGCCCAGCGCTTTTGCACCGGCTTCTCGGCCCATTCGCCGATATGCAGCGCCGC
>Ga0209023_10000667_pt1 | contig 50370 bp, 57 predicted proteins | sample LakOneMetagenome_FD_187468 | JGI IMG/M metagenome (GOLD analysis project Ga0209023, IMG submission 187468) | Freshwater and sediment microbial communities from Lake Erie, Canada (SPAdes) (version 2) | ecosystem: Environmental > Aquatic > Freshwater > Lentic | place: Lake Erie, Canada... | reverse complement strand
CATGGAGTGTTCGGCGACCGGCACGGCGTGATAGCCGCAGGATTCGACCGCGGCGACCAGATCGTCGGGGGCGACGTCGGGGTCGTGCTCGACGTGCGCGGTCTCCACCGCGAAGTTCACGGTTGCGTGCACGCCATCCAGGTTGTTCAGGGCGTCTTCGATGTGCGCGGCGCACGAGGCACAGCTCATGCCGCTCAGACGCAGATCGGTGATGGTTCGGGTGTCACTCACCCTGAATACTATACCCCTACGGGGTATATGTATGGGATCTCTCCCGGCGCAGGTTGGCCACCCCCAGGACTCCGAGCACACCCGCGACCGTCGCCAACACCAGCGCCACGCTGATCAACGCCGAGTCGTAGAGGATCGACGTCGTGGACGGCTGTCCGTCGGCCACCGGTGCCACCACGGCCTGCGACCGTGCCGACACCCAGCTCCACACGCACCCAGCCACCGCCGCGAACGCCAGGATCAACTGCCACCGCGCCCGCGCCATCACGGCCTGGCCTCCACCAAGGTCTCGAGCGCCGCCCGGAGGCCACGATGATCCCTGGCCCACGCCTGCGCAGAGCGGCCACCCGTGAGCTTCAGACCGATCCCGGTGCGGCCCCGCGGCACTCCGGTGAGTTCGCCGATCGCGCGGGCCGACTGCCACTTCAGCGCGGCGGCCGCTGCCGCGTCGTCCTCTGCGCTTGCCTCCGGTTCTGCCGCAGCGGCCAGCTCCGCTTCATCGAACCCGGCCCGTTTCATGGCGCGATTGGTCATCGCGTTGGGCTTCATCAGCGCGCGGTCGTAGGACCGTTTGGCCGGCGGCTCGGGATACAGCGCGACGATCTCGCCGGCCAGGATGGTCTCGGTGCCCTGCCGCAGTGTCTCCCGCGTCAACTCCACCGAGGTGTGAATACGCGCCGCCTTGATCTGCAGCGCCAGGAACGAGGACACCAGCAGGAAGAACGCCAGCGGCACCACCCACCGCACCCCGAGTCCACTATTGAGCTGGATCAAGAACATCGCCAGACCTGCCGCCGGCCCGGCCAGCAGCCACAACCAACTGGCCCCGCTCTCGGCGAACAGGATCTCGGGGGCGAGCTCGGGTTCGGTCATCGCGGTGCGAACCAGTCCTGGGCACCCGGACGCAGCAGCAGGATCGCCGCAACCATGACCACCACCATGATGAGCAACCACGCCAGTCCCCGGCTGAACAAACTGAACACCGCCAGGAGGATCACCAGCGCGAGCGCCAGCCCGATGGTCGCGCTGCGGAACCGAGCATCGCCGCCGCGGGTCCGGCCCGCGACGAACGCCAGCGCGGCCCCCGCCACGGCGAACAGGATGCCCGCGCCCCGGAAGAACGTCGGGATCGGCGACGACGAGAACACGACGATCAGGCCCGTCGTGATCAGTGCCAATGCCGCCACGACCAGCAGCCAGAAGGCGACCTCGACGACACGCGGACGCGGCGATGCGGGGGAATCCATGGTCGGGCCAGCCTATCCGCTCACCGGGTGAACCAAGCGTCGGCGTCGTTGCGGTGCAGCAGGAAAACCCCGCCGGCCAGCAGCACGGTGCCCACGATGCCGGTGCCCGCATAGATCAGTGCGCCAGCGGTATCCCGCGACACGGTCAGCAGCGCGTTGACGGTGTAGGCGATCGAGGCCAGCGCCCCGGCCACCAGAACGGTGCGCGCCCAGCGGTACCCGGCGCGCATCAGCATCAGGAACGTCACCACCACCGTCGCCAGCACCACGACGAACACAACGGTGAGCACCACGATGAACGACGAACGGGTGGCGGACACCGCATCGCTGAGATAGCCGGCGACCATCAGCGGCAACCCGACCACCCATAACCAGAACGCGGTGTCGACATCTTCGGGACGCGTCGCCGGGCCAGGGGGTTCCGGCGCGCTCACGCCAGCCAGCCGGCGACCTCGGCAGCCCAGTAGGTCAGCACGATGTCCGCGCCGGCCCGCCGGATGCAGGTCAGCGATTCCAGCACCGCTGCGCGCCGGTCCACCCAGCCGTTGGCGGCGGCGGCGCTGATCATCGCGTACTCACCGGACACCTGATAGGCGGCCACCGGCACCGGGGATACCTCGGCGGCGGCGCGCACCACATCCAGGTAGGCCATCGCCGGCTTGACCATGACCAGGTCGGCACCCTCAGCAATGTCGAGCTCGATCTCGCGCAGCGCCTCCCGACCATTTCTGGCGTCCTGCTGATAGGTCCGGCGATCGCCCTCCAGGCTCGACCCGACCGCCTCGCGGAACGGCCCGTAGAACGCCGACGCGAACTTCGCCGCGTAGGCCAGGATCGCGACATCGGCGAACCCCGCCCCGTCCAGGCCATCACGGATCGCGGCCACCTGGCCGTCCATCATGCCGCTGGGCCCAACCACTCGAGCACCCGATTCAGCTTGCGCCACCGCAAGTTTCACGTATTGAACGTTCGTCGCGTCATTATCGACGCGGCTCCGGGAATCGAGCACACCGCAATGTCCGTGATCGGTGAACTCGTCCAGACAGGTGTCGGCCATCAGCACCGTGGCATCACCGAGATCCTGGGACAGATCACGCAGTGCCACATTCAGGATGCCGTCCGGATCCAGGCCCCTCGATCCGCAGGCGTCCTTGTCCTCGTCGCGGGGCACCCCAAAGAGCATCAGACCGCCGACGCCGGCCGTCGCCGCATCCGCCGCGGCCCGGCGCAACGAGTCCCGGGTGTGCTGCACCACGCCCGGCATCGACGAAATGGGCCGGGGGTCCGAGATACCGTCGGCGACGAACATCGGCAGCACCAGATGCCTTGGTTCCAAGGATGTTTCGGCAACCAGCCGTCGCATCGCCGCCGTCGAGCGCAGCCTGCGCGGACGCTGCCGCACGATTAGCGCCTGCGGCTCTTCTTGCGCGGCGGCGGCAGCGCACCCTCGGCACGCAGCCGGGCGGCGTGCTCGGCCAGCGCCTCGACCAGGGGGCCGACGGCCGCGGTCTCGGGCTGCACGTCCACCCGCAGGCCGAATTCCGCTGCGGTCTCGGCGGTCTTGGGGCCGATGCAGGCGACAATGGTCCGCGCGTGCGGCTTGCCGGCGATGCCGACCAGGTTGCGCACCGTGGAGCTCGAGGTGAAGCAGACGGCGTCGAAACCGCCGGTCTTGATCATCTCGCGGGTCTGTGCCGGCGGCGGGGCGGCGCGCACCGTGCGGTAGGCGGTGACGTCCTCGATCTCCCAGCCGCGCTCACGCAGACCCTCGGCCAGCGTCTCGGTGGCGATGTCGGCGCGGGGCAGCAGCACCCGGTTCACCGGATCGAAAATGTCGTCGTGCGGCGGGAACTCATCGAGCAGGCCGAGGGAGGACTGTTCGCCGGAGGGCACCAGTTCCGGGCTGATGCCGAACGCACGCACCCGGTCGGCGGTGGCCTCGCCGACGCACGCGATCCGCACGCCGGAGAACGCCCGCGCGTCCAGGCCGAACTCCATGAACTTCTCCCACACCGCGCGCACCGCGTTGGTGGAGGTGAAGACCACCCACTGGTAGCGCCCGTCCACCAGACCCTTGACGGCCCGCTCCATCTGGGCCGGGCTGCGCGGCGGCTCGACGGCGATGGTGGGCACCTCGATCGGCAGCGCGCCATGGCTGACCAGCCGGTCGCTCATCTCGCCGGCCTGATCCTTGGTGCGCGGCACCAGCACGGTCCAGCCGTACAGGGCCCGGCTCTCCCACCAGTTGAGCTTGGCGCGGTGCGCGACGGTCTTGCCGATGGTGACCACCAGCGGTCCGGTCAGCGGTCCGGCCGGGTCATTGGCGCCGATTGCCGCGCGGTCGCAGAGTTCGGCCAGCGTGGCCTCCACGCTGCGCTGCGCGCACGTGGTGCCCTGCGCGGTCACCACACACGGGGTCGAGTCGAGCAGCCCGTGCTCGATGAGAGTGCGGGCCGAGTCGGCCAGGTGCTGCGCGGTGGCGTGCAGGATCAGCGGGCCGGGTGCGGCGGCCAGAGCCGGCCAGTCCACGTCCGGTGAGCGGACGTCGGCCACGGTGTGCGACGAGCCCAGCGGCAGGCCCGCGTAGGTGGGGACAGCAGTGGCCGCCGGCAGGCCCGGCAGGATCTCGAAGGCCAGCTGGGTCTTGGACACGGCGTTGACCTCGGCCAGGACCGAGTCGATCGACAGCGGGTCGCCGGCGACGAGCCGGACCACATCGTGGCCCTCACGCGCCTCGTGGGCCAGGATCTTGGCGACCTCGGCCGGATCGCCGAGGGCGGGCCGGACGTCGGGTCCGAGCGTGACGATCGGCGCGGCGAGCTCTTCGACAGGCCCAGCCGCGGCGCCCGGAGACGCGTCGTCAGCGGTGCCGGGCGCCGGAGCAGGGGCAGGCCCGGCGGCCGGCGGCAACTCGGTGCCGATGATGCTGAGCACCTGCTCAGGAACATCGGGGTCGGTGAACACCAGCGCGGCATTGGCCAGCACCGTCCGCGCCCGCGTCGTCAGCAGGCCCGGATCGCCCGGCCCTGACCCGACGAACAGAATGCGCCCCGGCTTCGGCTTACGGCCTCGCATGCTCATCTGCTCACTCCCGCTCTTCCATGAGCTCACGCGCACCCAACTCGAACAACTCCGCGGCCACCGAGAGCCCCAGCTCTCGAGCCCGACCGGGAGTTCCGATGCCGGACGCGCGGATCACGTCGGATCCGTCCAGCGCCGCCACGCAGCCGCGCAACGACAGTTCCTCGAAGACATGTGAGTCGTCCTCATCGATCGATTCGACCACCTCGGCGATCGCGCCGACCGGTGCGGAACAACCCGCCTCCAGCTCGGCGAGCAGGGCACGCTCTGCGGTGACCGCCGCTCGGGTGTCAGCGTCGTCGAGCGCCGCCAACAGTTCCACCAGCGCCGTATCACCGGCACGGCACTCGATCGCCAACGCCCCTTGAGCCGGTGCCGGCAACATCTGTACCGGCTCCAACGTCTCGGTGACGACATCGAGGCGTCCGATGCGGGACAGTCCCGCCCGGGCCACCACGACGGCATCGAGATCACCGCTGCTTACCCTGTTCAACCTGGTGTCTAGGTTGCCTCTAAGGGGGCGGATTTCCAAACCGAGACCGAGTGCTCTAAGCTGCGCCGCCCGCCGCACGGAAGATGTTCCGATCAGCGATCCGGCCGGCAATTCCCCCAGCACCAGGCCGTCGCGGGCCACCAGCGCGTCGCGGGAATCGGCCCGCACCGGGATGGCCGCAATGGTGAACCGCGGATCGTCGGCAGTCGGGAGGTCCTTGTAGGAGTGCACCGCCACGTCGGCCTGGCCCTCGGCCACCGCCTCGCGGATCGCGGTGGTGAACACGCCGACGCCGATCTCGGCGATGGGTGCCGACGACCGATCGCCCTCGGTGGAGATGATCACCAGCTCCGCATCGTGGCCCAGCGCGCGCAGGGCATCACGTACGGTGCCGGCCTGGGTGGTTGCCAGCAGGCTGCCACGGGTGGCTATCCGGATCACGTTCGCGGGTCTGCCCTACTCGTTCGTCGCGCCATGGGCGTCCGACTGCGCGGCGGGGTCGAATTCCGTTGCCAACAGCGGCAACTCGCCCGCAGCAACGGCGTCGACGGCCGTCGGGTCCAGTTCGAAGAGCTCGCGCAGCGCTTCGGCGTAACTGTCGCCGCCGGGCGCACTGGCCAGTTGCTTGACCCGTACGGTGGGCGCGTGCAGCAGCTTGTCGACCACCCGGCGCACGGTGCGCGCCACCTCGTCGCGGTGGGCGTCGCCCAGGCCGGGCAACCGGTTGTCCAGGCGCAGCAGCTCGGCCTCCACCACGTCGGCGGCGCGCTGTCGCAACGCCGTGACCGTCGGGGTGACCTCCGCCATCCGCTGGCCGGTCAGATAGCTGGCCACCTCGGCCGCCACGATGGTGCGGGCCGCGTCGGCGTCGGTCGCGGCCGCCCGTGCCGACGGTTCCCGCTGGATGCGGTCCATGTCGATGACATCGACACCCGGCAGCCCGGCCACCGCGGGATCCACATCGCGCGGCATGCCCAGATCGCACACCACCAGATCGTCCCGGTCGCGGCGGCGGGCCAGCGCATAGTGCGCATCGGCCAGCGAGACCACCGGGCGCACGGCGCCGGTGCTACTGACCACGACGTCGGAGGACGCCAACGCGATCGCCAGGTGGTCCAGGATCAGCGCCCGGGCCTCCACGCCCTGCTCACGCAGGTTTTCGGCCAGTCGCTCCGCGCGCGGCAGCGAGCGGTTCACCACCAGCACGGTACCGATCCCGGCGCGTGTCAGGTGGGCGGCCGAGAGGGCGCCCATCGAACCGGCGCCGATGACGGCCGCGGTGCGACCGGTCAGGCCGGACACCCGCTCCGACGCCATGTCGAGGGCCACCGACACCACGGAGGCGCCGGCGGCGTCGATGCCGGTCTCGGAGTGCACCCGCTTGCCCACCGACAGTGCGCGCTGCGCCAGCTCGTGCAGGATCCGCCCGACGGTGTGATTGGCCTCGGCCGACGCATAGGCCCGGCGCACCTGCCCCAGCACCTGCTGCTCACCGACGACGGCGGAGTCCAGACCGGATGTGACGGCAAACAGATGCTCGACGGCGGCCTCGGCGTAGCGCACGTAGGCGTACTTGGTCAGATCGCCCATCGGCATACCGCAATGTTCGGAGAGCACCTGCCCGATGGTCGAGAGCCCGCCGTGGAAGGCGTCCACGACGGCGTACACCTCGACGCGGTTGCAGGTGGACAGCACCATTGCCTCGGTGACCAGCGGCGACTGCAGCACCTTGGCGACGATCTTGGCCTGATCGGCCTCGTCGGTGGACAGTTGTTCGAGGACGGAAACCGGCGCGCTGCGGTGCGACACCCCGAAGAGCAGGACACTCACAGAGCAATCACCTAGCCGCTCCCTTGCCGCCGCGAAAACTGCCTACAAGGTAGTCGTTTGCCTAGGTGGTCTCCAAATTTTCGGGGCCGCTCAGATCGCGGCGCAACCGCGGCTCATCGATCTCCCAATAGCTGTGTTCGACGCCGTCGAGAAGGACCACCGGCAACCGGTCGCCGTATTCCGCACGCAACGCGGGCCGTCCGGCGGCGGCTTCGGCGTCGACGTCGGTGGTGCTCACGTCGAAGCCGAGCTCGCCGGACAGCTCACCGAGGCGGGCGTGGACGGCTTCGCAGATGCTGCAGCCCGCACGGGTGAGCAGCGTGACGGTCGGTCGGGACACGGATTTCAGTCTGCACTCAGTAGGGTTGTCAGGCGACAGCGCATGCGGAGAGGGGGTGTCCATCGATGACCGGTAGCGAGGCAGAACCGGTGGCCGGGGAGGCCAGCGCCGAGCGCGCCGTCGAGGATCTCGTCGAGCATGACGAGGCCGAACCCGCCGAGCTCGCCGCGCCGCCCGCCGACCTGACCGCCGCGGCGTTCTTCGACGTCGACAACACGATGGTGCACGGCTCGTCGCTGGTCCATTTCGCCCGCGGGCTGGCCGGCCGCAAGTACTTCACCTATCGCGACGTGATGGGGTTCGTCTACGCGCAGGCCAAGTTCCAGCTGACCGGCCGGGAGAACAGCGACGACGTGGCCGAGGGCAAGCAGAAGGCGCTGGCCTTCATCGAGGGGCGCCCGACCTCGGAGCTGGCGGCGCTCGGCGAGGAGATCTACGACGAGTACATCGCCGACAAGATCTGGCCCGGCACGCGTGACCTGGCCCAGATGCATCTGGATGCCGGCCAGCAGGTGTGGCTGGTGACGGCCACGCCCTACGAGCTGGCGGCCACCATCGCCCGCCGGCTCGGCCTGACGGGCGCGCTGGGGACGGTCGCCGAATCGGCGGACGGGATCTTCACCGGGCGCCTGGTCGGCGAGATCCTGCACGGGGCGGGCAAGGCCCACGCCGTTCGGGCCCTGGCCATCCGGGAGGGGCTGAACCTGCGCCGCTGCACCGCCTATTCCGACTCGTACAACGATCTGCCGATGCTCACCCTGGTCGGCACCGCGGTGGCCATCAACCCCGACGCCGATCTGCGCGACGTGGCGCGCGAGCGCGGCTGGGAGATCCGGGATTTCCGGACCGTGCGCAAGGCCGCGCGAATCGGGGTGCCCTCGGCGCTGGCGCTGGGCGCCGCGGGCGGAGCGCTGGCCGCCGTCGCGTCCCGGCGGAAGTAGCACACCCGTGCCGTCGACTAGGCTGGCAAGCGTTATGGCCATCGCTGAAGAGATCATCGGAACGCATTACCGCTACCACGACCGCTTCGTGGTCGGCCGGGAGAAGATCCGGGAGTTCGCCGCCGCGGTCAAGGACGACCATCCGGCCCACCGCGACGAGGCCGAGGCCAGCGAGCTCGGCTACGACCGGGTGCTGGCACCCTTGACGTTCATCGCCGTGGCCGGCCGGCGCGTGCAGCTCGAGATGTTCAAACGCTTCGACGTGGGTATCAACATCGCCCGCGTCATCCACCGCGACCAGAAGATCACCTTCCACCGTCCGGTGGTTGCCGGTGACGAGCTGTATTTCGACTCCTACCTCGATAGCGTCGTCGAGTCGCACGGCGCGGTGATCACCGAGATCCGCGCCGAGGTGACCGATGCCAACGGCGAGCCCGTCATCACCAGCGTGGTCACCATGTTCGGCGAGGCCTCCAGTGATGAGGAGACCAACGAGCAGATCGCGGCCATTGCGGCCCGCGCGATGGGCAACTGAGCCGACACGCCGAGGCGTCGTGAAAGTGCCAGCGGCTCACACCTTTTCGTCGATCTCGACGCAAGCCCTCAGTCGAAGAACATGTTGCGACGGCCGGCCAGCAATCGGTAGAGCGTCTGCTGGATGGTCTCGCGCACCTGGTCGGTCAAATCGAAGGTGATCATCGGGTCGTCGGCCGCCGCCGCGTCGTAGCCGGTGGTGTCGATGGGCGTCCCGAATTCGATGTGCCACTTCGACGGCAACGGCACCATGCCGAGCGGACCGGCCAGCGGGAAGAGCGGGGTGACCGGGAAATACGGCAGACCCATCAGCCTGGCCAGCAGCTTCACGTCGGCGACCATCGGATAGATCTCTTCGGAACCGACGATCGAGCACGGCACGATGGGGGCCCCGGTTCGCAGGGCCGCCGAGACGAATCCGCCGCGGCCGAAACGCTGCAGCTTGTAGCGGTCCCGGAAGTGCTTGCCGAGCCCCTTGTAGCCCTCCGGGAAGACGGCCGTCAGTTGGCCGCCGGCCAGCAGCCGGTGTGCGTCCTCGGTGCAGGCCATCGTGTGACCCGCCTTGCGGGCGGCCTGCCCCACCATCGGCATGTCGAACACCAGGTCGGCGGCCAGCAGGCGTAGGTCTCGGTTGGTCGGGTGGTGGTCGTGAACGGCCACCGAGGTCATCAGGCCGTCGAACGGCAGCACGCCGGCGTGGTTGGCGACGATCAGCGCGGCCCCGTCGACGGGCAGGTTCTCGATCCCGCTGACCTCGACCCGGAACCAATTCCGGAACAGCGTCCGCAGGATCGGCAGGAAGACCGCGTTGTTGAGGTCGGGATCAAAGCCGAATTCGTCGACGACGTAATCACCCGTGAGGCGTTTGCGCAGGAACTCCGAAACCGCACTGACGCGCTGCGCCAGTTCGTTGGGTTGATCGTTCCCGGTGAACGGGACACCGCCGCGGTGCTGGTCGAACTCGTGCACGACGGCGGAGACCTGCTCTTCGGTGAGCGCGGCGTCGGTGAACAACGACGGATGTCGGCGGGCCGCCGCGGCGCGCTCCCCGGCACGCCGTGCCGCTGCCGACGAATTCCCATGCAGCGGAATGACTTTCGCCTTGGACTCACCCGCCACGAGTTGTCACCCCCTCCCCCGAATCAGCCGTTGAACGGACTTTGGTCGTTATCCCCATTGCTGTGCCAATGCGGTGGCACGGCTCTCCACAGAGCGTACCCACCGCGGATCGATGATCGGTGTCAGGCCACGGCCACGCACGTAGTCGTCGAAGGCCTCCATGGTGGTCCACTTCGGCTCGAATCCCAACTCGGTGCGCATCCGCGTGGTGTCCATCACCCGACCGAAGCTCATGTAGTCGAGGCTGTCGTTGCTGGCGTCACGCCGCCGCCCACCCAGCATCGAATCCAGCGCCCGTACGCCCGCCCGGGGCATCGGCAGGCTCACCCGCCCCGACCGGCGAATCGCCTGGGACATCATGATGATTCCGCGCGCGCCGATGTTGAAGGTGCCCGGCCGGGCGGCCAACGTCGCACGCTCCAGGGCGCCCAGGGCGTCCTGCTCATGCAGCAGCTGCAGGCGGGCGTCCCGGCCGAAGACCGTGGGCACCACGGGACCGGCCAGATAGCGCGACAGGGCGGTATCCATCGCCGGCCCGATCATGTTCGCCAACCGCAGGATGGTCACGGTGATGTCCTGCCGGCGGCGGCCCAGTCCGCGGACGTATCCCTCGATGTCGGTGCTGTCGCGGCCGAACCCGTCGCGCAGCGGCCGCCGCGCGCCGCGAGCCTCGGTGAACATCACCGAATCGAACTGGCTGGAGCCGTACACCTCGGACGTCGACTTCAGCACCACCCGACGCACCGTCGGGGCGTTCTGGCAGGCCGCGAACAGCTGCATCGCGCCCATCACGTTGAGTTCCTTGAGCGTGGCCCGCCCACCGGACTGCGGAGCGTACGACGCCGCCGCCGCGTGCACCACGGTGTCGACGTCGTTGCCGCGAATTACCTTGGCGATGAAGGGGTTTCGGATATCGGCCCGGACGAATTCCGCCCGGCCCATCCGCCGCTTCAGGTCCTTGCTGGGCGTGACCGCGTCGACCGCGATCACCCGGTCGATCGACGTGTTCTGCGCCAGCCGGGCGGTCAGATATCCACCGAGGAACCTGCACGCGCCGGTCACGAGGACCACTTTCGGCGGCGGGGTCCCGTCGCGGCCGAAGTCCATCCCGCCAGGCTACCGGCCGAAGCCCCGCGACGCTCTTCGGGCCCGAAACCGAAAGGAAACGCTCAGGTTCGTCGGCACCCGGTGCGGAATCGTGAGCGAAACCGCAGTTGGACAACTGAAGCCGAGGGGAAGCGGTTACTTACCGAGTTTTCTGCGCTGCACCCGGGTGCGGCGGAGCAGCTTGCGGTGCTTCTTCTTCGACATGCGCTTGCGCCGCTTCTTGATGACTGAACCCATGAACTCGCTGCCTACCTAGCACTGTGACGTCCGCGCGCGGGTGGGCGGACACGACTTGACCAGGTCACCTTACCGAAGGTGCACGCCCAACTGAAAACGGGCCGGGGCGTGGTTCAGCCGGCGTCGAAGTAGGACGACTCCAACAGGTCATGAACCGCCTTGGCGTGCACACGGAAGGAACGTCCGACCCGCACCGCGGGGAGCTCCCCGTTGTGGACGAGCCGGTAGACGGTCATCTTGCTGACCCGCATGAGGGCCGCGACCTCGGCGACGGTGAGGAACTGCGCCTTCGCGACCGGCTGGTCCGAACTCGTTCCACTGTCCTTCTTCGCGCCGGCCGAGTCCCGCGCCGAAGGCCCGTTCATAGACGTCATCGCAACCCAATCAATCGGGCACGGCCAGTGCCAGCGGCTTCCCCTCCGCTGGCACGAACGCGTGCTTACACGAGGAGAATAGCGGTGCGGATGGGGTTAATGCGACGGGTGTTGGGTAATCCGTTGAAACTTCCTGAATTACTCTGATGTGATTCCGAGCTGCTCAGAGCGGGTTTTCGCCGCCTCGACCGCCGCAGCGGCCGCCGCCCGCAAACCCCCGCGCTCGAGTTCGCGCAGGCCCGCGGCGGTGGTGCCGCCGGGGGACGTCACGGTCGCCCGGAGCTGCGCGGGCGAGGTGTCCACACCCACCCCGGTGGCGGCGTCGGCGGCCCGCTGGCGGGTCTCCTCCATCCGCTCCAGCAACATCGCCGCCGAACCGGCCATCGTCTGCGCCACCAGCTCGGTGGCCACCGTGCGGGTCAGGCCGGCCGCCACCCCGGCATCGACCAGCGCCTCGACCATCAGAAAGAAATAGGCGGGACCGGAGCCCGACACCGCGGTCACCGTATCCATCTGACCCTCGGTGACCGTCAGCACGCCGCCGACGGCGTTGAACAGCTCGGACACGGCCCGCAACTGCTCGGCGCTGGCGAACCGGCCGGGCGCCAGGGCACTCACGCCGGCACCCACCAGGGCGGGCGCGTTCGGCATGACCCGGATCACCGGAGCACCCGCGGGCAACTTGTTCTCGTAGAAGGCGGTGGTCACACCGGCGGCGATCGTCACGAACACCTGCTCGGCACTGCCCCCCTCGGCCTTGGCCGCCGCTTCGGCGACATCGCCGATCACCAGGTCCACATCGGTCGGCTTGACCGCCACGATCACGTACGTCGCGTGCTCGACCGCGTCGAGCACGGACGTGACCAGCACCGAGTACGTGTCCGCGAGGTATTTGCCGCGCTCCGGCTGCTTCTCGGCGACCACCAGATCCTTGACCTGCCGGCCGGACCTCAGCAGTCCCGCCAGGAGGGCCTCGCCCATGCTTCCGCCGCCGATGATCGCGATTCTGGCCATGTCGGGCAACCCTAGTGGTTGGTGCCGGCTACGGCGTCGGCACCATGGCGAGCTGGCGGGTCTGCACCACCACGGCGCCCGCGCTGTCGACCACGGTGTGGTCGGCGTCGAACCAGGTCTGCCCGATCTGGGTGGTGGTGCAGATGACCCGCAGCCAGCCGTCGACGGGCAGCCCGCGCAGATACGCCGTCAGCTGCACCGTGGGCGCCCAGCCGGTGCGACCCACGGCGAACGTCACCGGCATCGAGATGTCGCCCGCCAGCAGGGCGAACAGGGCGTCCACCGGTTCGTCGCGGGGGCGTACCCATACGCGGGTCACCGGGGACCGGCCCGGTTCGTGGGTCCACACGCTGGCCAGATCCGGGCGGATGTCGCAGGCGGCGGCCAGATGGTTGATCTCGGCCATCGGGTGGCCGGGGCCGATCGCCTCGAGGCCCGGCGGCGGCTCCACGGGCATGACGTCCACCACGGGGTTGGCCAGCAGCAGGGGCTCCCCCGGGGACTCCGCGATCCCGACGGTCACCGCGGCGCGCACCGCGGTGCGGCCGGACTGGTTGAGCTCGACGTCGACGACGTTGATCCGCCGGCCGCGCTTGCGGACGGCGGTCACCAGCTGGACCTCACCGGGATCGGGTGCGCCGAGGAAGTTGGCCGAGACTGCCAGCGGCTGCAGCGACGCGGACGGCGCCGCGCCGACCGCGGCGGTGGCCGCCCGGGCACACAGCGCCACCATGACGCCGCCGTGGATCTTCGCGCCGATCGTCCAGTGCGGGTTGAGGTCCGCGGCGAAGGTGGGACCGTCCGGGCTGTCGGAGACCGGGCGCAGCGTCATCGCATGCGCGAACGAGGGGGTGGTCATGTTCGGTTGCACGAGTCACCGCATCAGATGGCTACGGGCGAACTCGAGCGACTCGATCAGCAGCTCCTCGCGTTCGGCTTCCGAGCGCGCGCCCGACGTGGTGACCTCCAGCACCACGTGGCCGGCGAAGTCACTGTTGGCCAGCATCTGGCAGACCTCGGCGGTGGGCTGGGTCCCGCGGCCCGGCACCAAGTGCTCGTCGGCGGATGCGCCGTTGCCGTCGCACAGGTGCAGGTGCACCAGCCCCGCGCCCATCCGGTTGGCCATCTCGACGGCGTCGGTGCCGGCCGTGGCGGTGTGCGACAGATCCAGCGTGTAGTGAGCGTGGTTGCCGTCCAGCGGGTCGTACGACGGCGCGAACGCCGAGATCCCCACCCCCGGGCTGCCTCCGCGCCTGCGCATGCGCTCGATCGACGTCTGGCCGGTGCCGAAGAAGCGGTCCGCCCGGAACGGGAACATGTTCTCGACGGCGACCATCACCTGACTCGCGGCCTCCAAGTCGGCGACCTGCGCGGAAAATCCCTCGGCGTACCGACGCTGCCACCGGAAGGGTGGGTGCACCACCACCGTCTGCGCGCCGAGCTGTTCCGCGGCGCGCACGCTGCGTTCGAGTTTCATGATCGGACTGGCGCCCCACACCCGCTGACTGATCAGCAGGCACGGCGCGTGGACGGACAGCACCGGCACGTCGTAGCGCTCGGAGAGCAGCTGCACGGCGTTGATGTCCTGGCTGACGGTCTCGGCCCACACCATCAGTTCGACGCCGTCATAACCCAGCCGGGCGGCGTATTCGAAGGCGGCCTCGGTCCGCAATGGGTACACCGAGGCCGTCGAGAGTCCGACCTTGATCGCGGGACGCACCGGACGCGCGTCAGTTGGTCGCGTGCATGAGGGCCAGCGGTCCGAAGGTGACCAGCAGACCCACCCCGACCGCGATCAACGTGCTCGCGATGTCCTCCGTCCGACGAACCACCCACACCCCCGCGACCAGGCCGAGGGTGGCCAGTATCGCCAACACCATGGCGATCAGGCTGTTCCACTGCCAGAGCTGCGCGAAAGCCAGGAACAAACCGGCGCCCAGCGCCACCGCCAGCACGGACTGCAGTGCAATGCCCAGGCCGCGCAGGATTGACTGACCACGGGTCGGCTCGTCGTAGTAGTCGTAGACGGCCTCGTAATCCTCGTACTCGTCCTGGTCGGCCAAGCCGTACTGGTCGCCCAGATCCTCGTCGGCATCGCCCACCAGGCTGTCGGACAGGTCCCCGGCGATGGGCTCGACGGTGTCGGCATCATCAATAGCCCCGCCGGCCCTTTCCGCGTCCTCGGGTGCTTCGACGAGGTCATGGGCCTCGCTGCCGAACAGCGCAACCCCGCTGAACAGTTCCGGATCCGGTTCATCGACCGCGCCGATGCCCAACTCGTCATCGACGGCCGGCGCGCTCACCGCGGGCGCGTCGTCAGTGGGGTCGGGGGTCATGGCCTCGGGGTTCACCGGCTCATCTCCTGCTCCGTCCGGATCGACGGTGACCGGCGCCTTAGGACGCGGGTAGTGACTGAGCTCGGGTCTGATACCCGACCCGCGATGCGGCATGGGGTCCGGCGAGGGCTCGAGCCGGCTCGCGACGTAGTGATGATCGTCATCGGTGTCGGCATACCCGTCGGCCTCGTCGTCGATGCCGGCCGCATCGATGTCGCCGTCGTCATGGTGCTGGAGAAGCACCCCGTTGTCGTCCAAACGCACGATCGGGATCTCGCCGGTGAGCTCGGCGACGGTGACGGCACCGCTGTTACCGCGACGCTTACGGCGACGACCGCCACCCACCGGCGGCGAGCCGATGGTGCCGTTCTTGGCCAGCAGTTCGGCGACCGAGATCGGTCGCGTGGCCGCCCGGCCGTCGTCTGGTTCCGTCATCGCCTGTTGCCTCTCGACCGATCACTCGCCTTGCCACCGTTCCGCGCAGCCTGCTCTCGGTCCGCTCGGCTTCCAGCATCCCCCACCGGTGTCTCCACCAACGCGGTTCCGTCAGCTTCACTATCGAGCTTGCGCAGGATCAGGCCCTCGCGCAGAGCCCACGGACAGATGTCCACGGTGTCGATGCCCAGTGCACGCATACTCGCCTCAGCCACCAGGGCGCCCGCGACGATCTGCGGGGCGCGCTCGGCGCTGACTCCTTCCAGTTCCGCTCTGTCAGCCGCAGCCATCCTAGAGATGAAAGCTATGAGCTGTCTGAGGCCGTTCGCGGTCAGCGTGCGCTTCACCCGGGGCCCCGCGCCGGACGGCGCCGCGCCGGTGAGCCGCGCCAACGACCGGAACGTCTTGGACGTCGCGACGGCCAGATCGGGATTGCCGGCCTCGAGCACCGCACCGGCCGATCCCGCCAGTTCGGTGTCCAGCCAGTCCCGCAGCATCGCGACCCGCCGGCGTCCGGGGGGATCGTCGGGCAGCCATTCCCGGGTCAGCCGGCCCGCACCCAGCGGCAGCGACAGCGCCACATCCGGCTCCTCGTCCACCCCGCTGGACAGCTCGAGGGACCCGCCGCCGATGTCGATGTTGATGATGCGCCCGGCGCTCCAGCCGTACCAGCGGCGAACGGACAGGAACGTCAGCCGGGACTCGTCCACACCGGAGAGCACCTGCAGTTCCACGCCGGTCTCCGACCGGACCCGCGCCAGCACCTCCTCGGAGTTCTTGGCATCGCGGACCGCGGAGGTGGCGAAGGCCATCAGCTCCGCACAGCCGGAACTGGCGGCGATCTTGGCGAACTCGTCGATGGTCGACATCAACTTGTCGGCGCCACGCCGGGTGAGCTTGCCGGAGTCGTCGATCGATTCGGCCAGCCGTAGGGCCGCCTTCGTCGAACTCATCGGCGTGGGGTGCCCACCCCGACGAGCGTCCACCACCAGCAGGTGAACGGTGTTGCTGCCCACGTCGAGCACACCCAATCGCACGGGATACAACCTAATGGCTGCAACCCGACGGCATTGCCGCGGCTGGTCGGGACCCGGGGTCGGCGTCGGCGCGCTGCTGCCGAACGGTGCCGATTCTGCGACCCCACCGGCGTGTCTGCGACGAGACCGCACGCCGGGCACGCAGGCCAACAGGAGCCGGCCGCGATTCTCGACTACCGTTGACCGGGTGAGCGTCCACCCCGGCGAGGTCGAACTCGATTTCCCCCGCGAATGGGTCGAGTTCTACGACCCGGACAATCCCGAACACCTGATCGCCGCGGACCTGACCTGGCTGCTGTCGCGCTGGACATGTGTGTTCGGCACGCCTGCGTGCAAGGGCACCGTCGAGGACCGGCCCGACGACGGCTGTTGCAGCCACGGTGCGTTCCTGTCCGACGACGACGACCGCGCCCACCTCGACGACGCGGTCAAGAAGCTGACCGCCGAGGACTGGCAGTTCCGCGACAAGGGACTGGGCCGCAAGGGCTATCTGGAAATGGACGAGTACGACGGCAAGGCGAACCTGCGGACCCGTAAGCACCGGGGCGCCTGCATCTTCCTGAACCGGCCTGGGTTCGCCGGGGGCATCGGGTGCGCGTTGCACAGCAAGGCGATCAAAATCGGCGTCGAGCCGTGGACGATGAAACCCGAAGTGTGCTGGCAACTTCCGGTCCGGCGGACCCAGGACTGGGTCACGCGGCCCGACGGTTCGGAGATACTGAAGACCACCATCACCGAGTACGACCGCCGCGGCTGGGGCGAGGGTGGCCTGGACCTGCACTGGTACTGCACCGGCGATCCGGCCGCGCACGTCGGCAGCCGACCTGTCTACCAGTCCTACGCCTCCGAGCTGACCGAACTGCTCGGCGAGAAGGCCTACGCCGAGCTGGCCGCAATGTGCAAGCGACGCAGCGGATTAGGGCTCATCGCCGTACACCCGGCCACCCGCGCGGCCGAATAGACCGCACCTCCGCCACCGCTTCCCGCGAGCGGCCGCGTTTGTACACCGACACCCCGGTACTCGAGCACAAATGCGGACGTTCGTGAAGGGGAAGGCGGTCAGCCCTCGAGCTTGTAACCTAGCCCGCGAACGGTGACCAGGTGCACCGGGTTGGCCGGGTCGGACTCGATCTTCGAACGCAACCGCTTGACATGGACGTCGAGCGTCTTGGTGTCACCCACGTAGTCGGCGCCCCAGACCCGGTCGATGAGCTGGCCCCGGGTGAGCACCCGGCCACTGTTGCGCATCAGGTACTCTAGAAGGTCGAACTCCTTGAGCGGCAACGTGATCGGCTCACCGTTGACACTGACGACGTGACGTTCGACATCCATCCGCACCGGACCGGCCTCGAGCACGCCGTCGTACAGACCGGCATCATCGGGCTCGCCGCCGCGGCGCAGCACCGCCCGGATCCGGGCGATCAGCTCGCGCGCCGAATACGGCTTGGTGACGTAGTCGTCGGCCCCCAGTTCCAGGCCCACCACCTTGTCGATCTCGCTGTCACGAGCGGTCACCATGATGACCGGCACACTGGACCGGGCCCGCAGCTGCTTGCAGACGTCGGTGCCCGACATGCCCGGCAGCATCAGGTCGAGCAGCACGATATCGGCTCCCGCCCGGTCGAACTCGGCCAGCGCACTGGGGCCGTCGGCCACCACCGTGGCCTCGAATCCCTCCTTGCGCAACAGGAATGCCAGCGGGTCGGCCAGCGATTCCTCGTCCTCAACGATCAGCACACTGGTCATCGGCGCCGCTCCTCCTCATCGCTCGTGCCTCGCTCTGCATCGTCGACAACGCGCGTCATCGGCGCTGCTCCTCGGCTCGTGTCATCGGATGATCTGTTCCTCTCCATGGGAAATACCCGGTTCGGCGTCTTCAGCGTCGAAGTCCGCGTCGTAGGCAGGTTCACTCTGCAGATATGCCGGGATCGACAGCGTGAAGGTCGAACCCGTCCCCGGCTTGCTCCACAGCCGGATCGATCCGTTGTGATTGGCCGCGACATGCTTGACGATCGCCAATCCCAGTCCGGTACCGCCGGTCGCCCGCGAGCGGGCCTGATCGACGCGGAAGAACCGCTCGAACACGCGCTCCTGATCGGTGCGGGCGATCCCGATCCCGCGGTCGGTGACCGCGATCTCGATGTTGTCGCCGGCGCGCCGGCGGCTGATCGACACCGTCGAACCGTGCGGCGAGTAGGCGATGCCGTTGGAGATCAGGTTGGCCAATGCCGTCACCAGCAGCGTCTGGTCCCCCAGCACCCGGAAGCCACTGGGCGTGTCGGTCGCGATGCTGATCTCGGCGTTGTCGGCGACCACCTTGTTGCGCGAAATTGCCTCCGCTACAACAGTATCCACGCTGACGGTGTCCAGATCCGGTAGCGGCTCGGCACCCTGCAGCCGCGACAGTTCGATCAACTCGCCGACCATGTTCGCCAGCCGGTTGGACTCCGCGAGAACTTTGGCGCCGAACCGGCGGACGGTCTCGGGGTCGTCGGCCGATTCCAGCAGCGCCTCCGCGAGCACGCCCATCGCGCCGACCGGGGTCTTGAGTTCGTGACTGACGTTGGCCACGAAATCACGCCGGGTGGCCTCCATCCGGGCGTACTCGGACTGATCGTCGGCGTAGAGCACGGCGAACCGGCGATCCGTGCGGGTCAGCAGGCTCACATGGCCACGTACCGACAGGGTGGCCCGTCCGGGTGTGCCACCCCGGCGCTGGGACAGGTCGACGTCACGACTCTCGCCGGTCATCAGGGTGCGCTGCGCGGCGATCCACGCCCGTTCGTCCAGGCGGCGGTCGACCACCAGCCCGAGGTCCTCCGCGCGGGAATTCATGAAGACCACATCGCGGTGCGTGTCGACCACGGCGACGCCGATCGGAGCCCCGGCGATGATGTGCTGCAGCATCTGCGAGACGGTGACGCCGGACTGTTCGGCGGCCAGGCGGCGATGGCGGTCAATCCAGCGTGGAGCCACCACGGCTCCGATCACGATCCCCGCGAGGAAAACGATCCCGGCGACGATCAGCGCCGACACCACACTCACGGGAAAATCGTACGCACCCGATGAACGCCACCCCAGCAGCGTGCGGCCATTTCGGGACATCTCACAGACGGAAATGCAGGTATTTGACTGTGGTTCACCTGCGTTAACCGGATGTTCGCCGAAATATCGCCGAAATCGCTACTTTGCGCCCTGACTGGCCACCGCCGCCGCACCGGCGGCCGCGGCCTCCGGATCGAGGTAGATGCCGCCGGGGATCTTCGGCTTCAGCGCGCCGTCGAGGTCGTAGCGCAGCGGGATGCCGGTCGGGATGTTGAGGCTGACCACCTCGTCGTCGCTCATCCCGTCGAGGTACTTGACCAGCGCACGCAGCGAATTGCCGTGCGCGGCGATCAGCACGGTTTTGCCAGCCTGCAGGTCCGGGACGATGGTGCCCTCGAAGTACGGCACGAAGCGGGCGACGACGTCGGCGAGACATTCGGTGAGCGGACCACCGTCGATGTCCGCGTAGCGCGGATCGGCGTCCTGGCTGTACTTGCTGCCCATCTCGATCGGCGGCGGCGGCGTGTCATAGCTGCGCCGCCAGGCCATGAACTGCTCCTCGCCGTACTTGGCCTTGGTCTCGGCCTTGTCCAGGCCCTGCAGTGCGCCGTAGTGCCGCTCGTTGAGCCGCCAGTTGCGAATCACCGGGATCCAGTGCCGGTCGCAGGCGTCGAGCGCCAGGTTCGCAGTCGTGATCGCACGGCGCAGCAGCGAGGTGTAGAGCACGTCGGGCAGCAGTCCCTGCTCGGCCATCAGCTGACCGCCGCGGATCGCCTCGGTCCGGCCCTTGTCGGTCAGGTCGACGTCGACCCAGCCGGTGAACAGATTGAGCGCGTTCCATTCGCTCTCGCCGTGGCGGAGCAGGACAAGGGTGGAATCAGCCATGGCTGGAATCTTGCCACGACCGGCGTTGCCGTGCCGCAGCGTTCATTCGCCGGCCTCGTCGTCGATCAGGTGCGCGAACGCCTCGAGGTTCTTCAGCGACTCGCCGCGCTCGACACGCCATGCCCATTCCTTCTGGATCGACGAGCGAAAACCCAACTCCAGCAATGTGTTGAAGTCACTATCGACGGCCTCGAGCACCTGCCCGAGAACACGGTCGATCTCGTCGGCGGTCACCGATTCCAGTGCCATCCGGCCCACCAGGTAGATGTCGCCGACGTTGTCGAGCGTGTAGGCCACCCCGTAGAGCCGACGGTTCCGCTTGAGCAGGAATTTGTAGACGGCCTCGAAGTTCTCATCGGGCTTGCGGCAGACGAACGCCTCGACGCGCACCGAATGCTCACCGATGGACAGCAGTGTGTTGGTCTTGAGGCGCCGCTCCCCCGGCAGCACGACGACCAGGCCGGGCAGTCCGCCGCGGACGCCCTCGTGCCGACTGTATTCCAGGCCGTGCTCGTCGAGGGTGGCCTCGATCTGCTCCCGGATGTTCACGGCCGATTGGCTCACTGGACCCGATGGCGTGACTCCTCCTCGCGCTCCTCCGTCGCGCGCATCGTCGTTCACGCCCGCACCCCACGGCGGCGCGTCCACCGGCGTGCGCCCCGGCGGGCCGACGGTGCCACGACGGCTGGCCGCAGGTGGCTGCGCGCGTAGTCGGCGATGGCCCGGTCGTAGGCCGCCAGCAGCGCGTCGACGGTGTGCTCCCAGGAGAACGTCGACGCGTGCGCCACCGCCGCCCCGCTCATGGCGGCCACGTCCGCGGCGTCGCGGGCGAGCAGGCCGGCAATGGCGTCCGCCCAGTGCGCCGGGTCGTGGCCGTCGACCAGGACACCGCTGACACCGTCGCGCACGGCGGTGGGCAGGCCCCCGACGGCGGCCGCCACCACCGGGGTGCCGCAGGCCTGCGCCTCGACGGCGACCAACCCGAACGACTCGGAGTAACTGGGCACGGCGACGACGTCGGCGGCCCGGTACAGATCGGCCAGTTGTTCGCGGGCCTGCGGCGGCAGGAACGTGACCCGCTCGGTGATGCCGAGTTCGTCGGCCAGCCGGATCAGCCCGTCCGGGGCTGACAACCCGCTGCCGGACGGGCCGCCCGCGATCACCACCCGCAGTCCGTCGACCCGCGCGGCCGCGCGCAGCAACACGTCGGGCGCCTTCAACGGTTGGATACGTCCGACGAAGACCGCGACGGGCTGGTCGTCGGGCAGGCCCAGCGCGGCCCGCGCGGCGTGCCGGCCCCCCGGGGTGAAGGTCTGCAGGTCGACGCCGGGGTGCACCACATCGATGCGGGACGGATCGGCGTGGTGCAGCGAAACCAGTTGGTGTGCTTCGTCTTCGGTGTTAGCGATGAGGCGGTCGGCTTCGTCGACGACCTGCTGCTCGCCGACGGCGCGCATGGGCGGTTCGGGCGCGTCGCCGTCGGCCAGCGCGGCGTTCTTCACCGCGGCCAGGGTGTGGGCAGTGTGCACCAGGGGTACCGCCCAACGGTCCCGCGCGAGCCAGCCCACCTGGCCGGACAGCCAGTAGTGCGAATGCACGATGTCGTAATGGCCGGGGTCGTAGTTGGCCTCGGCCCGCAGCACGCCCGCGGTGAAGGCGCACAGCTGTGTCGGCAGGTCGTACTTGTCGAGTCCCTCGAACGGGCCGGCGATGATGTTGCGCACCAGCACACCCGGGGCCACCCGGACCACCGGCGGATCGGCCGACGAGGTTGCCCTGGTGAAGATCTCCACCTCGACCCCGCGGCGGGCCATGTGCAACGCGCTCTGCAGGACGTAGACGTTCATCCCACCGGCGTCGCCGGTGCCGGGCTGGGCCAGTGGGGAGGTATGGACCGACAGGACGGCGACACGCACGCCTCCATACTTACACGCAGCCGCGATCAGGAAACCACGAGCGACCGCTGGGCCTTTCGTAACGCCCCCAGCGGGTCCGCGTACAGCCCGCCCAGGGACACCGCGCCGGCGCCGGCTTCCTGCACCCGGTTGCCGAACGCGGTGACGCGCAGGTCCCGGTGCGGCAGCGTGGAGCGCGCCGCGAAAGCCGCCTCGGCGGCCGCCAGCCCCTCGGGGTATTCGGTGAACGCCTGACCGCCGACCACCAGATCGTCGGGGTTGAGCAGGTCGCGCAGCAGGGCGACGCTCTCGCCGAGCACCCGGCCACGCTCGGCGAGCAGTTCCCGCGCCACGTCGTTGCCCTGGCGGGCGGCGCTGACCAGCGGCGCCATCCCGACCGCGGGGACCGTGGCGGGCAGTACCCCGTGCCGGCCCGCGGCCGCCAGGACAGCTTCGTCGCTGACCGTGGTTTCCAGCCGGCCGGTGCCGCCGAGCAGCTCGGAGTGCGCGGGCAGGTGCGCGATGGTGCCGGGGCCGGTGTCCGGTGTGTGCACCCGGCCGTCGATCACCAGTGCGTAGCCCACCGTTTCACGGGCATAGATGTAGAGGCTGCTGGCGGTCGGCGGTCGCACGCCGAGCAGCAGTTCGGCCCCGGCCATCGCATCGACGTGCGCCGACACCGACACCGGAAGGCCCAGCGACTCGGCCAGCACCGCCCCGACCGGAGCTTTGGTCCAGCCCAGCCGTTCGTGGTCGACGTGCCCGGCGCGGCCATCGACCACGCCGCCGATCGCCACGCCGACCCACAGCGCGCGGCGCTTGTGCCAGCGGCTCAGATAGCGGCGGGCGCTGCCGGCCAGGGTCGCCAGCGCGCTGGATTGGGGGCCGCCCGGTGTCGGTGTCTCGACGGCGTCGAGGGTCCGGCCCAGGAGATCGGTGGCCACGATGCTGGTGGTGCGGGCCCCGATGTGGATGCCGAGGGTCAGGTATGGCTCGTGGTTCACCTCGACCGGGACGCGTGGGCGGCCGATCGCCCCGGCGACGGCCAGATCAGCGCGTTCGCGCAGCAGGCCGGCCTCCAGCAGGGCGCTGACCTGGCGGTTCACCGTCGCAATGGACAGCGAGGTCAGGGTGGCAACGGCGTCCCGCGCGATGGGCCCGCGCCGGCGGGCGGCGGCGAAGACGGCGGCCGCGGGCGCGTCGCCGATGCGCAGAGCGGGGGCGACGACGTGGTGGCGGCCGCGCACCGGATGGCGGGAGATGGGGGTGACCGGTCGAGCAAGAGTCTGGGTAGCGCGCACGTTGATGTCCTTGGGTTTCGATCCGACGGGGCTGGAATGCCGCGCCGGGAACCGATGAGGACCGTCAGGCGCGACGAAGCACGGGACAACAACACATGCCGGCGTGCGCAGCCGGATGGATCCCGAAGGTGGTGCCCGTCATGGGTAGAGAAGCTAGCACGCTGGCTACAGTTGGGCCATGCCCAACCGAAGTGGACGGCGCCGCGTCGCCGTCGTCACCGGCGCCAGCTCGGGGATCGGCGAGGCGACTACGAAAGTTCTTGCCGCACAAGGCTTTCACGTCGTGGCCGTGGCCCGTCGGGCGGACCGCATCGAGGCGGTGGCCGCCGACATCGGTGGAACCGCGATTGTGGCCGACGTCACAGACGACGCTGCGGTGAACGCGCTGGCCGACCGGCTTCCTCGGGTGGATCTGCTGGTCAACAACGCCGGTGGCGCAAAGGGTCTCGAAACCGTGGCCGACGCCGACCTCGAGCACTGGCGCTGGATGTGGGAGACCAACGTGCTGGGCACGCTGCGGGTGACCCGCGCGCTGCTGCCCAAGCTGATCGATTCGGGCAACGGCCTCGTCGTCACCGTGACCTCCATCGCGGCGTACGAGACCTACGACGGCGGCTCGGGCTACACCGCCGCCAAGCATGCCCAGGGCGCACTGCACCGCACCCTGCGCGGTGAGCTGCTCGGAAAACCCGTGCGGCTCACCGAGATTGCGCCCGGCGCAGTGGAGACGGAGTTCTCCCTGGTCCGGTTCGACGGCGACCAGCGCCGCGCTGATTCGGTCTACGCGGGGATCACGCCGCTGACCGCCGGGGATGTTGCCGAGGTCATCGGGTTCGTGGCATCGAGGCCGGCCCACGTCGATCTCGACCAGATCGTCATCCGGCCGCGGGATCAGGCGCCGTGGGGCCGGTTCAGCCGCCGGGCCCCGCAGGCGAAGTAGACGTAGTACCCGTCGGCGACGTGGTGGCGCTCGGCGTGGCCGGAGTGGTGGTGGGCGTACCCGAGAGGGTGGGCGCGTCGGTGGGCGTCACGGGAACCGTGCTCGGGATCGACGTCTGCGCCACCGGAGCGTTCTCGGGCGGCAGCGCCGACATCGACACCCAGGTGTCCCAGTCGACGGCCCAGTCCCAGATGTCGCCGTCGGAGTAGGACAGGTCGATGGAGGTGCCCGTCACCTCGACGGGATCGCCGTAGATCGCGGTGTAGTAATACTGCTCAGCGTCATCGGTGGACAGGTTGATGCAGCCGTTGGTCACGTTGGTGTTGCCCTGCGCACCGGCACTGGCCGGGTTGGCGTGGATGAACTCGCCGTTGTTGGAGATCCGCACCGCCCAGCGCTCATGAACGTTGCTGTAGCCGGCCGCCGCGTTGGACATGTAGAAGTCCGAGTACTTCTCGGTCACCACGTGGATGCCGCTGCGGGTGACATTGCGCGGCAGGTCGGCCTCGCCGTAGCTGCACGGGAAGTCGAACAGCACCCCACCGTCGGTGATCACCTGGATGCGGTGGCTGCCGGCGTCGGCCTTCACCACCTGGCGGCGGCCGATGCTGAAGTCCAGGGTCGAATCCCCCGCACCGTAGTTGTCGTCACCGAAGTTGACGCCGTAGAGCTTGGCCTCGACGTGCACGGTGGTCCCGGCGGGGTAGTACTCACGGCTGCGCCAGTGCACCCGCGAGCCCTCGGCCTCGTCCGGCAACCAGGCCCAGCTGCCCTCGACCGGTGGCGTGGTGGTCACGTTCAGGGCCTTCTGCACGGCCGCCTTGTCGGAGATGGGGGCGTCGAACTGCAGGATGATCGGCGCGGCCACACCCACCGTCTGCCCGTCCGACAGCTGGAACTGACTGTTGACCACGACGTTGGGCTTGATGGTGTTGAACTTCCCGGAAACCGGGCCGGCCTTGCCGTCGCGGCCGACCACCGACCCCGCCCAGGTGTACGCCGCGCCATAGCCCAGGGGCTCGGTGACGACGAACTCGGTGCGATCACGGTTCAGCACACCGGCGACGGCCTTGCCCTCGGTGTTGGTCAGCGTGACCTGCTGGAACCAGCCGTCGGTGACGGTGGCCCGCACGGGCGAGGTGGGCAGCACATCATTCGCCGATGCCTCGGGGCTGAGGGTCAACGTCGGACTCGGCGGCGGGGCGGCTGCCTCCTTCTTGGCGACGCCGCCGACGCACGCCGCCAACGCACCGGGGGCCAGCGCGCCCAGTGCCAGCGCGCCCAGCGCCCGGCGCCGGTTGACCGGCGGCAGGTCGGCGGAACGACGAGCGGCACTCACGGTGATCCAGGGTACGGATCGGGCTGACGGACGCTAAATCCTGAGGGTCACATCACAGCGCCCAGGATCACCGGTTCCGGCACCAGTTCGACACCGAAGACGCTGGCCACGCCGTCGCGCACGCGGTGCGCCAACGCGAGGATATCGGCACTGGTGGCGGTTCCGCGGTTGGTCAGCGCCAGCGCGTGCTTGGTCGACAGCCGGGCCGGCGCATCGGGGCCCGGGAAGCCCTTGGCGAACCCGGCGTGCTCCACCAGCCAGCCGGCGGCCAGCTTCACCCCGGTGTCCGCCGGGAAGTGCGGCATAGCGCCGTGGCGGGTGACCAGCTGGTCGAACTCCTCGGCGCTGATGACGGGGTTGGTGAAGAAGGATCCGACACTCCAGGTGTCGTGGTCGGAGTCGTCGACCACCATGCCCTTGGCGCGGCGCAACGCCAGGACGGCAGCGCGGACGCGAGCCGGCTCGGCGCACTGCCCCGGCTCCGCACCTAGTGCGGTGGTCAGCTCGCCGTAGCGCAGCGGCGCACTGCGGTTCGAGGCATCCAGGGTGAATTCGACCTCGACGGCGATCGGCGCCAGCACCCCGGGGGCAGGATGCTTCAGGACGCTGGTGCGGTAGCCGAATCCGAGTTCGGCCGGTGCCGCCCAACGCAGTTCGCCGGTGTCCCGGTCGAGCAGCCGCACCCGGGTCAGGGTGTCGGCCACCTCCGCGCCGTAGGCGCCGACGTTCTGGACCGGCGTCGCTCCCGCGGAGCCCGGGATGCCCGACAGGCACTCCAGCCCACCCAGGCCGGCCTCGATCGAGGTGCGCACGACAGTATCCCAGTCGGCACCCGCCTCGGCTCGAATGATATTGCCGTCCAACACTATTCGAGCATTCAACAGGCGCACCACCGTCAGGTTCGCCATCGTCCCAGCGAGTACCAGGTTCGAGCCGCCGCCGAGCACAAGCGGGTCGACGCCCTCGGCCCGCAGGGCGTCCAGAGTGGCCACCACCTGGTCGGTGGACGTGCAGGTGATCAGCCGCTGCGCCACCGGCCCCACCCGCAGGGTGGTCAGCGGGGCCAGTGGCACGTCCTGCTCGACGAGGGCGCCCGCGTATGGCGAACCGGTCACGGGCGGTAACGGTAGCCTGACCAGCTATGCCGCGTTCATTCGACATGTCCGCCGAGTACGGCGGAACCGTCGATCAGGTCCATCGCGCGTTTGCCGACGAACGGTACTGGCAGGCGCGGCTGGCCGATTCCGGCGCCGACGACGCCACCCTGGACGCCCTGGATGTCGGCCCGGGCGGCACCATCACCGTCGCCACCACGCAGGTCCTGCACCACGACCGGTTACCGGGAATCGTGACCCAGTTCCACCGGGGCGACCTGCGGATCGGGCGCCGGGAGCAATGGACCCCGGTCGTGGACCAGCGGGCCACGGCGCAGGTCAGCGGTGATATCCACGGGGCTCCCGTCACGCTGGGCGGGGATGCCGCGCTGACCCAGAAAGATGATCTGACCTGCCTCACCTTTCGTGGCTCCGTGGAGGTCCGCGTTCCGTTGGTGGGCGGCAAGATCGAGAGCTTCGTGAGCGCCCAGCTGGTGGAACTGCTCAACGCCGAGCAGCGGTTCACCACGCAGTGGCTCACCGAAATTTGCTGACACGTCAGTAAAATCGCCGCATGAGCCGTCGGATGGACTACACCGTTGCGTTCGACGCGCCGGCCGAGAAGGTCTACCAGGACTTCACGGGTCGTCAATACTGGGACGCGCTGATGGACGCCTACGGGTGGCTGACCCCGCAGTCCGAGATCACCGAGTTCCGCTCCGACGATTCCGGTACCGACATCGTTTTCCGACAGATTCTGCCGCGCGTTTACCTGCCACCGGTGGCGCGCGCGGTGATGCCGGTCGACATGATCATCACGCGCGAACAGCATTTCGCCCCGTTCGACACCGAGACGAACAGCTCCGCGGGCCGTTACCGGGCGTCGGTGCCGCTGGGTCCGGGGCACTTCGGCGGCAGTTACCTGCTGACCGACCAGGGCAGCACCAGCCGGTTGCGGTTGGCCAGCGTGTGCAAGGTGAACATCCCCTTCGTCGGCGGAACTCTCGAGCAGCTGATCCTGTCCAACATCACGATGCTGTTCGACGCCGAGGAGGCGTTCACGGCGGACTGGATCTCCAAGCATCACTAGGGATCCCACGCCGATCGGCCAACCCACCCGGGGCACCACCGGGTACAACCGGCTGCGCCGCAGCGACCGCTGGCTGGTGCACTCGCCGCGCGTCCGCACGGTCCTCGACTCGGCGGCCGATCCCCTGGTGGTCGACCTCGGTTACGGTGCCCTGCCGGTCACGACGCTGGAGTTGTCCGACCGACTGCGGGCGGTCCGCCCCGACGTGGAAGTGGTCGGGCTGGAGATCGACCCGCACCGGGTGGCCTCGGCGCAGTCCGCGGCCCGGCGGGGCGTCCGGTTCGCCGTCGACGGTTTCGAGCTGGCGGGGCTGCATCGGGTGCTGGTGCGCGCGTTCAACGTGCTGCGGCAGTACCCCGTGGAGGAGGTGCCGGCCGCCTGGGCGACGCTGCGGGCCCGGCTGGCACCGGGCGGGTTGATCGTGGACGGTACGTGCGACGAACTCGGCCGGCGCTGCTGCTGGGTGTTGCTCGACGAGGAAGGACCGGTGAGCCTGACCCTGGCGTGCGATCCCGGGCATCTCGAACGACCATCCGATCTGGCCGAGCGGCTACCGAAAGTCCTTATCCACCAGAATATTCCGGGTCAGCAGATCCACGCGCTGTTGGCCGCCGCGGATCGCGCGTGGGCCCACGCGTCCGGCCAGGGGGTGTTCGGGCCCAGGGTGCGCTGGCGCGAGATGGTGGCAATCCTGGTGCGCGACGGCGTGCCGGTCGAACCGCAGCGGCGCAGGCTGCGGGACGCGGTGCTGACCGTGCCGTGGTCCGCGGTCGCTCCGGTATAGCCGTTCATCCAGTAAGTAATCCCTGCGCCCGCTCACTCGACGAGCGCGGTCTACAGTCAGCCCGTGGCTGCCAAGAACGACTCCACCTGGACACTGACCAACGCCGACGGTGAGCTGACGATACGGACCGGTGTCGCCGGGCGCGCCGCCAAGCTGGGCCATCGACTGACACTACTGATGGAGTCGTGGCGCATCGACGTGACGTGGCAGGGCAAGACCCCGATCGCCGCCGCCCTCGTCGTCGACGTCGACTCGCTGCAGGTGCTGCGCGGCGAGGGCGGTGTGACCCCGCTGTCCAGCCCGGAAAAGGCGGTCGCCCGCGGGAACGCGCTGAAAACCCTTGACAGCAAATCCTTCCCGACCATCGAGTTCCACCCGGACAGCATCGAGAGCACCGGCGACGGCTACCGGCTGTCGGGCCCGCTGAGCATCCACGGCGTCAGCCGGCCCATCACCGTCGACCTCGCGATGACCCAGGACGGCCACGCCTGGCATCTGACGTGTGCGGCCGAGGTCCGCCAGACCGACTTCAAGATCAAGCCGTTCTCCATGATGATGGGCACCATGAAGGTCGACGACGCGGTGACCGTGGCACTGGACGCCAGGCGCCTAGTCTGAACCTATGCGGATCGCGCTGGCCCAGATCAAGAGCGGCACCGACCCGGCGGCCAACCTGGCCACGGTGCGGGAATACGTCGGCCGGGCCGCCGCCGACGGCGCGCAGCTGGTGGTGTTCCCCGAAGGCACCATGTGCCGCTTCGGAGTTCCGCTGCCGCCCGTTGCTCAACCGCTGGACGGGCCGTGGGCGGACGGGGTGCGGTCGGCCGCGGCGGCGCACGGCGTCACCGTGGTGGCGGGCATGTTCTGCCCGGCCGACGGCGAACGCGTCACCAACACGCTGATCGCCACCGGGCCGGGGGTCGACGCGCACTACGACAAGATCCACCTCTACGACGCGTTCGGCTTCGCCGAGTCCAAGACCGTCGCACCCGGCCACGAACCGGTGTTGGTCGACGTCGACGGCGTCGCCGTGGGGCTGACCACCTGCTACGACGTCCGCTTTCCCGAGCTCTATGTCGGGCTGGCCCAGCGCGGTGCGCAGGTGTTCACCGTCAGCGCGTCCTGGGGCACCGGGCCCGGCAAACTCGACCAGTGGACGCTGCTGGCCCGTGCCCGGGCACTGGACACCGCCGGCTTCGTCGCGGCGGTCGGGCAGGCCTATCCGGGCGACGAGATCGCCGAGATCGGGCCCACCGGGGTCGGTGGAAGCCTGGTCGCCTCCCCGTACGGCGAGGTCATCGCCGGCGCCGGTGCCGACGAACAGCTGCTGGTCTGCGACGTCGACCCGGCCGTCGTCGCGTCGGCCCGGGACACGCTGGCCGTCCTGCGTAACCGCTCAGCGTCCGCTCAGACCGATAGGGCAGAATCGCGCGGGTGACGAATCCGCCACCCGGGCCGTGGGGCCGCCCGCCGCAGGTGCCGCCCACCGAACGCATCCCTTCGCAGGTCCCGCCGCCGGAGGCCACGCAGCGAATCTTCCGGCAGGCTCCGCCCGAGCCGCCGACCCAGCAGTTCCCGACGGCCAACGCGAGCCCCCCCATCGCTCCCGTAGAGCCTGGGCCGCCCAAGCAGAACCCGCTGCGCCGGCTCGTCAGCGATCCCCTGTCGATCGTCCTGGTGCTCGTGACCGTCGTCGCGCTGGGACTGGCGGCCATCGTCGGCGGCGAGCTCTACGCGCGCCACCGGGCCAACTCGATCGTCTCCACCATCGTTTCGTGCGTGGTGCAGGACAAGGCCGACGCCTCGTTCGGGGTGGTCCCGCCGTTCCTGTGGCAGCACTTCAACAAGCACTACACCAACATCTCCGTGGAAACCGCCGGCAATCAGGTGCGCGACGCCAAGGGGATGAAGGTGAACATCGACCTGAAGGACGTGCAGCTGAAGAACGCGGGCACCTCGGCCGGCACCATCGGCTCCCTGGTGGCGCGGTTCGACTGGTCGTCCGACGGCATCAAACGCACTGTGCAGGACGCGATCCCGCTGTTCGGTGGAATCGTGTCGGGGGTGACGACCAATGCATCCGCCGGGACCATCGAGCTGCAGGGTCCGCTGGGCACCGTCACCGCAAAGCCGACCGTCACCGACGGCAGCATCGGCCTCGAGGTCCAGAACGTCACCGGCCTGGGGTTCACGCTGCCGAGTGAATCCGTCCAGCCCGCGCTGGACGCGTTCACCCAGCAGATGATGAAGGACTATCCAATGGGCATCAAGGCCGACGCCGTTCAGGTGACGGATGACGGTGTGAGCGGCCAGCTCTCGACGACGAACGCCACCATTCCGGCCGGCGGCAACGACGCCTGCTTCACCAGCCTGTAGGCCGCTCGCACCGGGTTCAGCGCCGGGCGGCCCGCTTCCGCGCCTAGGACGCGGGTTCCGGCCGGGCCCATGTGAGCCCGTCGAGCACCGCATGCGTACCGGACAGCCCGAGCCGGGTGGCCCCGGCGTCCAGCAGTGCCAGCGCGTCTGCGGCCGTTCGGATTCCGCCGGACGCCTTGACCCCCAGGCGATCTCCGACCGTCGCGGCCATCGCAGCCACGGCGGCCACCGAGGCACCGCCGCAGGGGTGGAATCCGGTGGAGGTCTTGACGAAGTCCGCGCCGGCGTCCTCGGCCGCACGACACACGTCGACCAGCAGCCTGTCCCCCGACAGCGACAGCAGTGCCGCCGACTCGACGATCACCTTGAGCACCGAATGCGGAATCGCCTTGCGCACCAACGCAATATCCCGGCCCACCGCGGCAAGGTCACCCGCCACCGCAGCACCGACGTCGATCACCATGTCGATCTCCGTCGCGCCCGCCACAACGGCCAGTGCGGCCTCCCGGGCCTTGATCCCGCTGTCATGCTTGCCCGACGGGAAACCGGCGACCGCGGCCAGCTGCAGCTCATCCGGACACAGGTCGGCCGCCCCGGACACCATCGACGGCGACACGCACACCGCGCAGACACCGAGTTCGACGGCCTCGGCGACCAGAGCGGCGACGTCGGCGGCGGTGGCCTCGGGTTTGAGCAGCGTGTGATCGACCAGCGCCGCGACCTGCTGGCGCGTCCAGTCGGTCATGAGGCAGCGATTGGGTAGAGAGAGCGAGATTCCGGCCAGAAGGTGGATCTGCCTACCCAATCAACGCAGTGAGCCACTAGGACGGCTCTTCCGCACCGCCGGGATTGCAGCCGGTGCTCAGCATCTTCACGTCGTCGACCACGGGCCGCCACGGTTCGATGTTCCAACTGACCTTGCCCGGTTCGGCAAACTCCGCCAGGCGCCAGTGGCACAGGAACTGGGCGCGCATCCCGGGCTGGTCGGCATCCGGGGCGTCGGCGAGGACCTCCTGCCACGCCTCGTCGGCCTGTGCCGTGGTCTGCAGCGTGCTGGCCGCGGCCCGGCCCTGCGGCGTCGGAAACACGCGCAGGGTGATGAGGTTGCCCCAGTACTGGTCCCACATCGCGTGGTCGATGAACGGCGGGGTGAATACATCGGTATCGGCGTGCGCCGGCGCGGCGCCCAGCACCGCGGCGGCCACGGCCACCGCCGAGAGCAACCCGAGGCGCGCGCTCAGTGGGACTTCCCCTGGACTTCCAGCAGCTTCGGCCGGACGTCTGCCAGATACACGCCGGCCGCGCACGCCGCGATGGCCGCGGCGAACACACCCTGGGTCAGGCCGACGAAGAGCAGCGCGGCGCCCAGAATCACCAGCCAGGTCGGCTTGGTCAGCTTGTCGGCCGCGGTGTAGGCATCGGGTCGCTGCAGGGCGGCGTGCACGAAGGCATACAGGCACGCGAGTGCGGCGATGACGACGACTGCAAAAATGATGACGCCCGTCAGGCTGGCGAAGTTCACGTTGCCAGCCTAAACGGGTGTCATCTGTTGCGTCGAACTTACTTCTGGGTGACCTTCTTGGCCGGGGCCTTCTTGGCGGCCGGCGCCTTCTTGGCCGGGGCGGCCTTCTTGGCGGGGGCCTTCTTGGCCGGCGCGGCCTTCTTGACGGCCTTCTTCACCGGCGCGGCGACGTCCTCCGCCTTGCCCGGCAGTTCGACACCGACCAGCTTGGCGGCACGCTCACCGACCGCACGGGTCTGGGTGGCGACGGTGCCCAGCGCGTCCTGGGTCAGCTCGACGGCCTGGTCGACGTACTCCTCGACACGGTCCGCGGCACCCTCGATCGCCGGCTGGGTGCGCAGCCGCTCCAGGGCGGCCTCGCCACGCTCGACGAGCTTGTTGTAGGTGCTGGTGGCGGCCTCGGCGTACTCCTCGGCAACCTTGCGCAGCTCGTCGGCCGACAGCCGCTCACGCAGATCGCCCAGCTCCTTGGGCAGATCGCTCTGCAGCTTGGTCAGCCGGTCGCGGGCCTCGTCGACGCGCGCGGTCAGCTTGGCGCGGCTCTCCTCGGCACGCTCGCTGGCGTCGGTGCGGGCTTCCTCGGCACGGTCACGGAGCGTGACGACGATCTCGTTGACCGTGGCCAGGGCCAGATCGGCGGCGCCCACGGCGGCGAGCAACGGAGCCTTCAGGTCTTCAACGGTGGTGGTGTTCTCTGCCATTTTCTTCTTCCTTTCGGGGTGTGATCAATCGGTTTGTTCTGCAGGGCATTTCATGAGGTTTGATCAGATGGAAGCTCCTTCTGAAGCGCCTCGTTCTGCTGGAGGAAGGAGGTATAGATATCGAGCAGCACCTGCTTCTGCCGCTCGCTGATCGCCATGTCGGTCACGATGGCGTCGCGCACCGCGTTGCTCTCGCTGGGCTCGAGGATCCCGGCCTGCACGTAGAGCACCTCGGCGGAGACCCGCAACGCCTTGGCGATCTGGTTGAGTACCTCGGCAGACGGTTTCCGTAAACCACGCTCGATCTGACTGAGATACGGATTGCTGACCCCGGCCTTCTCGGCCAACTGCCGTACCGAAACCTGTGCGGCCTCGCGCTGCGCCCGGATGAAACTGCCGATGTCGGACGCGGCGTGGGTCACCACGGCGGCAAGATTCTCATCCTGCGACATGGCTCACCCCTGATGTACTCGTCGGAATTGCTACATCCCACGGTACGCACAAGTGCTAGCTCTTGCAAGCAGTTGCAAGCGCAGGTCACAATATGATTTGTGCCACTGCGTAAATAATCAGGCCGGCCAGGGCACCCACCACGGTGCCGTTGATCCGGATGAATTGCAGGTCGCGGCCGACATGCAGTTCGATCCGCCGGGCCGCATCCTCGGCGTCCCAGCGCTCGATCGTCTCGGTGATGATCGAGGTGATCTCCACCCCGTACTGGCTCACCAGATGCTGCGCCCCGCGGACGATCCAGTTGTCCACCTTGTCGCGCAGTTCGGCGTCGTCGCGCAGCGACTCCCCGATGCGGACGACGGAATCCGCAACCCGCGCGCGTAGCGTGCTGGACGGATCATCGACGCCCTCCAGCACCAGTCGCTTGAGGGTGCGCCAAGCCGTCTCCGCCGCGCGGGTGACCTCGTCGCGGGCCATCAGTTGCTCCTTGACCGACTCGGCCTTGGCGATGGTCAGCGGATCGTTCTGGAGATCGTCGGCGAATTCGAAGAGGAAGCGCGTAGCCGATTGGCGCAGTTCATGATTCGGGTCGCGGCGCACCTTGTCGGTGAAGTCCATCAGCTCGCGGTGGATCCGGTCGCCGACCAACTGGTCGACGAACCGGGGCGACCAGCTCGGCGAATCGCGCATGATCACCCGGTCGATGGTGTCGCCGGCGTTGAGTGCCCACTGGAACGCGCGATCGGCCAGCAGCTGGATCAGCGCCTCCTGCCGGTTCTCGGCGAGCAGCGTGGCGAGCACCCGGCCCACCGGCGGCCCCCATTGCGGCTCGGCGATGCGCCGCACGATCATCCGGTCGATCACCTGCTGAATGTCATCGTCGTTGAGCAATTCGACACCCACCCGCATCACCGACGCCGCCTCCCCGGCGACGCGCTCGGCATGCTCGCGCTCGGACAACCATTTACCGACGCGGCCGGCGATGTCGGTGTCCCGCAGTTTGGTCTCGACGTTCTGCGGCGACAGGAAATTCTCGCGGACGAATGTGCCCAAGCTCTCACCGAGCTGGTCCTTCTTCTTCCGGATGATCGCGGTGTGCGGGATCGGCAGACCCAGCGGGTGCTTGAACAACGCCGTGACCGCGAACCAGTCGGCCAGCGCGCCGACCATGCCGGCCTCGGCCGCCGCCCGGACGTAGCCCACCCAGGCGGGCGCGTCGCCGCCCTTCTGCGCCCACGTGCACGCCAGGAAGATCACCGTCGCCCCGAGCAGGAACCCGAGGGCCACGAGCTTCATCCGGCGCAGGCCGCGGCGGCGCTGCTCGTCGGCGACCGGGTCCGCGTCGGCGAACGACTCCGCCAACGAACCCAGGGTCTGCGATATCCCCATGACGGTGTCACTCACCGCGGGAGTTGGACGGCCGAAACCATCGGCCGGCGAAGTCGGGAGTTCTGGGAGAGCTGCCACGTCTCCATCATCCGCTACTCCGGCGAGTTGCAGGGCGGGCCGCAGGGGTCCAGTTACTGTGACCGGCGCTCGGGGCGGGCCGCCGCGGTGTCAGGATCTGGCCGTAATATCAGCATCATCGACAGAACAGGAACTGCTGACGTGGCAACCGGGGCCAGGCCGCCTGCGAACAAGGTGGACGGGCGCAAGAGACGCTGGCACCAGCACAAGGTGGAACGGCGCAATGAGCTCGTCGACGGAACGCTGGAAGCCATCCGCACCCGTGGCCGCGACGTCAGCATGGACGAGATCGCCGCGGAGATCGGTGTTTCCAAGACCGTCCTGTACCGCTACTTCGTCGACAAGAACGACCTCACGACGGCCGTCATGATGCGATTCGCGCAGACCACCCTGATCCCGAACATGGCCGCGGCCCTGTCCACCAACCTCGACGGCTACGACCTGACCCGCGAAATCATCCGCGTCTACGTCGAGACCGTCGCCGCCGAGCCGGAGATCTACCCGTTCGTGTTCGCCAACAGTTCGGCCGGCAAGAGCAAGGTGATCGCCGACAGCGAACGGATCATCGCCGGGATGCTGGCCGTCATGTTCCGCCGCCGCATGCAAAAGGTCGGGATGGACACCAAGGGTGTCGAACCGTGGGCGTACATGATCGTCGGCGGCGTGCAGTTGGCCACACACTCATGGATGTCGCACCGCCGGATGAGTTCCGACGAGCTGATCGACTACCTGACCATGCTGTCCTGGAGCGCCCTGTGCGGCATCGTCGAGACCAACGGATCGCTGGCCGCGTTCAACAGCCAACCGCATCCGACGCCCGTCCTGCCGACGGCTGTCGACGAAGCACCCTGATTCGCGTCCCCCGGGCTTATAGGCTCACCGTCATGGCCGACGACCTGCCCTCGCAGTGGACCCATGAACCCGACAGGGTCCTGAAGTTCGAGCCCGGGAGCAAGGTCTCCGACATCGACACCGACTCCAGTCCGGGATTCAAGGGCGACAAGGCCGACGCGCCCAGGATCCAGGCGGAGCGCAACGCGGTGTTCGCCGATCTGCAGGAGAAGCTCTACGCCAACGGCCGCGCCGACGACAAGCGCTCCATCCTGCTGGTGCTGCAGGGCATGGACACCGCGGGCAAGGGCGGGATCGTCAACCACGTCGTCGCCGCCGGCAGCCCGATGGGCATCGACTACCACGGCTTCGGGGTGCCCACCGCGGAGGAACTCGAGCACCACTACCTGTGGCGGATCCGCAAGGCGTTGCCGGCCGCGGGACATATTGGGGTGTTCGACCGCTCGCACTACGAGGATGTCCTGGTGGTCCGGGTGCACAACCTGGTCCCGCCGGAGGTCTGGGGCGCGCGCTACGACGAGATCAACGCGTTCGAGAAGGAACTCGTCGACGGCGGGATGACGATCGTGAAGGTCGCGATGTTCGTGTCACTCGACGAGCAGAAGCGGCGCCTGGCGGCGCGCCTCGAGGACCCGACCAAGTACTGGAAGTACAACCCGGGCGACCTGAAGGAACGCGCCGTGTGGCCGGACTACAAGGAGGCCTATCAGGCGGTGCTGGACAAGACCTCGACGGACTACGCACCGTGGCACGTCGTGCCGTGCGACAAGAAGTGGTACAGCCGGCTGGCGGTCACCGAGTTGCTCATCGAGGCGCTCACCGCGATGGATCTGTCTTGGCCCGCAGCCGATTTCGACCTCGAGGCCGAGCGCAAGAAGGTCGCCGCGCTCTAGCGCAAGCTACTTCTGCAGCGTGAACTGACCGACGTTGGTGACGCCGCGGTGGAAGAAGTCCGCGCAGCCGGTCAGGTAGTGCATGTAGCGGTCGTAGACCTCCTGGCCCTGCATGGCCAGCGCCGCGTCCTTGTTCTTCTCCAGGTTCTCGGCCCACATGTCGAGCGTGCGCGCATAGTGCGGCTGCAGCAGGTGGACGCGCTCGAGCGTGAAACCCGAGTCGGCAGCCAGCTTTTCGATGTCCTCCACGGCCGGCAGACGGCCGCCGGGGAAGATCTCCTGCTCGATGAACTTCATGAACTTCAGATCGCTGATGGTGATCTTGATGCCGTTGTCGCGGAAGAAGGCCTGGTTGTGCGCCAGGATGGTGTGCAGCAACATGCGGCCGTCGTCGGGCAGCACGCTATAGGCCTTGGCGAAGAACGCGGGATACCGCTCGACCTTGAACGCCTCGAACGCGCCGATGGACACGATGCGGTCCACCTTGTCGTCGAACTCCTCCCAGCCCTGCATGCGGATCTCGACGGTCCGGTTGGTCGGGATGCCGGCGAGCATCTTGCGGCTGTAGGCGCTCTGGTTCTTGCTCAGCGTGATGCCGATGACGTTGACGTCGAACTTCTCGACCGCGCGACGCAGCGCACCGCCCCAGCCGCAGCCCACGTCGAGCAGCGTCATTCCGGGCTCGAGGTTGAGCTTGCCCAGCGCCAGGTCGAACTTGGCGTTCTGTGCCTCCTCGAGGGTCATGTCGTCACGCTCGAAGTACGCGCAGGTGTAGCCCATGGTCGGGTCGAGGAACAACGCGAAGAACTCGTCGGAGACGTCGTAGATGCCCTGGGACTCCTCGTAGTAGGGCTTCATTTCGTTCTCGACTTCAGGCATGCGGCTTCCTACCCCTTGCTCTGTGGATCAGTGGCGGCGATCGGGTCTTCGCCACCGCGAGCCAGGCTAGCCCACGGTTGAGCGTTCTGGCCAATACGCGCGAGCCCTGTGGGCTCAATAAATGTAGAAACCCCGGCCGGACTTTTTGCCCAGCTGGCCGGCCTCGACCATGCGCGACAACAGCGGAGGCGGCGCGTACAGCGGCTCCTTGTATTCCTCGAACATCGAGTCCGCGATCAGTTTCATCGTGTCCAGGCCGATGAGGTCGCACAGGCGTAGCGGCCCCATCGGATGTGAGAGCCCGGCGACCACGGCGGTGTCGATGTCCTCGACGGTGGCGACCCCTGCCTCGGCCATCCGGATGGCCGACAGCAGGTAGGGCACCAGGAGCGCGTTGACGATGAACCCCGACCGGTCGGTGCAGCGCACGACCTTCTTGCCCAGCGTCTGGCCGGCGAATTCGGCGACAGCGGCCACGGCTTTCTCGTCGGTCACCAGGGTGGCGACCAGTTCGACGAGCGGCAGCACCGGCACGGGATTGAAGAAGTGCAGGCCGAGCACCCGCTGCGGGTTCTTGGTCGCGGCGGCGATCTTCATGATCGGAATGCTCGAGGTGTTGGAGGCCAGCACCGCGCCGGGATCGGTGATGATCGCGTCGAGCTCGGCGAACAGCTTGGCCTTGACGCTCTCGTCCTCGACGATCGCCTCGATGACCAGTTGCCGGTCGGCGAGGTCCGTCAGGGCGGTGGTGAATGTCAGCCGGCCCAGCGCCGCGTCGCGGTCCTCGGCGGCCAGCTTGCCCTTCTCCACGGCCTTGTCCAGGGAGGCGGTGATCCGCTTCTTGCTACCGGCCGCGAATTCCTCGGTGGGCTCGTAGACGATGACGTCAACGCCGGCCTTGGCGCTCACCTCGGCGATCCCGCCGCCCATCTGTCCGCCGCCCACGACGCCCACACGTTCGATCTTGCTCATGGGTACTCCCTAACACAGCGAAGGCCCCGCCCCTCGTTCGGGGCGGGGCCTACGGGTTGATCTTTCAGCGCCGAGAATTGGGTTTCTGACGCGTTCTACCAGGACGGGCTGTCAGAAACCCAATTCTCGAGCGGAGACTGCTAGTGGAACTGGCCCTCTTCGGTGGAGCCGGCCAGCGCCGTGGTGGAGCTGGTCGGATCGACCGTGGTGGCGATCCGGTCGAAGTAGCCGGCGCCGACCTCGCGCTGGTGCTTGGTCGCGGTGTAACCACGCTCCTCGGCGGCGAACTCGCGCTCCTGCAGCTCGACGTAGGCGCTCATCTGGTTGCGGGCGTAGCCGTGGGCCAGATCGAACATCGAGTAGTTGAGGGCGTGGAAGCCGGCCAGCGTGATGAACTGGAACTTGAAGCCCATCGCGCCGAGCTCGTTCTGGAATTTCGCGATCGTCGCGTCGTCCAGGTGCTGCTTCCAGTTGAACGACGGTGAGCAGTTGTAGGCCAGCATCTGGTCCGGGAACTCGCTCTTGACGCCTTCGGCGAACTTCTTGGCCAGCTCGAGGTCCGGGGTGCCGGTCTCCATCCAGATCAGATCCGAGTACGGCGCGTAGGCCTTGGCACGGGCGATGCAGGGCTCGAGGCCGTTCTTCACGTGGTAGAAGCCCTCGGCGGTGCGCTCGCCGGTGACGAACGGCTTGTCGCGGTCGTCGACGTCGGAGGTGATCAGCGTGGCGGCCTCGGCGTCGGTCCGGGCGATGACGACGGTGGGCACGTCGGCCACGTCGGCAGCCAGGCGGGCCGAGGTCAGGGTGCGGATGTGCTGCTGGGTCGGGATCAGCACCTTGCCACCGAGGTGGCCGCACTTCTTCTCCGACGCGAGCTGGTCCTCCCAGTGCGAACCGGCGACACCGGCGGCGATCATGGCCTTCTGCAGCTCGTAGACGTTCAGCGCGCCACCGAAGCCGGCTTCGCCGTCGGCCACGATCGGGGCCAGCCAGTTCTCGACCGAACGGTCACCCTCGACCTTGGCGATCTGGTCGGCGCGCAGCAGCGCGTTGTTGATGCGACGGATGACCTGCGGGACCGAGTTGGCCGGGTAGAGGCTCTGGTCGGGGTAGGTGTGGCCGGACAGGTTGGCGTCACCGGCAACCTGCCAACCCGACAGGTAGATGGCCTTGAGGCCGGCGCGGACCTGCTGGACCGCCTGGTTGCCGGTCAGCGCACCCAGCGAGTTGACGTAGTCCATCTCGTGGAGCTGCTCCCACAGCACCTCGGAGCCGCGGCGAGCCAGCGTGCTCTCCTCGACGACGTGGCCCTGCAGGGCGACGACGTCCTGCGGCGTGTAAGTGCGGGTGATGCCCTTCCAGCGGGGGTTGTGATCCCAGTCGTGCTGGATCTGCTCGGGGGACTTCGGTGTTCCGACCGTGGACATTGCGTGCTCCTCTCGGCGAGTTCAGATCGCCGGTTTGTTAATGCCGAGGCAACTTCAGTGGCGTGCTGGAGCAAGGATGCCACCGGGAATATGCGCAGTTCAAGCCATATTGATTGCCAATTTCAGCTACGAGATCGTGTGAACTTGCAAATCTTGCAAAGTTCTGCCGAACTTGACCGCTTCAGCTGCTACCCGTCGGTAACATGAACGCCGCAGGTCAGCACCGAAAAACATCGGACAAACGTACTGTTAGAGCGGGAAGATCGCGGCGATCGCTTTGGTCTCGTCGCCGACCGCGTATGTGAGCGTTGTAACAGCGCGATCCACCAGTTCGGGACCGAACATGTCCGTCGAACCCGCCGGATGCACGTGCTCCAGGATCTCCAGCTTGTCCCCGAGCGCCACGGCGGCATCGTGCTCGATGGTGACCCGCAGCGGTCCGGCGAGCAGGTCGGGGTGAGCGTGCAGGTAGTCCTCGATCACGCTCCAGTAGACCGAGTTGTTCATGTGGTCGAACAGGTCGATGTCGGAGACCCGCACCGGATAGTCACGGATCTGGTTGGCGTCCTCGCGGGCACCGGGTTTCAGGTACGCCTTCCATCGCAGCCGGTCGACGACCGTCGTGCGTTGCAGACCCTCCAGGAAGTCATCGGAGATGCGCGCCGGGCCCTGGGTCTCGCGGTTGATGTTGATCCAGAACGCCTCGGACTCCATCAGACCCTGGCCGCGCTTTCCATCGATGCGCACGCGCATCTCGCACCACCGGTTCGACGTGCCCGAACACCAGCGGCGCATCCGTAGCATGTCCTGGAACTCAATGGGCCTGATCAGGTCGATCATCGTGCGCCGCACGATCCACAGCGGGTGGGTTTCCTCGTAGCCCATCTGGCGCAGCTGATCGGTGCCGACGTCCTGGATGTGCCGGCACGCGGCGTCGAACTTCAGTCGTCCGACGCGGTCGATGTCGGCGACCCGCAGCGGCCACTGCGTGTCGAAGACGTCGGGGTGCGGGTCGGGAACCGGCATCAGCGTCTTCGCCAAGCCCGTCGCCGGGGCGTTCGCCACATCCTCGATAGCCATCCCGGTCATCATGCCAAACGGTTGCGCGCGGGCCGAGCGTGCGTTTTCGTCGACGAACCGCTGGCTGCGCCCGCGCCGGCTGCGAAGTGTGCGAAGGCCAATTAGCAGCCGAGTAACCTGGTCGAATGTCCAAGACGTTCGTCGGCTCACGCGTGCGTCAGCTCCGCAACGAGCGCGGCCTCAGCCAGGCCGCGCTGGCACAGACGCTGCAGATCTCCCCCAGCTACCTCAACCAGATCGAGCACGACGTCCGGCCATTGACGGTGGCGGTGCTGCTGCGGATCACCGAGGTGTTCGGCGTCGACGCGACCTTCTTCGCCTCCCAGGACGACACCCGCCTGGTCGCCGAGCTGCGCGAGGTCAGCCTGGACCGCGACCTCGACATCGACCTGGATCCGGCCGAGATCGCCGAGGTGGTCGGTGCGCACCCGGCGGTCGCCCGGGCGATGGTCAACCTGCATCGGCGCTACCGGATCACCACCGCGCAGCTGACGGCGGTCGCCGAGGGCCGGTTCACTGACAGCAGCGGCAGCGCAGTGATCGCCATGCCGCACGAAGAGGTGCGCGACTATTTCTACGACCGCCAGAACTACCTCGACGAACTCGACACCGCCGCCGAGGACCTCACGGTGCGGATGGGTATGCACCGAGGCGATCTCGCCCGCGATCTGTCCCAGCGACTCAACCAGGTGCACGGTGTGCGCATCGTGCGGCAGGTCGACCTCGGCGACAGCGTGCTGCACCGCTACGACCCGCAGACCAGGACACTGCAGATCGGGAATCAGCTCTCGGGCGGACAGCAGGTGTTCCGGCTGGCCACTGAATTGGCCTACCTCGAGTTCGGCGATCTGATCGACGCGATGGTCGACGACGGCACATTCACCAGCCCCGAGTCCCGAACGCTGGCCAGACGCGGCCTGGCGAATTACTTCGCGGCCGCAACGGTCTTGCCCTACCGGCAATTTCACGCCGTCGCCGAGGAATTCCGCTACGACGTCGAACGCCTGTCGGCCCTCTACTCGGTCAGCTACGAGACCATCTGTCACCGGCTCTCGACGCTGCAACGACCGTCGATGCGCGGTGTGCCGTTCTCGTTCGTTCGCGTCGATCGAGCCGGGAACATGTCAAAACGTCAGTCCGCCACCGGCTTTCACTTCTCGTCGTCGGGAGGCACCTGTCCGTTGTGGAATGTCTACGAGACGTTCGCCAATCCGGGCAAGATCAGCGTCCAGGTCGCGCAGATGCCCGACGGGCGCAACTATCTGTGGGTGGCGCGCACCGTCGAGCGCCGCGCCTACCGGTATGGTCAGCCGGGAAAGACCTTTGCCATCGGCTTGGGTTGCGAACTGCGTCATGCACACCGGCTCGTCTACTCGGAGGGATTGGACCTGACCGCCGACCTCGTCGCCACCCCGATCGGCGCTGGCTGCCGGGTGTGCGAACGCGACAACTGCCCGCAGCGCGCCTTCCCGGCACTGGGTCGCGCGCTGGACATCGACGAGCACCGCAGCACGGTGTCGCCGTATCTGGTGCGGCCGGCATGAGTTCGGCCGAACCGGCTCGGATTCCGGTCACCCGCGGCGTCCGCGACGTCGGGTTGATCAACGCGGTCATCTGCGCGGTCGGTGCGCGCGGCATCCGGGCACCCGAGTTCCATCTGTTCAACGCCCTGGCTCGCAGCCGGTCCACGATGTGGACCTATCTGCCCTTCGCAGGTTCGCTGCTGTACTGGGGCCGATTGCCCAAGCGGGACACCGAATTGGTGATCCTGCGGGTGGGCCATCTGCGCCAATCCGAGTATGAGTTGCAGCAGCATCGCCGACTGGCGCGCAGCCGGGGACTCGACAACCAGACCCAGGCAAGGATTTTCGAAGGGCCCGATGCCGAAGGGCTGACCGACCGTCAGCGTGCGCTGATCCGGGCGACCGACGAATTCATCACGGATCGCACCGTTTCCGACGACACGTGGTCACAGCTCTCGGAGCATCTGAACAACCATCAGCTGATCGAGTTCTGTTTCCTGGCAGGGCATTACGACATGGTGGCGGCGACACTGAACACGCTGAGGGTTCCCCTGGACTTCCCGGACTAGCCACTCCCGGCCGTCAGCTACCACCGAAAGTAGTTGTCTCCGAAGCACTCACCTGAAACCCCTGCGGCGCACCACCGGCGGCCCCGAAGCACGCGACGCCGTCGTCGGTGGCCATGCAGGTGGCGCCGTAGGAATCGATCCGGTGCCCGATGGGTAGCTCCTTGACGACCCCCGGGTAGTCGGGGTTGGCCAGGCGTGGAGTCCCGGCCCGGCGGGTGCCGACGGGCCCCGGCAGCTGTGCGAACACCTCATCGTCCGAACCGTCGACACCGGGCAGCGCCGCCGGAGGCGTTGTGTCACAACCGATCACACCACCGCTGAACATCGCCATCTTGCACGTCAGCCCAGAACCGACGGTGAACACCGGGAACAGGTTCTTCGCTCCGGTGCCGACGATGTAGCTCTCGTCGCCGACGACGAAATCGTTGGGATCGGGAAAGCCGGCCGGCAGCCCGGGCGTCGGCGGACCCACACTGGCGCCGTCGGGGGTGATCGCCATCCACTGGGCCACCGGGGTGCCCTTGGTGCAGAACACCTTTGCGTCGCCCACCGCGCAGGCGAAATCGTCGAACACGATCTTGTGGCCCACCGGCAACACCGCGGCGGCGGCCCCGGTCGACTTCACGAACAACGGGCTGGCCGTGTTGTGCAGACCCCGGCGCACCTGGTCGGCCGACAGCACAACCTGATTGGCCCCGCTCGATCCTCGCGGCAACGGACCGTCACAGCCGGCCATGCCCTGCGCCGGCCGGATTCCGCACAACAGCCCGTCCGGAGTCTGGAAGTAGACCTCGCCGCCGTCGACGTACTGATCCGGTGCTGCCGCTGAATACCCGGACAGGTCAGGGGCTTCCGGCGCCGCTGCGGCGGGACCGGCGCCGACCACACCCGCCGCGGTCAGCAACAGGGCCGGGAGTGCAGCGCGCGCGAACATCAGAAGTTGATCATGTGACCGGCCAGGCCGTGGAAGCACTCCTGCAGTGCCTCCGACAGCGTCGGGTGGGTGTGCACGTTGCGCGCGCATTCGGTGGCGGTCAGGTCCCACTTCTGCGCCAGCGTCAGCTCGGGCAGCAGCTCGGACACGTCGGGCCCGATCAGGTGCCCGCCGATCAGCTCGAGGTGCTTCTTGTCGGCGATCAACTTGACGAAGCCGGTCGGGTCGGCCAGCCCGTGCGCCTTCCCGTTGGCGGTGAACGGGAACTTGGCGACGACAACGTCGTAGCCTTCGGCCTTGGCCTGCTCTTCAGTGAGCCCGAAGCTGGCCACCTGCGGCTGACAGAACGTGGCGCGCGGCATCATCCGGTAGTCGCCCAGCGTCATGGTCTCGGCACCGGCGATGGTCTCGGCGGCAACGACGCCCTGCGCCTCGGCCACGTGGGCGAGCTGCAACTTGCCGGTGACATCGCCGATGGCGTAGATGTGCGGCACGTTGGTGCGCATGTTGTCGTCGATGGCGATGGCCTTGCGGTCGGTCAGCGCAACCCCGGCGGCCTCCAGGCCGAAGCCCTCGACGTTGGGCCCAAAACCGATGGCCTGCAACACCTTGTCGGCCTTCAGTTCGTCGGTCTTGCCGTCCTTGGAAACGACCACCGTCACCGCGGAGCCCGAGTCCGTGATGGACTCGACCTTGGTGCCGGTCAGGATCTTCACACCGAGCTTCTTGTACTGCTTCTCGATCTCCTTGGAGACCTCGGCGTCCTCGTTGGGCAACGCACGCGGCAGGAACTCGACGATAGTGACGTCGACGCCGTAGTTCTTCAGGACGTAGGCGAACTCCATGCCGATCGCACCGGCGCCGGCGATGATGATGGACCCCGGCAGCTCCCGGGTCAGGATCTGCTTCTCGTAGGTGACGACGTTCTCGCTCAGCGAGGTGCCGGGCACCAGCCGGGTCGAGGATCCGGTCGCGATGATCGCGTTGTCGAACTCCACCTGCTCGGTGCCGCCGTCATTGAGTTCGACGGTCAACGAGCTGGGTCCGGTGAACTTCCCGTAGCCGCCCAGTTCGGTGATCTTGTTCTTCTTCATCAGGAAGTGCACGCCGGCCACCCGGCCGTCGGCGACCTTGCGGCTGCGGTCGAACGCCGCGCCGAAATCGAAGGTGACCTCACCGCTGATGCCGAAAGTCTTGGCCTCCTTGGTGAAGATGTGGGCCAGTTCGGCGTTGCGCAGCAGCGCCTTGGACGGGATACATCCGACGTTGAGGCACACCCCGCCCCAGTACTTGGGTTCCACGATGGCGGTGTTCAGTCCGAGCTGGGCCGCCCGGATCGCCGCCACGTATCCGCCGGGGCCGGCACCGAGCACGACGACGTCATAGTGAGTCACGGCTCCCCAGCCTAGTGGTGCGACCAAGCGCCTCGCATCCAGTAGCGCCGTCTGCGACAAACTCTCGCAGGACTTACTGAGTGGCGGTGATCAGGCGGTACGCGTACAGCCCGTAGAGTAGGCCCGCACCGCAGGCCGCCGCGCACGGCGTCGACATCACCGCCAGGGCGACCGCGGACAGGGTGGGCCGGTTGTCGACCATCGCGACCAGTAGCGCGGCCACCACACACACGATCACGAACACCAGGGCCGCGAATTCCACCCACGTCTTGTCCATCGCGTGGAACCACCAGAAGTACATGCCAGCGCCGGCGAGCGCTCCGACCAGCCACACGCCGGCCAGTACCAGCGCCAGCTTCCAGCGCTTGATGAAGGCGAACTGGCCCGGTACCGCGACGGGCGCTGCGGGCACCACGACGGGCTCCGACGAGATCGCCCCACTGAGGTCGATGTGCACCGGCTCCCGGCTGGCGCGCGCGTAGGGGTTGACCTCCACCGGCGGGGTGTAGTCAACCGCGTCGCCCCCGAAGTTCAGCGGTTCGGGATGCGGGCCGGTGTCGAAGATGGGTGCGTGGTGCGGTTCGGTCATCGGCATGGAGCCGGTATCCACAGCGCCGGTCTCTACTACGTCAACGCTGTCAGCCACCGCTCACCACCTGCGTGAGGACCAGCACGATGAACCAGCCGGGAGCGAACGCCAGACAGAACGCGCCCATGGCCGTCACGGTCCGGCTACCCGACACCATCAGCAACGCCGCACCCAGGGCCGTCGGCACCACGAGGACCAGACCGATCGCGACGTCGGGCCGGACCGAGACGGTGACGAGCAGCGTCGCCAGCACCGCCGCGATGACCCCGGCCGCCACACCCAGCAGCAGTGCGCCGGTCAGCCATCTCGCCCGCGGTAGGGGAACCACGAAGAAAACGCTACCGCGTGACCTGCGGTTAGCCGTGGACCTGCGCGGCGCGCCCCACCGGCAACGTGCACGCATCGGCTGCTTCGGCGACCACGGAGCCGCGCGGACCGGCCGGCCGTTGCCCCTGCTCATAGCCCGATCCGGTGACCGGGGTGGCGGCGCTGAGCTGGCAATTCTCGTCATCGGTGAAGGCGCGTCCGCGGGACAGGAACCGCACGCCCTCGGGTGCTTCGAGGCTGAATCCGCCGCCGCGACCCGGCACCAGGTCGATCACCAGCTGGGTGTGCTTCCAGGCATCGAACTGGGGCCCGGAGATCCACACCGGCACGCCGTCGGGCTGGCGGTCGCCCACCACGTCGAGCAGCCCCAGCAGCACGTCCCGGTCCCCCACGATGAAGTCGCCGACCGGATAGCACATCGGCGACGACCCGTCGCAGCAGCCGCCGGACTGATGGAACATCAGCGGGCCGTGCCGACCCTGCAGCGTCGCCAACAGGTCGGCGGCACTGCGCGTGATCAACACCCGGGCAGGGGCCACCATGCCGGCCACCCTACGCCGCGGGCAAGATTGGCGGCATGCCCGAACCGAGCAGCACCGACCCCTTCCTGTGGCTCGAGGATGTCACCGGAGACGCCGCCCTGGACTGGGTGCGGGACCACAACGCACCGACCGTCGCCGAGTTGTGCGACGACACGTTCGAGCACATGCGTGCCGAGGCGCTCGAGATTCTCGACACCGACAGCCGCATCCCCTACGTGCGCCGCCGGGGCGACCACCTGTACAACTTCTGGCGCGACGGCGCCAATCCGCGCGGGCTGTGGCGGCGCACCACGCTGGACAGCTACCGCACGGACGAACCCGAGTGGGACGTGCTGATCGATATAGACGCTCTGGCCGCGGTCGACGGCGAAAACTGGGTGTGGGCCGGCGCCGACGTCATCGAACCGGACCTTACGCTGGCATTGATCAGCCTGTCGCGCGGCGGTGCCGACGCCACCGTGGTACGCGAATTCGATCTTCGGACAAGGAAATTCGTTGAAGACGGGTTCAACCTGCCGGAAGCCAAGACGTCGATCACCTGGGAGGGCGCGGATTCGGTGCTGGTCGGCACCGACTTCGGGCCCGGCTCGCTGACCGATTCGGGCTATCCCCGCATCGTGAAGCGCTGGCGCCGTGGGCAGGCCCTGGCCGAGGCGGCGACGTTGTTCGAGGGCTCGGCGTCGGACGTCAGTGTGGGAGCCGGCTACGACCCGACCCCCGGCTACGAGCGGCTGTTCATCTCGCGGTCGACCGACTTCTTCAACCGGGAATACTACGAACTGCGCGGCGAGCAGCCGGTCCTCGTCGAGGTACCGACCGACGCCAGCATCTCGGCGCACCGGGAATGGCTGCTGATCCGCCCGCGCACCGACTGGCAGGTCGGGTCCACATTGCATCCAGCAGGCTCGCTCCTGGCCGCGAAATACGACGAATTCCTCACCGGTACAGCCGAACTGACCGTAGTATTCGAGCCCGACGCGCACACCAGCCTGGAGTCGTTCTCCTGGACCCGCGACCGGCTCATCCTGCTGACCCTGGCCGACGTCGCCAGCCGGCTGGAGATCACCACCCCCGGCAGCTGGCATCGCGAACCGGTGGCCGGCATCCCGCCGAACACCAACACCGTGATCGTCGACGTGGACGAGTACGGCGACGAGATCTTCGTGGACTGCAGTGGATTCACCGTCCCGTCGCGGCTGCTGTGGGGCCACGCGGGTGAGTCGCTGGTCGAGGTCAAGAGCGCACCGTCGTTCTTCGACGCCACCGACCTGGCGGTGTCCCAACACTTCGTGGCCTCGGCCGACGGCACCCGGATCCCGTATTTCGTTGTCGGGCATCGCGATCGTTCTGGTCCCGGCCCGACCCTGCTGGGCGGTTACGGCGGCTTCGAGAATTCCAACCTGCCCGGCTATGCCGGCGTGCTGGGCCGGCTGTGGCTGGCCCGCGGCGGCACCTACGTGCTGGCCAACATCCGCGGCGGCGGCGAATACGGCCCGCGCTGGCACACCCAGGCCATGCGCGAGAACCGGCATCTGGTTTACGAGGATTTCGCTGCGGTGGCAACGGATCTCGTCGACCGTGGCATCACCACCGTGCCGCAACTGGGCGCGCAGGGCGGCAGCAACGGTGGCCTGTTGATGGGTGTCATGCTGACCCGCTACCCGGAGCTGTTCGGCGCGCTGGTGTGCAGCGTGCCACTGCTGGACATGAAGCGATTCCACCTACTGCTGGCCGGCGCATCCTGGGTGGCCGAGTACGGCGACCCGGACAACCCCGCCGACTGGGCGTTCATGGAGGCATTCTCGCCGTACCAGAACATCTCGGCCACAGCCGATTACCCGGCGTTGCTGATGACGACGTCGACGCGCGATGACCGCGTGCATCCCGGCCACGCCCGTAAGATGACCGCGGCGCTCGAGGCCGCCGGGCACCGGGTGCGGTACTACGAGAACATCGAGGGCGGGCACGCCGGCGCGGCGGACAACGCGCAGACGGCGTTCAAGACGGCGTTGACGTACGAGTTCCTCTGGCGCACCATCGGAGCTACCTGACGGCGCGAGCGTGCACCAGTATGCAATTGCAGACACCTGATTTGCATAAGGGTGCACGCTCGCCGCTACGGCGTCAGGCGGGGCTCGCGCACCGAACGGTGCCCGATGCCGCCGAGCAGCGCGACGACGACACCCAGGACCACCAGGGCCCCGCCGCCGGCCAGCCCCAGGTTCAGCCACTGGTGCATGCTCGAAATAGACTGCTGCACCATGGATTCGGCGATCTGGCGCGGATTCCCGGAGACGGACCCCAGCGCGCCGTCGAGGTAGCTGCTGCCGATCTCCAGACCGACCCAACCCACCGCGCCCACCAGCAGCAGCGAAACACCCAGTGCGGCAATTGCTTTGCCACGCTTGCGCGCTGCCACGACGGTCAGCAGCGCACCCAATCCGGCCAGACCGGCTAGGCCGGCGCTGACCCACGGACCCCAGGTGGCCACGCGCTGCAATTGGCCGGGGCGCACCGCCGCCGGCACATTCTCCGTGAGCGGCACCGGCAGCGTCTGCGGAACCTGGATGCGATAACTGTTCAGCGTCTGTTGGAACGAACTGTCCGCCAGCATCGGCGCCAGGTCCACCACCCAGCGGCCCTGCGAATCCAGCTGGGACTGCACGGAGTTGGTGAACATCCACCGGTGCGCGAGGCGGTTCGCCTGCGCGAACTGTCCCGGGAATGACGACCCGCCGGTATAGCTCGACGCCAGCGCACCCACCACCGCCGTCGAAACATCAGCGGACGCGAGGTTCCCTATCTGGCTGGTCAATTCACCTGCGACGGCCTGCTGCAGTGCGGGGTCGGACGCGGCCCGCTGCGCCAACGCGGCGTAGCCGTCGGCATCGACGATGTTGTGCTGCAACCACATCACCGGCAGGGCCAACGCCAGCGCGGCCGTGGTGAGCAGCCACATCAGCGCCGCCAGCACGAACCGCACGCGGGCTCCTTGTCAGTCGGAGAGCGCGCGGCCCACGATCAGCGGATCGGGCTGCCCGACGATGTCGAAGTTCTTGTTGTCGTAGTCGAACTTACTCAACACGTAGCGCATGGCGTTGAGGCGGGCGCGCTTCTTGTCGTTGCTCTTCACCACGATCC
>Ga0209023_10000666_pt1 | contig 50431 bp, 44 predicted proteins | sample LakOneMetagenome_FD_187468 | JGI IMG/M metagenome (GOLD analysis project Ga0209023, IMG submission 187468) | Freshwater and sediment microbial communities from Lake Erie, Canada (SPAdes) (version 2) | ecosystem: Environmental > Aquatic > Freshwater > Lentic | place: Lake Erie, Canada... | reverse complement strand
TTCCCGCGGCGGCGGCAGCGGCCGTTCGCTGGTGGGACGTCGCGGCCACGTCATCCTGCTGGAGGCGGTTCAGCCCGAGCTTCTCATTGGCCAGTTCAGTGGAGAGTCCCATGGACAGGCCGTCGAAGGCATCCGTCAGTCCGTCGTGGGCGGCGTGGTCGAGCGCCGAAACAGTTCCATACGCCCAGCCCTGACGCGATCCGGACAGCAGGTGCGGCGCCCGTGACATGGATTCCTGCCCGCCGGCGATCACGACATCGGCTTCACCCAGGCGGATGAGCCGAGCGGCGTCGATGATCGCGGCAAGGCCGGACAGGCAGACCTTGTTGAGTGTCATAGCGGGAACGTTCCAGGGGATGCCGGCGGCGATGGCGCTCTGGCGGGCCGGGTTCTGGCCGCAGCCGGCCTGCAGCACCTGGCCCATCAGCACGGCGTCCACCTGTTCGGCGGCCACCCCGGCACGTGAGAGGGCGCCCGCGATGGCGGCGGCGCCCAGGTCGACGGCGGTGAGGGAAGAAAGCTGGCCGTTCACCCGGCCCTGCGGGGTGCGCGATCCGCCGAGGATAACGACGTCAATTGCGTTCATTTGGACTCCTTCGTCTACCGAACCAGTGGTGAAACAGCGTTGTTGCCCCGGGTGGCCGATATTGGCACCCTGACCGGAACCGCTCATCCGACTGTATCGCCGCCACCGCTGATCGAGTATTCCGCGATCACTTTCTCCGTGCAACACTGGAGAAGGGGCCGCCGTGGTCTCGGTTCAGGGGGAGAAACAGTGACATCGAATCGATTCTCGCGGGTGGGCCTGCTTGCCGTGGTTCTGGTAGCGGTTCTCACGGCGTGCCAACAGGTTGACGAGAACGCCCCCGTGCCGGCTGCGCCGGCGTCGAATTCACCGGCTGAGACATCCACGGCATCAGACGTCGACCCGCTGGAGACGGTCACCGTCGTTGAAGTGGGTCCGGAATCCCTCGATCTGGTGGATGCCGACGGCGCGACGGTCATGGCGCTGTCCTATGACGACGCCGTGGACGGCGTCGTCAAAGCCCTGACTATTGTGCTCGCCTCGGAGCCTGCCGTGACGCCGGAGGACGGTGGGTTGGAGAGTCCCGCCTTCGTTCGCTACGAGTGGGCGGGCTTCGAGTTGCAGGACGCCCAGCCTGAGGCGGGCAGCTTTACGGACATCTCCAATTACCTGGTGAGTGTCACGGTTGCCGCACAGGACGATGTGTCGTTCGTCACCCCCGCGGGTTCACGGATCGGCGATGATCTCCGTACCCAGGCACAGCACGGTGGCGTCGAAGTGGACGAGACATTTGCCTCAATGGACCAGTTGTTCTACTTCGAATTGGGGCCAGAGCTTTCCACGAAGCCGGGAGAGAACCCGACGAACCCAAATGCCCGTGCCGTCACCCTGTCTTCGAGCACACCGTCGGGTGTCATCGATAAAATCGTGGCCAGCTCAAACCCGAGTTTCTCGGTGCAGTGACGCTGCAGGGCAGCGTTCGCACAGCCACCGCCGGGCACGACCGCGTATGCTGACCGCGTGGCTGCAATCAATTTGGGAATGCCCAAAATACCCGAGATACTCGCTCCGAGACGCAAGTCCCGCCAGATCAAGGTCGGCAAGGTGCTCGTCGGTGGTGACGCGCGCGTGAGCGTGCAATCCATGACGACCACCCAGACGACCAACATCAACGGCACCCTCCAGCAGATCGCCGAGCTCACGGCCAGCGGATGCGACATCGTTCGCGTAGCCGTGCCCACTCGGGACGACGCCGAAGCGCTTGCTATCATCGCGAAGAAGAGCCAGATCCCCGTGATCGCGGACATCCACTTCCAGCCCAACTATGTTTATGCCGCGATCGACGCCGGCTGCGCCGCCGTTCGGGTGAACCCGGGCAATATCCGCAAGTTCGACGACCAGGTGGGCAAGATCGCCGCTGCGGCGCTGGCTGCCGGCGTGAGCCTGCGGATCGGCGTGAACGCGGGGTCCCTGGAGCCGAGCCTGATGGAGAAGTACGGCAAGGCCACTGCCGAAGCGCTGGTTGAAAGCGCCGTCTGGGAAGCCAGCCTGTTCGAAGAGCATGACTTCCACGACTTCAAGATCTCGGTCAAGCACAACGACCCGGTCATCATGGTCAAGGCCTATCGCCTGCTCGCCGAGCGCGGCGACTGGCCGCTGCACCTCGGCGTCACCGAGGCCGGACCCTCGTTCCAGGGCACGATCAAGAGCGCCACCGCATTCGGTATCCTGCTCGGCGAAGGCATCGGAGACACCATCCGAGTATCGCTCAGCGCCCCGCCGGCCGAGGAGATCAAGGTGGGCCTGCAGATTCTGCAGTCGCTCAACCTGCGTGAGCGCAAGCTCGAGATCGTCTCCTGCCCCAGCTGTGGACGTGCTCAGGTCGACGTCTACAAGCTCGCCAACGATGTCACCGACGGTCTTGAGGGCATGACTGTGCCGCTGCGCGTCGCTGTGATGGGCTGCGTCGTGAACGGACCCGGTGAGGCTCGCGACGCGGACCTCGGCGTCGCTTCCGGCAACGGCAAGGGTCAGATTTTTGTGCGCGGCGAGGTCATCAAGACCGTTCCGGAGTCAGAGATTGTCGCGACACTGATCGAGGAGGCCAACCGCCTCGCCGCTGAGATGCCTGCTGCGGAGTCCGGTCTCGGCTCGCCCGTGGTCACCGTCGGTTCCAAGTAGGAACCGCCCCGACCTGTGACGCGCGTAAGGTAGGTCAGTGCCTACACGTCTCTCGAACTACTTCCTCCGTACCCTCCGCGAAGATCCTTCCGACGCCGAGGTGACCAGCCACCGACTGCTCGTGCGCGCCGGGTACATCCGCCGCCAGGCACCGGGCATCTTCGCCTGGTTGCCGCTCGGGCTGCGGGTGAAGAACAAGGTCGAGCAGATCGTGCGCGAGGAGATGGCGGCGGCCGGCGCGTTCGAGGTGCATTTCCCCGCCCTGCTGCCCCGTGAGCCGTACGAGGTCACCGGGCGCTGGGACGAGTACGGCGACGGGCTGTTCCGCTTACAGGACCGCAAGGGCTCGGACATGCTGCTGGCGCCCACCCACGAAGAGGTCTTCACCCTGCTCGTGAAAGACCTCTACGGCAGCTACAAGGATCTTCCGCTGTCGATCTACCAGATTCAGGACAAGTACCGCGATGAGGCACGATCGCGTGGCGGGCTCCTGCGCGGCCGCGAGTTCACCATGAAGGACGCGTACTCCTTCGATCACACCGATGCCGGACTCGACGCGAGCTACCAGGCCCAGCGTGACGCCTACGAGCGCATCTTCGCCCGTTTCGGCCTCGAGTACGTCATCGTGCAAGCGGATGCCGGCGCCATGGGCGGCTCGAAGAGCGAGGAATTCCTGCATCCGACACCCGTGGGCGAAGACACCTTCGTGCGTTCGCCCGGCGGATACGCCGCCAACGTCGAGGCGTTCAAGACGCTGGTGCCCGCGGCGCGAGACTGGTCCGCCCTGGCTCCCGCCGAGGTGTTCGACACCCCCGACACTCCCACCATCCAGACGCTCGTCGACGTGGCCAACAGTGCCCACCCGCGCGTCGACGGTCGGCAGTGGACCGCAGCCGACACGCTCAAGAACGTCGTGCTCGCGCTGATGCTGCCGGACGGCACGCGGGAAATCATCGCCATCGGCGTTCCCGGCGACCGCGACGTGGATCTCAAGCGTGTCGAGGTGGCCTTCGCCCCGGCCGAGGTCGAAGCGGCCAACGAAGCCGACTTCCTGAAGAACCCCGGCCTGGTCAAGGGCTACATCGGCCCGTGGGGCGCTGACGGACCGGTGCTCGGTGAGAAGTCGGCCACCGGCATCCGTTTTCTGGTCGATCCCCGCGTCGTGGACGGCACGGAGTGGATCACGGGCGCGAATGAGCAGGGACGCCACGTCTTCGGTCTGGTGGCCGGGCGCGACTTCGTCGTGGATTCCGTGGTGGAAGCCGCCGATGTGCGAGCCGGCGACCCCGCTCCGGACGGCTCCGGACCGGTCGAGCTCATTCGTGGCATGGAAGTAGGCCACGTCTTCCAGCTCGGTCGCAAGTACGCCGAGATCCTCGGCCTGAAGGTGCTCGACGAAAACGGCAAGCTCGTGACCGTGACAATGGGTTCCTACGGCATCGGCATCACGCGCATCCTCGCCGTGATCGCCGAGCTCAACAACGATGCCAAGGGACTGATCTGGCCCGAGGCCGTGGCCCCGTTCGACGTGCACGTGATCGCCACGGGTCGTGATGAGATCGTGTTCGAGACCGCCGAATCGGTGGTTTCCGCTCTTGAAACAACCGGACGCGAGGTGCTCTATGACGACCGTCGCAAGGTCTCGCCGGGGGTGAAATTCGGCGACGCGGAACTCATCGGAGTGCCGTGGATTGTCATCGTGGGTCGCGGCGCGGCCGATGGCATTGTTGAACTGTGGAACCGCAGCACCGGTGAGCGCGAGCAGGTCACTGTTGCCGACGTGGCGGCACACTTCGCCTGAGTCGGGTACCTTTAGAACTTGAGCCCGCTGCGCAGTTTCGCGGCGGCAAGATCTGAATAGAGGAGGCCGGCCATGGACATCGACCTCAGTGTTTTGCGGCAATTGGAGCGCGAGAAAGAGATTCCCTTCGAGGAACTCGTGCAGATTATTGAGCAGGCAATCCTGACGGCCTATCTGAAGCACACCCACCCGGATGAGCCCACGAAGCAGGCAGCCCTGGAAGAGGCGGGAGTACGCGTCGTACTCGACCGCAAGAACGGCCACGTGGACATCTACGTTCCCGAGCGCGACGACGATGACAATGTCATCGGCGAAGCAATCGACAACCCGACCGATTTCGGTCGCATCGCCGCCTTCGCTGCGAAGCAGGTGATCAACCAGCGTCTGCGCGACCTGGCCGATGACGCTGTTCTGGGTGAGTTCAAGGGACGTGAAGGCGACATCGTCGCCGGAATCATCCAGCAGGGACCGAACCCGCGCATGATCCATGTGGACCTCGGGTCCATTGAAGCGATCATGCCGCCCGAGGAGCAGGTGCCGAGCGAGACGTACGTGCACGGCGCCCGGATCCGTGTGTTCGTCACGGCAGTCGGTCGGGGACTCAAGGGGCCCCAGATCACCGTGTCCCGCACCCACCCGTCACTCGTGCGCAAGCTTTTCGCCCTCGAGGTTCCGGAGATCGCCAGCGGAGTGGTGGAGATCGTCTCCCTTGCCCGTGAGGCGGGCCACCGCACCAAGATAGCGGTGCGGGCGACGGAACCCGGTGTGAACGCCAAGGGCGCCTGCATCGGTGAACTGGGCCAGCGCGTTCGGGCCGTGACCAATGAGCTCAACAACGAGAAGATCGACATCGTTGATTTTTCGCCGGACCTGGCGACGTTCGTTGCCAGCGCGCTCTCACCCGCCAAGGTGACCAGTGCGTACGTGATCGATGAGTCCATCAAGGCCGTCCGAGCTCTCGTTCCCGACTACCAGCTCTCGCTTGCCATTGGTAAAGAGGGCCAGAATGCGCGTCTGGCGGCCAAGCTGACCGGTGCCAAAATCGACATCCAGCCGGATAGCATTCTGGAGGACGCTGAATAGGGAGTACGATGGACTCCGTTAGAACGTGCATTGGATGCCGTTCGCGCGCCGCACGATCCTCACTCTTGAGGATCGTAGCCCGGGAATCAGAGATTGTGGTGGATGAAACCGCCATCCTCCCCGGCAGGGGGGCGTGGCTGCATCCGAACGTCTCGTGCTTCCAAGACGCACAGAGGCGCCGCGCTTTCGGGCGTGCCCTTCGCGTGACCAGTCCGCTGGACGCGAAACAACTAGAGAACAGGCTGACTTGGCTTATGGATAACTAATGAGCGGCTCGAAATGAGACCCGTCCGTTATTAACGGCCTGCCCCTTTCCGGGTGCAGGCCCGGAACAGGAGAATTGTGGCTGCGAAACCACGCGTACACGAGATCGCTAGCGAGCTCGGAGTCGACAGCAAGGTAGCCCTTGCTAAATTGAAAGAAATGGGCGAGTTCGTCAAAGGACCGTCCAGCAGCGTAGAGCCGCCGGTCGCCCGTCGTCTCCGCGCCGCCTTGGAAGCGGAAAGCACCAGCGCGAAGGCTGCCCAGCCCAGCGCAGCAGCTGCCTCCGCGACGAAGACAACCACGACCGCACCTGCTCCCGGCCCCCGGCCGAGCACGGGTGTGAAGCCCGGAGCCAAGCCGGGAGCACGTCCCACACCGGGCAAGCCCGCTGCCCAGCCCGTGGCGACCGCGCCGGTTGCAAGTGAGCCGACGGAGGCCGCTACGGTCCCCGTTGCTCCGCTGACCGTTGCGGAGCGTCAGGCACAGGCCACAGAGAAGGCTGCTGCTGCTGAGAAGGCCGCTGCTGCCGAGAAAGCCGCTGTTGCCCCTGTGGCAACGAGTGGCAGTGCAGCTCCGGCTGCTCAGACCGCGGGTGGCTCTGCCACGCCGGTCAAGCCGGGTATGCCCCGCCCGGGTGCTGCTCGTCCGGGTAACAACCCGTTCGCCAGCAACCAGGGCATGGGCCAGCGTCCGGCGCAGCCGCCGCGTCCGGGTAACAACCCGTTCGCGAGCGCACAGGGCATGGGCCAGCGTCCGGCCACACCGACCCCCAGCAACATTCCCCGTCCGGCCGCACCGCGTCCGGGCGCTCCCCGCCCCGGTGGACCCGGCCAGGCCCCGCGCCCGACCGGTTTCGGCCAGCGTCCGGGAGCATTCCAGCGTCCCGGTGGCGCACCGGGTGGAGCCGGCGGCGCACGCCCCGGATCCGCTCGTCCCGGCGGCGCACCTGCCGGTGCCCCCGGATTCGGTCCGCCCCGCCCCGCCGGTGGTGGAGCGGGTCGAGGCCGCGGTCCCGGTGGTGGAACCGCCGGTGCCTTCGGTCGTGGCGGCGGTAAGAACAAGGCTCGCAAGTCCAAGCGGACGAAGAGGGCCGAATTCGAACTGCGCGAAGCCCCGTCGCTGGGTGGCGTGAGCGTACCCCGTGGCGACGGTGGAACCGTTGTCCGTCTGCGCCGCGGCGCCTCGATCACCGACTTCGCCGACAAGATCGACGCGAGTCCCGGAAACCTCGTCACTGTGCTGTTCCACCTCGGTGAGATGGCCACGGCGACAGAGTCCCTCGACGAGGCCACGTTCGACGTACTGGGCGAAGAGCTCGGCTATAAGATCCAGATGGTTTCGCCTGACGATGAGGATCGTGAGCTTCTGCTCGGCTTCGACATCGATATCGATCAGGAACTCGAAGACGAAACCGACGAAGACCTTGAGATCCGTCCTCCCGTCGTCACCGTCATGGGTCACGTCGACCACGGTAAGACCGCGCTGCTCGACGCCATCCGTAACGCCAAGGTTGCAGCGGGCGAAGCGGGCGGCATCACGCAGCACATCGGTGCGTACCAGGTCATCACCGAGCACGAGGGCATCGACCGCGCCATCACCTTCATCGACACACCGGGCCACGAGGCGTTCACCGCCATGCGTGCCCGTGGTGCGCAGGTGACGGACATCGCGATCCTCGTGGTTGCCGCTGACGACGGCATCATGCCCCAGACCATTGAGGCGCTCAACCACGCACAGGCTGCCAACGTGCCGATCGTGGTCGCAGTGAACAAGGTCGACAAGCCCGGAGCCAACCCGCAGAAGGTCCGTCAGCAGCTCACCGAGTTCGGCCTTGTCGCCGAAGAATACGGCGGAGACGTCATGTTCGTGGACGTGTCGGCGCGTAACAAGACCGGTATCCAGGAAATCCTCGACGCCGTGCTGCTCGTTGCCGATGCCGGGCTCGACATGCGCGCGAACCCCAACAAGGATGCCCGCGGTGTTGCCATTGAGGCCAAGCTCGACAAGGGCCGTGGCGCGGTGGCAACCGTGCTCATCCAGTCGGGAACGCTGCATGTCGGAGACTCGATCGTCGCCGGAACGGCTTACGGCCGCGTTCGTGCGATGGCGGACGAGAACGGCAACGCGGTTACGTCCGCCACGCCGTCCCGAGCCGTCCAGGTGCAGGGCCTCTCGAGCGTTCCTCGCGCCGGTGACACCTTCCTCGTGATTGAGGAAGACCGCACCGCGCGTCAGATCGCCGAGAAGCGTGAAGCCGCCGAACGCAATGCACTGCTGGCCAAGGCCCGCAAGCGCATCAGCCTCGAGGACTTCACCCGTGCGCTCGAAGAGGGCAAGGTCGAATCGCTCAACCTCATCATCAAGGGTGACGTTTCCGGTGCTGTTGAAGCACTGGAAGAGTCGCTGCTCAAGATCGAGGTCGACGACTCCGTTCAGCTGCGCATCATCCACCGCGGTGTCGGTGCGGTCACGGAGAGCGACGTCAACCTCGCCACCGTCGACAACGCCATCATCATCGGGTTCAATGTTCGCCCCGACACCAAGGCGCGCGAACGCGCAGCCCGTGAAGGCGTGGATGTTCGCTTCTACTCCGTCATCTACTCCGCCCTCGAGGACATCGAGAATTCCCTCACCGGAATGCTCAAGCCCGAGTACGAAGAGGTGCAGAGCGGTATCGCCGAGATTCGCGAGGTCTTCAGCTCGTCGAAGTTCGGAAACGTCGCTGGTGTCATCGTTCGCTCCGGTACGATCACCCGAAACGCCAAGGCTCGCGTCATTCGCGACGGCGTCGTGGTGGGAGACAACCTGGGCATCGAGTCGCTGCGCCGTTTCAAGGACGATGTCACCGAGGTCCGCACGGACTTCGAGTGCGGTATCGGACTGGGCAAGTTCAACGACATCCAGATCGGCGACGAGATCGAGACGATCGAAATGAAGGAAAAGCCGCGGGTCTAGTTCCACGGACTATCCGGCACGACAGTGCTGGAACCGAGCTCTGGGTCTCCGTTCGACCGTCCACTGGGCATTCGAACGGAGACCCGCAGTTTTTAACATGAAATCACCAGCATCATCCGACAAAGGGAGTACCTCATGGCAGATCCGGAACGCGCGAGAAAAATGGCGGACCGCATCAAGGTCATCGTCGCCAAGCGCATCGAGCGGGGCCTTCGGGACCCGAGACTGGGCTTTGTCACCATCACCGATGTGAAGGTGACGGGAGACCTGCAGCACGCGTCGGTGTTCTACACCGTGTACGGCTCCGTCGAGGAACGAACGGACAGTGCAGCTGCGCTCAAGGCGGCCACCGGAATGATGCGCAGCGAGGTGGGCAAGAACATCACGGCCCGGCTTACCCCATCGATTGAGTTCATCGCGGACGCCATTCCGGAGAACGCGGCGTTGATCGATGACCTGTTGCGCGAGGCGCGTGAGCGAGACGACGCAACCGAGGGCAGCAAGGGCACAGCCAACTATGCCGGCGACGCCGACCCGTACAAGAAACCCCGCGAGTACATCGACGAGGACGAATCGGACGAGGGGTCCGCGGAAGCGAAGTAGCCCCTTCGCGCCGATGGGCGGTGCGTCGATGGGCGTTGCGTCGATGGGCGGTGCGCGGGTGTGAGAATCTCACATCCGCACACCGCCCATACGTTTTGTCAGCAGCCGGTGCGGCTCAGCCGGGAAGGGAGTAGCCGCCCGGTTCGGTGAGCACGGCCAGTCCGTCGCTGAGCAGGCCCGCCAAGGCTCGGTCGCGCTGCGCGGATTCCGGCCAGAGCCCTTCGATCTCGGTTGCCCGCACGGGACGGTGGGTTGAGCGCAACTCGGCCATGATGAGGCCTCGGACCTGCCGGTCGCTGCCCTCGAATTTTTTCTGCACGCTCTTGCGCGGGCCGTCATAAGGCGGATACCCGCGCGCGCGCCACTCGCACAGCTGCGCAACAGGACAGTCGGAGCAGTGTGGGCTGCGGCTTGTGCACAGCACAGCCCCCAGCTCCATCGCTGCGGCGTTGAATACGGCCGCTTCGGTGCGGTCGAGGGGCAGCAGCGCCTCCATTGCGTCGAGGTCGCGGGCGCGGCTGGGTGGTGGGGGTTCGGCGTTCCCTGCGCTGAGCCGGGCGATCACTCGGCGGGTGTTCGTGTCGACCACCGGGTGCCGGTGTCCGAATGCGAAGGCGGCGACGGCCCGGGCGGTGTAATCGCCGACCCCGGTGAGAGCGAGCAGCGCGTCCACCTCATCCGGGACGACCCCGTCGTGCAACTGCGTGATTTGAACGGCGGCGGCGTGTAGCCACAGTGCTCGGCGCGGGTAGCCCAGCGTCGCCCATGCCCGAACAGCTTCGCTCGGCGGGACCGACGCCAGGCTCTCCGGGGTGGGCCAGCGTTCAAGCCAGTCCGCCAGCCGAGGAATGACGCGGTTCACGGGAGTCTGTTGCAACATGAACTCGCTCACGAGCACGCCCCACGGCGAGAAATCGCGGCGACGCCACGGCAGGTCCCGCGCATGGCCGCGGAACCAGGTGTTCAGAGTTTCGCTCACGGTGAGCGCGTCGGCGGTCGGCCGGGTCGATGCGGGGGCTGTTTCGTTCATCGCATCTAACCTAGGCTTGAATCATGAAGCTTCGCTCCACACCCCGCCGAGAATTCTTGCGCACGCTGGCCGCCGAGATCGTGCACAACTACGGGCGAGGACGCACCATCATCGCCATTGACGGCACGCGCGACTCGGGCCGAGCGGCGTTCGCCGATGACGCGGCCGCCGTCCTGGGTGACGCCGATGGTCGTCGGGTCTTTCGGGCGTCCCTTGACGACTTCCAGATATCCCGTGCCGATCGGAACCGGTTCGGGCCGGAGAGCGCCGAACGGCACTATCGCCACGGGTATGACTACTCGGCGCTGCGTCGGGTCCTGGTGGAACCTTTCCGGATGGGCGGCAGCACGGGCTTCGTGACCGAGCAGTTCGACGCCGGCCGAGATGAGTGGATTGAACCGACGTGGCACACCGCGCCGCCGGATGCGATCCTGGTCATCGATGGGGAATTCGCCAATCGTTCGGAACTTCATGACCTCTGGTCGTTCAGCATGCTCCTGGAATCGGCGGCGACGAACCCCGCAGATCGGATCTACCTCGACGAGGTCGGCCCGCATACGCTGGTGAATGCCCTCATCGACAACACCGACGAGAGTCTGCCGCGGCGAGTGTTCACCGACAGCTGCTGAGGAACCATGCGTGACGTGACCGGCTCGTGCCGGGTGCCCACGAGGGGCCATCCCGTCAGTCCTGTTCGCTTGCCTGCAGCGCGGCGAACCGGGCGAGCACCGCTTCGGTGCTGAGGTGCCGACCGCTGGACTCGACCTCGTGCACGAGCTCCGTCAGCAAGGCATTCACCGGGGCAGGCTTACCCACGACCGCCGCCTCTCGCACGACCGCACCGTTCAGGAAGTCGATTTCGGTGAGCTGCCCGCGCAGAATGCTCTGCAGAGTGGAACCGCGGTTCGGTACCGCGCCCATGCGGGCACGCATCCGCAGGGGCAGGATTTGGCCGGCCCAGAGCGGGAGGCGGGAGAATGCGCGTAGGCGTCGGTCGTCGAGTTTCTGCAGGGATCCGAAGTGCACTCCTCGCCTCATGGCGACCTGCACGGTCTCCCGCATACTGGCCGTCATTATTCGGCGCAGGGCCGGTTGCGACACGACCTCCTGAACGGTGAGTCCGGTGATAGCCGGCAGGGCATTGAGCATGTTGACCACGAGCTTGGTCCACTGCGCGCCCACGAAGTTGTCAATGGGACGGGTGTGCAGCGCCTGGCCGATAACGGACTGCCAGTGCAGCGTGCCGGTGTCGACGGGACCGGTGCCGCGACCCAGGTAACTGGGGGCCGTAGTCGTCACGGTCACCTGTCCGGGCCGGGTGTAATTCGCCGCCACGATCACCAGCAGTCCGAAGCATTCCGAGCGGGGAAGCAGTTCCTCAGCCGTGCGGACTCCGTCGAGGCCGTTTTGCACAATGATGATCGGGCATCCGTCCAAGAATTTCGCGTTGTCGGTAATCGCGGCCGCCGCATCCTGCGCCTTCGTGCACACGAACGCCAGCTCGGGCGTCTCAGTCAGGCGTTGCTGGGCACGGGGATGCGAATGCGCCTGCCCGAATTCGCCACTGAGGCGAATGCCGTCTGTCTGGATGGCGGCCAGCGCCGCTCCGCGCGCTGTGACCGTGACATCGTGCCCGGCGGCTTCGAGCAGGGTTGCGAAGAGGCCACCAAGGGCCCCTGTGCCGATCACTGCAATTCTCACGGCTCACAGCTTACGTGCCAGCAGACTGGTTGCACACGCTGATAACCTCAATGAGTGAACAGCGGCCTTCTCCTCATTGACAAGGTGCAGGGCTGGACCAGCCATGACGCCGTAGCCCGAATGCGGCGCATCGCCGGCACCCGCAAGGTCGGCCATGCCGGCACCCTGGACCCGATGGCCACCGGATTGCTCGTGCTCGGCATCAACAGTTCAACGAGATTGTTGACGTATGTGGTCGGACTCGACAAGGAATACCTGGCCACGATCCGACTGGGGGCGGCCACGACCACCGATGACGCTGAGGGCGATGAGCTCAGCCGCGCCGCCCCAGAGGCGATCGCCGCGATCGCTGCCGAGGCAGTGCTCGCCGGAATCTCAGAGCTCACCGGCGACATCAGCCAGCAGCCGAGCGCCGTGAGCGCCATCAAAGTGGACGGCAAGCGCGCCTATGCCCGGGTGCGCGCCGGCGAAGACGTGCAGCTTGCGAAGCGTCCGGTGACGGTGACGTCTTTTGACCTGCTCTCGAGCACTGTGCGCGATGGTTTCCTCGACCTGGACGTGCGCGTGAACTGCGGATCCGGTACGTACATCCGTGCGCTGGCTCGAGACCTGGGGGTGATGCTCGGCGTCGGGGCCCACCTCACGGTCTTGCGTCGTACCCGCATCGGGCCGTTCCGCATCGAGGAGGCCGGAGTGCTCGACGATATCGATGTGGCCAGGGACCTGATCGCGCCGGCGGATGCCGCCACCCGGCTGCTGGATCGTCTCGACCTCACCGAACAACAAGCTATCGACCTGGGCCACGGCAAGCGCATCGACGTGGAATCGGAGGCGGTGAGCGCAGGCCCGATCGCCGCAATCGCCCCGGACGGACGTCTCGTCGGGCTCGTGGAATGTCGCGGCGGACGCGCAAAATCGATCCTCAACTTTCCGGCCGACGAACCGTCGGCACCGGTCGAACGTGCGGGGGAACCGTCATGATCGACTGGCTCACCTGGCTGCAACTGGCCGTCGCCGTTCCGGCCGGCCTGCTGTGCATCACCCTCGGCCTGATCGGCCGCAAGCCGTCGGACCTCACCATGGGCGTCACGGCCCTGGTGGAGTTGTTGCTGATCGTGCAATTCGTGGTGGCGCTCGTGGCTCCAGTGCTCGGCAACGAGGCGACCGGCAGCGTTCTGGAGTTCTACACCTACCTGATCAGCGCGATTCTGCTCCCCGTGGCAGCCGGATTCTGGGCGCTGATCGAGCGCAGCCGCTGGAGTACCGTCATTCTCGGGGTGGCCTGCTTGTCCGTGGCGGTCATGCTGTACCGGATGCTGCAGATCTGGACTGTGCAAGTGGCTTGATCGGTCCCGGTGCCCTTGAGAAGCTGCGATAATTGGGGAGCGATGAGTGAACAGCAGACCGGGGCAACGGCCCCGAACAGACGTGTGACCGGCATTGGCCGACTCCTGATAGCGGTATACGGCCTGCTTGCGCTGGCTGCCACTGGACGGTCCTTCGTCCAGATCGCCCAGACCTTCGACGAAGCGCCGCTGTCCTACTCTCTCTCCGCGCTGGCCGCAGTCGTGTACGTGGTCGCCACCGTCGCGCTCACCCGCCGCAGCCCGCTCTGGTATCGAGTGGCGTGGGTCACCATCAGCTTCGAACTGCTCGGTGTGCTCGCAGTCGGAGCACTCAGTCTCATCTACCCTGACCTTTTCCAGCACAAGACGGTGTGGTCGGTCTTCGGACGAGGTTACGGTTTCGTTCCCCTGGTGCTGCCGGTTCTGGGCATGTGGTGGTTGGCGCGGCATCCGGCACGCTCACCGGCTCTGCGCGTGCCGACAGCGTCGAGCCCCTGGTGAGGACCTTTTACGGCACTGATTCCGTTCCCGAGCAGTGGCCGGCTTCCGCGGTCTGCATCGGCAAGTTCGACGGGGTGCACGCCGGCCACCGGGCCGTGATCACTGAGCTGAAATCCTTGGCCACCGACAACGACCTCGCCGCTGTTGTCGTCACATTCGATCGGCATCCGCTCGCCCTACTGTCACCGAGGGATTGCCCGCTTGCGCTCGTGAGCACGGAGCAGAAGCTGGACCTGCTGGCCGAGACCGGTGTTGACGCAACGGTGGTGCTCGAATTCACCCGCGCGCTTGCGGCCCTGCCCCCCGAGGAATTCGCCTGGAAGATCCTGGTGCAGGCGCTGCATGCCCGCTTCGTTCTCGTCGGCCGGGACTTCCGATTCGGCGCCGGCGGCGCCGGCACGGTCGAGCTGCTCGAGCTGCTCGGTGCCCAATTCGGTTTTGAGGTTCGAATGATCGACGATGTGAAACCGCGGCAAGACCGGCGCGTGTCCTCCACATGGATTCGCGAACTGCTGTCAGTCGGCGATGTGAGTACGGCAGCAGAGTTGCTGGGCCATGTTCCCACGATGCGCGGGATGGTGGTGCACGGGGCGGCTCGCGGTCGCGAGCTGGGTTTTCCCACCGCCAACCTGGAAGCGGAGGCCGAGGGATTCACGCCGGCTGACGGCGTGTACGCCGGTTGGCTGACGGATGCCGGCACCCGGTATCCGGCGGCGATTTCCGTGGGCAACAATCCCACATTCGAAGGCATCGAGCGGCGTCAGGTCGAAGCGTATGTTCTCGATGAAACCGATCTCGACCTTTACGACCACATCGTGGACGTGTCGTTTGTGCGGCACATTCGCGGCATGGTGGCGTACGAGGGTATTGAGCCGCTGATCAGGCAGATCCGTGACGACGTTGAACGCACTCGCAGCATCCTGAAAGTACCGCTGCCCCAAGGCTAAAATGCTCGCGCGCTGGCACTCCAGCTGGCCGGACCCGGCGGATACGATACCGACCGTCTTGCTCTCGCCGCTCTTGCCTGCGTAGAGTGGGGCGAGTGCCGGGGTGGAGCACGGCGCAGCCTGCTGGGCACCGGTTCGTTTCACGCACGGGATGAAGAGCGAGCACGGGGGTAGTGAGCATGAACGACGACAACCTGTCGGTGCCGGGCCGAGGCCGGCGGTTCGGGGGAGCACTGGGGGCCTTGATCGGCCTGGTGGGCATGAGTTCCATCGCCGGTCTGCTGGTGACTGTGGCCGTCACTCCTGCCCTTGCCCTTTCGGGGATGACGGCCACGAACACCATGACCATGTTCGAGAACCTGCCCAGTTATCTGGCCATCGAGCAGTTGTCGCAAAAGAGCAACATCTACGCCCGCCAAAACGACGGCACGCCGGTGCTGATGGCATCGTTCTACGAGCAGAACCGCGTCGAGGTCGCATCCGAGGCGATCAGCCCGTTTGTCAAGGACGCCGTGGTGGCCAGCGAGGACCCCCGTTTTCTGGAGCATGGCGGTATCGACCTGCAGGGCACGGTAACCGGCGCCATCACCACCCTGGCCGGCGGTAAAACCCGAGGCGGCTCATCGATCACTCAGCAGTACGTGAAGAACGTGCGCGTGCAGACGTGTGAAGCGATGTCAGACGTGAAGGCGAGCCGCACCTGCTACCGGAGCGCCATCGAGATATCGGCCAACCGCAAGCTCACGGAAATGCGACTGGCCATCGGAATGGAGAAGGAATACTCCAAGGACGACATCCTGCGCGGGTACCTCAACATCACCGGCTTCGGCGGAACCGTTTATGGGATCGAAGCCGCGGCCAACTACTATTTCGCCGCGAGCGCCGCGACCCTGACCTTGTCGCAGGCGGCGAGCCTCGTCGCGATTGTGAACAACCCGGTGCGGTACCAGCTCGATCGGCCGGCCAGCGAAACCAACGGTGCCGCAAACGGCTATGCCGACAACAAGCAGCGTCGCGACTACATCCTGGATCGGATGCTGGAGTACGACAAAATCAGCCTCCCCGACCATGCTGCTGCCGTGGCCACCCTGATCGAACCGGTCATCACCCCGCCGAGCACCGGGTGCCAGACAGCCGGTGACAGTGCGTTCTTCTGCGACTATGTGACGCATATCCTCAAGTCGGAACCCACCTTCGGGGCTGACGAGGAGACCAGGCTGGCGAACTTCCGACTCGGCGGCTACAACGTGTACACGACACTCGATCTCGACCTCCAGGCCGCGGCGGTGGACACCATGAATCGCAACGTGCCCAAGACGTACTCCCGCGGTGACATCGGCGCTGTCATCTCGAGCGTGCAGGTCGGCACCGGACGGGTGCTGGCCATGACCCAGAACAAGGACTACAGCCAGGATCCCGACGTTCAGGAAACCGGGGCCAATTACACCGGTATCAACTACAACACTGATTTCGATGAGGGCGGATCACTCGGCTTCCAGCCGGGTTCCACGTACAAGGTCTTCACCCTCGCCGAATGGCTCACGCAGGGCCATGCGCTCGGCGAACGGGTCGACTCCCGGCGCAAGGCCACCTGGGGTAACTTCCGCGACAGCTGTCTCGGCACCCAGAACTACGACAACGACAGCCCTCCCTTCAATCCGCGCAACGACGCCAACGAGCCCGGCACGAACTACTCTGCGCTTGAATCCACACAGAGATCGATCAATACCGGCTTCATCGGCATGGCCAAGAAGCTGGATCTCTGCGGCATCAGGAAGATGGCGAACAACTTCGGTGTGCACCGGGCCAATGGCGACCCGCTCGGACAGAACGCCGCGGCCGTGATCGGCACGAATGAGATCGCTCCGCTCACGATGGCCGTCGCGTTCGCCGGCATCGCCAACGATGGTGTGACGTGCAGTGCCGTCGCCATCGACTCGATCATCGGCGCTGACGGGGCGGAACTGCCGGTTCCGCAATCGGACTGCCAGGCCTCAGTCGAACCCGATGTCGCGGCCGGTATGACCTACGCCATGCAGCGCGTCATGTCCAACGGCACCGCAAGTGCTTCGTACAACGCAACGTCTCCGCGGGTGCCGATGATCGGCAAGACCGGGACCACCGACTCCGGCGCTGACACCTGGATGACCGGTGCGAGCACCAAGGTCGCCACCGTGGCCGGAGTGGTGAGCGTGACCGGGAAGCTCAGCCAGCGCCGCCTGCTTTTCGCAAGCGGTGAGGTCGATACGGCCCGCCACCGGATGTGGCCCGACGTGATGAGCGTCGCCAACGCCAAGTACGGCGGAGACAGCTTCACGGACGCGTCTTCTGCCGTTGTCAACGGCGTGCCGATTTCGGTTCCGGATGTGCGCGGCATGGATCTCGTGCGGGCGAAGTCCATCATCGAGGGCGCGGGGTTCGGCTTCGCCGACGGTGGGCCGACTGAATCCGACATGCCGGTGGGCACCGTTGCACGGTCCGACCCGGCCGGTGGCGGACGGACGTTCCAGGGAAGCACCATCACCGTCTTCACCAGCATCGGTCTGCCGGTGATCGTGCCTGAGCCCAGTCCGGACCCCGGTCAGCCGCCGCGCGACGGCGCTGCAGGCGATGGCGGGGGCGACTGAAGAAGGCCGCTTGAGCCGTTCACTCGGCAGTCAGGAGCGTCCGGGTCGCTCTGAATTCAGTGCGGCTGCGGCAGGCGGCTAATCTTGCACAAGGCGATCGACCGAGGAGCGGCATGGCACAGCAGGAACGGGCGATTGAAACGCGCGCCGCAATCATCCGGGGTGCGGCGGCGGCTTTTCAAGAGCGCGGGTACGGGAGCACGTCTTTATCCCAGGTGAGTGCGGCTGCCGGGGTCACCAAGGGTGCGCTGTATTTTCACTTCGATTCGAAGGAAGCGCTGGCGGTCGCCATCATCGAGGCGCAGCATGAAGCCTCAGCTGCCATCGGGCGCACGATGCTCGAGCAGAACGTGCCGGGGTTGCGCGCCATTTTGATCATGTCGCTTGAGCTTGCCCGCCAACTGCACGACGACCCGATCGTGAGTGCCGGCGTGCGTCTCACCATAGAAGCGGCCAATTTTGAAACCCCCGTCGGCGGACCGTACCTGGACTGGATGGCGGCCTGCGAGGAATACTTGCGTCGGGGAATCGCCGAAGGCGACATCTCACCGGCTATTGACATCTCTGCGATGGGGCATTTCATCATCTCCGCTTTCACCGGCGTGCAGGTCGTGTCCGATGTGCTGACCGGACGCGACGACATTGAAGACCGCCTCGTCGAGATGTGGGCCGTGATCATGCCAGCACTTGTGCCGGCCGACCGGTGGGAAGAGTTGAAGGACTTGCCGGAACGTATCCGCCGGGAACGCGTGGCGGAGTGATCCCCTGCCGCTGGGGAGTCGTGGAATGACAGCGGCCCGCAGCCTGTTCTTCGGTCGCAGCCTGGCCTTCGTGGGCATCCTGTTGGTGGCCGCCAATATGCGCACAGCCGTCGCGGGCCTTTCGCCGATCGTGACCCGGATCGACGCGGATATCCCCCTCAACGTGGTGAGTATCGGTGTGCTGGGGATGTTGCCCCCGGTGTGCTTCGCCGTCTTCGGAATATTCGCCCCGGTCTTCGCCCGCAAACTCGGACTTGAACGCTTTCTTCTGATCGCCCTCCTCGCTCTCGCGGTGGGACATGTGTCCCGGGGCTTGGCTGTTTCCCTGACCGGCCTGCTGCTGGCAAGCGCGCTGACCTTCGCCGGCTTGGGAATCGGTAACGTGCTGCTGCCGCCGCTGGTCAAGAAGTACTTCCCTGACCGGGTCGGGCTTATGACCTCGCTCTACGTTCTCGTCGTCTCCCTGAGCGCCCTGGTGCCACCGCTGGTGGCTGTCCCGGTGGCGGATGCCCTGGGCTGGCGCACGTCCCTCGGCATGTGGATGGTGGTGTCGTTGCTGGCGCTGCTGCCCTGGATCACCATGCTCGTTCGCGATCGCACCGAGAGCGTACCGACTCCCGTACTCGACGAGGCTGACTCGGCCCTGCTCAGTCGTATCTGGGGGTCGTCGATCGCCTGGGCGATTGCGGTGGTGTTTGCGATGTCATCACTCAACGCCTATGCGTTCTTCGCCTGGATCCCGCAGTTGCTCATCGACACCGCAGGAGTGAGCCCCGCCCAGGCGGGCGTGCTGCTCGCAATCTATGCCGGCATGGGCATACCCTGTGCCTTGGTCATCCCGATACTGACCGCCCGGATGAAGAACGTGGGGCTGTTGGTCTACATCGGTGTCGCACTCTTCATCGCCGGAGACCTGGGGTTGTTGCTGGCACCGGGCTCCCACACCTGGTTGTGGGTGACGTTGGCCGGCCTGGGCCCCCTGTTCTTCCCGCTCGCGCTCGTGCTCATCAACCTGCGCACCCGCACGCACACGGGCGCTGTCGCCCTCAGCGGATTCGTGCAGAGCGTGGGTTACACGATCGGCGCATTCGGTCCGCTCGTGTTCGGGCTGCTGCACGAGGTGAGCGGCGGGTGGACGTGGCCGTTGCTGTTCTTGATCGCGACCGCCTGTGCCATGCCGATCGCCGCGACCGTGATTTCTCGCCCGCACATGCTCGAAGACGACGTGAACCGGCCACGGTGAACCTGTCGCGTCACGGTCAGGGAACGAGTGTGGCCCGGTGAATGAGGGCCGCGGCACCGATGAGGGGCCCGTCTCCGGACAGGGCTGAGGGCACGACACGAACCCGGGTGGCGTAGTCGAATTCGGTGCGTCGGGCGATGGCTTGACGCGCGAAGGTGAAGAGGTCGGGTGTGACCTGGGAGAACCCGCCGCCGATGGCGACGATGTCCAGGTCCATCAGCGTCGTCGCCGCCGCAATGGCTTGGCCGAGCGCCCGACCGCTGCGTTCTATCGCACGCCGTGCGATGGCATCGCCGGCGGCGTAGGCGGCGGAGAGCTGTTCGCCCGTCTCCCCGGTGAAGCCCTGGTTCCGGGCCCAGGCAACGGTCTTCGGCCCGGAGGCTATTGCTTCGAGGCAGCCGACACCGCCGCACGAGCAGGGATCGTCGAATCCGCCGACTTCGATATGGCCGATATGGCCGGCATTGCCGGTCGGACCGCTGACGGTGTTGCCGCCGAGGATGAGCCCGCCGCCCACTCCGGTGGACACGATCATGCCCATTACATTGTCGAAACCTCGGCCGGCCCCGACCCAGTGCTCGGCAAGGGTGATGCAGAGGCCATCCATCCGCAGTCGCACCGGCACGTCGGGAACCAGGGCCTGCACGAGGTCACGGAGCCCGAATCCGCGCCAGACCGGCAGGTTGAGCGGGGAGACGGCACCGTCGGCAAGGCTGATCGGCCCGGCGGATCCGATACCGACCCCGATCAGGACCGTGCCGGACCCGCGGGAGGCCACTGTGCGGGAGGCCACTGTGCGGGTGACGACGGCGGTGACGGCGGCGGCCAGGTCGTCGCTGCTGGCCTGCGGTCCGGTTGGCGCGCGATGCCGGGTGTGCGCCAGGACGGTACCCCGGTCGTCGACCAGGGCGGCTTCGACCTTGGTTCCGCCCACGTCGATGGCCAGTACGGAATGCGGGGGAGTGGTGTCCATGACCTGAGCCTAAGGTCTGCCGCGGCGGGTCCCGTCACCATCGGTCAGCAGGCGGCTGAGCCTGCTCATATGAGCAAGATATGCAACGAGTGTTGTTTGGCAGCGGTGGGCCGCTTATTCTGGAACTCCGGGTGTGGCGAGGAAAGGCACGTTTCAGCATGAGCGACATCGACGAGCTGCTGTCCATCCGAGCGGCCGAACTGTACTACCAGGAAGACCAGACCCAGGACGAGATCGGCGTCATCCTGCGGATCACGCGCTGGAAGGTCGGCCGGCTACTGGCCCAAGCCAAGGCCAATGGCTTCATCAGAATCGAAATCGTGCATCCGCGCGCTCGCCGACTGCCCATTGAGCGCCGGCTGCGCGAAGCCAGTACTCTCACCGACGTGATCGTGGTGTCGAACGCCGGCGTCGCCACCGACGAGGAGCTGCAGGAACGCACGGCCCAGGCTGCTGCGGACTACCTCACCGGAATGCGCCCTGTTCCCCGCACGCTCGGTGTCAGTTGGGGCCGAACACTGCATGAGGTGTCGCTGAGCTTGAAGCCCGGCTGGGCACCCGGGGTCAACGTGGTGCAGATCAACGGTGGGGTGAGCCTCAACCAACGCACGGGCACGGCCGCGGCGACGGCGGTGACCATCGCGCAGAAGGCGAACGGTTCAGCGACCTTGCTGCCCAGTCCCGCCATCTTCGAACACAGCGAGACCAAGCGTGCCATTGAAGCCGACCGGACGGTCGCCGCAGTGCTCGAGCTGGGCGCCCATGCGTCGGCGTATCTGTACAGCGCTGGGCAGGCGGATGAGAAATCAGCCCTCGTGGACAGCGGTTATCTCACGGTCGAGCAGATCACCGAGCTGGTCAGCAAGGGGGCTGTCGGTGATATCGTCGGCCGCTATATCGACAAGTTCGGCAACATCGTCGACACCGAGCTCGATGGCCGCACGATCGGTATCCAGCTCGAGCAGCTGCGCGCTGCGCCGATAGCGATCGCAGTCATCGCCGGTCAGGCCAAGCACGACATCGCCCGCGCCATCGTTCGCAGCGGACTCTGCACCGTTCTCGTGACAGACGAAGACACCGCGAACGCCTTGCTCGGTGATGAAGCATGACCGGCCCGGCCGACCCACAAATTTCACCTGCCCATGAACGTCACAGTAAGGACAACACCATGACGACCAGTAACCTGGCGCCGGCCCAGCTGGCCCGGCGCGCGCAATCGCTGATCGGCGGCGAAGCCACCGATGCGAACCTGCGCCGCTATCTGCACGGCATTCCGGGAATCGATGCCGTCGGTCTCGAAGCTCGCGCCGCCGACCTCGGAACCCGCTCCATCAAAACCAGCTCCAAGCGCTGGGCGATCGACACGATCATCGGCCTGATCGACCTGACTACCTTGGAAGGCGCAGACACACCCGGGAAGGTGCGTTCCCTCGTCAGCAAGGCGCTCATTCCAGATCCCGGCGACCCCGGATGCCCGCGAGTGGCCGCGGTCTGCGTTTACGGGGACATGGTGGGGACCGCCGTCGCCGCCCTGGGCTCAGCCCATGCCGCCGGCTCGTCGGAGGGGGTCAACGTCGCTGCGGTGGCCACGGCCTTCCCGAGCGGACGCGCCTCACTGGCGATCAAGCTGCTCGATGTGGCTGACGCTGTTTCTGCGGGTGCGGACGAGATCGACATGGTCATCGACCGCGGCGCCTTCTTGTCCGGTCGATTCGGCCAGGTCTACGACGAGATCGTTGCCGTGAAAGACGCCTGCCGTCGGGCAGACGGCACCTCGGCGCACCTCAAGGTGATTCTGGAGACCGGCGAGCTCAATACCTACGACAACGTTCGACGCGCCAGTTGGCTCGCGATTCTGGCCGGAGGAGACTTCATCAAGACCTCTACCGGCAAGGTCGCACCGGCCGCAACGCTGCCGGTCACCCTCTCGATGCTGGAGGTCGTGCGCGACTGGCATCGGTTGACCGGTGAGAAGATCGGCGTGAAGCCGGCCGGCGGTATCCGCACCTCCAAGGACGCCATCAAGTACCTCGTGGCCGTAGCTGAGACCGTGGGGGAGGACTGGCTGCAGCCGCACCTCTTCCGTTTCGGTGCCTCCAGCCTGCTCAACGACGTGCTGCTGCAGCGCCAGAAGATGACGACCGGGCACTACTCCGGCCCCGACTACGTGACGATTGACTGAGACCCTGACATGACTTTTCTGAACTACGCCCCCGCACCGGAATCCACATCGATTCTCAAGCTCAAGAGCGATTACGGCCTGTTCATCGACGGTGATTTCGTCGCCGGCCGTGGCACACCGTTCCAAACCATCTCCCCGGCTACCGAGAAGCAGATCGCGATGATCGCTTCGGCCAATGCGGCAGATGTCGACACGGCCGTGGCCGCGGCGCGTCGCGCCTACGACCGCACCTGGTCGCGCCTGTCCGGAAGCGACCGCGGAAAATACCTCTTTCGCATCGCGCGTCTTGTGCAGGAGCGAGCTCGCGAGCTCGCGGTCGCGGAAAGCCTTGACAACGGCAAGCCCATCAAGGAAAGTCGCGACGTGGATGTGCCCCTGGTGGCCGCCTGGTTCTTCTACTACGCCGGATGGGCCGACAAACTCGACCATGCGGGAGTGGGCCCGAACCCGGCCGCCCTCGGTGTGGCCGCCCAGGTGATCCCGTGGAATTTCCCCCTGCTCATGCTGGCCTGGAAGATCGCACCCGCACTGGCGGCGGGTAATACCGTCGTGCTGAAGCCGGCTGAGACCACCTCGCTCACCGCGTTGCTCTTTGCCGAAATTCTCCAACAGGCCGATCTGCCGGCGGGAGTGGTGAACATCATCACCGGTGCCGGTGACACCGGCGCGGCGTTGGTGAACCACCCCGATGTGAACAAGGTCGCTTTCACCGGTTCCACTGCCGTCGGTCGCGCCATCGCCCGCTCGGTCGCCGGAACAGACAAGAAGCTCACCCTCGAGCTCGGCGGTAAGGGCGCCAACATCGTCTTCGACGATGCGCCCATCGACCAGGCGATCGAAGGCATCATTCGCGGTGTGTTCTTCAACCAAGGTCACGTGTGCTGCGCAGGCACCCGGCTGCTCGTGCAGGAGAGCATTCACGACGAGGTGATCGACCGGCTCAAGACCCGCATGCAGACCATGCGCCTCGGCGACCCGCTGGACAAGAACACCGATATCGGCGCCATCAACAGTGCCGAGCAGCTGGCGCGCATCCGTGAACTCTCCGATATCGGCGAGCAGGAAGGGGCGGAGCGGTGGAGCCCTGACTGCGTTCTCCCGGAGAACGGATTCTGGTTCGCCCCGACCATCTTCACCAATGTGTCAACGAGCCACCGCATCGCCCGTGACGAGGTCTTCGGCCCGGTGTTGTCCGTACTCACCTTCCGGACTCCGGCAGAAGCCATCGCCAAGGCGAACAACACCCCGTACGGGCTCTCCGCCGGTATCTGGAGCGACAAGGGCAGCCGTATTCTCGCGGTAGCCGACAAGCTGCGCGCCGGCGTCATCTGGGCCAACACCTTCAACCAGTTCGACCCGGCGAGCCCTTTCGGCGGCTACAAGGAGTCGGGATACGGACGCGAAGGCGGCCGCCACGGACTGGCGGCTTACCTCAAGCCGTCGGTCCGACCCTCGGTGCGAGCGGCACTCGCCGGCTCGGCCGGCCCTGCAGAACCCGCCAAGAAGCCCGCCGTCGGAAAGAAGGCCACCAAGTGACCCGCGTCGCCATTGCCAAAACCTACAAGCTCTATATCGGCGGAAAGTTTCCGCGCAGCGAGTCCGGACGGGTGTACGACGTGTTGTCCAACAAGGGTGTGTTCCTCGCCAATGCCGCACAGGCCAGCCGCAAGGATGCCCGTGATGCCGTTGTGGCTGCACGTTCGGCCTTCGCCGGCTGGTCGGGCGCCACTGGCTATAACCGCGGCCAGGTGCTGTATCGCATTGCGGAATTGCTTGAGGGCCGGCGCGGACAGTTCATCGACGAGATCATGCAGTCGGAAGGCTTGACGGCTCAGGCGGCCGGCTCCCAGGTGGACGAAGCCATCGATCGGTGGGTCTGGTACGCCGGATGGGCCGACAAGTACGTGCAGGTCGGCGGCAACGCGAATGCCGTCTCCGGCCCCTTCTTCAATATCTCGGTACCGGAACCGACCGGCGTGGTTGCCATCATCGCGCCCCAGACGGCGGGTTCGCTGTTGGGAATCATCAGCGCAATCGCCCCGGCCCTGGTGGCCGGCAACACCGTCGTGGTGGTCGCCCATGAAAGCGCACCACTGTCGGCCATCAGCCTCGGGGAAGTCCTCGCCACGAGCGATGTTCCCGGAGGAGTGGTCAACATCCTCACCGGTTCACCCGCCGAGATGGCGCCGTGGCTGGCCAGCCACGCCGACGTCAACGCGCTGGACCTGGTGGGTGCCGGGGAGCTGGATTGGGTTGACCTGCAGATTGCGGCGGCGGATACCCTGAAGCGAGTGCTGGCTCCGGAATCCGGGCCGGATGCCGCAGCGCCTGCGCTGGCACGCATCCTCGCCTTCACGGAGACGAAGACGGTGTGGCACACCAAGGCGCTTCTCTGAAGCACCCGGGTAAAGCACGTCGGAAGGGCGGATCGTCGCAGCTGCGACGACTCGCCCTTCCGACGTTGTCGGGAGGGGACTTCAGACGGTGTCGCGGCTGGAGTACGACGTGGTGCCCATCGCCTTGGCCTTGATGGAGTTGAATTCGCTCGTGCTGATGGTTCCGGCATCGAGCAACTGCTTGGCCTGGGCGATCTCCTGGCTCGGAGAGGACGTCGTGGCGACATTGCGGATGTAGTCATCCGTCATCGCACGATCCTGCACAGCACTGCTCACCTGGCGGTCCGCCATGCCCTTGCCGCGCGCGATCACATAGATCAAGGCGGTGAGGAACGGAACGGCGATCAGGAACACGAGCCACAGTGCCTTCAGCCAGCCGTTGAGGCTGCGGTCTCTGAAGATGTCGATCACGACAGAGAACAGCACCATGAGATAGGCGACGAGGACGAAAGTCCAGAACATGAAACTGAGAAAATTCCAGAAACTACCGAGGATGTCCATGACGTTTACCTTTCGAATACTGTGTTGTGGTCGCGAACCGAATGGCACGGACCTCGATCGTCGATGACTGTACCCCGATCAGGGGCATTTCGCTGAAAATCTATCCGGGCACACTGCTGGCTCCGAGGAGCGCCCCGTATTGTGGTTGCATGACATCACGTCGAGTACTCGTCACCGGTGCCACCGGATATATCGGTGGACGCCTTGTTCCCAGACTGCTGGAAGCCGGATACGAGGTGCGCGTCCTGGTTCGCACGCCCCTGAAACTGCGTGACGTGCCATGGGCCGATCAGGTCGACATCCGGCAGGGAGACCTGGGCGATCTGGCTTCCGTGGCCGCGGCCTGCGAGGGCGTGGAGGTGCTCTATTACCTTGTCCACTCAATGGGTGCGGCCGGTGACTTCGAGAAGACCGAACGTCTCGCCGCTGAGAATGTCGCAACGGCGGCCGCTGCCGCTCACGTGGCCCGCATCGTCTACCTCGGTGGGCTGCATCCCGACACCGAGGCGCTCTCGGCGCACCTGAGGTCCCGAATGGAAGTCGGGCAGATCCTCCTTGCCTCCGGCGTTCCCACCGTTGCCTTCCAGGCGGGCGTGGTCATCGGATCCGGGTCGACCTCGTTCGAGATGATCCGACACCTCACCGACGTGCTCCCGTATATGCCCGCACCGAAGTGGGTGCGCAACAAGATCCAGCCGGTCGCCGTTCGAGACGTACTGTATTACTTGCAGGAAGCTGCGAACCTCCCGGCGGAGGTGAACCGTACCTTCGATATCGGCGGCCCGGACGTACTGCGCTATGGGCAGATGATGAACGGCTACGCGCTGGAGGCCGGACTGCGGCAGCGGGCGATCGCGGCGCTGCCCGTTCTCACGCCATGGCTGGCGTCCCAGTGGGTCAACCTGGTGACGCCGATTCCGCGCAACCTGGCCATCCCCATTATCGCCTCCCTGCAATACGACTGCGTCGTGCACGAGCACGACATCGACGACTACATTCCCCAGCCTGCGGAGGGTCTGACCAGCTACCGACGCGCGGTCCGCCTCGCCCTCGGCCGGATGAAGGTCGGGGACGTCGAAACGAGTTGGCGCAACTCATCCATCGAAGGGGCATCGAGCAACCCGCTGCCGAGCGACCCCGATTGGGCCGGCCACGCCGTCTACACCGACTTACGGGAAAAGACCACGGCGGCCGCACCCGAAGCCCTCTGGCGAGTGATCGAGAGTATCGGCGGGGAAAACGGCTGGTATTCATTCCCCCTGGCTTGGGCTGTTCGGGGATTGATGGACAAGGTCGTCGGCGGCGTGGGGCTGCGCCGTGGCCGTCGCAACCCGGATCATCTGAATGCCGGTGAGGTCTTGGATTTCTGGCGGGTGGAAAGCATCGACCATGGCAGCTTCCTGCGGCTGCGGGCAGAAATGCGAGTGCCCGGCGAGGCTTGGCTGGAAATGTCCGTCATCCCGCTCGAAGGCGGTGGATCAGCGTACCGCCAACGCGCCATCTTCTTCCCGAGAGGGCTTGGCGGGCGGCTGTACTGGGCCTCGATCCTGCCCTTCCACAGCATCATCTTCGAGGGCATGGCCACCAGGATCATCGCAACCGCGGCGGGCGAACACCTCGACTTGCTTGCACCGACGTCCTAGTATGGGGTGAGAAAATCGATCAGGACGGTGGGTTTTCGCCATGACGGCAACTGGAGGAGGTGCCAATGTCTGCATCCATCGTATTTCTGGGTGACGGATTGGTGGCCAACGGGCAATGGCAGGAATGGCTCCCAGACTACGACGTGACGAATCTCGGTGCCAGCGGCAACACCACGGACGAGGTGGTCAGCTTGCTGCACTCCGTCACTGCGCTGGCTCCTGATGCCATTGTGATCGAGGTGGGCACCAACGACCTCGGCTGGCGCAAATCCGACGAATATGTGGTGCGGAATCTCGAAACCGTGCTGTACCGACTGCGCCGAGGACTGCCCCGAACCCGGCTGATGGTGCAGTCGGTGCTGCCCCGTGATCGGGATTTCGCCGAAACGATTCGGTCGATCAATCGTCATATCCGCCAGTATGCGCCCACCCAGCACGCGCTCTACCTCGACCTTTGGCCGACGTTTGCTCAATCGGACGGCGAAATCGATCCTGCCTTCTCAGCGGACCGACTGCATCTCACTCCGGAGGGATACCAAGCCTGGCTGGCCGAACTGCGCCCGGGACTGGAAATGCTGTTCGAGAGTTCGCCGTCGACAACCGCGATTCCCATTCAGCACGTGTGATTGCATTCGCCACCGCGGCGCGGGCGGGACAATCAAGCAGGGTGTCAACCACGACCGGGGTCAACCACGGCCGGGCTCCGCTGGGTAGGCTGGTCATGTGCCTCGCTGTCTCCGCCGCACCTTTGCGGTGACACCGGGCCGACTGATTCCCCGTACCGGCGCCCACTCGCCTCGGGCCCGGTCGCCTCGGCATCCGCGTCGTGTCGGAGCTCATGTCTTCTGACCGGGTCTTCACCGGCACAGACAGCGGCGCGGCATTCGTGAAAATCTGAAAGGTGTCACAGTGTACAGAGGCTTGGCGGATGCCGACCGGCTCCGCGCCGTACCGAGTCCGACGACAGCGCAGCCAACCCGGTGTCGCGCCGGCAGAAGGGCGCGCTGATGGGTACCCCGGCGGCACCGACATTCACCCGCGCTGCCCTCGCCCCCGGGCTGCTGGGGGCGATCGTGCTGCTTGCGGGCCTTGCCCTGCTGGACGGGGAGGGTTTCACGATCATCCGCTACGCCGTCAGCATTTTGGCGCTCATCCTGACGGTTTTCGTCGTCCAGGCGAAATCATGGTGGTGGCTTCTCGGCCTGTTGCCGATCGCCGTGATGTGGAATCCGATCGCGGTCATCCCGCTTGAGGGCCAGGGCTGGGTGTCTGCGCAGTACATAGCGGCCTTGATCTTCATCGCCGTGGGGATCCGAACCAAGGTCCCGATTCAGCACGCCTGACGAAGTGGCTTTGTGGGCGTAGACTGGGCCCGCTTGGAGAACCCGGTCACCGGCTCCATCGTGCCACTGTTGTCTTGATTGATGCTGTCAGTCAATACTGAGCTGCAGTCGATGAATACCGGTGAGGTTGAGGGTTCGGCCTAGGGATTGACGGCGTCTGTGGATGCCCTGACACGTGAGCGCGGTGCCTTGTGCCGCGCGGCTGTGAAGTGGAGAACAATGGCTTACACCCGCACCGATGGTTCGAACAACCGAGGCAGCGCCGGTCGGCGCGTGCGTCCGCGCTCCCGTGACGATGATGCGCCCATCATTCCCATTCTCGCCCGCAAGGTTCGTGAGGTGGAGGCCAAGGCTCAGACCGGCACAAAGCTCGGTCCCACCAACCGCACCAAGTACCAGGTCATCGCCCTGCTGATGCGCGAGGAACGGGCACGGGTCAAGGCTGACACCGAGCAAAGCGACTCCAATCGCGCTGAACTGTTGAAGCGGCTCGATGGCATAGCCCAAATCCTGGCCAAGACGGCCGCTCGGGACACGAGCCTGATCACGTTGCTCGAGCCCGATGCCGGGGTGTCAACTGTCGCGCAGCGTTTTCGTCGCGACTGGTTGTTGGAATCCGGTGCCGAGCTCAGTCCCGATGAACTCATCATCACCCGCGAGCCCGAGGCCAAGGCGGAGATTCCGCTCAACCAGGTCGTTCCTGCCTCGGTGAAAGCCCGACAGCTCGCCAACCCGTTCCTCGCCCCCGATTTCAGTGCCGCGCAGGCACCACCAGTCGCCCGCGCGCGCCGGTTGGCGAACTGGGAACTGCTCGGACCGCTCTTCAAATCATTCGAGTACGGCTCCGGCGGGCAGGCCGCCAGCATGGACATGCCCGAAGCGCCTTCCCTGGACCGGCTGTCACCGCACGGCATGGAATTGATGCGCCACCAGGCCAGGTTCGTGGAGAGTACCCGGCTGGGACACCGCAGCTATCTGCTCGCGGATGAGCCGGGCCTGGGCAAGACTGCGCAGAGCCTGCTTGCGGCATCCGTTGCCAACGCCTACCCGCTGCTGGCGATCGTGCCCAACGTCGTGAAGATGAACTGGGCGCGCGAAGTCGAGCTGTGGACCCCGAACCGTCGGGCCACCGTCATCCACGGTGACGGCGACACCCTCGACGCGTTCGCCGACGTCGTCGTGGTCAACTACGACGTTCTCGATCGCCATCTTGCCTGGCTTGGAACTCTCGGTTTCAAGGGCATGGTCGTCGACGAGGCGCACTTCATCAAGAATCTGCAGTCGCAGCGTTCCAAACACGTGCTGTCGCTTGCCGAGCAGATTCGCCGCCGCACACCGGGCGGGAACCCCCTGCTGATGGCCCTCACCGGAACTCCGCTCATCAATGACGTCGACGATTTCCGGGCGATCTGGCAATTCCTCGGCTGGATAGACGGTGAGAAACCGTCGCCAGCGCTGTTGCAGCGCCTTGAAGAGACCGGGCTCACCCCTGCGGATCCCGGCTTCTACAAGGAAGCGCGGGCGGCGGTGATCGACATGGGCATCGTCCGGCGCCGGAAGGTGGACGTGGCCGCGGACCTGCCGGCCAAGCGCATCGCCGACCTGCCCGTCGAGCTCGACGACGACCTCGGCCGTTCCATTCAGAAGGCGGAACGCGAGCTGGGCGCGCGCCTGGTCATGCGCTACAACGCTCTCGTGGCGGCGCGGCACACCGGATCAGGTCCGGTCGTCCCCGAGGAAGACCAGCGCGAATCATACATTCGAGCCGTAGCGCACGCCGAACTGGAAGATTCCAAGGGCCAGTCCACCGGCGAGAACGTCTTCACAATGGTGCGCAAGATCGGTCAGGCCAAGGCAGGCCTCGCTGCAGACTATGCAGCCCAGCTGGCCCGCGCGGTGGGCAAGGTCGTCTTCTTCGCCAAGCACATCGACGTGATGGATACCGCTGAGCAGCTCTTCGCCAAGCGTGAGCTGCGCACGGTGTCCCTGCGCGGCGACCAGACCGCCGTCGCCCGTCAGGCAGCCATCGATTCGTTCAACAACGACCCCGACGTGGCCATCGCGGTATGTTCACTGACTGCGGCGGGCGTGGGCGTAAACCTGCAGGCCGCGTCCAACGTCGTGCTCGCCGAACTGAGTTGGACGGCCGCCGAGCAGACGCAGGCCATTGACCGGGTGCATCGCATCGGCCAGGAAGAACCTGTCACCGCGTGGCGTATCATTGCGGCGCACACCATCGATGCGCGCATCGCGGACCTGATCGGAAGCAAGCAGGGGCTCGCTGCTCGCGCTCTCGACGGTTCACAGGAGGAAGACACCTCCGCTGATTCCATCCAAGCCAGTGCACTGATCTACCTGCTCACCCAGGCGTTGGACGGCCAGCTGTAGAACCCGCAGTCCTGACTGATTTGGGCAGGGGGCGGCGGGGCCTCAAGATAGCTGGAGATATGTTTCTTGTTCGCACGACGGAATAGAGCACCATGAAGATCGGTATCCTCACCAGTGGCGGCGACTGCCCCGGACTCAATGCGGTTATTCGCGGCGCTGTGCTCAAGGGCGGACGCGTGCACGACGCCGAGTTCGTCGGCATCCGCAACGGATGGCGAGGGCTGGTCCAAGGAGATTTCACGACCCTGGATCGCCACAGCGTTCGTGGACTGTCCCGGCAGGGCGGCACAATCCTGGGCAGCTCGCGCACGAATCCTTTCGAAGGCGCAAATGGTGGGCCGGAGAACATCCAGCGCACCCTTGATGCCGAGGGCATCGACGCGGTCATCGCAATCGGGGGCGAGGGCACGCTGACCGCGGCGCACCGACTCACTGAGGCCGGCCTGAAAATAGTCGGTGTGCCCAAGACGATCGACAACGATCTTGAAGCAACCGACTATTCCTTCGGCTTCAACACCGCCGTCGAGATCGCCACCGAGGCTATCGACCGGTTGCGCACGACGGCCGAATCGCACGGTCGTTGCATGGTCGTCGAGGTGATGGGCCGTCATGTGGGCTGGATTGCGCTGCACTCCGGGATGGCCGGCGGAGCGCACGCCATCCTGATCCCTGAGCAACCCAAGACCATGGAGCAGATCTGCGAATGGGTCGAACATGTTCGGGACCGTGGACGCGCTCCCGTGATCGTGGTTTCTGAAGGGTTCTTGCTGGCGGGGATGGAACAGGCCCACTCGAGCAAGGGGCTTGACGCTTTCGACCGCCCGCGGCTCGGGGGCATCAGCGAGATCATTGCCCCACTGATCGAGCAGCGCACCGGAATCGAATCTCGCGCCACTGTGCTGGGGCACACCCAACGCGGCGGCGCACCGTCGGCATATGACCGGGTGCTGGCCACCCGGCTGGGCATGGCCGCCATCGACGCCATCTATGACCGACGATGGGGTTCTATGGTGTCCCTCCGCGGTACGGAGATCGAGGTGGTCAGCATTGCCGACGCCACCATCGGATTGAAGAAGGTTTCACCGGCGCGCTATGCCGAGGCCGCCGTCCTCTTCGGATAACAACTCTTCCACCCGATAAACTGATCAGAACACGGCGACAGGACACAGACATGACTATGAACGAGCAGCACAACCACAACGACGAGGCCGAGCAGAACGAACCCGTGCTCCACGGCAGCCTCGACGCCACGGATGATGAAAAGCGCCAGGGAATCGTCGACCAGGTTCAGGCGGACTCACCCGGTCTGTCCTTCGACGACGTGCTCTTTCGCCTGACGCAGCGTCTGTCTGACTCCGAGGTGCCCACGAGCGTCGAGCAGATCCAAGGCCTCGCCGAGCGAATCGTGAACGGTCGGGCCTAAACTCTCTGCTCAGTGCTGTTCATTCAGCACTGTCGCACCCACTTCTTCAGGCGAGGTGAGCTTGGACCTGGGCCAGCGAGGGGTTCGTGGCGCTTGAACCGTCGGGGTACAGGATGGTGGGAACCGTTCGGTTTCCACCATTCAAGCTCATCACCAGCTCTGAGGTGCCCTCAACCTCTTCAACGTTGACCTCACGGTAGGCAATGCCCACCTTGTCGAGCTGCGACTTCAGGCGCGAGCAGTAGCCGCACCAGGTCGTCGTGAACATCGTGATCGTTCCGGTTGCGGGTACAAAATCCATGTTCGCAGCCTAACGCCTGCAGCTGTGAGTCAGTCCGTGGGAGTCAGTCCGTGAGAGTTAGGCTGGGGCGATGAGTCTGCCCCAGGTATGCGTGTGCTATCTCACTCGGCGATCACCGGCCGGCGCGCTCCAGGTGCTGCTCGGGCGCAAGAAGAAGGGCCTTGGGCTCGGCAATATCGTCGGGCTCGGCGGCAAGCTCGAGCCGGGCGAGAGCGCTGTCCAGGCCGCAGTACGCGAGATCGACGAGGAGTCCGGACTGACGGTGGCGGCCAGTGACCTCCAACCCTTCGGGGTGCTGACCTACCTCTTCCCGCATCGGGAAGCGTGGAGCCAGGTGTCGAACGTGTTCGTCTGTTCGGAGTGGACGGGCACGCCCCGGGAGTCAGACGAATTGAACCCGGTCTGGTTCGACGTTGACGCCCTGCCCATCGACGAGATGTGGGACGACGCCCGATACTGGCTCCCTCAGGTCTTCGCCGGGATTGCGGCTGACGCCACATTCACTTTCGGCCCGGACCTCAAGACCGTGGTTCCCAATGCCTGAACTCACCTGATCGTCCCGAGCCGGTGACACGTCAAGCGGTTCTGCGCACTCGGCCCAACCAGGTCATCAGGTGGTAGATCACGATGGCGGCGATGGTGCCGAGGGCGATTCCGTTGAAAGACAGGGCGCCGGCGGAGAGCGTGAAATCCGCGACACCGATGATGAGGGCCGTCGCGGCCGTGAACTGGTTCACGGGCTTGGAGAAGTCCACCTTGTTGTCGAGCCAGATCTTCACGCCGATCACGCCGATGAGGCCGTAGAGCGCGGTGGTGACGCCGCCGAGCACACCTTGCGGGATCGTGTTGATGACCGCGCCGATCTTGGGGGACAGCCCGAGCAGCACCGCGGTGAGGCCGGCCACCCAGTAGGCCGCGGTCGAATAGATCCGAGTGGCAGCCATCACGCCGATGTTCTCCCCATAAGTCGTGGTTCCACTTCCGCCGCCGAAACCGGCCAGCATTGTGGCGAGCCCGTCGGCGAACAGGGCCCGGCCCGTGAGTCGGTTCACCTTCGCATCCGTCATCTGGGCCACGCCCTTGATGTGACCGACGTTCTCGGCGATGAGCACCAGGACCACCGGTAGGAAGGCCGGAAGCACACCGAACACCAGGGCCGGATTCTCGAAGGGGTTTGCCGGTGCCGTGAAGGGCGGAAGCCCCACCCACGCAGCGGAGGCGACCTTGCTGAAGTCGACTTCGCCCCCGATCACCGCCGCCGCGTAGCCCACGATGACGCCGAGGAAGATGGACAGCCGACCCAGGATGCCGCGAAAAAGCACGGTGCACAGGATGACCGCCAACAATGTGATGATGCCGGTGAGCGGCGCCGCCGAGAAGTTGGCCTTGGCGACCGGGGCGAGGTTGAAACCGATCAGGGCCACAATGGCTCCGGAGACCACGGGCGGCATCAGGCGATCGATCCACCCGGTCCCGGTGAGCTGCACGACCACGCCCACGATGGCGAGAAGCACCCCCACGGCCAGAATGCCGAAGAGGGCGCCGCCCATGCCCGCGGACGCCGTCGCTGCCAGGATCGGGGCGATGAAGGCGAAGGAAGAACCGAGGTAGCTGGGAAGCTTGTTCCCCGTGATCAGCAGGAAGAGCAGAGTGCCGATGCCGGAGAAAAGCAGGGTGGTGCTCGGCGGGAAACCGGTGATGAGGGGAACCAGGAATGTCGCGCCGAACATGGCTACGACGTGCTGGGTGCCGATGCCGATGGTGATGGGCCAGCTCAGGCGTTGACCCGGGCCGACGACCTCCTGCGCTCCAACTGTTCTTCCGTCACCGTGCAAAGTCCAGGGCAGTGCCATTGTGCTTCTCGTTTCTCATCGTGCGCTCTTGGACGATCGTAGTAAACAAATAGGATCGTGGCATGACTGTTTCGGCCAGCACGACTGAGCACGAACAGATTGACCCCTTGACTCGGCAGGTGAGTTCCGGATCCCTGCGTGGCGTGCGCGTGCGTGGCGTACTGGCTTGGCGGGGAATTCCGTACGCTGCGTCGCCGACGGGCCCGCTCCGGTTCCGCGCGCCGCGGCCGGCGAACCCGTGGGTCGGTGTGCGCCCTGCCCATGAGTTCGGCCTGGTGGCCACCCAAAGCCATCGCGGGCAGTTCATCGGTGCCCACCCACGCATTCCGCAGGGTGAAGACTGCCTCAACCTCAATGTGATCGCCCCCGATGAGCCGATCGATCCCGACGGCCTTCGCCCGGTGATGGTCTTCATCCATGGTGGGGCGTACAGCGTCGGTTCCTCACGGGAAGTTCCCCGCCAGGGTGAGGGACTGGTCCGTCGCGGCGGGATCGTCTACGTCAGCGTGAACTACCGCCTCGGCGCCCTCGGCTACCTCGATTTCAGCCGGTATTCAACGCCGGAACGCCCCTTCGAGAGCAACCTCGGACTGCGCGACCAGGTCGCCGCCCTGCAGTGGGTGCAGCAGAACATCCGCCAGTTCGGCGGGGATCCGGCATCCGTGACCTTGTTCGGTGAGTCGGCCGGCGGCAATGCGGTCACCACATTGATGACGGTTCCCGCAGCGACCGGCCTTTTCCAGCGGGCGATCGTGCAGAGCTCGCCCCCCAACGCCGTCTACCCGTCCGAATTGACGGCGCGCTGGGCCGGGGAATTCGTGAAGAGCCTCACGCCGGCAACGGGAAGCGTTCTGGAGGCGGCGGAGCGGGATCTGCCACGGGACCTGGCTGTGCGCCTGCTCCTGGAGGCGACGCCCGAACACCTCGCCGACGCGACCACGGCGCTGACTCTGCGCACACCGGACCAGGACCCGGGGACCATTCCGCTGTGCCCGGTGATCGACGGAGACTTCGTGCCGGAACGTCCCCTTGATGCGTTCCGGGACGGCCGAGCCCATCGGGTTCCTCTTATCATCGGCACCAATGCCCGAGAGGGCTCGCTTTTCAGCGGGCGCATCGACATTCTGGCCACGACGCCCACCCGGATCCGGGCGATTTTCAAGAAGACCAAAAAGAAAGCGCGACGCGCGCTGAAAGCGCAGTACCCGGGAATCCCGGCGTTGCGGGCCGCGCTTGACTTCGGCGGCGACTATTCGTTCTGGTACCCGAGCGTGAAGGTGGCGGAGCGACATTCTCGTTTTGCGCCGGTGTACTTCTATCGTTTCGATGCCGCGCCCCGACTTATTCGGCTGATGGGACTCGACGCCACCCACGGGCTGGAGTTGTTCCCCCTCTTCGACCGCCTCAACGGCTGGACGGGGCGCGGGATGACCCTGCTCGGCGGCCGACGGGCGTTTCGCCTGATCGGAGGTCGAATGCAGCGCTGGTGGGTCACGTTCGCCACGACCGGTGTTCCGGATGCCCGGTGGCCGCGCTACGACGAGCCTGGTCGAGAAACTCTCATCATTGATGCCGTCGATCGCATCGAGAGCGACCCGGGTTCGGAACGTCGACTGGCCTGGGGAGCGTTCGTCCCGCACGTCTGAGCCATAGACTGTATTTCTGCTCAGAATCTGCATGGGTGAATCCATGCCGAACGGCCCCGGGAGAAAACGATTTCCACGACAAAAGCTTCAACCTCAGAATCAGCACCCGGCCGGCCTTCCGGCTTGAAGTTCAAGGTCGACCGATACTTCGAAATCACCAGCCGCGGGTCCACCTGGGCACGTGAAATACGCGGTGGGCTCGTCACCTTCGTGACCATGGCGTACATCGTCATCCTGAACCCCCTGATCCTCGGCGGGTTCAGCGCCGACCAGGCATCCGTAGACGTGGCCGGCAACTGGTTGCCCAACGGCCAGGTCGCAGCGGTGACCGCCCTGACGGCCGGTGTGATGACGATCCTCTTCGGGGTGATCGCCCGACTGCCGTACGGCTTCGCGGCCGGACTGGGAATCAACTCCTTCCTGGCCGTGAGCGTCGTCGGCCAGGTGACCTGGCCCGAAGCCATGGGACTGGTCGTCATCAACGGCCTCATCATCGTGCTGCTCGCCTCCACCGGCTTGCGTGAGCTGATCTTCAATGCCGTCCCGCAACAGCTGAAGATCGCCATCACGGTGGGCATCGGCCTCTTCATCGCCTTCATCGGTCTGGTCGACTCCGGGTTCGTTCGTTCGACCGGGACGGCCGCTCCGCCGGTGCAGCTCGGCGATGCCGGCTCGATCGCCACCCTCCCCACCACAGTATTCGTGGTGGGCCTGATCATTATCGGCGTGCTCCTGGCCCGCAAGGTGAAGGCCGCGCTCCTGATCGGGATCGTCGCGACCACGCTGATCGCAGTCGTGCTCGAGGCCATCTTCAAGGTCGGGCCGTCCTTGGGCACCAACCCGGCCGGCTGGAACCTCAACGCCCCGGTGCTGCCCACCCAAATCGTCTCCTTGCCCGACCTCAGCCTGGTCGGCCAGGTGAGCTTCGGCGCGTTTGAACGCATCGGAATGCTCGCCGCCGTGATGCTGGTGTTCACACTGGTTTTCACCAATTTCTTCGACGCGATGGGGACGATGACGGGGCTGGCCAACGAAGCCGGTCTTGCGGACAAGAACGGCAACTTCCCTCGCCTCAAGTCAGCGCTGATCGTTGAGGGCATCGGTGCGGTCGCCGGCGGGGCGGCATCCGCTTCCTCCAATACGGTCTTCATCGAATCCGGGGCCGGAATCGGCGAGGGGGCACGTACCGGTGTCGCCAACGTCGTCACCGGAGTGCTGTTCCTCGCTGCGATGTTCTTCACACCGCTGACGCAGATCGTTCCGCTCGAAGTCGCGGCGGCGGCCCTCGTGATCGTGGGCGCGTTGATGGTGTCGCAGATTCGGTATATCGACTTCGCCGAATTCTCGATCGTGCTGCCGGTGTTCCTGACGATCATCATCATGCCGCTGACCTACTCGATCGCCAACGGCATCGGTGCCGGGTTCATCAGCTGGGTGCTGGTGCGGTCGTTCTCCGGCAAGGCCAAGGAGATCAGCCCGCTGTTGTGGATCGTCGCCGCCGGGTTTGTGCTCTTCTTTGTTCGCGGACCGGTCGAGGCGTTGCTCGGCGTCTAGGTCGAGTCCCGGGCTGCTACTCGAGGAACCCGCGCAGCAGCAGGGCCGTGCCGGCGAGGTGCTCGAGCATGGCCATGGCAGCTCGGTCCGGCTGGCCGGTGAGGATGGCGATCACGATCGCCTCGTGCTGCTCGTTGGAGTGGGCGATGTTGGGACCCAGCAAGGGGATGCCGTCAAGGAGCGCGTTGACCCGCGTGCGCAGGTCGGCGACCAGCGGGACCAGGGAGGATGAGCCCGTCAGCTCACCGATGGTGATGTGCAGCCGCGAATCGAGTCGGCGATAGTCGTCACCGTCGGCCGCTGTGGTGTCGGCGAGCGTGGTCCACAGCAGCTGCCTCTCGCTGGGGGACAGCGAGCGGGACGCCGCAACCCGGGCCGCGCCCACCTCGAGGATGTCGCGAAGCACGAGAGTGTCTTCGATCTCTGCTGGGGTCGCGGCAGAACCGGGTCGTCCCGAGTGCGCGTTGATCCGGTCCTCGGGCGGCAGTACCTCGCTCACGAACGTGCCGCCGTAACGGCCGCGCCGGGAGACGAGGTATCCCGCCTCGGCGACCGAGGCGAGGGCAGCACGCAGGGTGTCCCGGCTCACACCGAGGCGCCCGGCGAGTTCGCGTTCGGCAGGCAGGCCTTCCCCCGGGGCAAGAAGTCCCAGGCGTACGGTCTGGAGCAGGCGCTGCACGGTTTCTTCGAAGGCGTTCCCGCTGGAAACCGGTCGCAGCAGCAACTCGTTGATCAATGTCCGCTGCTCGTCCACGCACTCGCCTCCTCGCCCCGGACCGCTGCAATCACTCGGGGGTGACGTAGGCGGAGCTGATCCCTCCATCTACCATAAACGTGGATCCGGTGATGAAAGACGCGTCGTCACTGGCCAAGAAGGCCACGGCTGCGGCCAACTCCTCCGGTTCGGCGAAGCGACCCACCGGGATGTGAACGAGGCGCCGTGCCGCACGCTCCGGGTCCTTGGCGAAGAGTTCTTGCAGCAACGGGGTGTTCACCGGTCCCGGGCACAGGGCATTCACCCGGATGCCCTGTCGGGCGAACTGCACTCCGAGTTCGCGACTCATGGCGAGTACGCCGCCCTTGGACGCCGTGTAGGAGATCTGGCTCGTGGCCGATCCGAGGACGGCGACGAAGGAGGCGGTGTTGATGATCGAACCCCGGCCCTGGCGCACCATGTGACGCAGTGCCGCGCGGCAGCACAGGTAGACCGATTTGAGGTTGACGTCCTGCACCCGATTCCAGGCCGGCAGCTCCGTCGTTTCGATGGAGTCGTCATCGGGCGGTGAGATTCCGGCATTGTTGAAGGCGATATCGACGGAGCCGTAGGTGTCGTTGGCGGTGTCGAAGAGGTTGTTCACCTGGTCCTCCTCGGCGACGTTGACTTTCACGAACAAGCCGCCCAGCTGTTGCGCGGCCTGTGCACCGGCCACTTCGTCCAGATCGCCGATGACGACCGTCGCGCCCTCGGCGGCGAAACGGCGTGCCGTGGCCAGTCCGATGCCGCTGGCGCCGCCGGTGATCACGGCCACCTTGCCCGCGAGGCGTTGGGTGAGAACGAGGGGGGTGATCTGGGTCATGTCGGTACTCCCTGTGCAGGATGTGGGCGGATCAATCGACGGCAATGAAAACGTTCTTGGTGTCTGTGAAGCTCAGCGGAGCATCCGGGCCGAGTTCCCGGCCGATACCGGACTGCTTGAATCCGCCGAAAGGGGTCGAATAGCGCACGGACGAATGCGAATTGACCGAGAGATTGCCCGATTCCACGCCCCTCGCCACCCGGATGGCCCGGCCGACGTCCCGGGTCCAGATTGAACCCGAGAGACCGTACTCGGTGTCGTTGGCCAGCCGCAGGGCATCGGCCTCGTCGTCGAAGGGCAGCACGGTGACCACGGGCCCGAAGATCTCCTCGGTCACCGTGCGGTCGGAGCGAGAGCTGGGCGTCAGGACCGTCGGTGGAAACCAATAGCCGGGGCCGGCGGGTGCGGTGCCCCGGAATGCGACGGGGGCGTCATCGGGCACATAGGAACGCACGGTCGCCAAGTGCTGCGCGGAGACCAAGGGGCCCATCTCGGTGGACTCGTCGCCGGGATCGCCCACCCGCACGGCGGCAACGGCCGGTTCAAGCAACTCCATGAAGCGCTCGTAGACGCTGCGCTGGACGAGGATGCGGCTGCGGGCACAGCAGTCCTGGCCCGCATTCTCAAACACGCCTGAGGGGGCCGCAGCCGCCGCTTTCTCCAAGTCGGCGTCGCTGAAGATGATGTTGGCGCTCTTGCCGCCGAGCTCGAGGGTGACGCGCTTCACTTGGGCGGCGCAGCCTGCCATGATCTGCTTTCCCACCGCAGTCGAACCGGTGAACACGACCTTGCGGACGGCGGGGTGGGTCACGAACCGCTCGCCCACCACCGACCCGCGGCCGGGAAGCACCTGGAAGAGGCCCTCCGGGAGACCGGACGCCAGGGCGAGCTCGCCCAGGCGGATGCTCGTCAGCGGCGTCCACTCCGCGGGTTTGAGCAGCACGGCGTTGCCCGCTGCAAGTGCCGGCGCGAAACCCCAGGCGGCGATGGTCATCGGGAAGTTCCACGGCGTGATGATGCCCACAATTCCCAGCGGCTCGTGAAAGGTCACGTCGAGGCCGCCGGCGACCGGGATCTGCCGACCGAACAGGCGCTCCGGGGCCGCCGCGTAGTACTCGAGGACATCACGCACGTGGCCGGCCTCCCAGCGGGCCTGGGTCACCGGGTGCCCGGAGTTGCGCACCTCCGTCTGGGCCAGGTTTTCCCGGTCGCCATCGACGGCCGCGGCGAAACGATGCAGCGCCCTGGCCTTGTCGGCCGGGCCGACCAGGGCCCAGGCCGCCTGCGCGACGCCGGCCCGCGCCACGGCCTCGTCTGTCGCTTCGCGGCTGACGTGCGAGACCGTGGAAATCTCACGCTCGTCGGTGGGGTTGATCACCGTGTAACTGCTCACGACCGGGCCTTTCGGTAAGCGGATGCGGCGTCGATGAGGCCGGCAAACAACCGGAGGTCCTCCGTGGATTCCTCCGGATGCCACTGCACGGCGAGCGCGAAGGTGTTGGCTGTGACCTCGACGGCCTGGATGATGCCGTGCGCGCTCACCGCCGAAACAGCGAGGCCGTCGGCTACCCGGTCGATTGACTGGTGGTGGTAGACCGGAACGGTGAGCCGGTCCTCGCGCAGGAGCGCATGAAGACGTGAATCCGATTCGACGTCCACCGGAATTCGGTTGAACACACCATTGCCTGCCTGGTAAGCGGTGTCGCCCACGAGATCGGGCAGGTGCTGGTGCAGCGTTCCGCCCAGGGCCACATTCAACACCTGCGCCCCACGACAGATGCCGAGGAAGGGCAGGTTGCGGGCGAGTGCTCGCTGCACGAGTGCTGATTCCCAGTCGTCTCGATCCCGCCGAGGTTCATCGGTGGCCGGATGCGGTGCCTGCCCGTAAGCGGCCGGGTCCAGGTCTTTACCGCCCGTGATGATCAGTGCGTCGAGTCCGTCGAGCACCCGATCGGCGATCCGGGTGTTCACCGGTTGCGGAGGCAACAATACGGCGATGCCGCCCGCACGGGCGACAGCGTGGAAATACACGGCCGGGAGAAAGGCCGCCGGCACGTCCCAGATCCCGGTCTGCGCCTGCTCCAGATAGGTGGTGAGTCCGATCACGGGCGGGGCGGTCGGCGACGCCGAAGCGGTGGGACGTTCAGAGTCGTTCAAAGCCCCGGATCCTCTCCCAATCGGTGACAGCTGCGTCGTAAGCGGCGACCTCGATGCGCGCATTATTGAGGTAGTGATCGACGACCTCATCCCCGAAGGCGTCGCGGGCCACCGTAGAGGCGGCGAACAGCTCGGCGGCCTCCCGCAGCGTTGCCGGCACGCGCGCCGTGTCGCTCGCGTAGGCGTTGCCGTCGAAGGCCGGTTCGAGCTCGAGTTCGTTGTCGATTCCGTAGAGACCGGCGGCGATCAGGGCGCTGACGGCCAGATACTGGTTGACGTCGCCGCCGGGCACCCGGTTCTCGACACGCAGGCCCGGTCCGCGGCCCACGACCCGCAGGGCACAGGTGCGATTGTCGAGGCCCCAGGCGATCGCAGTCGGCGCGAAGCTGTCGGCCACATATCGCTTGTAGGAGTTGATGTTTGGGGCGGAGAACAGGGTGAGTTCACGCATCACGGCGAGTTGGCCGGCGATGAAGTGCCGGAACATCTTCGACATGCCGTGCTCGGCATCCGGATCGGCGAAGACCGCGCTCCCGTCGGCTCCGCGAAGGCTGATGTGGACGTGGCAGCTGTTGCCTTCACGCTCGTTGAACTTGGCCATGAAGGTGAGGCTCTTACCGTGCGCGTCCGCGATTTCCTTGGCCCCGTTCTTGTAGATGGAATGGTTGTCGCACGTCACCAGTGCGGCGTCGTAGCGGAATCCGATCTCTTGCTGGCCCAGATTGCATTCGCCCTTCACGCCCTCGCAGTACATGCCTGCCCCTTCCATTCCCATCCGGATGTCCCGCAGCAGGGGCTCCATTCGAGTCGAGGCCAGCATGGCGTAATCGATGTTGTAGTCGCTTGCCGGCGTGAGGTCTCGATAGCCCTTCTTCCAGGCGGCCCGGAAGCCGTCGTCGAAGACCAGGAATTCCAGCTCGGTCGCGACATAGGGCTCGAGGCCGAGCTCGGCCAGGCGGGCCAGCTGGGCTTGCAGGATCTGGCGCGGAGACGCGGCGACCGGCGTCTCGTCGAGCCAGTGCAGATCGGCGGTGACCAGCGCGGTCCCGGTCAGCCACGGCACCCGACGAAGGGTGGTCAGATCGGGCATCATCGCCATGTCGCCGTAGCCGCGGGACCAACTGGACATCGCGTAACCCGCGACGGTGTTCATCTCCACGTCGACGGCCAGCAGGTAGTTGCAGCACTCCGCTCCGTGGGATGCGGCGTCTTCCACGAACAGCCGTGCGGAGAGACGCTTGCCGACCAGCCGCCCCTGCATATCCGTGAAAGCCACGATGACCGTGTCGATCTCGCCCGCCGTGACGGCGTCCGTCAACTCGCTCAGCGTGAGATTAGGTATGCGCGGTGTCATGGACTTCTCCTCAGTGAGCCGGTCAATGTGCCTCTTGCCCGACCATTACATCACAGTAGGCCATCGGAACGATGCCTTTCATTAGCACGGTGAATACTTCAAAGGTCTGTACACCTACCTTTGCACGACGTAGAGTCGGGCCAACGAAGTCTCACTGGATGAGGGTGAAGGAATCAGGATGCCAAAAGACACCTTGAACGTCTCGGGCGTGCGCTACACCACCGCGGAGGATGGCTACTTCGAAAAAAGGAAGCTGAAACGCAGCGCCGGCATCTGGGGACTGTGGGGGCTTGCCGTCGCCGCTGTCGTCTCCGGGGACTTCTCCGGTTGGAACTTCGGTATCGGCTTCGCCGGTTTCGGCGGCATGCTGATCGCCTTCGCCCTGCTCATCGTCATGTACTACGGCATGATCTTCAGCATCGGAGAGATGGCCGCCGCGATGCCGCACACCGGGGGAGCGTATTCCTTCGCGCGGGCAGCGATGGGGCCCTGGGGTGGGTTCGTCACGGGCCTTGCCGAGACGATTGAGTACGTGGCGACGACGGCGGTCATCGTGTATTTCTCAGCGTCCTATGCTGATGGCATCACCTCTGAGCTGCTGGGGTTCTCGCTGCCGGCGTGGGTATGGTGGGCGATTCTCTACGTCGTCTTCATTGCGCTCAATGCGGCCGGCGCCGCGATCTCGTTCAGATTCGCCATTGTCGTGGCCGTTATTTCAATTGTCATCCTGCTGGTCTTCTCGGCGATGGCGGCTTTCTCCGGCCTCTTCAGCTGGGACAGCCTGTTCAACATCGTTCCGGATGCCGGGCAGAGCGCCTTCCTGCCCCACGGCGTGATTCCCATCCTGTTCGCCCTGCCGTACGCGATGTGGTTCTTCCTCGGTATCGAAGAGCTGCCGCTGGCCGCCGAGGAGGCGCACGATCCCGTGCGCGATATTCCGCGCGCGGGTCTGGTCGCCCGCACCACACTCATCGTGACCGGCCTGCTCGTGCTCTTCCTCAACACCGGGGTGGTCGGCGCCGCGGAGATCGCGCCGTCCACGGAGCCGCTCCTCGATGGTTTCCGGGCCATCGTGGGCAACGGCGCGGCCGCCGTGCTGGCACTGTTCGCGCTGATCGGGTTGCTGGCTTCGCTGCAGGGCATCATGTTCGCCTACGGACGAAACATGTATTCCCTGTCGCGCGCCGGCTACTACCCCAAGTTCCTCTCCCTCACGGGCCAACGGCAGACGCCCGCGCTTGCCCTCCTGGTCGGGGCGATCATCGGCTTCGTGGCCCTGATCCTGGTTGATGCGCTGGGTGGGCAAAATGGCGTGGCCGGAGCCATTGTGCTCAATATCGCCGTGTGGGGAGCCGTGATCGCCTACGTGCTGCAGATGCTGTCGTTCGTGATCCTGCGTCGCCGGTTCCCCAACGCCAAGCGGCCGTATCGCAGCCCCTGGGGCGTGCCGGGAGCGGTAATCGCCGGTGTGCTCTCCCTGGCGATCTTCTTCGGTTTCTTCATCAACGAGCCGGCACGGCCGGCCATCGCGGCCATCGCCGTGGTCTACGTGGTCATGCTGCTCGGTTTCGCGCTCTACGGTCGCAAACGGCTCGTGCTCTCGCCGGAAGAGGAATACGCGGTGTCCGGCGGGCTCCACGGCGACCCGCAGGCGGACGGCTACGGCGGTGCCGTCGAGGACGAACTCCTCGCTCTCGACGGCAAGGACGATTCAAGGGATTGATGCCGGAAGAGCGCATCCTCAGTGACGGATGTCGAACCTCAGCTGGTCCGGCAGTGCGTTGTAAGGAATCCGATCTTGTCGATCGAGATCGTCACTGTTGAACCGTCGTGCAGAAACACCGGGGGCTTTCGGCTGTACCCGGCGCCCCCGGGGCTTCCCGTCGAGATGAGGGTCCCCGGCATCAGCGTCGATGTCTGCGACAGGTAGGAGATGATCTCGGCAACGGTGCGCACCATGTCGCCGCTCGAGGCGTCCTGCAGAATTCGGCCGTCGACGTGAGTCGTCAACCAGACGTTCTGAGGATCGCCGATCTCCTCAGCCGTGACCACGATCGGGCCGGTCGGCGTGAAGCCGTCGAATGACTTGCACCGCGACCATTGCGCCTCGGAGAACTGCAGGTCTCGCGCGGTGATGTCGTTGACGATCGTGTACCCGAAAACGTAGTCGAGCGCATCGTGCACTGACACGTTACGCGCAGCGGTTCCGATGATCACGCCCAGTTCCGCCTCATAGTCGACCTGGGAGGTGAGGTCTGCGGGCCAGGTGATGGTGGATTCGTGGCCGGTGAGGGAATTGGGCCACAGCGAGAACACCGTCGCGGAGGTCTCCAGCCGGAGGCTCAGCTCCGACGAGTGCGCGGCATAGTTGGCGCCGATCGCAATGATCTGCGGTGGGCGCAGGACCGCCGAAGAGTGGCGAAGCGTGTCGATCGGTGTCAGCTCCACTCCCGCGGAGGCCGCGTTCAGACTGATCGCCCGTACCCGATCGATTTCCTGCTCGCCCTTTTCGAGCAGGTCCTGCAGGTCCCGGGGGGCATCTTCCATGACTTCGTCAAGGAAGAGTGCTTTTTCTCCAAACGTCACCGCCAGGCGGGGTGTGGACTGGCCGTCTTCTCTCAAATGTGCAAACTTCACCTCATAAGGATAGTGGCCGGTCCACCCCGTTCTGGTGTCGAAGTGCCACAACGCCGGCCCGGGGCCGTTAGAGGGATTCGACTGCGGCTGAGGGGCGGTCTCCCGCCGCGCGCCAGAGGTGCATCCCCGCGTAGCTCCGCCAAGGCGCCCAGTCGCTGCCCCTGGCCGCGAGCGACCGGGCGTCGGCGGGCAAGCCCAGGCGAGCGGCGCCCTGCCGGATCGCAAGGTCGCTGGTGAGCAGAATGTCCGGGCTGCCCAGCACCCGTAGGGCAACGTAGCCGGCTGTCCAGGGGCCGATGCCGGGCAGCGCCATGAGCTTGGCTTCGAGCTCGGCCCGGGTGTCTCCCCAGGAAAGCACGAGGCTTCCACCGGAAAGTTCTTCGGCCACGCGCACGATTGCGTTGATGCGCGCGGCCGGACCGCGCAATACCGTCCTCCCGTCAGCGGCGATGCGCGCACAGCTCGGAAACAGCAGGTGCGGCAGGGCAGGGTCACGGTCCGTGGACGCGGTCTCGATCGGTTCACCGAGCGCGTTCGTCAATCGGGAGAGCGCGGTTCGTGCTGCGGCCACCGAAACCTGTTGACCGACGAGAGCACGGAAGAGCGTTTCCTCGGGATCCATACTGCCGGGAACACGGATGCCGGGGGTGGCCGAGAGCGCGGCTGCAAATGCAGGATCAGCGCCCAGTGCCCGATCGATTGCCGTGGAATCCGCGTCGAGGTCGAGCAAGCGTCGGACTCGGGCGACAAGGGGGGCAAGATCGGAGAGGCTGGTCAGCCGGGCCGTGCAGGTGACGAGGGGGACTGCAGCCGTTCCGGCGAGGGAGAGCTGCATGACGGCCGGTCCGTGCGGGAGTCGAACGGTGCGGCAATAGCTCTCAGCTCCGGTCGTTTCCATACCGGCAATGGCTCGCGTCCCGAGGAACCTGAGCAGGCCAGGGCCATCGAAGGGCGCCCGAGCCGGTAGTTGCACGGTGATCGCGGTGCCGCCGTTCCCGGTCTCGGTCTCCGTCTCGGTCTCGAGGGGATGCCGGCGCGGAGGTCCGGGCGCTCGCCGCAGCGCCGTGGGAGTTCGCTCATAGACGGCGGCGATGGTGTCATTGAATTGGCGAACGCTGCCGAACCCCGCCGCGAACGCGACATCAGCGATCGGTAGCTCGGTGTGCGCAAGCAGCACCCGGGCCGTCTGAGCGCGGTGAGCCCTCGCGAGGGCGAGCGGTCCGGCGCCGAGCTCCGCAACGAGCACCCGAGTGAGATGACGCGGGGTGTAGCCGAGCTGATCGGCCAGCCCGGGAACGCCGTCGCGTTCGAGGGCGCCGTCGAGGATGAGCCGCATCGCGCGCGCGGCGAGGTCGTCGCTGAGGTTCCAGGCCGGTGAGCCCGGAACGGCGTCGGGCAGGCAGCGTTTGCAGGCCCGCAAGCCTGCCTCGTGCGCGCCGGCTGAAGTCAGGTAGAACGAAACGTTCTCCGGCTTGGGGGTCGCCGCCGGACAGCTCGGGCGACAGTAAATCCCGGTGGAGTGCACGCCGGTGATGAACTGGCCGTCGAAGCGGCTGTCCCGGGAGGACATGGCGCGGTACCGCCGGGCGAAGACGGTTTCCTCGATACCGGGGCGCGGGGACGGCGGCCGGCGCGCTGCCGGGATTCGAACGGATGCTTTCTTCGTCACCCCCTCAGCATTCCATGCCCGCGGACACAGCGGTAGCGGGAATCGGACATCACCCGTGCTGAGTAGGGTGGGCGCATGAACGTTCTCACACGTCTTCAGCAGGAGCTGGGCACGATCCTCAGCGTGGATCCGGCGGAGCTGGCTGCCAGCCGGACGGACAAATCCGGCTGGAGCGCGCCGGGGACGCCGCTGGCCGTCGTACATGCCGTGACGGTCGAGCAGGTTCAGGCCACACTCCGATTGGCCACGGAGTATCGGGTGCCCGTGATCACCCGGGGCGCAGGCACCGGCCTGGCCGGCGGCGCTTGCGGGAGCGCGGGAACGATCGTGCTCAATATGTCCGGCATGAACCGGATCCTCGAAATCCGCCCGGAAGACGAACTCGCCGTGGTCGAACCCGGGGTGATCAACCAACACCTCAATGACGCGCTCGCCGAACACGGCCTGTGGTTCGCTCCCGATCCCGCCAGCAAGGCGATCTCGACAGTGGGGGGCAACATCGCCACGAATGCCGGTGGACTGCTCTGCGCCAAGTACGGGGTGACCCGGGAAGCGGTGCTGGCTCTGACCGTCGTGCTCGCGGACGGGACGCTGCTGCGCACCGGGCACCGAACCGTGAAAGGGGTCACCGGCTACGACCTCACCGCGCTGCTCACAGGATCGGAGGGCACGCTCGGCGTGATCGTCGAAGCAACCGTCCGGGTGCGCGCCCTTCCGATCGGGACGGCCGTGACGGTGGCCGCCGTCTTCACGGACGTGGCGGCAGCGGCCGGCGCATCCGCGGCCATCACCGCTGCGCGGCTGCGCCCGGCGGTGATGGAGCTGATGGATCCGGTTGCCTTGGCCGTCGTCGCCCGCTACCTCGGCCCGGACGGATCGGCGGGGCTGCCCCTCGCCGGCGGCGCATTCCTGCTCGTGCAGACGGACGGTGCCGACGCCCGCGATGAGGCCGAACGCGTGGCCGTGGTGATGGGCGAGCATGGCGGTGATGTGCAGCTCTCAACCGATGCGGAATCAGGCGAACGGCTGCTCTCGATTCGCCGGTCGATGCACCCGGCGCTGGAGAAACACGGCACGGTGCTGATCGAAGATGTGGCCGTGCCCCGTTCCCGGATGAGGGAGATGTTCGAGGTGATCGCCGGAATCAGCGCCCGCACCGGTGTCTCGATTCCGGTGATCGCCCATGCGGGCGACGGCAATCTGCACCCCAACTTCGTGATTCCACACGATCCGCTTCGGCGCGCCGAGGATCCCCTCGTTCCCGACAGCGTGTGGGCAGCAGCCGATGAGATGTTCCGGGCGGCCGTCGACCTCGGCGGCACGCTGACCGGAGAGCACGGCGTCGGCGTGCTCAAGCGTCGTTGGCTGGCGGACGAACTCGGGGAGGTGAGCTTGGACCTGCAGCGGCGGCTGAAGGCTGTCTTCGACCCGCTGGGAATCCTGAACCCGGGCACGATGTTCGAACGGTGAACCGTAGCTCGGTCGGCGTGTGAAAATCAATCATGAGCGACGTGCAGCCGGCCCTGGAACCGGTACCCGAAGTAAGGACCGCGCCGGTGCGGCAGTCCCGGGCGGGCACCGTGGTGCTCGCCGGCCTGGGGCTCCTGTTGGCCGGCCTCGCCCTGGTTCTGGTGTTCGTGTACCTGGCGACCTTCATCGGACCGGTCGAGTCCGCATCCGGCCTCGTGCTCGCCCTGATTCCCTTGCTTGTGGTGTTGCGCGCGATCGCCTGGGTCGACCGCTGGGACCCGGAGCCGCGCCCGGCGCTCTGGTTCGCGTTTCTGTGGGGTGCCGGGGTGTCGATCGTGACGGCCCTCCTCTTCGACCTCGGAGTGCAGATCACGATCGCGGCGAGCGGCGGCGCGCTCGCCGCCAGCAGTTTCGCATCAACGGTCATTCAGGCCCCCTTCGTTGAGGAGATCGCAAAGGGCGTGGGAGTGCTCGTACTCTTCTGGGTCGCTCGACGACACTTCGACGGTCCTGTCGACGGCGTCGTGTACGCCGCTACGATCGCCGCCGGCTTCGCCTTCTCGGAGAATATCCAGTATTTCGGCGTCGCCCTGATGGAAGGCGGCGCAGGGAGTCTGGGTATGACCTTCCTGGTGCGTGGGGTGTTCTCCCCGTTCGCCCATGTCATGTTCACGATGTGCACCGGCCTGGCCCTGGGGCTCGCTGCGCGCCGCACGTCGCGCCGGAGCCACCTGGTCTATTTCGTCCTCGGTCTTGTCCCAGCCATCGCCCTGCACGCGCTCTGGAACGGCGCGACGTTCGTGTTCGTCGACGGTGCCAGCCTGCTGTCCTACTACCTCTTCGTGCAGGTGCCGTTGTTCATCGTTGCGGTCGTGGTCGTGGTCAGGCTGCGCCGCCGGGAGGCCCGCGTGACCCTGCGCCGCCTGCACGAGTACTCGGTCGCGGGGTGGTTCACCGCGGCCGAGGTGTCGATGCTGGCCACCGCCACCGGGCGACGCCAGGCCCTGGCATGGGCGAAAGCGCAGCCCGTCGGGCGCACACGCGCCATGCGGCGTTTTATAACGGATGCCACCCGTCTCGCGTTCGCTCGCGAGCACCTGGTGAACGGGCACGATGGCCCCATCGAACGGGCACACGAGGCAGATCTGCTCGGCGCGCTGCAGCAGGATCGTGCCGAGTTGCTGGCACCGGCGTGACGATCACACAGAAACTCGCCGCTTCGGTGGTGTGGCGATGCCGACGACTCTACCGATGCGACGAGTTGGTGTACGTATATCGTGCATCTTCCGCGGCGTTCGCGCAAGGAGGAATTTTCAACTAGGTGATCCGGTGCTGGATCCGATTGGATGGGGTCATGACAGATCTGAATTCCAAGCCCGAAATCGACTTCCCCGAGGGCGTTGCGCCCGAACAACTTGAGATCAGCGACATCGTCGTCGGGGACGGCGCTGAGGCCACTCCCGGTGCAACCGTCGACGTGCACTACCTCGGCGTCGAATTCGCCTCCGGTGATGAGTTCGATTCCTCCTGGAATCGCGGCCAGTCGATCAACTTCCCGCTGCGTTCCCTGATCGCCGGGTGGCAGCAAGGAATCCCCGGCATGAAGGTCGGCGGCCGCCGCAAGTTGGTCGTTCCGCCCCATCTCGCCTATGGACCCGCAGGATCGGGCCACCGGCTTTCAGGTCAGACCCTGATCTTCGTGATCGACCTGCTCGGCGTCAGCTAGGAAGGCCCGGCCTGCGCAGGAGTGATAGACGAGGTGTGGCCGCGCCCGACGACACCGTCGGGCGCGGCC
>Ga0209023_10000665_pt1 | contig 50447 bp, 49 predicted proteins | sample LakOneMetagenome_FD_187468 | JGI IMG/M metagenome (GOLD analysis project Ga0209023, IMG submission 187468) | Freshwater and sediment microbial communities from Lake Erie, Canada (SPAdes) (version 2) | ecosystem: Environmental > Aquatic > Freshwater > Lentic | place: Lake Erie, Canada... | reverse complement strand
AAAGCCCGCCAACCGGCGGGCTTTTTCGTTCCACTACAATCGCCGGACAACGGGCCTGTAGCTCAATGGTTAGAGCAGGGGACTCATAATCCCTTGGTTCCAGGTTCGAGTCCTGGCGGGCCCACCAAACAGTCACCTGCAAACGGCGAGGTCGCCAAACTTTGCCATTTCCCGGCAGATTGGCTGCGTCTTGAGTGGGCGAAATCTTCTTCCCAGGCAGTCTCGGGCGATTTCGAGGCGGTCAGGGTATTAAGTGACGACACGGGAATTCGCCAACCTTAAGCTCTAGCGGACCTGTTCTATTTCCGAAGAAGAGAAAAACCGATCTCAGTACAGTGCTCGCCCTTATGCGTGGCGCTCCGATGGGTCACCTGAGACATCCCCGAGCGCTTGAGGGCCGCAATGCACGCCTCGTTACGGAGATCGGTGTAGGCGACGACCTCCACGGCAGGAGACGCTTGGAACAGAAGCGGGATAAGTCCACGGATACATTCCGTTCCGAAGCCTTTTCCTTGTTCCTTGGCGCAGATGCTGATTCCAAATTCCACACGTGAACTGTCGGGCCACAGGTGAAGGCCCAGATCTCCAATCAACGTATCGCTTTTCAGGTCGGAAATTCCCAGTTGTTGCCACAAACCAGGCATTAGCGCGGCATGTTGGGAATGGGCTTCCAGAAAAGCCCTTGCTACGGGGGTCGTCATCGGACTCCAGCCCTGGTATTTCGCGACATGGGGATCCGTGCGGTACGCCAGGAAGTCGTCAATATCGCTTCTTCTAAGACGTCGAAAGCGAAGTCGATTCAGATCGCACGGAAGATACTGGAACATGAGTGCAGTCCTGCCTGAGGAGAGAGCTCCTGCCCGGAGCCCTCCATGCATTAGATGGGCAGTTTCCGGAAAGCGATGGCAAACCGGTTCCATCCGTTGATGGCGTTGACCGCGAGCGTGAGATCGACGAGTTCGGTCGGGGTGAATTCGGATTGAACGCGCTCCCACAATGCGTCGGAAACATGGCCCTCGGCAATGCGCGTGAGCGCCTCCGACCAGGCTAATGCCGCTTGTTCGCGCGATGAAAAGAACGGCGTGTCCCGCCACGCCGAAAGGGTTGCAAGGCGTCGCTCGTCTTCGCCGGCACTCCGGGCATCGGCGGTGTGCCGATCGATGCAGAAGGCGCAGCCATTGATCTGGGAAATCCGAAGATTGACCAGTTCCACGAGGGTTTTCTCGAGACCTGAGTACGCCACGCGTTGGTCAAGCGTGCCCATCGCGCGCATGGCATCCGGTCCTGATGCGAAGAAGTTCAGGCGCGGAAGGAGGGAAGGCGATGTATCGAGGGAAGGGTCCATGGTTTCAGTACCTGTAGGTCAGTCCGAGCTGGGTATAGATGCCCGAGTGGTAGCCGGCCTCATGGAGGACGCCACCCACCGAGAGGTGCTCGATGTTGAGGTTGAACGAAAGATTGTTGGCAGGAGACCAGGTGCCGGAAAGTCTCGACAGCGTGCCAATGTCGTGGCCTTTGAGGCCATCGGTTCCTGCATATGCGCGCATGCCGCCGGCATAGACGGCGTCGTCGGCGTCGAGTCGGCGCGCGACTCCGTACTCGAAGGAAAGGGTGGTGTGCGGGCCGGGTGTCAACGAAATGCCGGGGGAGATCAGGACCAGATTGCTGAGGGCGAGGAACTGCCCTTCCCCGAGGTAATTGGAGCTTGCATAAAGCGGGTGGAAGTTATGCAGCGTGTTGCCAGGTGTGATGCCGCCACCTGAGGCGATGTCGATGTGGGAAATCAGCTTGGGCTTCCAGCCTTGTTCGGAGAGCGTCAAGCTCTGGACCGCGAACAGTCCCCAGGCATCGATCTGCCGCCCGCCAAGCGTGCGACCGGTCTGGCGGGCGGCTGTCCAGTCCCAACGGACCGCACCCTTGCGTCCCCAAAGGCGTAACCCGAGGGTGTCGCGTTTGTCCGGACCCGATTCATTTCCCAGATGAAACGCGGGCATCTCGGTATGGAACCAGAACGGATCCAGGTAGGTGTTCGGGCCCTCGCCGCGCGAGACGATGAAGCTGGCATTGATGCCGCGCAGGATGGCACCCGACTGGATGGCACCGTTGAAATCGCCATCGGCAAGCTGCGTTCCGCGCAACTCGAAGGCGCCTAGGCGGAAACGACGCGCATGCGCGTACACCCGGATGCCGTTCCAAGTGCGATGCAGGTTCGGGCCATCGCTGAGGCTGATCAGTTGCCGCGGGCCATCGGCGAATTCCTGGCGGCCAAGCATGGCGCCCACAAGCATGTCGCCGTGCTGGCCGCGAACATCGACGAAGAGCTGCTGCAGCGAGAGCTGGTTCTGGAAATTCGCCGCGGCCGCATCGCGATCATCGTCGACGTGGCCGGTGCCGACCTCGCTGTAGAAACGAATGTGTCGATTCAGGCGGAGGTCGGCGCCGGCGATACCGCGGAGCTGCACCTGCTCGGTATCGGTGCCGGGAACGAGGCGGTCGTTCTGTGTGGCGATGTCGCGCAGGCGCGCTTCCGCACTGAAGGTAATGCTGGCATCGCCACCCAAGCCAATTGCCTTGAGCCGCGGGGCGCGTTCGGCCATGCCGGTCCAGTCTTCCGCCCAGCGGCTGGCCATCTGGCCACCACCGAGTTCGGGGCCCCAGCCCGCGGCCATCACTGGATACGGATCGGCGGGAACGGGAGTGTAGTCGCCCGCAGCATCGGTGCCGGTGCAGCGCGCATGCGCCAGACCGGAATCGTTCGGTCCGCTTGCATGCACTGGATGCGAGGCCACCGCGATCATGATGCCGGCCAGGATCAGATTGTGCTTGAGCGAAGTCATGATCGTTCAGCGCATGCGGGATGAGGGCTGCGTCGCGCTGCGCGAGGCCGTCGCGACGACCAGCACCCAGGCAGTGCCAATCAGCACGGCCGCGAGAAGGAAGGTGGCGTGCGTGCCGGCCACCACGGCCGAGGCTTGCGCGCCGGCGATGCTCGAAGTGCCCGCCGCGTGCATGAACACCGCGCCCATGAGCGAGGCGCCGGTGACGAGGCCAAGATTGCGCGACAAGTTCAGAAGGCCTGAGACCACGCCACGCTGACGCGGATCGGTGCCGGTGACGACGGCCGTGTTGTTCGCGGCCTGGAAGGTGGCGAAGCCCGCGGTCAGGGTGACCAAGGACACGACATAGCCAGGCACACCGTAGCCGACGGCGATCTGCGACAGCAGCAACGTGCCTGCGGCCATCAGCAACAAGCCGAATACCGTCATCCGCGTCGCGCCGAAGCGATCCACGGCCTTGCCCGCGAGAACGCCGGTAAGCGCCGCGACCAGCGGACCGGCCGACATCGTCAGGCCAATCCGGGTCGCATCCAGGTGCAGTGCGCCCGACAGGTAGAAGGGACCGACCACGAGCGTGGTCATCGCCACCGTCGTCGCCAGACTGCTGGTTAGGAATCCGGCGCTCACCATGCGATCGCGGAACAGCGCCGGGCGCACCAGCGGCGAGCGCAGTTTTGATTCGACGACGAGAAACGCGACCGCGAACGCCGCGGCGGCGCCGAGCAGGAGCAGGTTGGTCGAGCCGAAGTGCCCGCGCCCAAGGGTCATCGCCAGCGAATAACAGGCGAGCGCGGCGGCGAGCAGGATCGAGCCGGGCAAGTCGAAGCGGGTTCGCTCGCTGGCGATGCGGTCGCGGGGCAGAAAGCGCCAGACAATCGCCGCGGCCAGCAGGCCCAACGGCAGGTTGAGCAGGAAGATTGCCTGCCAGCCGAAGCCGCCGATCAATACGCCGCCCAGCGTCGGGCCCAGCGCAGTACCGATCGCGGACATGGTGCCAAGCAATCCCATCGCGCGGCCAGAGCGTTCCTTCGGCACCGCTTCGCCGACCATCGCCATCGTCAGGGCCATCATCACCGCCGCACCCAGCCCTTGGCCGGCCCGCGCGACGACCAATGCCCACAACCAGGGCGCCGCGGCGCAGGCCAGCGAGGACGCGGTGAACATCGCGATCCCCGCGAGCATCAGCCGGCGCCGGCCGAACAGGTCGCCCAGGCGTCCCGCGGACACGACCAAGGTTGTCACCGCGAGCAGGTAGGACAGCACCACCCACTGCACGGACTGAAAGGACGCATCGAAGGCCCGGACGAAGGTCGGCAACCCGACATTGGCGATGCTGGTGCCGAGCGAGGACAGCAGCATCGTCAAGGCGAGGCTGGACAGCGCGCCGAGGCCGGGGGCGGATGCCGTGCTGGCGGGAGATACAAGCGGAGCGGAAGACGTGGACACGATGGGTGGACCTGTGGGGCCGGAAGGGCCGTGGAGCACAGGCTAGGTCCTGGTTTGGAAAGGCGGTAGACGCACGCATCGAAAACAATTCGTGCATGGAACGCCATGCATCCCGGCTTGAAACGTGCTATCCCTTTCCGCCGTGGACGCCCTCGACCTAAACCTGCTCGTCACCCTGGACGTGCTGCTCGACGAGGGCAGCGTGGTCGGTGCGGCGAAACGCCTGCGGCTGAGCGCGTCGGCCATGAGTCGTTCGCTGGCACGCCTGCGCGAAGCCACCGGCGACCCTCTGCTGGTCCGCGCCGGTCGTGGCCTCGTGCCGACGCCCCGCGCGCTGGAACTGCGTGGGCGCGTGCGCCAGGTCGTCGATGATGCCGAAGCGGTGTTGCGCCCGGCGCTCAAGGTCGACCTGAAGTCGATGGCGCGCACTTTCACGATCCGCAGCACCGAGGGTTTCGCCGAAACCTTTGGCCCGCAATTGATCGACCGCGCGGAGGCGGAAGCGCCTTCGGCCCAACTGTCCTTCCTCGTCAAGCCCGACAAGGACAGTACGCCGCTGCGCGATGGCACGGTCGACCTGGAAACCGGCGTCATCGGGCGAACGATGGGGCCTGAGATTCGCGCGCAGGGCTTGTTCCGCGATCGCTTCGTCGGCGTCGTGCGCGCAGGACATTCCTTGTCGAAGGGACGGATGACGCCGGAACGCTACGTCGCTGCCCGGCACGCGATCATCGAGCGGCGCGGCCTGCGCGCGACGATGGTCGACGAAGCGCTCGAGCGCATGGGCCTGGCGCGCCACGCCACGGTGACGGTCAGCGGCTTCGGAACCGCGATCGCATTGGCGCGTGCGTCGGACATCGTCGCGACCGTCCCCGAACGACACACCGCCGGCCTGTGCGAGGGCATGCACCGCTTCAAGCTGCCGGTACAGGTCGAGGAATTCACGATCTCCCTGTTCTGGCATCCGCGGCTTGAAGCCGATCCTGCGCACCGCTGGTTGCGTGCCCTGGTGCTTGAGGTCTGCAAGGACAAAACCTAGCGGCTTTGTCCCGTGCGGCTTCCTCAAGGTGCGGTTACGGCAAGCGCGCCTCGAAAAACTGCACGACCTGCGTATCCATCGCGGTGTGGGCGGCGATGCGATCGAAGCCATCGGGGTCGGTGCAGATCGCGGGCAGCTTCAGTTCGCCGCACGGGGCGAGGAAGGAAACATGCGCCGCGCCCGGCACCACGTGCGTCTCGACCAGGGACCCCAATTCGTGCTGGATGATCGCCGCATTCGTGCGGGCGGGAACCGTATCGTCGCGGTCGCCGATCCAGAGCTGGACCGGGATATGGACGTCCTTGAGGCCGCCGCCTTCGAAGGTGAAGCCGAGCCCGGGGGCGGCGATCGCAACCGCCTTGATCCGGCTGTCGGCCGCGAACGCGTCGGAACCTTCGGCGCCTTGGAGCAACGGCGACTTGAGTTCCGCAAGCGCGCGGCAGATGAATTCCGGATCCTTGGCGCAGTGTTCGGAAATCTTCTGCATCTTCGGTCGGCCACCTGCCAGGGTCAGAACGGTGAAGGCGCCCGCGGACATGCCAAATGCGCCGATGCGGGACGAGTCAATCTTCGAAGCGGATGGCCATTGATCCAGCATGTAATCGAGGGTCGAGCGCAGTTGCTGTGCGCGGTGGCTGTAGAGATCGGTCGCCCCTTGGCCGGAGGTGTCGGCATAGTTGTCGCCCGGATGTGTCGGCGCCACGACGATGAATCCGGCGTGTGCGAGCGCCATGGCGAGGTCTACGTGCCCCAGGCCGCTGCCACCGTTGCCGTGCGAGATCAGTACCAGCGGCAGCTTTTCACCGGATAGGACACCCTTGGGCGCGACCTCCAGCACCATGCCGCCGGCAATCGGCGTTCGCTGCGGCGTGGCCGAGGTGGGATACCAGATGGCGAGGAGGATTGGTCCGCCCTCAGTGCTCGCCTGTGCCACGTCAAAGCCGACGTTATTGTTTCCCAAAACCGACGCATCAGCACGCTGCACGAAGCCGGTGGCAATGAGAATGACCGCGGTCGAGACGACTTTCTTCAGCATGTCCATCGAAGTTGCTCATGGTCGGATAGGGCCGGAAACAGGCTATCGCCGTGGCATCCATGGCGGAAGCTGCATTGTCCGCAAATAGATGTTGCGCCAAACGCAATCCGGGATTGTCGACTCGGTTGGCAAGAGCCGTCTGGATCCATCAACAGCTCCTGACTCGAAGTATGTTCGCACTATGGAGATGTCTTATGGAACATCGGTTTTCCCGAAAAGACTTCTTTGATTTGATGTGGTCAAAACCCATCAAAGACGCCCGTTACAAGTTGATTCCGTAGGTGGAGAAACCCATGCGCAAGAGTGCTCGGGACGAAAAGAGGATCGAGGCATCCAGTGGCAACGTGTTTGCCGACCTGGGGTTCGATGATGCGGAGGCACAGGTGATGGCACTGCGTGCCGATCTCATGGCGCAGGTGGAGAAGGCCATCAAGGCGCGCAAGCTGACCCAGATGGCGGCGTCCAAGGTGCTGGGCGTCAGCCAGAGCCGTGTGTCCGACCTCGCACGCGGAAAAGTCGAGAAGTTCAGCCTGGACATGTTGGTGACATTTGCCGCAAAGCTCGGCAAGCCGGCCAAGATCAAGCTGGCGGCCTGATCGTTCCGCCGCCCATGGCAGACACATTTTTTCCCTGATGCATTCCCTATTATTTGAAGGGAAGTTTCGGTTGCCGCAGTGCTGAAAGGCCTGCGCTTTTTCTGTGCGGCTCTTGGTCGTGGCCCTAGTGTGGCCTAGGATTCGCTGAAAATTTCCCTGAAACCGGGAAAGGGGGCCAGAGACGGGATAGCCCCGTGAATGCATCCACCACCAAACACATCCGCGACACGCGCTGATGCATTTCCACAACGCGCACACCCATCGCTACGCATCCTTCCTTCGCGCCCGCAGGAACCGCAGCGTCGCGGCTTCCCACTGGCGTTCGCCCCGCGCCCCGCGCGCAAACCGTTCCAGTTGCCCGGAACGCCACGCGGGAAAGAGCGAAGGATCGATGTAGGCGCTGCGGCACACGGCGCGGGTATTGCCGAGGACGGCCGCGACTTCCTCGATGGCCGCGTTCTCGATCGCGGCAAGCACGCGTTCCGGCGCGGGTGTTCCATCCTCGCCCGCGGGCGATTCCGCGCATGCCAATGCCTTGAACGCGAGCATCGTCGCGCCCCAGGTGCGGAAATCCTTGGCCGAGAATTCCTCGCCCATGGTTGCGTGCAGCCAGTCGTTGACGTCGGACGAATCGATCGGCTGCGCATCGCCCTGCGCGTCCACGTACTGGAAAAGCACCTGCCCGGGAAGCTGCTGGCAACGCCGGACCAGGCGCGCGAGGCGCGCATCGGTCAACAGCACGTCCTGCGACTTGCCGGACTTGCCGCGGAAGCGGAAACGCAAACCCCCGCTGCGCGCCGCCTGCACATGCCGGTTGCGCAACGTGGTCAATCCGTAGGACCGATTGCTCGAGGCGTATTCCGCGTTGCCCACGCGCACCAGCGTGGCGCCCATCACCGCCACGACCATGGCGACGACCTTGTCCTTCGGCAATCCGGGCATGGCCAGCGCTGTGCGCAAGGCCCGTCGCAACCGCGGCAGGGCCGCGCCGAAGTCGATGATGCGCTCGCGCTTGTCGCGTCCCCTGCGCCGGGTCCACGCCGGGTGGTAGCGATATTGCTTGCGGCCCCGCGCATCGCGGCCAGTGGCCTGCACGTGGCCCTGCGGGTCGCCGCAGATCCACACGTCCGACCAGGCCGGGGGAATCGCGAGCGCACGGATCCGCGCCAGGGTCTTCGCATCGCGGATGCGCCGGCCGTTCGCCGACACGTAGTGGAAGCGCCCGCGACCACGCCGGCGGATGCCCGGCATGGCGTCGTTGACGTAGTGCAGCCGGGTGTCGTTCGCCATGCCGCGGAGACTGCGGGCATCGACGTGAATGCCGCGCAATCGCTGCGCGGTACCGGCAAAACGGACGACGAAAGCGGGTATCGTCGGCGCATGCATGCAGGAAGCATTCCCTACGCCGGGCGCGCGTTCGTGTACGCGCTGTGCCTCGAAGGCCAGGAAGACCTGCTCAAGGTCGGCATGACCCGGGATCCGCTGGTCCGCTGGTCGTCGTTCCATCCGCGCTGGTTCGAAACCTTCGACCTCGAACACAGCCTGCTGGTCGAAACCGAAGCGCGAACGGATGCGCAGGCGCTGGAAACGCGCTTGCACCGCGCGCTGGCGCCGCATCGCTGCCCGGCGCCGCTGACCATGCGCCAGCAGGCTGGCGGCGGAACGGAGTGGTACCGGGGCGCGGAGCCGGCGATACGCAGCGGCGTGGAAGAACTGCGGCTGCAGGGATACGTCGTGCATGCCGCGGCGAAGCCCTGGCTGGTCGCGGCGATGCGGCAGCGGCAGGACACCATCGCGGGCCTGGTCCAGCAGGCGCATGCGGACCACTGCGCCGGCTGGTTGACGCCGGCGCAACGCCGATCGCTTCGGGACCTGCTCGATGCCCATCGCGCGCTGGATCCGGATTGCGCGGAGGCCTGGCCGCTGGAACTGCTGGAAGGCATGGGAATCCGCTGATGGAGGCGACGGGCTGGTTGTTCGGCGCGGATCCGGTGGTCCTCGTGGAGGACGGGGAGGGTGGAATCCGTTATTGGCCGCGGTGCCTCGCCCGCGCCGAGGAAGCTGACTTGTTCGAACAACTTCGCGAGCGGGTGGCGTGGGCCAGCGAACGTCGCCCCATGTACGACCGCATCGTCGATGTGCCGCGCTTGCAGGCCACGCTGGCGCTCGCGGATCCATCGATCCCGCGAGGATTGCCGATGGCCGTTGCGGCCGTCGCGGCGCTGGCGCCGGCGCCCTACACGCATGTCGGCCTGAATTTCTATCGCGACGGACGCGACGGCGTGGCCATGCACGGCGATCGCACCGCGCACCTGGCCGACGCCATGCCCATCGCGATCCTGTCGCTGGGCGCGCCACGCGACATGCTGGTGCGCCCGAAGCCAGATGGATGCCGCGCGCTGCGGATCGCGCTCGAACCGGGCAGCCTGCTGGTGATGAGCCATGCCGCGCAATCCACCCATGAGCACGGCATTCCCAAGACGACCAAGCCGGTCGGCCCGCGGATCAGCTGCGCGTTCCGCACGCACTCGTTTACACGATGAATGGGCGAACGCGGCATTCATGAACGGAATTGCGACGGTGAATTCAGCCAGCCTGAACATTTGCTTGTCGAAGATGGGCCGGCGAATCCCCGAGACCTTGCGGACGAATCTGCAATGGACGACGACACGAACCTGCAAGCTGCAGCGGACGACAGGTATGGCGTCTATCTGCCGCATGGCCGGCGCCAGCCGATCGTCGTCGTACCGCTGTGCATGCGGCCCTCGCTCGAGGTCGAGAAACGGTACGGTCCGTGCGGCTACATCGGCATGATCGCGCCGGACGCGGCGGAATTGTCGCGATGGTCGATGGAATGCGCGGCAGGCTCACCGCCAATGGAGCTGCTGGTGACCGGTGAGGAGGACATCCTTTCGGTCCGCCATCGCGTGAGCAATGGTGCGACCCTTGAAGACATCCTGCTTGCGCCGCAGGGCTGAAGCTGCCACCAGGTTTTCGCGCGGCGGTCACCCTGCCGGGTTTAGGTTCGCGGCATGTCCGATGGAGGTTCCCATGGCGACCAACCAGGATCGAAAGGACCCGGCCATTCCTGCAGCGGAAGGCGGGTCGGAAACCGCGCTGGAACGCTTCCAGCGCAAGCAGCACGAGAGCGAGAACCAGGACGAAGCCCTGGAGGAAACATTCCCGGCGAGCGACCCGGTGTCTCCCTTCATTCCCGCCAAGCCGGTCGATTGATCGCGGCGCGGATCCTCCAGTCCCGGCTGGACCAATCGTCGTGAACGATGCCGGATGCAGCAACGGCGTGGAACCGCTGCCGCTGGACAAGGCCGTCGACTACATGCTGGAGGAATGCCGCACCGTGCTGCCGGGCATCCAGACCCTGTTCGGTTTCCAACTGATCGTAGTGTTCAGCGAAGGTTTCCGGAATGCGATGGATGCCGCCGGCCGGATCTTGCACATGGCCTCGATCGTGTTCGTCGCGATCGCCATCGCCCTGATCATGACGCCGGCCGCATTGCATCGGCAGAGCGGCCAACGATCGATCAGCGAACGGTACCTCGCGACCTGCAGCCGGCTGATCCTCGCCTCGATGCTGCCCCTGGCCTCGGCCATCGTGATCGAAACCTATCTCGTGGCCGAAACGTTGTTGCAGCATCGTGCGCCATCGATCGCCTGCGCCGCGGGCCTGGGCCTGATCTTCGCGGTGTTCTGGTGGGGATTGCCGCGCGTGCGCCGGTGGCGCTGAAGGAAGCGCCGACATGCCGACGAAGCGCAATTCCGCCCTGCTGATCCTCGACATGATCAATCCGTTCTCGTTCCCCGGCGGCGGCGACTCCCTGCGCGCCGCGAAGCGGATCGCCGCAACCGTGGGGAACCTGGCTCGAAACCACCGGCGCCGGGGCGCGCCCTGTATCTACGTCAACGACAACTTCGGGCAATGGCAGAGCGATTTCCGCGGCTTGCTGGAAATGGCGGCGGCCACGAAGGGAGCGGCGATCCTGGAATGGATCAGGCCGGCGCAAGGCGACCTGTTCGTGCTCAAGCCGAAGCATTCGGCGTTCTACCAGACGCCATTGCCCTCCCTGCTCGAATCGCGTGGCGTGGACGCACTCACGATCTGCGGGATCGAAACCGATTCGTGCGTGTTGGCGACCGCCATGGACGCGCACATGCGCGAATACGCGGTCCGCGTTCCTTCCGACGCAACGGCATCTGCATCGACGGCGCGCCATCGCGCGGCTTTGCTGGTGATGCGCCACGGCGACATCGATACCCGGGCCTGGAAGCCCGGGTAGGATCGATGCCGGGGGCGGCTACATCATCTGCGTGCGCGCGTTCTCCGCCCTTGCCGCGCCGATCGCGGTTTCCACGTCCTTGACCTCTTCCGGCGGCGGCAGCACCGCCGGCAGGCCCAGCGCCTGGATCCAGCATTCCCGGCACCAGCCCATGGTGTGGAACAGGTGGTGGTCCTCGTCCTGCTCGACCGCGTCGTAGGCCTGCTTCAACACCTTCGCCGCCGGGCCACCGGCCTTGGCGACGCGACCGATCAATTCCCAGTTCTGGTGGTCCTTGGTTTCGGCCAGCACCACGCATTCGGCCGCGACGATTTCGGCCGCGGCCGGATCCGCATCCTTGCGCGCCATCCTGATCGCGGACACCAGCGATTCACCGAGGTGGGCCACGATCTTTCGCCCGGGACTCTGCTCTTCGGTATCCATCCCCAGCGCCTCGAACACGCCGGTCAACACCTGCTCGTGCGTCCGCGTCTGCTCGAGGTATTCCCGCCATTCCTTGCGCAGGTCGTCGTTCACCGCGGCCGCGACGGCTTCGGTGTAGATCTGGATGCCGCCGCGCTCGGTCTCGAGCGCTTGCAGCAGCAGTTCGTGGACTTGATCGCTGTCGGCTTTGCGGCCCATGGGATGCTCCTCGCGTGCGGTGGGGATGAGGCTGCACGCTATCCGCGCATGCGTCTTTCGTCCGTGAAAGGCGGTGCGCGTACAGGCGCATCGCTGCGGAGTCATGTTCGTGAATGCGCATCGCACTCGATCGCGCGCGGGAACGAGGCGGCGAACCGGCCGGATGCCTCAGTCGGTCGCGGCAGGCCCTCGCCCCGGCTCGGCGTCCTCGGGCGGGAGTTCGATCACGACCTTTCCGTTTTCGTCCTCGCAATCGTCGCCGCGCGCCTTGCGCGCCATGTCGTCGAATTGCCGGCGCAGGTCTGCGAGCGTTTCCTCGTCCAGTTCCTCGAGGGCGAGCATGCGGTTGCTGGCGGGTTCGACCGCGCGGATCAGTTCGTCGAGCTTGATCTGCATCGCGTCGGTGTCGCTGTTCTGCGTGCTCTGGATCAGGAACACCATCAGGAACGTCACGATCGTGGTTCCCGTGTTGATGACGAGTTGCCAGGTTTCGCTGAAATGGAACACGGGACCGCTGATGGCCCACAGCAGCACCACGGCAACGGCCAGGGCGAAGCAGGCCGGGCTGCCGGTGAAGCGGGCGATTCTTTTTGCGAACTTGCCGAAAACCGCATGGGATGCCATCGCACAACTCTCCAGGGTGGGGTGGTCCATTGCCGACGCGGCGCCTGCGTGGCCGCGGGAAGCCGGTCGGGATGCCCGGATACCAAGGCATTCGTGATCCGGGCGAGAAAATCGCGCGATCGCATCGCGCCGGCGATCCGGAGGGAGGGATCCCGGCCCATGCCGCCTCCTTCGGCCGTCCGCGCCGGGGATGCGATTCGCTTCCGCCGCGATGACGCGCCGCTCACGTGCTTGCGATTAGATGGGCGGATGAGCCTGGTCGACTATCGCCGCAAGCGCGAGTTTTCCCGCACGCGCGAACCCGAGCCTGGCAAGCCGTCGGCCGCGGGCGCGCGCGCGATGTTCGTGGTGCAGCTGCACCATGCCTCGCGCCGGCATTACGACTTCCGCCTGCAGGTCGGCGACGTGCTCAAGAGCTGGGCCGTGCCCAAGGGCCCGAGCTACGACCCGGCGGTGAAGCGCATGGCGGTGGAAGTCGAGGACCATCCCCTGTCGTACGCCGGGTTCGAAGGCGAGATCCCGAAGGGCCAATACGGCGGCGGCCATGTCGCGCGCTTCGACCAGGGCGTGTGGTCGACCGAAGGGGATGCCGAATCGCAACTGGCGAAGGGCCACCTGCGCTTCGAGCTGTTCGGGGAAAAACTCAAGGGCGGCTGGCACCTCGTGCGTTCCGGAAAACCCGCGCGCCAGCCGCAGTGGTTGCTGTTCAAAGACAACGACGCCTACGCAGGCGAACTGGAAGCCGACGACCTGCTCGGCAAGGTGGCGCAGGCGCCGGAAGAAGACGTGCGCCGCGCCGGTGGCGGAAAATCCGCCAAGCGCAAGCTCGAAACCGTCGCCACCAGGGCGCGGCGCAAGCGCGACTGGACCGCGCGCGCGTCGAAGCTTTCCAATGCGAAGAAGCGCGCGGCGAAACAGGGCTTCTTCGCGCCGCAACTCGCGCGGCTCGGCGAGCATCCGCCCGATGGGCCGCAATGGCTGCACGAACTGAAATGGGATGGCTACCGCATCCTCGTCTCGGTGGCGAAAGGCAAGGCCATGCTGTTCAGCCGCAACGCGCTGGACTGGACGTCGAAACTGCCCGACATCGTCGCCGCGATCGAAGCCCTCAAACTCGACACCGGCGCGCTCGATGGCGAACTCATCGCCGGCAGCGGCACGAAGGCGGATTTCAATGCCCTGCAAGCGACGCTGTCCGGCGAACGGGCAGGTGCGCTGAGCCTGGTCCTGTTCGACCTGCTGCACCTCGACGGCGTGGACGTGTCCGCTTCGCCACTGCTCGAACGCAAGCAACTGCTCGCCGAACTGCTGCGCGACCCGCCGCCGCACCTGGCCTACAGCTCGCACATCGCTGGCGACGGCGACGCGGCCTATCGCCTGGCGGTCGAACGCGAATTCGAAGGCATCGTGTCCAAGCGCGCCGATCGCCCGCACCATGCAGGGCGTTCGGACGAATGGCGCAAGACCAAGCACCTCGCCAGCGAGGAATTCGCGGTCGTCGGCTACACCGACGCGAAGGGCAGTCGCACGGGTTTCGGTTCGTTGTTGCTGGCGCGGCCCGATCGGCGCCACGGCTGGGCCTATGCGGGGCGCGTGGGCAGCGGTTTCTCCGACGCGCTATTGCGCGAGCTCGCGGACACGCTGGGCGAAGGCACGAACAAGCCGACGGTCGAACTGCCGGTCACCGATCCCGCACTGCGCCGCGCGCGCTGGTTCGAGCCCAAGCTGGTGGTGGAGGTGTTCTTCCGCGGCATCGGCGGCAACGGCCTGCTGCGGCAACCGTCGCTCAAGGCGATGCGCCCGGACAAATCGCCCGCCGACCTGCGCCGCGACCTGCGTGGCGCGAAGGGCGGATCGAAACCGAAACCGAAACGCGAATCGACCACGGGAGCGAAGGACGTGTCCAAACCCGAACCCGAACCCACCCATCCCGAACGCATCGTGTTTCCCGACGACGGCATCACCAAGGGCCAGGTCTTCGATTACTACAGGGCGATGGCGACATGGTTGTTGCCGGAAATCGCCGGGCGCCCGTTGTCGGTGGTGCGTTGTCCGCAGGGCATCGCGCGCGCCTGCTTCTTCCAGAAACACCTCGCGGCCGGCATGGACCGCGTCGGCAAGGTGCGTCTGCGGGAGGAATCGGGGGAATCCGCCGATTACCTGGTGGTCGACGACAAAGCCGGCCTGCTGGAACTGGTGCAGTTCAACGCGCTCGAATTCCACCCCTGGGGCGCGACCGCGCGCGACCCCGACCGCGCCGACCGCATCGTGTTCGACCTCGACCCCGGCCCCGACGTCGCCTGGACGGAGGTGAAGCGCGCCGCGCGCCGCATCCGCGACCTGCTGGAAGAAGCGGGCCTGGTGTCGTTCCTGCGGACGTCCGGTGGCAAGGGCCTGCATGTGGTCGTGCCGCTGAAGCCGGCGGTGGCCTGGGGCGAGGTGAAGGGATTCGCGCATGCCTTCGCCGAGGCCGTGGCCACGACCGAACCGCTGAAATTCGTCGACACCGCATCCAAGCGCCTGCGCAAGGGCCGCATCTTCATCGACTGGCTGCGCAACGGCCGCGGCGCGACCAGCGTGGCCTCGTTCTCGCTGCGCGCGCGCGCAGGCGCGCCGGTGGCGATGCCGTTGCGTTGGGAAGAACTGTCGCGGCTGAAAGGCCCGGCCGCGTTCGACATCGGCAATGCGCCGGCGCGCATGCGCCGGCTCAAGGCGCATCCGTGGGCTGGCATCGACGAGGTGAAGCAGGGCCTGCCGCGGGCGTCGAAATCCACCGCTTCGAAACGCCCGGCGCGCAGGTGAATGCGCACAGGGAATGCATCGACTTTGCTGCCTTCGCGGCCGCTGCACGCGCCGGTGGCTAGGTTGGGGCCGATCCCGCAAGGAGCCACGAGCATGACCACATCGGGAGCCAGCACCGCGCGACGCCAGCGCAAGCTGCAGGCGCAGGCCGATGCCGCGCCCGCCGCGAAAAAAAGCAAAGGCAAGCGCAAGCCGGTGCAGGCGGGCAAGCGCCGCGAACCGCAGAACCCGATGCCCGCGCAGCACCTGCGCAAGCCCGGCCGCGAGGCCGACCTGGAACTGCAGCCGCGCTGGCAGGCGCCCGACTACCGCGGCAGCGGCAAGCTCGAGGGCATGGCCGCGATCGTGACCGGCGCGGACTCGGGCATCGGCCGCGCGGTCGCGGTGCTGTTCGCACGCGAGGGCGCGGACGTGGCCGTGCTCTACCTCGACGAACGCGAGGACGCCGAACGCACCAAACGGGCGGTCGAGGCCGAAGGCCGGCGCTGCATCGCCATCGCCGGCGACGTGCGCGACAGCCGCTTCTGCAAACGCGCGGTCGCAAAAGTGCGCAAGGCATTCGGCCGGATCGACGTGCTGGTCAACAACGCCGCGTTCCAGCAGCACGTCGCGCGCATCGAGGACCTCGGCGACGAACAGTTGCAGGAAACCCTGCAGACCAACATCGGCGGTTACTTCCACATGGCGCGGGCGGCGATCCCGCACATGCCGCCCGGCGCGAGCATCGTCAACACCGGTTCGGAAACCGGCCTGTTCGGCAGCGGACACCTGCTCGACTACGCCGCGACCAAGGGTGCGATCCACGCCTTCACCAAGTCGCTGGCCAGCCAGCTGCTGGAACGCGGCATCCGCGTCAATTGCGTCGCGCCCGGGCCGGTGTGGACGCCGCTCAATCCCTCCGACCGCCCGGCGAAGGAAGTCGCGAAGTTCGGCGAGGACAGCGACATGGGCCGCCCGGCGCAGCCGGAGGAAATTTCCCCGGCCTTCGTCTTCCTCGCTTCGCCCGTCACCGCGTCCTACGTCAATGGCGCGATCCTGCCGGTGATGGGCGGCCCGCGCGGCTGAGCGCAAAGGAGCATTCGATGGCACGCACGATCTGGAGCGGCACCCTGTCCTTCGGCCTGCTGAACATCCCGGTGCAGTTGCTGCCCGCCGAGCGCAGCACCAACCTCAGCTTCCGCATGCTCGATGCGCGCGACAAGTCCCCGATCCGCTACGAGCGCGTGAATGCCGAGACCGGCGAGGAAGTGCCGTGGAAGGACGTGGTCAAGGCCTTCGAATACGACAAGGGCAGCTATGTCGTGCTCGAACAGGAGGACATCCGCGAAGCCGCGCCCGAGAGCCACGATGCCATCGACGTCGAGGCCTTCGTCGATGCCGCCGAGATCGGCCCGCAGTATTTCGAGAAGCCCTACGCGCTGGTGCCGGCGAAGAAGGCGGAGAAGGGCTACGTGCTGTTGCGCGAAACGCTGAAGAAGACCGGGAAGATCGGCATCGCCCGGGTGGTCATCCGCACCCGCGAGCACCTGTGCGCGGTGCTGCCGCGCGGCGATGCGCTGTTGCTGGTGATGATGCGCTACCCGCAGGAACTGGTGGACATCGGCGATTACGCGCTGCCCGGGGGCAAGGCCGGCGATTACCGCATCAGCCCGCGCGAGATGCAGATGGCGGAAGCGCTGATCGAATCGATGGAAAGCGACTGGAAGCCGGCCGTGTACAAGGACGAGTTCCGCGAGCGCCTGCACAAGGTGATCGAGAAACGGGTCAAGGCCAAGGGCGGCAAGGTGCGCAAGCCGGACGAGGAACCCCAGCTGCACGAGGACGCGGCCACGAATGTCGTCGATTTCATGTCGCTGCTGCAGAAGAGCATCGACGCGAAGTCGCGCACGCCAGCGAAGAAACCCGCGAAAAAGGCGCCTTCGAAGGCGGCGAAGCCGAAGAAGGCGGCCGGCAAGGCCACCAAGCGGGCGAAGGCGGCGCGCTGAAGCCGGGAGCGATTGCCGGCCTTGCCTGAATGCGACGTCCCATCGCCCATTCAGGAATGCGAGCGGGATTTTTCTCGCATCGATCACGCAGGGCTTGATATCAACGCGACGCACACCGGTCATGGCATGTCGCCATCGACCCAGGCTCGTGCAGCCACCCGCCGCAGCGACGATCATGGACCTTTCAGCTTCCCTGGACGGCAATCGCGTGTTCGATGCCTACGTTTCCGCCATCAAGGAAACCTTCGGCTCGGAACCATGGGAAGACATCGAAAGATTCGCGGAACGCGTCTGGGTGGAATGCCGCTTCGACGGCGATCCGGATTGGGCGGGCATCCGGGAACGGATCCGGGCCGACTGGCCGATGGCTCGATCCGTCTCCTCAATCCACCGCGGCCGGCAATCCGTTCCGGCGCGCGATCCAGTGGTCGAGGCTGGCCTTGCCGGGGCCGGCGAGCAGTAGCCAGGACAGCACCGCGACGTAGAGGACTTCGTCGAGTTCGACGAATTCGTCCAGCGTGGAGATGCCGGGCAGCACGACCACGGCCAGGGCGACCAGCATGTTGACGATCATCGGGATCGTCGCCAGCCGCGTGCCGAGGCCAAGCATCAGCAATGCGCCGCCGATCAGGTCCGTGGCGCCCGACAAGGTCGCGCTGAAGGTCGGGAGCGGGATGCCCCATTCGACGAAGCGTTGCGAAAAGAATTCGATGTTGTGCAGCTTGGCCCAGCCGGTTTCCAGCCAGAAATAGCCGAATACCAGCCGCAGCAGCAGCGGACCGAGCCATTCGATGCGCGAGAGGAATCCGAGCGTGGATCGGGCGAAGCGGATGGGTGCGGGTTGCATGTCGAATCTCCGGAGTGGCGTTTCAATCGAAAAGGGGGGAATCGGCGGCGATCAGGCCGTCGGCGAGCCAGCGCTTGAGCAGGCTGGCGGCGCGCAAGGCACCAGCGTCGCCGTGCGGCGTGGACAGCGTTTCGCAGACCTCGCCGAAGCAGGCGCTGTCCAAGACCGCATGCAGCGCGTCGGCCTCGTCGGCTTCGAGCGAGCGCCAGCACGCGTCGCCGTCGGCATCGCGCCACAGCAGCCAGCGCATGGGCTCGTCGGCTTCTGCCAGCGTCGGGATACCGTCGTGGATCGCGAGTCGCACGGTGTCAAGCAATCGCGCCGACGGATGCAAGCGCAGGCGTAGCGCCGGCCATTCGTCGGCGGGCAGCGCGGCGACATCGGCCACGTCGAGCGCCGGTGCGTCGTCGGCATCGAATGCGGCCCACTGCAGCCATTCGAAGCGCGCGAGTTCGTGCAGGCCGCGCGGCGAATCGCCTTGTATTTCGAGCCAGTCGGCGAATGCCGAACCGACATGGCGCACCGACGGCCGGACCGACGGATGCGCCGCCAGGTAGCGTTCGGCGAACGCGGCGAAGCGGTCCTCGCCGAGCGCGTCCCGGGTGGCGGGGAAATCGTTGGCGAGCACGTCGACCAGGCGCAGGCGGTATGCATCGCTGTAGATGCGCAGGCGTTGCGCGGCATCGGCGCCACGCACGCGCAACAGGATCGTGCCGTCGCCGCGCAGGATGCGTTCCTGCAACCCGTCGAGCGTGGCCGGGAGGGCGCTCATGCCGCGCGTTCCAGCCGCACGCCGGCGGCGATCCGCCGCGCCGTGTCGAGTTCCGCGAGCGTTTCGGCCAGCGGCGGGATGTGGTCGTCGCGTTCGATCATGCTCGGCACCGCGCCGAAGCGGCGCAGCGCATGCGCGTACAGCGTCCACACGCCTTCGCACACCGGCGCGTCGTGGGTGTCGATCAGCAGGCCGCTGCCGAGCGCATCCTCGCTGTGCCCGGCGAGGTGGATCTGCACCACCGCCTCGCGCGGCAGCGCATCGAGGAAGGCGAACGCATCGAAGCCATGGTTGTGCGCGTTGACGTAGACGTTGTTCACGTCGAGGAGCAGGGCGCAGCCGGATTCGGCGACGATGGCCGAGAGGAAGGCGGCTTCGTCCAGTTCGTCGCCGGCGAAACGCAGGTAGCTGGACACGTTCTCCAGCGCGAGGCGCGTGCCCAGCGCCTCCTGCACCTGGCGCACGCGCGCGGCGACGTGGCGCACGGCCTCGCCGGTCTGCGGCAGCGGCAGCAGGTCGTGCATCTGCACGCCGCGATGCCGGCTCCAGCACAGGTGGTCGGACACGATCGCCGGTTTGGCGCGTTTCGCCAGGTTCGACAGCGCGCGCAGGTAGTCGCGGTCGAGCGGATCGGTGCCGCCGATGTTCAATGCCACGCCGTGCATGGCCAGCGGCCAACGCTCGGCGAAGCGATCGAGCATCGCCAGCGGGCGGCCGCCGTCGACGAGGAAGTTCTCGCTGACGATTTCCAACCAGTCGACGGCGTCGTCGGGACCGTCGAGCAAGGTCGCGTAGTGCTGCGTGCGCAGGCCGAGTCCGAAGCCGGAGAGCGTGTGGTTCATGTCGGGATTCGCGATGCGGAAGGAGATGCGGCGTCCGCGGGGAGGGAACGGACGCCGCGCGACGATCAGTTGGCGGCTTCGAAGTGGCCACCGGCGGGCGCGCATTGCGCGGCGGTGGTTTCGGTAAAGCCCTGTCCCTTGCACGCGTTCTGGCCCTTGCAGGCATTGCCGGCGCTCTTGCACGCGTTCTGGCCCTTGCAGGCGTGGCTCACGGTCTTGCATGCGCTCTGGCCCTTGCAGGCGTTGCCGGCGGCCTTGCACGCACTCTGGCCCTTGCAGGCGTTCGCGCCCATGCAGTGGCCCATGGGCGCCGCGCCGGCCGCCTGGCTGCCGCCGGCCTGGGCGATGGGCGCGGCCAGGAACAGCGCGGCGGCGGCGATGGCGGCGGACAGGCCGGCGGTGGTCTTGGTGGTGTTCATGGGAAGTCCTCGGGTCGGAATGGGGAATGCGCCGCAACGGCGGCGATGCGCATTCCACCCCCAACCCGGGCGCGTCGATATCCCCGTCCGTCCCCGCGATATGCCCCTGCGTCCGCATGGCCGGCGTCGCGGACGGACGCGCATGCAAACACGGACGCGGGGTCATGGCCCCGCCCCGGCGGGCAGCATAGGATGCGGCCATGGATGTCGCGCCCGATCCCGTTGCGCTGGAGGACGAAGACCGCGACCGCGTGCTGGAAACGGTGCTCGGCGCATATCGCATGCGCGTGGAGATCACCGCCGACGTGCGCTATTGCGGCACCTGGTACGACCAGGAACCGGCGACCCGGCACGGCCAGTTCCACCTGCTCACCGAAGGCGAATGCTGGGTCAGCGGCGCCGCACTGGAAACCCCGTTGCACCTGCGCGAGGGCGACCTGATCGTGTTTCCCGCCGGCGTCCGCCACCTGTTGTCGGCGACGCCGGACGCGCACCTCCCGGACGAGGCCGAACGCGACGACACCGCGATGCTGTGCGGCGAACTGGAATTCATCACCGGCTCGGGCAATCCGATCTTCAGCGCGCTGCCGACCTATTTCGTGGTGCGTTCGAGCGAAAGCAGCGAAGGCTTCCGCCAGCTCGCGGCGATGCTGACCGAAACCAGCCGCGACAAGCGCTGGGGCCGGCAGCTGGTGCAGAACAAGCTGGCCGATTCGCTGTTCACCATGGCCGTGTGCGAATACGTGCGGCGCGCCGAACGCCCGCGCGGCCTGCTCGCCGCGCTCACCGATGCGCGCCTGTCGCGCGCGCTGTCGGCGGTGCACGAACGCCCCGGCGAGGAATGGACCATCCAGTCGATGGCGCGGGAGGCGGGCATGTCGCGCACCGCGTTCGCGGAACTGTTCGCCACGACCGTCGGCATGCCGCCGATCCAGTATCTTGCGCATTGGCGCGCCACCGAGGCGCGGCGCCTGCTCAAGGACCGGCGCTTCTCGGTCGCGCGCATCGCCGAGATGCTCGGTTACAAGAGCGAAGCCGCGTTCCGCCGCTTCTTCAAGCGCATCGAAGGCGTCGGCCCGGGCAAGGTACGCAGCCGCAACGAGGAAGATGCATGAGCACGGGCGCATTGCTCGATACCGTCGAACGCGAAACCGGGCCGTCGCCGTCGTGGTCGGTGCTGTGGCTGCATGGCCTGGGCGCGGACGGCAACGACTTCGTGCCGATCCTGCCCGAGCTCGTGCGCCGCGACTGGCCGGCGATCCGCTTCGTGTTCCCGCACGCGCCGCAGCGCGCGGTGACGATCAATGGCGGCATGCGCATGCGCGCCTGGTACGACATCGTCGAAGCGGACCTGCGCAATCGCGCCGACATCGCCGGCGTGCGCGCATCGGTGGCGCAGGTCGAGGCCTTGCTTGCGCGCGAAACCGAACGCGGCGTGCCGGCATCGCGGACCCTGCTCGCGGGCTTTTCGCAAGGCGGCGCGATCGCGCTGGCTGCGGGGCTGGCGCGCGCGGAACCACTGGCCGGGCTGGTCGCGCTTTCCACTTACCTGCCCGGGCTCGGCGGCGCGGATGCGCCGCAACCGACGCCGGCCGCGCGTTCGCAACCGTTGTTCATGGCCCACGGCACGCTGGATCCGGTGGTGCCGGTGTTCGCCGGGCAGGCCAGCGCGCAGGCCCTGCAGGCCGACGGCATGCGCGTGGAATGGCACGCATACCCGATGGCGCACCAGGTCTGCGCCGAGGAGATCCGCGACCTCGGCGACTGGTTGTCGGCGCGCTTCGCCACGGGCGCGGGCTGAGGCATGGCGACGCCGCGCGTCGACGGCTGGATGCCCGACCTGTGCCGCCTGCCGCGGCTGGCGATGATGTTCGCGGTCGCCGAACTGGTGGTGCTGGTGCTGGTGTTGTCGCCCGACGACGGAGCACGCTCCAACTTCGGTCGCTTCGCGTCCGCGAGCGGATTCGCATTGTGGCTGGCGCTCACCATCGCCGCGCTGCTGTGCGCTTCGCGCCGCTGGCTTTCGCGCATGCCGGTCGTGCTCGGCACCATCGCCGCCGTCGCCGGCGCCACCGCCATCGCCGCGATCGGGGCGGCCACGGTCTTCCTGCTCGACCATAGCCTGGGCTACGGCCTGGTTCCGCGCGACGTGGCGTTGGAGCATTTCGTGCCCGGCAGCGCCACCATCGCCGCGTTGATCACCGCGGTCGTGCTGCGCTACCTGTACGTGATCGATGGCTGGCAGGCGCAGGTGCGCGCCAGCGCCCGCGCCGAAGCCGATGCCTTGCAGGCGCGGATCCGGCCGCACTTCCTGTTCAACAGCCTCAACGCCATCGCCGGCCTGATGCGCACGGATCCGGCGGTGGCCGAACACGCCCTGCTGGATCTTTCCGACCTGTTCCGCGCCGCGCTCGACGCCGGCGGCGAATCCACCCTGGCCGGGGAGGTGGAACTGGCCGAACGCTACCTCGCGATCGAATCGCTGCGGCTGGGCCCGCGCCTGCAAATCGCGTGGGAACGCGACGAACCCTTGCCCTGGCGCATGCCGATGCCGCGCCTGGTGCTGCAGCCGCTGGTGGAGAACGCGGTACTGCACGGCATTTCGCGCCTGCCCGGGGGCGGGCGCATCGACATCCGGCTCGCGCAGGAAGCGGGCATGTTGCGGATCGTGGTGTCGAATCCCGCGCCTGCCGCGCCATTGCCCGATTCCGCCGGCAGCGGCCATGCGCAGCGCAGCATCGGCCATCGCCTGGCCTACGCCTTCGGGCCGGAAGCGCGGATGACCGCCGGTCTGGACGCGGGCTACTATCGGGTGGAACTGCGCCTGCCGGTGCCGAAGGAGGAAGCGGCTTGATGAGGGCCGCGACCGCATGAGAATCGTGATCGCCGACGACGAACCGCTCGCCCGCGAACGCCTGCGTGCCTTGCTCGCCGAGCAGCCGGGCATCGAAGTCGTGGCCGAGGCGCAGGACGGCGAGTCGGCGCTGCACGCCTGCGCCGAACTCAAGCCGGACCTGGTGCTGCTCGACATCGCCATGCCCGGCATCGACGGGCTCGAGGCCGCGCGCCACCTCGCCGCGTTCGAACCGCGCCCGGCGGTGGTGTTCTGCACCGCCTACGACGCCCACGCGCTGTCCGCGTTCGATGCGCAGGCCATCGATTACCTGGTCAAGCCGGTGCGGCCGGAGCGCCTCGCCGCCGCGCTGGATCGCGCGCGCACTTTCGCCGCCGGCCGCGAGCACGCGGTCTCCGGTCCCGGGCAGAGCCGCACGCACCTGTGCGCGCGCATCCGCGGCAGCCTGCGCCTGATCCCGATCGAGGACGTGCACTACCTGCAGGCCGAGGAAAAATACGTCGTCGTGCACCACGCCCGCGGCGAGGACCTGATCGAGGAATCGCTGAAGTCGCTGGAGGAGGAATTCGGCGAACGCTTCGTGCGCATCCACCGCAACTGCCTCGTCGCGCGGCACGAGCTGGTCGAACTCAAGCGCGGGCCCGACGGCCACGTGCAGGCGGTGCTGCGCCACGGCCAGGCGCCGCTCGAGGTCAGCCGCCGCTGCGTGTCTTCGCTGCGCGAGACGGTGCGCCACCTGTGATTCGCTTTTCCCCTCTCCCCTCGTGGGAGAGGGTGCCCGAAGGGCGGGAGAGGGGCGTTTTCCGCGGTGGAGAAAAGCGATAATCCGCGCATGACCACGCTCCGCATCGCCACCCGCAAGAGCCCGCTCGCGCTGTGGCAGAGCGAACACGTCGCCGCGCGCCTGCGCGCCGCGCATCCCGGGCTCGACGTCGTGCTGGTGCCGATGAGCACCCGCGGCGACGAGGTGCTGGACCGTTCGCTCGCGGCGATCGGGGGCAAGGGCCTGTTCCTCAAGGAGCTCGAATTGGCGATGCAGCGCGGCGAAGCCGATTGCGCGGTGCATTCGCTGAAGGACGTGCCGATGGAACTCGAGCCGGGTTTCGCCCTGCCGGCGATCCTCGAGCGCGAGGATCCGGCCGATGCCTTCGTGTCGAACGATTTCGCCGGCATCGATGCGCTCCCGCAGGGCGCGCGCGTCGGCACGTCCTCGCTGCGTCGGCAGGCGCAACTGCGCGCCTTGCGCCCGGACCTGCGATTGCTCGACCTGCGCGGCAACGTCAACACGCGCCTGGCCAAACTCGACGCGGGCGACTACGACGCCATCGTCCTCGCCTGCGCGGGGCTGAAACGACTGGGATTCGGCCAACGCATCCGCGCGCGGCTCGACGCGCCGCGGTGGTTGCCGGCGCCGGCGCAGGGCGCGATCGCGGTCGAATCCCGCGCGGATGCTACGGAACTGCGCGCGCTGCTGTCGACGCTGGACCATGCCGACACCCGCGTCCGGGTCGAGGCCGAGCGCGCGATGAACCGCGCGCTGCACGGCAGTTGCCACGTGCCGGTCGCGGCATTCGCGCAGCTCGATGGCGAGCACCTGTCGCTGTCGGGACTGGTCGGTTCCGCCGTTGACGGACGCATCGTCCGCGCCGAAGCATCGGGGCGCGGCGATGCGCCGGAATCGCTCGGGCTGGAAGTCGCGGAATTGCTGCTGGCGCAGGGCGCGCGCGGGTTGATCGACGCGGTGCTGTAGCGCGTTCGAATCGCGATTCGATGTAGCCCGGGTAAGCGAAGCGCTCCCGGGGGACGGATGTGAAATCCGGTCCCGGGTGCGGACTGCGGCCTTGCCCGGGCTACGTCACTGAAGCCCTCCCACAGATGTAGGGGTGGGCTCGACCGCGACCGGTTGTCGCTCGAATGCCCGGGAATCACGAGGATCGCGATGAATCAACCGCCTGCTGTCGCGACTTCCGTCGCTCCCACGAAACGCATGGGTTTGCCGCCCCAGGCATGGCGGTTTTCAGGCGACATGATCGGATTCCCGGTCAGTAATACAACATCACCAAATGCTTCGCCTGGGCGAAGAACAGCCAGCGTTCCAGGAACGCGCCGCAGATCGCGCAGATCGTGGCGATGTCGAGCCACGGCCACGGTTGCGAAGTCGCGATGGCCAGCGCGATGCAGAGGGTCGGAGCCACGGCGAACAGCAGCAGTGCGGATAGCCGCATCTTCTTCGCGTGCCTGCGTGCGACGACGAAGCCCATTTCCTTCGTCAGGTAGTTCGCCTCGGTGTGCGGACGTTCGAATACGGACGGCTTGCGGTGCGGCAGGCCGATGGCATCGCCGCGGGTTTGCGGCAACGGTTCGGTGTCGATCGCGCGCCAGTAGACGAGCTTCAGGCCCGCCATCGCGATGGCGAGCACGACCAGGAGCGGAAGCAGGAAACGCAACACCGGCAGCGGCTGCGGCAGCGCGGCCAAGGCGAGGCCGCCGGTCAGCAGCGCGAAGCCGATGTAGCCCGGCAGCACCAGCGGATGCCGCCAGGCCGGGATCGGTTTCAGCGAGGCATAGATCATCGCGGTGCTGCAGATCGTGCCGAGCGCGCAGAGCGCGAGCACGGCGGCGAGCGGGCGCATCACCAGTTCATGCGGAATCGGCAGCGGCGCGACCATCAACACGGCAACGGCGAGGGTGGCCACCGCCATCACGCCTTCCCGCGACATCCACGAGGTGCGCCATTGCGAGAAGGCGCGCCAGACGCGCATCGGTTTTCCGAGGTGCCACAACGAGGCGACGATGCCGATGGTGGTCAGCGCCGCGCCGAGCAGCAGCGCGAAGAGCCAGGCGATGGGTTCGAAGTCGTACGCGCGCGGCCCGAACGCGATGCGCAGGCCGAGCCACAGCCACAGGCCGTAGCCGGTGCCGGACAGCGTGGTGAACAGGATGACGGAAAGGGCGGGGTTCATGCGTCAGCGCTTGAGGATGCGATTGAGCCAGCGCGATGCGAGGTTGCCGGCGTCGTTTTGCGTTGCGTTCTCAGGCTGCGTTTCGTCGCCCGCACGACGCGGGCGCGGCGGCAGGTAGCGGTTGACCGGCGCGTAGCCGAGGTCCGGCATCAGCGCGACGCCATTGCGTTCCGCGACGAGTTTCGACACGTCGGATTCCGGATCGCCGAGGTCGCCGAAATGCCGCGCGCGGGTCGGGCAGGCCTGCACGCAGGCCGGCTGGCGGTCGACCTCGTCGAGCTTGTCGTTATAGATCCGGTCCACGCACAGCGTGCATTTCTTCATCACGCCTTCGACCGCTGAATACTCGCGCGCGCCGTAGGGGCAGGCCCAGCTGCACAACTTGCAGCCGATGCACTTGTCCTCGTCGACCAGCACGATGCCGTCCTCGGCGCGCTTGTAGCTGGCACCGGTCGGGCAGACGGTGACACAGGCCGGGGTTTCGCAATGCAGGCAGGAGCGCGGGAAGTGCAGGGTCTGCGCGGGTTGCTTGGTCGCGACGTCCGCTTCCAGTTCGTAGCTGTGCACGCGGTTGAACCACACCCCCTGCGGATCCTTGCCGTAGGGGCGTTCGTCGGTCAGCGGCCCGGCGATGCCGCCCGCGTTCCATTCCTTGCAGCTTGTCGCGCAGGCATGGCAGCCGACGCAGGTGTCGAGGTCGATCACCAGCCCGAGCTTTTTCTTCGACGGCGGGGGCAACGCGGTCATCGTGTCGCTCCAGGGTTCGGCCGCTTGCGCCGGATCGCTTCGGGAAGCGCATCGACGCGGCGCATCTCGGCATCCAGCACGGCCGGGTCGCGCGCGTAGGCCAGCGCGAGTCCGGTCGCGTCGTTGCCCCAGAACAGTTCATCGCGAACGCGCAACGTCGGCACGCCGAACACCCCCAGCGCCATCGCCTGCTCGCCGTTCGCGAGCAGTTCGCGCTTCACCTCGTCGCGGGCAATCGCCGCGGCCGGGTCGTCGATGCCGAGCGACTTCGCGACGTCGGCCAATGCTTCGATGCTGTCGCCGGGCAACCCGCGTTCCCACAGGTGGGCGAAGATCCCATCGATGGCCTTGGAGCGATCCGGCGCGGCGAGGGACAGGCGCAGGGCCGGCAGCGGATTGAACGGATGCGCGGGCGGGAAATGCAGCGGAATCCCGGCCTCGCGCGCCTGCCACAGCACGAGGCGGTAGGTATGGCGGCGCTTCTGCGGGATTTCCGCCGGGCCCAGCTGGCCGACGTGGTTGAGGATCGCGGCGAACAACACCGGCTTCGGGTTCAGCGCCACGTCCGCGTGGCCTTCGCGCAGTCGCCTCCATTGCAGGTAGGCGAACGGCGAGATGAAATCGAAATACCAATCCAGCGGTTCGTTCATCCGGCGGGGCTCACGGCGTCGCGGTCATCGGTCGGAATGATACGCGCGCGACCGCGGCGGGTCAGGGATAGAACGGCCAGAACTTCGGGATCAGCCACATCGACAGCGCGCAGAACATCGCGATCAGCGGGATGCCGACTTTCATGAAGTCGGTGAAACGGTAGCCGCCGGCGTAATACACCATGGTGTTGGTCGGATAGCCGACCGGCGTGGCGAACGAAGTCGCCGCGGCGAACGCGACCGCGACCACGAACGGGCGCGGGTCGGCATGCACCGAATGCGCCATCGCCACCGCGATGCCGACCATCAGCACCACCGAAGGGTTGTGGCCCATCAGCTCGGTGAGCAGCGCGGTGAGCAGGTACACCACCAGCAGCGCGAGCAGCGGCCCGTCCGCGCCGACCAGGCTCATGCTGCCGGCAACCACCGCGTCGGCCAGGCCCGTCTTCTCGATCGCGATGCCCAGCGGCAGGATCGCGCCGAGCAGGACGATGATCTTCCAGTCCATCGACTGGTAGATGTCGCGTCGCCCGTAGCAGCCGGCGAAGGCCATCGCGATCGCGCCGCAGATCGCCGCCGCCGGGATCGGCAGCCAGTGCATGCCCGACGCCACCACCACCGACGCCATGATCCCGACCGCGAGCCAGGCCTTGCGCGGCGTGGATTGCGCTTCCTCGCGCGCGCTGAGCACGATGAAGCGGTCGTCGCTGCGCAGGCGCGGGACCTTGTCCTCGTCGATCAGCATCAGCAGCACGTCGCCGAGGTCCAGTTCCACCGATTTCAGCGTGCTGCGCAGGATGTGGCCACGGCGATGGATGGCGAGCACGTTGGCGTCGTACAGCCACTGCAGGTTGAGTTCCGGCAGGGTGCGCCCCTGCACCCGGCTCGCCGGCGCCACCATGATCTCGACCAGCACCCGCGGATCGTCGCCTTCCTGGGTGTAGTTCTGCTCGGGCGCATGCTCGAGCCGGGTGGTCTTGCGGAAATCCTCGATCTTGTCCCACTCGCCGCGCACCAGCAGCACGTCGCCGGCCTGCAGTTTTTCCGAACGCGGCGACCACAACTCTTCCTCGCCGCGCAGCAGCTGGATCGGGTGGACGCCGTATTTCTCGCCCATGCCGACCTCTTCGATGGTCTTGTCGCGGATCGCCGAATCCCTGCCGATGCGCAGTTCCGCCACGTACTTGCCGATGTCATGTTCCACCGGCAACTGGGCGTCGACCTTCTGCGGCAGAAGCCAGCGGCCCACCAGCAGCAGGTAGGTGATGCCGGCGAGCGCGAGGATCGCGCCGAGCTTGGTGAACTCGAAGACGCCGATCGGCGCCATCCCGTGCTTCTGCGCGAGGGTGTCGGCGAGCAGGTTGGAGGAAGTGCCGATCAGCGTGCACACGCCGCCCATCTGCGCCGCGTAGGCCATCGGCATCAGCACCCGAGCCGGCGAAGTGCCCGAGCGCGCGCATACGCGCAGCGCCAGCGGCAGGAAGGTGGCGACCAGCGCGATGTTCTTCACGAACGCGCCCATCGGCGCGATGGTCAGCATCATCGCCAGGGTCAGCAGCCACGGGCGCTTGATCCGCGACAGCCAGCGGCTCAGCGGTTCCAGCGCCCCGGAACGCTCGATGCCCATGCTCAGCGCGAACATCGCGGCGACGGTGATCGTGGCTTCGTTGCTGAAGCCGCTCAGCGCCTCGTCGAGGCCGACGATGCGCAGGACCACCAGCAGTGCCAGCACCACCAGCGCGACCAGGTCGATGCGGATCTTTTCGCTGGCGAAGGCGATCACCGCGGCGACGATGATGGCGACGGTCGCCCAAGCTTGCCAACCCATGCGTACGGGTCCTCGTGGAATCGGGGAGGCGGAGCCGGGGTCAGTCCCGCCGGCTGCGCAAACCGGCACCATACCGCAGCGGGCGTTCGCCTGCCTCGGGGAATGCGAGCGGCGGGAACTGCGGCCCGCTCTCGCCGGTCCGTGCATCGGCCTTGCGGCTTTCGCTCCCCTGGATCCGCACGCGCAGGTCGAACCATGCCGCCTGCCCGGTCACCGGGTCTGCATTGGCGTAATCGCCCTTGGGGGTCATGTCCGAGATCAAATGATTGAGCAGGAAGCCCTGTTCGCCCTCCGGCGCGTCCTTCGCCAGCCGCCACGCGCCGCGGCGCTTTCCGATCGCGTTCCAGGTCCAGACCGTGTCCGGCTGCACGTTGGCGGCGAATTTCGCCTGCACGGTGATGCTGCCGTGGTGCGAACCCACTTCGATCCAGTCCTCGTCGGCAATGCCGAACCTGGCGCCGGTGTCGGGATGCAGGTACAGATAGTTGCGGGCCGCGATCTGCCGCAGCCACGCGTTCTGCGAACCCCACGAGTGGTACATGAACATCGGCCGCTGCGTCACCGCATTGAGCGGGAAAGTCTCGCGCGAGGTCTGGTCGTGCTCGAACGGCTCGTACCAGATCGGCAGCGGGTCGAAATAGGTCGCGACGCGTTCGCGATGCTCCGCCGGCGGCTGGTGCGCGCCGTGTCCCTGCGCGGCGAGGCGGAACTTCTGCAGCGTTTCCGAATACAACTGCATGACGATGGGTTTGTCGTTGGCGACGAAACCGAAACCTTGCGCCCATTGCAGGTAATCGCGGTTCGCCATCTTGTAATAGCGCGCGGACTCCGGGATCGGCGCGTGCCAGAAGCCGCCGTGCTCGATGTAGCGCTGCAACTGCCCGGGATTCGGCGCGCCCTTGCCTTCGCTGTTCCCGTCTTCGCCGCGCCAGCCGGCGAGCAGGCCGACGCCGGGCGCGCGTTCGTGGCGAACGATGTAGTCGGCGTAGTCGCGGTATCTGGCCGAACCGTCCTCGTCCACCAGCCCCGGCAAACCCAACCTCGCGCCGAGTTCGATCAGCGCCGACTGGAAGCCGCGGACGTCGCGCGGTTTCCCGTCCTCGTCGACTTGCGTGGCCGGATCGAACACCGGATGGCGGATCGCGTCGCTCGCCGCGTCGGCGTCGCTGATCGGCCGGTCCAGCAGCGAAATCGCATCGAAGCGTTCCAGGTAGGTCGTGTCCGGCAACACCAGGTCGGCATAGGCCACCATCTCCGATGCGTAGGCATCGGAATAGATGATGCGCGGGATGCGGTAGTTGCCCGACTCGTCCTTGTCGGTCAGCCAGTGCATGGTCTCGCGCGTGTTCATCGCCGAGTTCCAGCTCATGTTGGCCATGAACATGAAGAGCGTGTCGATCCTGTACGGGTCGCCGGCCCATGCGTTGCGGATGACGGTATGCATCATCCCGTGCGCGGACAGCGGATACGCCCACGAATAGGCATGGTCGATGCGGCGCGGCCGGCCGTGTTCGTCGACCACGAGATCCTCCGGCCCGTGCACGAAGCCCAGCGGCCCGGCATCGAGGGTTCCGTCGGCCTTGCGCGCCCTGGCGGGGCGATTGGCCGGCGGAATCGGCTTCGGGTACGGCGGCTGGTAGCGGTACGAGCCCGGCGCATCGATCGCGCCGAGCAGCAGTTGCAGCAGGTGCAGTGCGCGGCAAGTGTGGAAGCCGTTGCTGTGGGCGCTGATGCCGCGCATCGCATGCATGGAGACCGGGCGACCCTGCATCGAAGCGTGCTCGCGGCCCCAACTGTCGGTCCAGGCGATCGGCAACGAGAAGTTCGAATCGAACGCGGCTTCGGCCAGCTCGCGCGCGACGCGGCGGATGGTATCGGCGGGAATGCCGCACCGTTCGCTCACCGCGTCGGGCGAATAGCGCGGGTCGAGGTAGCGATCCACGATCAACTGGAACACGGGGCGCGCCTTGCGTCCATCGGGCAATGCGTAGTTGCCGACGACGGCAGGCGAGATGTCGATGGCGTTCGCGTCCACGGCCTTGCCCCCACCCGCTCGCGTTGCGCGCTCGCCTCCCTCCCCCGCCTGCGGGGGAGGGTTGGGGTGGGGGGATAAATCCCAGCACAGCGCATTGCCCTCCGCGTCGCGCGCGAACAGGCCATCGTCGGCGCCGCCGGGGTTGTCGATCACCAGCCAGTGCGCGTTCGCGTAGCGAACGAGGTAATCCAGGTCGATGCGATCGGCTTTCAGCAGCTCGTGCACCAGCGCGAAAGCGAACAGGCCGTCGGTGCCGGGGCGGATGCCGATCCATTCGTCGGCGATGGCGCCGTAGCCGCTGCGCACCGGGTTCACCGCGACGATCTTCGCGCCGCGCGCCTTCAATTTCCCGAGGCCGAGCTTGATCGGGTTGGAATCGTGGTCTTCGGCCACGCCCCACAACATCAGATAACGCGTGTGTTCCCAGTCCGGTTCGCCGAATTCCCAGAAACTTCCGCCGGTGGAATACAGGCCGCCCGCGGCCATGTTCACCGAGCAGAAGCCGCCATGCGCGGCGTAGTTGATCGTGCCGAACTGCTGCGCCCACCATCCGGTCAGCGCCTGCGACTGGTCGCGGCCTGTGAAGAAGGCGAGTTCGTCGGGATTGCGTTCGCGTATGGGCGCCAGCCACGAGGTCGCGATGGCGAACGCCTCCTCCCATTCGATCTCGCGGAATTCGCCCTTGCCGCGCTCGCCCACGCGCAGCAGCGGCTTGCGCAACCGCGCCGGCGAGTAGTGCTGCATGATCCCGCTGGCGCCCTTCGCGCAGAGCACGCCCTGGTTGACCGGGTGCTCGCGGTTGCCCTGGATGTAGCGGATCTTGCCGTCCTGCAGCCACACCTTGATGCCGCACCTGCACGCGCACATGTAGCAGGTCGTGCTCTTGGCTTCGTCTCCCGGCGAGGGCGAGAGATCGAGTGTCGGCTGCGTCATGGCTGCCTGCCTTCGCGATACAGCGCCCTTCGGGCGAGCGCACGCACGCACGCGGTCGATTTCACCTCATCGCCGGGCGAAGGGGAGAGATTGACTGTCGGCTCCGTCATGCGCGCATTGTGCCCGCGTCGATGTCGCGACGCGATGCGGCCTACTTCGGCGGTTCGATCGAAATCGTCGGATCGTCGAAACGCGAGTACTTGATGGTGGCATCGCCCATCGCGTTGTGGGCGAGGATCTGCAGCGGCAGCCCGGCGTCCCCGATCCACAGGGTCGTCGTGGTTTCCTTCGGCTGGGCCACGTGCACCACGTACTTCTTCGCCGGTTGCCCGTCGACGCTGTCGCTGCCCTGGTCGTCCACGGTCATGTTCGCCTCGGCTTCGCCCAGCTTGGCCGGGTCGCGCCACTGGGTCAGGGTACCCGCCGGCATCGGCACTTTCATCGTGCGGCCATGCAGGGACATGTACATGGTGTCGCCGATGATCACCTGGCTGCCGCGGCCGGCCATTTCCATCCGGTAGCGGTCGGGGGCGACGAAATCGATGGCATTGTCCATCGGCCCGCGTGGCCCGCCTTCCATGTGCATCGCGGCATGGTAACTGCGAACGCCGGCGAACTTTTCCATCGCCGCCACGACCTGGCCCTTGGGGTCGGGCAGCACGGCTTGCGCGACCGCCGCGACCGGGTTCGGGGTGGCCGCCGCAGGAGCGACATCGGAACTCGCGCCCGGCGTGGCGTTGGCGGCGGTATCGGGCGTGGCCGCGGGCTTGCATGCGGCGAGGACGGGGAGCAGGGCAGCGGCGAGCAAGGTCCGGCGGTTCATGGCGGGCTCCAGTGGCGTGCCTGGGGAAACGCGTTGCCGCGATGGCAACGGCCGGCACGGCATAATCCTCGCATGGACCGCTACGAACGCATCCTCGCCCTGCACCGCACCCTCCAGGCCGCGCGCTACCCGGTGACGGTGGCGCGGCTGCAGGACGAACTGGGCTGCTCGCGCGCGACCGTCTACCGCGACCTGGCCTTCCTGCGCGATGCGCTGATGGCGCCGGTGGTCGGCGACGGCGAAGCCGGCTTCCGCTACGACCCCGACGGCGGCGGCCGTTTCGAACTGCCCGGCCTGTGGCTCAATTCCGAGGAACTGCACGCGCTGCTCGCCGCGCAGCAATTGCTCTCGCGCAGCGGCGGCGGGGTGCTGTCCTCGGCGCTGGCGCCGTTGCAGCAGCGCATCGAGAAACTGCTGGACGAACATTCCACCGGCCGCAACTGGCCGATGCAGCGCGTGCGCGTCATTCCGCATCGCGGCCGGCGCATGGACGAGCACTCGTTCCGCATCGTGTGCTCGGCGGTGCTGGAACGCCGCCAGCTCGCGTTCGATTACCGCGCGCGTTCCACCGACGAATCGACGCGGCGCACGGTGTCGCCCCAGCGCATCACCCATTACCGCGACAACTGGTACCTCGACGCCTGGGACGAGGAGAAGCAGGGCCTGCGCAGTTTTTCGGTCGATCGCATCGCCGCCGCGCGCCTGCTCGATGCGCCCGCGCGCGACGTCGACGACGCCGAACTCGACCGCCAGCTCGCCGGCGGCTACGGCATCTTCTCCGGCGAACCGAAGGGCTGGGCGACGATCGTGTTCGGCGCCAGGGCCGCCCGCTGGGTCGCGGACGAGCGCTGGCATTCGCAGCAACAGGGGCGTTTCCTGGCGGACGGCCGCTACGAATTGAAGATTCCCTACAGCAACGCGCGCGAACTGCTGATGGACGTGCTGCATTACGGCGGCGACGCGGAAATCGTCGAGCCGAAGTCCCTGCGCGAACAGATGCGGGGCATGCTGCAGCTCGCCGTCGCCAACTACGACGGATGACCGCACGGCGCGACGACCGGGTCGCATTGGCGCTGGGTGCCGGCGGCGCACGCGGGCTGGCGCAGATCGGGGTGATCGAGGCGATCCAGGCGCGCGGCCTGCGCATCGCTTCGGTCGCCGGCAGTTCCAGCGGCGCGCTGGTCGGCGGCGTGTTCGCGGCCGGCAAGCTGGCCGAATTCCGCGAAGGCATCGAAGCGCTGGACCGCGGCGCGTTCCTGCGCCTGCTCAGCGATCCGGCGCTGGGCGACGGCGGCCTGTTCCACGGCCATCGCCTCGTCGCGGCGATGCGCGATGTGGTCGGCGACCCGGACATTGAAACCCTGCCGATCCCGTTCATCGCGGTCGCGGTCGACCTGCGGCGCCAGCGCGAAGTGTGGTTGCGCCGGGGTCCGCTGTGGCAAGCGCTGCGTGCCTCGTTCGCGATCCCGGGGTTGTTCACGCCTGCGGTGGTGCACGGACGCGAACTGGTGGACGGCGGCCTGCTCGCGCCGCTGCCGATCACCGCCACGCGCCTCTCCGATGCGGATCGGCTGATCGCGGTCGACATGCATGGCTGGCCGGAGCGCCCGAGCGGCGAGTTGCCGGACGAGACCGCCGACAACGAGGGCGGCCACGGCTTGGCCGGCTGGATCGAGCGCCGCGTGCGCCGCCACTGGCCCGAGCACGGCGAGCACGCCATCGGCCTGACCGAAGTGATGGCGCGCGCGCTGGACACGATGCAGGCGCAGATCGCGCGGGTGCAACTGGCGCTCGATCCACCCGAGATCGTGGTCCGGATCCCGCGTGATGCCTGCCTGTTCTACGAGTTCTGGCGGGCCAGGGAAGTGATCGAGATCGGACGCGTCGAGGCGGACAAGGCGCTGGACGCGGCGGGGTATTGAGCGCTTCATTCCTTCTCCCCGCATGCGGGGAGAAGGAATTCGCTTCCCCGTGAAAACGGGGAGAAGTTGCCCGCAAGGCGGATGAGAGGTCGCCTCCCGACCCAATCGCAATCCGTGAGAAGCCGCGGCCGCAGCCTGTCGGCCACCCGACACGGAGCACCGCCATGCACGATCCGCGACCCGAACGATTCCTGCGCACCGCCGTCATCCTCGGCGCGCTGGCCGTGTTGCTGGTGCCCGCCGCGCGCGGCCAGAGCGACTGGTTCGGCTTCCTGCCGCTGTGGCTGCTCGGGATGCCGCTGGCGGCGTGGTGGAGCGTCGCCGGTTTCCCCTTGCCGCGGGTCGCGGCCGCGTTGCCGCGTCGCCGCCGCGTGCAGGCACGTCGCGTGACCATCCGCATGCGCTGAGGTCCGGGCTGCGTGCTAGCGTTGGGATTCATCCCGACATGAACACGCCATGCGCCAGACTCGCTTCCTCCTCGTGCTGATGGCCGGGCTGGCCGCCGCGCCGGCGTTCGCCGCCGAAGCCACGCAGGAGCCCGCCATGCCCGCCGCCACCGACGACCCCAATCTCTGGCTGGAGGACGTGACCGGCGAGAAACCGCTGGCCTGGGTGCGCGAACAGAACGCGCGCACCGATGCCGAACTCGCATCCACGCCCGGTTTCGGCGCGCTGCAGGGACAGATCGAGGCGATCCTCGATTCGAAGGCGAAGATCCCGGACGTCGAGAAGATCGGCGACTACTACTACAACTTCTGGAAGGACGCGCAGCACCCGCGCGGACTGTGGCGGCGCACCACGCTGGACGAATACCGCAAGGCCGAACCGCGCTGGGAAACGGTGATCGACCTCGATGCGCTGGGCGCGGCCGAACACGAGAACTGGGTCTGGCACGGCGCCGACTGCCTGCGCGAATCCGACGGCAGCTACCAGCGTTGCCTGGTCGGCCTGTCGCGCGGTGGTTCCGACGCCGACGTGACCCGCGAGTTCGACCTCGATGCGAAGGATTGGGTGCAAGGCGGTTTCTTCCGCCCCGAAGCCAAGGGCGACCTCGGCTGGATCGACCGCGACCACGTCTATGTCGCCACCGATTTCGGCCCCGGGTCGATGACGACCTCGGGTTACGCGCGCATCGCCAAGACCTGGACGCGCGGCACGCCGATGTCCGCGGCGGCGATGGTCTACGAAGGCAAGGCCGACGACCTCGCGGTCGGCGCGTTCCGCGACCGCACGCCGGGCTTCGAGCGCGATTTCGTCAACCGCACCATCGCGTTCTGGAACGACGAACTGTTCCTGCGCGGCGCGGACGGCACGCTCGCGAAGATCGACGCACCGAATTCGGCCGGCAAGGACATCCATCGCGAATGGCTGACCTTGCAACTGCGCGAGCCATGGTCGGTCGGCGGCCACGACTATCCCGCCGGCGCGCTGATCGCGACGAAATTCGACGACTTCATGGCCGGCGAACGCGATTTCACCGTGCTGTTCACGCCCAGCGACACGACCTCGCTGGAAGGCACGACCTGGACCAGGGGCAAGCTCGTCCTCAACGTGCTCGACGACGTCAAGAGCCGGCTGGAAGTGCTGGATCCGGCACAAGGCTGGAAAGCGACGCCGTTCACCGGCAGTGGCGGCATCGGTACGCTGTCGGTGCGCGCGGTCGATTCGGACGAATCCGACGACCTGTGGCTGACCGAAACCGGTTTCCTCGCCCCGACCACGCTGTCGCTGTGGAAGTCGGGCCAGGAACCGGAAGCCTTGAAGTCCAATCCCGCGTTCTTCGACGCCTCCAAGGACGTGGCCGAGCAACACTTCGCCACGAGCAGGGACGGCACCCGCGTTCCGTATTTCATCGTGCACCCGAAAGGCCTCGCCCACGACGGCAAGGCGCCGACCCTGCTGTACGGCTATGGCGGTTTCGAGGTGTCGATGGTGCCGTCGTACTCCGGCATCGTCGGCAAGGCCTGGCTGGAGCGTGGGGGCGTGTATGTGCTCGCCAATATCCGCGGCGGTGGCGAATACGGCCCGCGCTGGCACCAGGCCGCGCTGAAGCAGGACCGGCACAAGGCCTACGAGGACTTCGCCGCGGTCGCGCAGGACCTGGCCGAACGCAAGATCACCTCGCCCGCGCACCTGGGCATCATGGGCGGCAGCAATGGCGGCCTGCTCACCGGCAACATGCTGGTGCAATACCCGCAGCTGTTCGGCGCGATCGTGATCGAAGTGCCGCTGCTGGACATGAAGCGCTACAGCCACCTGCTTGCCGGCGCGTCGTGGATGGCCGAATACGGCGATCCCGATACCTCCGACTGGGATTACATCAAGACCTTCTCGCCCTACCAGTTGTTCGATCCGGCGAAGTCGTATCCGCCCACGTTCATCTGGACCACGACCCGCGACGACCGCGTGCACCCGGGCCATGCGCGCAAGATGGCGGCGAAGATGCTCGCCGCGGACAAGGACGTGCGCTACTACGAGAACACCGAGGGCGGCCACGGCGCCGGCGCCACCAACCGCCAGCAGGCGCACCTGTGGGCGCTGACCTACGCCTTCCTCTGGAACGAACTGGCGAAGCATTGATCCGTCGTGCGCGTTTTCCGTAGGGAAAACGCCGTGCCATTCGTCTGGAAAGAGGCGGACCATTGCATCCGCCTCTTCCGGGCCCCATCCATGAAACCCGTCTTCCTGCTGCTCGCCGTCCTGATGACCATGCCCAGCCACGCCGCCGATGCGCCCGTGCCACCCGATGTCGCGCGCAAGCCGCATGTCGTGACCGCGCCGTTCGGTGCGAGCCGCGAGGATCCGTATTACTGGCTGCGCGACGACACGCGCACGGACCCGGAGATGCTCGGCTACCTCAAGGCGGAGAACGCCTACGCCGACGCGGTGCTGGAACCACTCAGGCCGGTGCAGGACAAGCTCTACGACGAGATCGTCGGACGCATCAAGCAGGACGATGCCTCGGTGCCGGTGCGCGAACGCGGCTGGTGGTATTACGCGCGCTACGAAACCGGCCGCGATTACGCGATCCATGCGCGGCGCAAGGACGCGGACGGCGTCGATGCGGGTTCCATCCTGCGCGCGAACGCGGCGGGCGATTTCGCCGGCGAGCAGGTGTTGCTCGACGAAAACGCGATGGCCGAAGGCAAGGATTATTTCAACGTCGCCGAATACGAAATCTCGCCCGACAACCGGATCATGGCCTGGACCGAGGACGACGTCGGCCGCCGCCAGTACACCATCCGCTTCAAGAACCTCGACACCGGCGAGGTCTATCCCGACGTGGTCCGTGGCGTGGCCTGGTACACCGCCTGGGCCGACGACAACCGCACGCTGTTCTACGTCGAGAACGACCCGGAAACGCTGCTGACCAAGCGCACCAAGAAGCACGTGCTCGGCAGCGACGCCAAGGACGATCCGGTGGTGTACGAGGAAGCCGACGAACGCTTCTACATGGGCGTGTGGCGGACCCGCGACGACAAGTACATCTGCATCGACGTCGGCGCCACCGAGATGACCGAGGTGCGTTGCGCGCCGGCCGCGGATCCGCGCGAATTCACCCTGCTTTCGCCGCGCGAGGACGGGATCGAATACCACCCCGACCACATCGACGGGCACTGGGTGATCCGCACCAATGCCGGCGGCGCGACCAACTTCAAGCTGGTCACCGCGCCCGACGACGGCCATTCGCACAAGGACTGGACCGACCTGGTTCCGCACCGCGCCGACGTGTTCGTGCAGGATTTCGACCTGTTCGACGGCTTCATCGCCATCGAGGAACGCTCCGGCGGGCTGGAGCGCATCCGCCTGCGCAGGAACGACGGCAGCGACCAGTACGTGCAGGCCGACGAGCCGGCGTATTCGATGTCGCTCGACGACAATTCCGAACACGCGACCGACTGGCTGCGCTACGGCTACACCTCGCTGACCACGCCGGGCACGGTCTACGAAGTGAATGTCGAAACCGGCGAGCGTCGCCTGCTCAAGCGACAGCCGGTGCTCGGCGGCTACGATCCGGCGAACTACGTCACCGAGCGCCTGTGGGCGACCGCGCGCGACGGCACGAAGATCCCCGTTTCCGTCGTCTACAAGAAAGGCTTCGAAAGGAACGGCAAGGCGGCGATGCTGCAGTACGCCTACGGCAGCTACGGCCATTCCACCGATCCGGCGTTCAGCGTGACCAATGTCAGCCTGCTCGACCGCGGCATGGTCTACGCCATCGCGCACGTGCGCGGTGGCGAGGAAATGGGCCGCGCCTGGTACGACGACGGCCGCCTGCTCAACAAGAAGAACACCTTCACCGATTTCATCGACGCCACCGATTTCCTGGTGAAGCAGGGTTACGCCTCGCCGGATCGCGTCGCCGCCTACGGCGGCAGCGCCGGCGGCCTGCTGATGGGCGCGATCGCGAACATGGCGCCGGGGAAATACCGCGTGATCCTCGCGCAGGTGCCGTTCGTGGACGTGGTCACGACCATGCTCGATCCGTCGATCCCGCTGACCACGAACGAGTACGACGAGTGGGGCAATCCGGAGAAGAAAAAGGCCTACGACTACATGCTGTCGTATTCGCCGTACGACAACCTGTCGAAGCAGGCCTACCCGGCGATGTTCGTCGGCACCGGGCTGTGGGACTCGCAGGTCCAGTACTGGGAGCCGGCGAAGTACGTGGCGAAGCTGCGCGACCTCGACACCGGCACGCATCCGGTGGTGTTCCGCACCAACATGGATGCCGGCCACGGCGGCAAATCGGGACGTTTCCGCCGCTATCGCGAACTGGCGGAGATGTACGCGTTCATGCTCGACCAGCTGGGCGTGGACCGACATTGACCCTCGCGGCCAAAGGGTGGCGCAGCCGGGCGAGCGGCCTATACTCGCGCCCATGAAAACGACCCTGCGTTTGATTCCTGCGGTCGCGCTGCTCGCGGCCCTCGCCGGCTGCGGCAACAAGGGCGCGTTGGTGCATCCTCCCAAGCCGACGGACGAGCTGCCCGTTCGGGCCGCGCCGGTCGATGCGTTGCCGGCGCCCGCGACCATGCCCGTTCCCGCGAGCACCGCGCCCGCGGCTCCGGCCGAAACCACGCCGCCGCCCGCCAGCGGAGGCGGTTGAGCGATGGGCGCGGACGCGCCGCGCCCGCCGTTGCGCTTCACCAAGATGCACGGCGCGGGGAACGACTTCGTCGTGCTCGACCTGCGCGACGGGCGTGCCGCGCCCGATGCCGACCTGTGCCGCGCGCTGGCCGACCGGCACATGGGCGTCGGCTGCGACCAGATCCTGACCATCGAGGCGCCACGCAGCGCGAATGCGGTCGCGAGCTATCGCATCCGGAATTCGGACGGCTCGCACGCGCAGCAGTGCGGCAACGGGGCGCGCTGCATCGCCGCGTGGCTGGTGCGCGATGGCGCCGCGCCCGCGCACGGCGATTTCGCCATCGACAGCCCGGCCGGAGTGCACGCGGTGGCGCGCGACGCGCAGGGTCGCTTCGAAATCGACATGGGCGCGCCGGAATTCGCGCCGGCGAAGATCCCGCTCTCGGGTTTCGCGAACGATCAGGACGAATACGCGCTCGAACACGACGGCGAGACGCTGCGCTTCGGGGCGGTATCGATGGGCAATCCGCATGCGGTCATCGAAGTCGACGCGGTGGACCTGGCGCCGGTGGGCCACGCCGGGCCATGGTTGCAGCGCAGCCACGCATTCCCCGAATCGGTGAACGTGGGCTTCGCCCAGGTGCTTGCGCCCGACCGCATCCGCCTGCGCGTGTACGAGCGCGGCGTCGGCGAAACCCTGGCCTGCGGCAGTGGCGCCTGCGCGGCGGTGGCGGTGCTGGCGAGGCGCGGTCGCGTCGATGCGGCGAACGGCGTCGCGGTCGCGCTGCCCGGTGGCGAATTGCGCATCACTTATGATGCCGACGGCGGGCGCATCGCGATGTCGGGCCCGGCGGCATTCGTGTTCGAAGGGGAATGGCAAGGATGATCGAACAGATCGAAAAACTCGGCGCGCACGAAGTCGCGGCCTGGCTGCGGCGGCATCCCGCCTTCCTCAAGCAGTTCCCGGACCTCGCGCTCAGCCTGGTCGTGCCGCGCGACGAAGGCCCAGCCGCCTCGCTCGCGAGCTACCAGCTGGAAGTGCTGCGCGACAAGAACCGCGAGCTGTCGCGGCGCCTGCACGAACTGTTCGCCAACGCGCAGGACAACGAGCGCCTCGCGGTGCGCACGCACCAGCTGACGCTGGCGCTGCTTCGACAAACCAATGCGGCCGACACCGTGCGCGCGATGGCCGCGAGCCTGGCCGAGGATTTCCAGGGCGACCTGGTGCGGATCGTGCTGTTCGAACCGGTCGCGGGCCTCGACGACGTCGACTGGCTGCAGGTCATTCCCGCAGGGGACGCACGGCTGGCGCCGTTCCGCGATTGCCTGGCCGATGGCGAACCGCTGAGCGGTCGCCTGCAGCCGGAAAAGCACGCGTTGCTGTACGCGCTGCGCGGCGAGGAAGTGCAATCCAGCGCACTGCTGCCGATGCCGGGCGTCGGCCTGGTCGCGGTCGGCAGCCGCGATGCCAACCGCTTCTATCCGGGCATGGGCACGCTGTTCCTGCGGATGATGGCGGAATCGCTGGCGGTGGCGTTGCAGCGGTTCGATTGATCCTTTTCCTTCTCCCGCTGGCGAGAGAAGGTGCCGAAGGCGGATGAGGGTGGACGAAAACAGACCACCGATCGATGGCTTCCTCGACCACCTCGCGGTCGAACGGCAATCGTCGAAGCACACCATCGACGCCTATCGCCGCGACCTGCAGGCCTTGGGCGGCTGGGCGGCATCGCAAGGCGTCGATGATGTTTCCGCGTTGCAGAACGCACAGCTGCGCGCCTTCGTCGCCGACGAGCACCGCCGCGGGCTGGCGCCGAAAAGCCTGCAACGCCGCCTGTCCGCATGCCGCAGCTTCTACCAGTGGCTGCTGCGGCATGGGCGCATCGCCGCCAATCCCGCGGCGTCGCTGCGCGCACCCAAGGCCGCGCGCAAATTGCCGCAGGTGCTGGACGTGGACGAGGCGGTGCAACTGGTGGAAGTGCCGACCGACGCGCCACTGGGCCTGCGCGACCGTGCTTTGCTCGAGCTGCTGTATTCCTCCGGCCTGCGCGTGTCCGAACTGTGCGCGCTGCGCTGGCACGACCTCGACCTCGACGAAGGCCATGTCACCGTCCTCGGCAAGGGGTCGAAGCAACGCATGGTGCCGGTGGGTTCGCATGCGCGCAAAGCGCTGGCCGCATGGCGCTCGGAAAGCGCGGCGAAGGCGGACGCGCCGGTGTTCCCCGGTCGCGCCGGGAAGGCGATTTCGCCGCGCGCGGTGCAGTTGCGGCTGCGCCAGTTGGCGCAACGGCAGGGCCTGTTCAAGCGCGTGCATCCGCACCTGCTGCGCCACACCTTCGCCAGCCACGTGCTCGAATCCTCCGGCGACCTGCGCGGCGTGCAGGAACTGCTGGGCCACGCCGACCTCGGCACCACCCAGATCTACACCCACCTCGATTTCCAGCACCTCGCCCGGGTTTACGACGCAGCGCACCCTCGCGCCAAGAAGCGTTAGCGAACCGCCACGATCCGGCATGCGCGATCCCGCGTCCGCGGCGTACGAAGGTGCAGAATGGGGATCCGCATTGGCAAAACCGGAGTCCGCAGATGACGATGCATCATGTTGCAGCGGTCCGGGCCATCGTGGCCTCGCTCGCTTGCGCGATTGCGATCCCCGCGCCGGCCATGGCGCAACCGCAACCGTTGTCGATTCCCTACCAGTTCACCCACAGCATCAACGATTCGCTCGAATTCTCGCCCGACGGCGAGCGTTACGTCTGGGTCATGGTGGTCGCCGGGCGCGAGCAGTTGTTCACCGCGAACGCGGACGGCAGCGACCCCGCCCAGGTCACGCACGACGATGCCGACCACGAGGACCCGGACTGGTCGCCCGATGGCAGGCGCATCGCCTACGTGCACATGCAGGGCGGGGCGCAGGTGATCCACGTCATGGACGCGGACGGCACCGGCGACGAAGCGCTGACGCCGCCGGACCGGCACGTGATCCATCCACGCTGGCATCCGGACGGCAGGCGGCTGGCCTACTGCACCACCGACGACCTGGATCCACCGCGCAAGAATGCGTCGGAGATCCAGCAGATCGACCTCGCCACGCGCGCGATCACCGTGCTCGTGAGCGGCGGCATCAATACCTATCCTGCGTATTCTCCCGACGGCAAGCGGCTTGCGCTCCGCAAGTTCGTGGACGGCGACGTGAATTCGGAAGTGTTCGTCGCCAACGCCGACGGCAGCGGCCTGGCCAACATCAGCCGCAACCCGGCCTTCGACGGCTGGCCGATGTGGTCGCCCGACGGCAGGCGCATCGCGTTCGCCTCCAACCGCTCCAGCAGCTACCAGGTCTACGTGATGGACGCCGACGGAAGCGACGTGCGCCTGGTCGCGAACACCGATGGCCGCGCGACCGCGCCGCAATGGAGCCGCGACGGCAAGGGGATCTATTTCCCGCTGTGCAGGAACGTCGATTACGGCTACGACTGCGAGATCTACGCCGCGAGGCTCGATGGCAAGGACGATTGACGCGAGTCAGGGCACCGGGCGGGAAGCAGGTGCGATAATCGCCGCATGATCGATTCCAGCGACCACACCCCCGGCAAGCGGGGCGGCACCACCCACTTCGGCTTCCGCGACGTGCCGACGGGCGAGAAGCAGAAGCTGGTCGGCGAGGTGTTCACCTCGGTCGCCGGCAAGTACGACCTGATGAACGACGCGATGAGCCTCGGCATCCATCGCGCGTGGAAGCGCTACTTCGTCGCCACCGCGCAGGTGCGCAAGGGCGATCGCGTACTCGACCTCGCCGGCGGCACCGGCGACATCGCCGCGCTGCTGAAGGATCGCGTGGGCGACACCGGCGAAGTCGTGCTCGGCGACATCAACGCGGCGATGCTGCGCGCCGGCCGCGACCGCATGACCGACCGCGGCCTGGTGCGCGGCCTCGAGTATGTGCAGTGCAATGCCGAGGCCTTGCCGTTCCCGGACGCGAGCTTCGACCTGGTCACGATCGCGTTCGGCCTGCGCAACGTCACCGACAAGGACGCCGCGCTGCGCGAGATGCTGCGCGTGCTGAAAGTGGGCGGACAGGCGCGGGTGCTGGAGTTCTCGCAGGTCACTGCCGACTGGTTCAGGCCGATCTACGATTTCCACTCGTTCAAGGTGCTGCCTGCCCTCGGCAAGCTGTTCGCCGGCGATGCCGGCAGCTACCAGTACCTCGCCGAATCGATCCGCAGGCATCCGCCGCAGGAAGAACTGAAGGCGATGATGGAGCGCGCCGGTTTCTCCCGCTGCGGCTACAGGAACCTCAGCGCCGGCATCGTCGCCGTGCATACCGGGTACAAGGCTTGATTGTTCCCGTGGGAGCGGCTTTAGCCGCGACAGCATCACCAATCGGGGCTGAAGCCCCTCCCGCAAAAGCACGGCATCACGGCTGCCAGCCGTAGGTGAACTTCGCGAACACGCTGCGCGTATCGCCGAACAGGTCCGGGTTGTCGTCGTCCATGAACGCTCCGTAGGAACCGCCGGCGTAGAGCGCGGTGTGCGGGTTGACCTTGTACGAATACACCAGCTGCGCGGCCCAGTCGCGCGCGGTTGCGTTGACCGCGTCGACGTACAGCGACTGGTCGCGCAGCACCTCGCTGCCCTGCAGGGTCAGGCGCAGGCGCTGGCGCGGGTTGAACTGCCAGCTGCCGCCCGCGTTCACCAGGCTGGCCTCGAACGCGGTACCGCCGTCGCGGCGCATCCACTGCTTCGTCACGTCCCAGTTCAGGGCCAAGCCGCGGCCGATGTCGGTATTGCCCCAGACTTCGACCAGCGTGCGCTGGCCGGTCTTCGCGGCGGCCAGGTCGATCATCGTGCCTACGTTGAGATAGGCGCCGAGCAGCAGGCTGGGGAGTGGGCGGAACTCGATGTTGATGTCGGCATAGTGCTCGTCGAACAGCGTGCCTTTCCAGAAGCGCGCGCGGGTCAACGCATGCAGGCTGAAGTTGCTCTGCTTCGGCCCATCCATGTTGAGGCTGGCTTCCCATTCGCGTTCCAGCAACTGGCTGTCGTAGCGATGGGTGATGTCGAAATCGGCGTACAGGTTGACGCGGTTGATCGCCTTGCCGTCGCGGTACCAGGTGTGGCCGCCGCCGGCCAGCGACTTGTCGTAGCCGACCTGGCCGATGAAGCCGAGGTCGGCGCGGAAGCCGGGATCGACGTCCATGTGCCAGGTATCGAAGTTCCAGTTGCGGTTGCTGAAGGAATATTCCGCGCGCCACGCATCCCCGGTGGGCGTGGCATCGGACAGGTCGAGGTCGGTGACCTCGTCGGCGATGGCCTGGTCGAGGAAGGCGCGCGAATACGAGGAATCGCTGCGCAGGAACTGCGCGGTCAATGTGTGCGGTCCGCTTTTCCAGCGGCCGTCGACGCCGGCGACGTTGTTCGAATAATCATCGCCTTCGCGGAAGGTGCCGATCACGCCGAGGCTGGCGTGCTGGTTGAAGTCGTAGCGGTAGCGGCCGACCGCGACGTCCGCCTTCTGGTCGAGCTGTTCGAACCCCGATCCCAGTACGCCGGGCACCAGCACCAGCGTGGTCGCGTCGCGCGCGACGATCGCGCCGTAGGCGCTGCCGCCCTGGCGCCCGGTGACGCGCAGGCCATAGTCGGGATCGGCGACCTGGCGGGTGTAGAGCACCTGGAACGGGGTGGTGAAGTAGTCCGCGCCCTCGAGGAAGAACGGCCGCTTTTCCTGGTAGAACAACGCGAAGCTGTCGTTGAAGCCGAGCTGCAGCTGGTCGGTTTCGACCTGCGAGAAGTCCGGGTTGATGGTCGCGTTCAGGGTCATGTTCGGCGATGGCGCCCAGCTCACGTCCACGCCCGGTTCGATCGAGGTGTCGCCGCTTTTCCACGAGGTGCCGGCCGCGTCGCGCGTCTGCTCGGTGCCGACGGTGATCGTCGGCACGATGTCCAGGTTGCGACCCTGCCGCGCGCCGGACAGGCCGGTGTACTGGCCCCATTGGCACTCGAAGCAGTTCGATTCGCGCGGCACCCGGTGGCTGGTCAACTGGTGGCGCTTGTCGCGCGGCCAGTTGCGGAACAGCGAGATGCCCCAGTGCTGGTCGCCGCCGCCGGTCGGGAAGCGCAGGGTGGAGAACGGGATGCGCATTTCCACGTCGTAGCCTTCGGCGGTGATGCGGCCGGCGCTTTGCCACAACCCGTCCCAGCTCGAGTCTTCCTGGTTGTTGGCGTTGGTTTCGTCGCGGATGATGTCGCCCTGCACGCCGAGCGGATTCACCACCAGCTCGTAACCACGGCGGTGGTCGTTGAATGTGTCGAGGAACAGGCCGACCCAGTCGTCGTTGAACGCGGCATCGCGGTCGCGCAGGTGGGCGCGGATCGACGCCGGATCCGGATCCAGCGCGTGGTAGGCGACGTACAGCGCATCGTCGGTGTAGCCGATGCGGACGACGGTCCTGACCGGTGCCGGGGTGTTGTCGCCGGGCTGGATGTCGTAGGCGATCTCCTGCACCAGCGCGCCCTGCCACGCGGCGTCGTCGAGCTGGCCGTCGATGGCGATGTCGCCCTGCAGTTTCGGGATGCTGCCGCCGGGCACGTATCCGGCCGGCGCGGGATTCGCGGGAGTCGCATCGGGCGCCTGCGCGAACGCGGGTTGCAGGGCGAGCAGGCAGGCGAGGGCGAGGATGCGGCGGTGCGTCGGCATGCGTCGTGGGGTTGTTGGTGGTCGAAGCTACGATGCGCGACGCCGCGCAAGGGTTGCAGTGCCGCGAGTCGGGTTGACGAAAGCGCGACCGCGTGCCTGCGCCGTCGAGTCGCGCGGCGCTACACTGCGCGCCTTCCCCCACGCAGGCCGTGCCGATGCGCCATTCCTTCCTGTTGCTCCCGTTCGTCGCGGTGCTGGCGGTATCCGCCTGCCAGCGTGCCGAAACGCCGTCCGCGACGGCGCCCGTCGCCGCCAAGAAGGAGGCCGCCATGCCCGCGCAAGCCGTCGTCGACGAACATTCGTATTCGGAACCGGACAAGGTCCGCACCACCGACCTCGCGCTCGACCTCGCGGTCGATTTCGACAAGAAGCAGATCGCCGGCACCGCGACCTATACGCTGGACTGGAAGGACAAGTCGGCCACGCAGCTCGTCCTCGATACGCGCGACCTCGCCATCGAGAAGGCCGAGGCGCTGGATGCGAACGGGCAGGCGACGCCGCTCGCGTTCAAGTTCGCGGACAAGGCCGATCCGATCCTCGGCACGAAACTGACCATCGACACGCCCACGCGCCCGGCCAAAGTGCGCGTGACCTACCGCACCTCGCCCGACGCCTCCGGCCTGCAGTGGCTGGATCCGGCGATGACGGAGGGCAAGAAGCAACCGTTCATGTTCAGCCAGTCGCAGCAGATCCACGCGCGTTCCTGGGTGCCGCTGCAGGACACGCCGCGCATCCGCTTCACCTATTCGGCCCATGTCATCGCGCCGAAGGACGCGATGGTGCTGATGAGCGCGGACAACGATCCGAACGCGGTTCGCGACGGCGACTACAGCTTCCGCATGCCGCAGAAAATCCCCTCCTACCTGCTCGCGATCGCCGCCGGCGACCTGGTGTTCAAGCCGATCAGCGCCCGCAGCGGCGTGTGGGCCGAGCCGTCGATGGTCGACAAGGCCGAGGCCGAATTCGCCGACACCGAGAAGATGATCCAGACGGCCGAGAAGCTCTACGGGCCGTATCGCTGGGATCGCTACGACCTGCTGGTGCTGCCGCCTTCGTTCCCCTACGGCGGCATGGAGAACCCGCGCCTGACCTTCGCCACCCCGACCGTGATCGTGGGCGACAAGTCGCTGGTGTCGCTGGTTGCGCACGAACTCGCGCACAGCTGGTCCGGCAACCTCGTGACCTTCGCCACCGACCGCCACGGCTGGCTCAACGAGGGCATCACCACCTACGTGCAGGGCCGCATCACCGAGGCGCTGTACGGCCAGGACATGGCCGACATGGAGCAGGTGATCGACCGCGACGAACTGAAGAAGGAGTTCAGGACGCTGGATCCGAAGATGCAGGCGCTGGCGCTGAAACCTGGCGACCTGCAGGACCCGGACGATGCCGCCAGCGACACCGCCTACACCAAGGGCGCGTGGTTCATGCAGTGGCTGGAGCAGAAGTTCGGGCGCGCGACCTTCGATCCGTGGCTGCGTAGCTACTTCGACCACTTCGCGTTCCAGAGCATCACCACCGAGCAGTTCCGCGACTACCTGAAGAAGAACCTGGTCGACAAGCACCCGGACACGGTGACGATGGAACAGGTGGACGCATGGTTGTACGGCCCGGGCATCCCGGCCGACGCGCCGCAGGTGCAGTCGCGCAAATTCAGCGTGGTCGATGCCGCGCGCATCGCGTGGTCGGGCAGCGGCACGCTGCCGGCGCCGCAGGTGACCGGTTCCTGGGGCACGCAGGAGTGGGTGCACTTCCTCGAAGGCCTCGGCGACACGCTCAAGCCCGAACAGCTGAAGCAGCTCGACGACGCCTATCACTTCACCGGCACGCCGAACGGCGAAATCGCGCAGCGCTGGTATCCGCTCGCCGTGCGCAGCGGCTACACCGACGCGCGCCCGGCGATCGCCGCGTTCCTCGAGCGCATCGGCCGGCGCAAGCTGATCATGCCGATCTACGAGGAACTGGTGAAGACGCCGGATGGCCTCGCGTTCGCGAAGGACGTGTTCGCCAAGGCGAAGCCGGGCTACCACCCGATCACCACCGGCTCGGTGCAGGAAGCCATCGCCAAGGCGGAATCGGCGGCGACGCCGGCGCCGGCACCAGCGCAGTAGCGCGGTGCCATCGCGCAGGAAACTCGCGGCGGCCACCCTGGTGACCGCCGCGCTCGCCGTCGGCGTGGGCATCGCCTCCGATCCCTACCTGCTGGTGCGCGCGCAGTTCGAGCGGCTGCGGGTCAATGCCGGGCTGGACCGGCACGCAGTCGTCGCCGCCGGGCATCGATGGGTGTATGCCGAACGCGATGCCGATGCGGCGAATGCGCCGACGATGGTGATGATCCACGGCTTCACCGGCAGCAAGGAGAACTGGTATCCCGTCGCGCGCCGACTGCGTGGCCGCTACCGGATCGTCGTTCCCGATCTTCCGGGCTGGGGCGAAAGCGAGCGCAAGCCCGATGCCGATTACGGCTTCGTCGCCCAGGCCGAACGCGTCGCCGCGTTCATCCGCGCGGTGTCGCCGGGCAAGCCCGTGGTGCTGCTCGGGCATTCGATGGGCGGCGGCATCGCCGCGCTGGTCGCGGCGCGGCATCCGGACCTCGTCGCGCGCGTCGGCCTGCTCGATGCCGCCGGCGTGCGCTTCGAGGACAACCAGTTCGGCGAAGAAGTGCTGGCGGGGAAAAATCCGTTCGCGGTCGACGACGCGGCCTCGCTGCGGCGCTACCTCGACGTGCTGTTTTACGACAAGGCCAAGGCGCCGTGGATTCCGTGGCCGGCGTCGGTCGGCTACATCCGCCATCGCCGCGCGGACGCCGCGTTCGAGCAATCGGTGCTGGATCACATCGGTCGCGGGCCGGAGCGTTTCCTGCCCGGCGACGAGGCCGTGAACATCCGCCAGCCGGCGTTGCTGCTGTGGTGCAGGCAGGACGCGGTGATCGACGCCAGTGCGCTCGAACTCTACGCCGCGCGCATACCGCAAGCGCGCAAGATCCTGCTCGACGGCTGCGGGCACATGTCCATCACCGAACAGCCGCACAATGTCGCCATGGCAGTCGAACAACTGATCGAACACTAAGCTGTCATCCCGAGGCGAAGCCGAGGGACCTGTTTCCCGCAACTTCGAACGAGAAGCAAAAACAGGTTCTTCGCTACGTTCAGAATGACAAGGCGAGAGGAGTCGCACGATGAACACGAAATTCCTGGTTGCCGCGCTTGCGCTGGCCTCGCTGGTCGCCTGCCATCGCCAGGACCCGCAGGCCGAGGCCAAGGCGCAGGCCGCGCAAGCCGCGGCGCAGGAAGCGGCCGCGACCGATGCGGCCAAGGCCTTCGATGCCGCGGTTTCGCAGCAGAACTGGCGGCTGGCGAAGGCGCAGGGCGACGTGCTCGTCGCGCAATTCCCCCAGTCGCAGGCGGCGCAACGCGTGCGCGCGCAACTGGTCGACATCAAGGCCAAGGCCGATGCCGCGCGCGAGGGCGAACGCACCGCGGCGCTGTGGAGCTACGACAAGGAGGCGGTGAAGGGCGGCGGAACGCAGCTGTCGGCGTCGATCTACTCGCGCGATCCGGTCGATACCGGCGGCGGTGCGCAGCCGGTGCGGCTGATCTTCCGCGACCATCCGTCGTGGGGACGCAGCAGCTACCTGGTGCTCGCAGGCGGCGACTTCGACAAGAGTTGCTACGGCCATTGCAAGGTGATGGTGACGGTCGACGACCAAGCGCCGAAGGCGATGGCGGCGAACCGCCCGAAGACCGACG